>WBZT01000225.1_pt1 | contig 47845 bp, 48 predicted proteins | sample 5204241 | NCBI WGS metagenome assembly WBZT01 (sample SAMN12344358, study PRJNA552823) | activated sludge metagenome | biome: Activated sludge suspended growth; feature: Nitrification reactor; material: Wastewater; isolation source: activated sludge from nitrification reactor of wastewater... | reverse complement strand
CTTGACCCTGCGGGCACACTGCGGCTGACTTTATTCAGCCTTCATGAAGACCAGCTCCGCTTCCTGGCGTTGCCGTGTTGCGCGGTCAACGCTCCTTGCCTTCCTCCTCCTCGCCGGGTCCGTGGCCGCCAGTTTTGGCGTGACGGTCACCTGGACTGGCGCCGGCGGGGACGATTCCTGGCACAACAAAACGAATTGGAGCACGCTCACCGTGCCGGGGGGAGCGGACGATGCGGTGATCAACGCCGCGACCACCGTCATCCACACGAACGGCAACACCACCGTCCGCACCCTGCAATGCGCGACGGCGTTCAGTCTTATCGGTGGAGCGCTCACAATGACCGACGGCGCGTCGCAAGTCGCGGGGGCATTTGCCATGGGAATAAACACGTCCCTGATCGCCAGCCGGCCGACGGCGACCTGCGCGATCAGCAACGCCACGCTCGTGGACAGCGCAAACTTTGCGGCGGTCAGCGGCGCAACGCTCATAGTCGGCGGGTTGATCGCGTATCAAAAGCCGCAGTGCAATGACGCCTACTGGCAAGCGATTGGTCCGGGCAGCAGGCTGACGTTTCCGTCATTGTTGAATCTGGCCGGTAATCTCACCTGCGGCTGGCTGAGGTTGCGGGCCACCGGCGGAGGCAAACTGGAACTGGGTGCCGTGACCAATGTCGCTGACACTTACCTTGAAGCACTGGCGGACGGAGAGAACAGCTTGTTGGACCTGTCGGGCCTTCGCAGTTGCCAGCAATTCAACGCATACGCGGTCACTGAAGCATTCAATGGCGCGGAAGTTCGTCTCCCGCAACTCGGCACTGCGGGTCGTAACAACTTCTATTTGCGTCCCGGCAGCACCATGACCTTCCCCGCCCTGACGAATGCGGATGGGGCCAGCTTTTACGCTTTGGATGGCAGCGTCATTCAATTGCCGCTGGTGACCAACTACACCAAGCCGCATTGCACTGATGTCTATTTCACCGCGTCTGGCGGGGGCAGCCGGTTGAAATTCCCAGCGCTGGTGAATCTATCCGGCAATCCAACGTGCGGCTGGCTGCGCTTACGGGCGCTCGACAGCGGCCACGTTGAACTGCCCGCAGCGACCACCATCACCACTTCCTACGTGGACCTCTACGCCGAAGGTGCGACCAGCGTCATGGACCTCCCTCTGCTTAGGGGCTATTCCGGTGGTAACCCGTACGCACTCATCGAATCGCGCAGCGGCGCGAGCATTCTGCTGCCGAGCGTTACGTCGCTGAACCGCGTCTTGAATCTCGCGGTCCGCAATGGCGGTTCGATCACGCTCACTCAATTACTGAACCTGACTGCCTCCTTCGTGCTCGCAGATGACGCGATCCTGAACTTGAATTCCGTTCTCAACGGCGGCGGCACGACGATTCAGGAAATCAACGGAGGCGACGTATTGATCAACCCGCAGGTCCTTCCGCTCACGGAACTGACGATTCGCATTGAAGGCAACGAGGTCATCCTCGAATGGCCGCTGGATTGCGCCGGCTGTCAGTTGGAGGAATCCGCCACGGTCGGCCCCGGCGCTGTCTGGACGCCCAGCGGCGCGCAACCGCAGCCGGTGAACGGCCGCTATCGTGTCGCGCTCCCGATTGGCGCCAGCCCGCACTTCTACCGCCTTGCGGTACCGGTGCCGTAGGCGCAGCCGGACGACGAGTTCACGCCCAATACGCCGGCTCGATCTGCGGGTAGAGATTGTCGCGCGCCTCGACCTCGGCCAGCCACTTCTCGTTCACGCGTCCGCGCTTGAGTTGCTGGTGGAGGGTCAGGAAGCGCGTAAGATGATCCCGCACGCGTTGCCGCGCGTATTCAGGGCTGGTGCCGGTGCGCAGGATGAACGGCCAGTCGCTCGATTGCGCGAGCAACAGTTCGCGGGCGGCTTGTTTCAAAGCCCGCGCCACCAGCGGCGGCGGCTCCAGGAGGGTGCGCGCCAGTTCGGTCATGCGTTCCTGCGCCACTTGCAGGTGCGGATAAATCCATTCGTTGCGTTCGTTGAGCCAGACGCGGAAATAACCTTCCTCGCCCCAACTGGACGCCGCCGGCTGCGCGACCTGCTGGGTGGGATGCCGCCGCAGGTATTCCTCGGGGGTGATCAGCGAAAAGTGCTTCTGCTCGGCACAGGCTTTGCGGACGAAGCAGTCGAGAAATTCCGGGCCTTCATACCACCAATGCCCGAAGAGTTCCGCGTCATACGGTGCCAGCAAAATCGGCGGGCGGTCCAGTACACTGGCCAGTTTGGCGAACTGGGCGAGCCGCGCGTTGAGAAAATGGCCCGCGTGTTCCGTCGCCGCCTGCAATCCCGTCGCGCGATGATACGGCTCTTTTTCGCCGCGCCCGGTGATGCGGAAGTATTTCAACCCGGTGAAGCCGCGATGGTCGGGCGAGGGCAGGTGCTTCTTCACGTAATCGAAGTCCAGGTCGAAGCCGATGTCGCGGTAGAAGTCGCGGTAGCGCGGGTCGCCGGGGTAACCTTCGTGGCGGCTCCAGACCTGGCGCGCGGATTCGGGATCGCGCCCGAACGCGGCCAGCCCATTGGGCGTGAACAGCGGCGCGAAGACGCCGTAGCGCGGGCGCGGCTGCGCCTGCAACACACCGTGCGAATCCAGCACGAACCAGCGGAGGTTGGCTTCTTGCAGGAAGGACTCGACGCCCTCGAAGTAAGCGCACTCCGGCAGCCAGATGCCGCGCGGCGCGCAGCCGAAACATTCCCGGTAAAAATCGCGCGCCGTGAGAATCTGCGCGCGCACCGCCGGCGGATGGTTGGCCATCAGCGGCAACAAGCCGTGCGTGGCGGCGGTGGTGATGATCTCCAGCAACCCGAGGTCCTGAAACTTTCGGAACGCGCCGGTGAGATCACGTTGGTAGCCGAGATAGGCGTCGCGCAGCGTGGTGAACCGGTGGTGATACATCCACGCCAGTTCGTGATAGGCACGGTCCCAGTGCGTGCGGTGAATCTCCTTCTCCGCGAGCTCGATGAGGCCGTTCAGATGGCGTTCGTACCGTTGGCGCAGCAGCTCGTCGCGCAGCATCGCGCACAATGTCGGCGAGAGCGTAAGCGTGAACGGGGCGGTGAGGCCGTCGCGCCGCCAGCTTTCCATGACCTGAAGCAGCGGCAGGTAGGTTTCGGTGATGGCCTCGAAGAGCCAGGTTTCTTCGAGAAATTTTTCGTGCTCGGGATGCCGCACAAACGGCAGGTGCGCGTGAAGGACGAGGGCGAAATATCCGTGCATTGGGTGGAAAACGAAGAACAGTGAACTTAGCGGCGGCGGCGGCGGTTGATGTGCTGGTTGCGTGTTGGGTGTTGCGTGAACGCAATCAGGGAGCGCGGACGGACCATCCCGCAACTCGGAACACGCAATACCTCCGCCAAGTTAGTGAGGTGCATTGGAGCTTAAAAACTTTCCGGCGTCGGCGGTTGGAGCGCCGGGTCCGGCGGGTGCGACCCGACTTCGCCGCGCATTTCCGTGACCCGGGTGAATCTCAATTCCGCCGCGCGCCCGTCTATGCCGTCCGGGGAGACCGCAACCACAGGGAGATGATAGTTTCCATCCGGCAGGGCGAAGCGATAACTGAACGAACCGTCGGGCCGCAGTTGAATGGGGCGTCCGCCGATCGTGACCGCAGCGTTGCGCTCGGCGGCGCCATAAACGATCAACTCGGCGTTGACGTTGAACCAAAATCCCTGAGGCTGCGGTTGTTCGCCTCCGCCAGGGCTCGACCCGTTGAGCCCGACACCCGGTGCCGGCGGACTTGATTCGCCCGGGGCGGCGCCGGGAACTTCCTGGTTCAATTGGCGGCGGATCAACTCCGTGATCTCCAACGAGCCCACCCACACGCGGCGGGTGTCGTCGAGCGTGACCAACTGCTCCAGCGCCCGCTCCCGTTCGGGCGTCCACGCGGGAATCACCGGCAACGGGTCGGTGGCGCTGGGCATGACCGTCACCGGCGGCAACTCCGGATGTCCCTGGGTGCGCAATTCCTCGATGGCCCGGGCCAGTGGCTGATGTTGCGTGCTGGCTTCCTCCACCATCGTCAACAATCGCTTGAAGGGTACGTCCACGGGAATCGTGGCGAACTGGAGGCCAGCATCATCGGAGATGGTCTCGGCCGGCGTGAGCGTGGCAGCGGATTTTGCGATGCTTACCCAGCGATTTTTCCTGCCGTAATAGCCTATCTCCGCGCTGTATTTGGTCGCGGCACGCTCCACGTGAACGAACCAATGATGCGACTCAGGATGGACGTGGATCTCCACCGCCTGTTTGGCGGCCGGCGGAGCGTAGTGAACGCGCAGGATGAGGTGGTTGTCCTCGGAATGTCGGTTGAAGCGCGCCTGCTGTTCGTGGGTGAAATCCCAGTTGGCATAAAGCCAGTGCGGATCACGGGCGGTGAGGAACAATTTCTTCGTGCCGTAGCTGGCGGGCAAGGCGACGGTCTTTTCGCCAAAGGTCTGCGCGGGCGGCGTGGGTCCGAGGGTGTATTTCTCGCCCGGCCCACTGACGAGCGGCCCGGCAGGTTCGTCGCCTTTCAAAAGAATCGGCGGCAGTTCAACCGAAAGTTCCGTTTGGGCGCGCGCCGGCTTCCGCGCCCGCTTTGCGGCTTTCGGTTTGGCCGTCGCGCTTTTCCCGGCGGACTTCCGGCTGGTGCGAACCTTCCGCGTGCGGTCGGTCGCCGCCATCCGTTTCGCCGCCGGAGCTTTCGTCTTCCGCGAAACCTTTTTCTTGGCTTTAATAAACTTGCGCCCGGGCGCGACTGGCCGACGGTTTTTCACGGCGCGAGACTACGGCCAACGCCAACCGCCGCGCAAACCGATTCTCCACGCCGCCCGCGCAAAGACAGCTTGCCAGCCTCCGGGCGGGCATGTTTACTCAGTGCGCCAACGCATGAACCCGCAGGACGGAAACACCCATTCCCACGCTGACGATCTGCGTCCCGTGGTGTTCGTGGTGGATGACGAGCCGATGTTGCTCGAATTGAACGCGGTCATCATCGAGCCCCTCGGCTATCGCGTGCGGACATTTCGCGACCCGGATACCGCCGTCCGCGCGTTCTCGCTCGCCGACCCGCGCCCCGTCCTGATCGTGACCGACTACGCCATGCACACCATGAACGGCATGGACCTGATCACGGCTTGCCGCCGCATCAATCCGCAGCAAAAGATCATCCTCGTCAGCGGGACGGTGGACGAGTCCATCTACCGGAACGCGTCCCAAAAGCCCGATTACTTTCTCCCCAAACCGTATCAAAGCCGGCAACTGGCGGAACTGGTCAACACGATTCTGGCCCGTTGACCGGCGCCCGCCCGGCTTTGGGCCAACCACCTGATCCCATGAAAAAAATCATCATCGGTGTTATCGTCGCCCTGGTCGTCATTGTCCTTGCGGTCGTCGCGGGGATCGCCTTCTTCCTCGACGGCGCCATCAAGAAAGGCGTGGAAACCGTCGGCCCGCAGGTCACCAAGGTGGACGTCAAACTCAACTCCGCCAGCCTCTCACTCCTGTCGGGCGCCGGCAGCATCAAGGGCCTCGTGGTCGGCAACCCGGAAGGCTACAAGTCTCCGCACGCCATCAGCCTGGGCAGCGCCAGCCTGTCCGTCAGCCCCGGCTCGGTGTTCTCGGACAAGATCATCGTGAAATCCATCCGCGTGGAAGCGCCGGAAATCATCTACGAACTCGGCCCCGGCGGGAACAACCTCAAGAAAATCCAGGCCAACGTCGAAGCCGCCACTGGCGGGGCTGGTGACAAAGGCGCCCCCGCCGCCGCCCAGCCCGGCAAGAAACTTCAGGTGGACGAAGTGATCGTCACCGGCGGCAAAGTCACGCTCGCTGTCGCCGCGCTCGGCGGCAAGGGCGTCACCGCGCCCCTGCCGGACATACACCTCACCAACCTCGGTACCGGCCCCGAAGGCATCACCGCCGCGGAACTGACCAAGCAGGTGCTTTCCCAGGTGATGGAAGGCAGTCTCAAAGTTGGGGCGAACCTGCTCGCGCAAGCGCCCAAGGAAATCTTGAATGCCGCTGAAGGTGCGGGCAAAACCGCGGTGGAAGGCGCCACTAAGGCTGTCAAAGGCATCGGCGACCTGTTCAAGAAGAAGAAGGAATGAGCCGCCGTTGGAGCGCGGACCGCTGCGTCCGAGCGTTGCGTCGCGCCACCGCCGCGCAGGGTTCTCTTTCCAAATCGAACCGCGCCCGGTTGCCTTCAAAGGCCGGCGAGTTTCGCGCGGTCGAATTGTTCTGATTGGAAATTCACCCCGAACTTCTCCAGTCGCCGCACTAACTTGCGATGCACAGAATCGCTGTGCCAGCGAACGAGACTCTCTGCCACCTCTCGGCTTACGCCTGCGTCTTTCATCATCCGCGGCACACCGGCGGCAAACACCGCATCCACCGTCGGGAATCCTTTGGTCAATGCCTGCGCTTCAGTCGCGCCGACGAGGGGAATCCCCAAGCCGAACAGCAAGCGCCACGCGTCGCGTTTCATGCTCGCTTTGATGGCGTCGAAGAATTGCTGCGCGCTTTCCGGCGTCAGGCCCGGCAACGCGGCCAGTTCCTTCACCTTCAGCCGGTAAAGCTCGGCTACATCGCGAACCAAACCGTGCTGCACGAGCAGCGCCACCATGGCTTCGTCGCCGCCGGGAATGTCCATCACCTCGGGCGCGCACCAGTGCACCAGACCGCGCCGCACCTGCGCCGGGCAATCGGGGTTGGGGCACGCCGGCTTCCCATCCAGAACCGCCAGTAATTGCGACCCGCACTCGGGGCAGGCTGACACGCCGGCTTTCTCGCTACCGTGCTTGCTCCGCCCAAAAAGCCAGGCGCACATCAGAACAACTCCGATTGCCTTTTACCGGCCGGTTTTGGTTTTCCGCCCAGCATCGCCAGAAACTCCGCCTCGCTGAGAATCTTGATGCCCAGCGCCTGCGCTTTGTCGAGTTTTGAACCAGCGCTCTCACCTGCGAGCACGTAATCCGTGTTCTTGCTCACCGAGCTGCTCGTCGAACCGCCCGCTTGCCGGATCTTTTCCGAGGCCTCGTCTCGCCCCAGCGAGGGCAACGTTCCGGTCAGCACAAATGTTTTCCCCGCGAACACTCCGTCTTCGCCAGTAACCGCGGCGGGCGTCATTTCGCTAACCGGTTCAATCTTAGACTGGGGCAGGCGCGCCAAAACCCTTTTCCCGAGCGACGATGCAAAGAAGTCTAACACACTCGCCGCCGCCACCGGCCCGACTTCTGGCAGCTTCGCCTTCAATCCACCTTGCTCCAACCGCGTTTCGATTTCGGCGATCTCGGATTTCAATTCTGTGTCACGCTTCTCGCGCTGCGCCTTTTCCTTTTCGTCCTTGGGCGGATTCTTGCGCGAGCGCGGGCTGATCTCGGTGCGCTCGGCTTCCTTCGCGCCAAGGTCGCGGATGTCGTGCAGCACTTCGGATTGCGCCAGTGCCTCCAGCGATTCGTGCGTGGCCGCGAGTTGTCGGGCCGTGGCTTCGCCCACATCCGATATGGCGAGCGCGTGAATCCACCGCGAAAGCGGCGAGGTTTTGGCGCGTTCCAACGCTTCCAAAATCTTCGTCGCGTTCTTCTCCCCGAACACGCGCTTCTCAGTCTCAGTTCCAAGGTTCAAATCTGCTAGCTCCTGCAGCTCCAAATCAAACAAGTCGAGCGGCTCTTTCACCAACCCGCGCTCCACCAGTTTTTCCGCCACGATGCCACCGAGCGATTCGATGTCGAGCGCCCGCCGTGCCGCGAAGTATTCCACCCGCCGTGTGAGTTGCGCCGGACAGCCGGCAATGTTCTGGCACCGCCACGCGACCTCTTCGGATTCCGTGTCCCGCGAAGAAAGCGAAGGTGGCGAAGGTGATCCTTTCCTCTTTCCACCTTCGTCGCCTTTGTCGGCTTCGTGGGACGCCGGTTTGGCGGATTTGATTCTGTCTTTCGCAATCGCTCCGCCACAGACCGGGCATTTGCCGCCCACGTGCTCAAACAAATCAAACTCCTTCGCGCCGCGCGGGCGCTTGGTCTTCACCACTTCAAACACTTCCGGAATCACCATGCCCGCCTTGCGGATCACCACGGTGTCGCCGATGCGGATGTCTTTGCGGCGGATCTCGTCCTCGTTGTGCAGCGTCGCGCGCGAAATCGTCGAGCCTTGCACGAAGACCGGTTCGAGTTCGGCCACGGGCGTGAGCACGCCGGTGCGGCCAACCTGCACCGTGATTGCTTTCAAGACCGTTTCCGCCGGCGTGATCCACGGCACGGGCTTGTGGACGATCGCCCAGCCCGGCGCGCGGCTGCGGCCGGGAATGCGCGGCCAGTCCGCCAGCGTGTTCACCTTGATGACGATGCCGTCAATCTCGTAGGGCAACTGGCGGCGCAGGTCGCGGTCTTCATCGTAGTTCGCCACGATGTGCTTGGCGTAAACCTTCAGGACTTCCTCGATGCCGTTGCAAACCCACCAGAGTTTTTGCGTGGGCAAACCGAAGGCAGCGAGCGCTTCGAGCATTTCCGAATGCGTCGCGAACTCGATGCCGTCCACCGCACCGGTCGCGTAGAAGACGGCGCGGATCGGCCGCTGCGCGACGAGGCGGGGATCGAGTTGCTTGAGCGTGCCGGCAGTGGCGTTGCGGGCGTTGGGGAAGGGCTTCTCGCCCTCGGCTTCGAGTTTCTTGTTGATGGCGTCAAACTCCGCGATCGCCATGTACGCTTCGCCGCGGACTTCGAGCAAGGCGGGTAACGTGCTTCCGGCATCTTGCCGGATGGACTGACTTTTCTTAGATGGTTCTCCCGGCGGGACGCCGGCAGCACGTTGCAGTTCCAGCGGAATGCCGCGCACAGTTTTGAGATTTACCGTGATGTCGTCGCCCTCCGCGCCGTCGCCGCGCGTGACGCCGAGGGCGAACTTGCCATCGCGATAATGAACACCGATGGACACGCCATCCACTTTCGGCTCGATGACGTATTGCACCTGGTCGCGGCCGAGATGCTTGCGAATCGTCGCGTCCCAACTGCGAAGTTCGGCGAGCGTGTTCTCATCCTGCGTGCGATTGCGTTGGTCGCGATCCGGCACTTCGTCTTTCGTAGGCGAATCACTGGCCTCGATCTTGTCGAGCGAGAGCATGGGCACGAGATGTTTGACGCGGGCAAACTTCTCGCTGGGCGTGCCGCCGACGCGTTGCGTGGGCGATTCGGGCGTGACGAGTTCGGGAAATTCCTGTTCGAGTTCCTGCAGCTCCTTGAACAGCTGGTCGTATTCGCGATCGGTGATGAGCTGCCGGCCCTCGACGTAATAGGCGTGATCATGCCGGCGGATTTCGGCGGCGAGTTCGGCGTGGCGGGCTTGGGCGGCTTTGGGCGTCACGGGAAAAGACTTAACGCAAAGGCGCAGAGACGCAAAGCCGCAAAAGCCACTTCGCAAACACACTCGACAATCTTCGCCGGCAATTTCACATTCCGCGCATGGCATTGACTCCATCCACCATGCTGGCGCTCGGGACGCCGGCGCCGGATTTCACACTTGCCGATCCGGCGGGCAAACATTTTTCGCTCGCCAGCTTCAAGGACAAGCCGGCGTTGCTCGTGATGTTCATCTGCAATCATTGCCCCTACGTGAAGCATCTACGCGCCGGGCTGGCCCAACTGGCCACTGATTATCAACCTCGGGGCATGGGGATCGTGGCGATCAACGCGAACGACGCACAGAATTATCCGGATGACGCCCCGCCCAAGATGGCCGAGGAAGCGCGCGCCGCTGGCTACACCTTTCCCTATTTGTTCGACGAGAAGCAGACCGTGGCGAAGGCGTATCACGCCGCATGCACGCCGGACTTTTTCCTGTTCGATCGCGGTCGCCGGCTCGTTTATCGTGGGCAGTTTGACGCCAGCCGACCGGGCAACGGGATTCCCGTCACCGGCAAAGACCTGCGCGCCGCGCTGGACGCCGTGCTGGCAGGCAAGCCGCCGTCCACGCTGCAATCGCCCAGTATGGGCTGCAACATCAAGTGGAGGCGCGGGAACGAGCCGCATTATTTTTGATCTACGCAGCACGCCAAGCCGGAATTCTTGCTTGGGCACGCGTAAGACAAATTCCGTCGGGCGAATTCGCTCTTGAATTGGTGGCCCGCTTAGGGCGAAATGCCCGGGCTGGATGAAGGAAACCTATGGATCTTGGTGACATACTGGGGCCGACGAACATTCTGCCCGATATGCAGGCGGGCGACCGCTGGCAGGCGATTGACGAGTTGATCGCCAACCTCGTGGCCACCGGCAAGATCAAGCCCGAGCATCGCGAGGCCGTGACGGCGGTCGTCAAGAAGCGCGAAAACTCCATGAGCACCGGCATCGGCTTTGGGATTGGCATCCCGCACGCCTCGACGGATTTGATCACGGAAGTCGTCGGCGCGCTGGGCCGCTCCAAGCGCGGCATTGATTTCGACGCGCTCGACAATCAGCCGGTCAAGATCGTGATGCTCTTCCTCGTCCCGCAAGGCCAGTTTCAAAAACACCTCCACACGCTCGCCAACATCGCCAAAATGCTGCACAAAGCAGATTTTCGCGCCGCTCTCGAACAAGCCCCCGACGCCGAGGCGATGCTCAAGGCGATCAAGGATTTTGGGAAGAAGTAGGTCGGAGCGCCGGTCTCCGACCCGGCGCGATCCAAACTCTGCCAAAGGTGGAAATTCACCGGATCGGAGATCGGCGCTCCACTTTTCTCCATGTCCATCCGTGTCCATCCGTGCTTAACTGATCCCTATGCTGCCGCATAAACAAATCGAGCAACGCCTGCAGACCGCCGTCCGGGCCGTGCTTCCAGATGCTGATCTCGCCGGAGTGCTCGTGCGCCCCTGCCCTGATCCGAAGTTTGGCGATTACCAGACCACCGCGCTCATGGCGCTGGCCAAGGCGCGCAAAATGAATCCGCGCCAACTTGCCACCGATGTGCTGGCGAAACTGGACGTGGCGGAGGTTTGCGAGAAGGTCGAGATCGCCGGCGCGGGTTTCCTGAACTTCCACATCAAGCGCAGCGCGCTATCGGCCGCCTTGGAGTCTGCGGCGCGCAGTGAGCACCTCTTTTTCGACAAGGCCAGCCAGCCGCGCACGATCGTCGTGGATTTCAGTTCGCCCAACGTCGCCAAGCCAATGCACGTGGGTCACATCCGCTCCACGGGCATCGGCGACGCCCTTCAGCGCGTACTGCGACTGCTAGGCCATCGTGTCATCACGGACAATCACATTGGTGATTGGGGAACGCAGTTCGGGATGCTGATGATCGCGTGGAAGCAACGCTTGAACGCGGACGCTCTCCAGCGCGACGCGGTCAGCGAACTGGATCGCCTCTACAAACAGATCAACGCGGAGTGCGAAACCAACCCGGCTCGAAAGGCGGAAGCCAAGCAGGAGCTCGTGAAACTCCAGGCCGGCGATCCCGAGAACACCGCCATCTGGCAGGAGATGGCACGACTCTCCCAGTCGCAGTTCGATTCGATCTACGGTCGCCTCGGCGTGAAGTTCGATCACACCCTCGGCGAGAGCTTCTACAATCCTTGGCTGGTAGCCGTGGTGAACGATCTGCTTGCACGCGGCATCGCCAAGGAGAGCGAGGGAGCGGTGGGGATTTTCAGCGACGGCTCGTTGCCGCCGAAGGAAGACCCGTTCCTCGTCAACCGCGACGGCGAATGGGTGGCCGATCCCGCGCTCGTCCGCAAGAGCGACGGCGGTTTCAATTACACCACCACCGACCTCGCCACGCTCGATTACCGCATGAAGACCTGGTCGCCGCACGAGATTGTTTATGTGGTGGATGACCGGCAAGCGCCGCATTTCAAGAAGCTGTTCCTCGCCTTCGCGCGCTGGCAGCCGGATGCCGCCAAGAAGGTGAAGCTGACCCATGTCGGCTTCGGCAAGATCATGGGCGAGGACGGCAAGCCCTTCAAAACGCGCTCCGGCGACACGGTGAAGCTGGGCGAATTGCTGGAAGAAGCCGAGGAACGGGCGCTGAAGCTTGTGTCCGAAAAAAATCCCGAACTCGCGGAGGCGCAGCGCCGGGAGATCGCGCGCGTGGTCGGCCTTGGGGCGGTGAAATACGCGGACCTGCTGCCGAACCGGCAGAGCGACTACCTGTTCAGTTGGGACAAGATGCTGGCCTTGCAGGGCAACACCGCGCCCTATCTGCAATACGCCTACGCGCGCATCCGGAGCATCTTCCGGAAAGCGGAAGCCAACGCGGAACGCGGAACGCGGAACGCGGAACTCTTGCTGACCGAACCGGCGGAAATCGCCCTGGCGAAGCAACTCCTCACCTTTGGCCTGTCCTTGGAAGCTGTCGCCGATGAATACCGGCCCAATTTCCTGTGCAACTACCTTTACGAACTGGCCGGGCGGTTCACCGCCTTTTACGAGGCTTGTCCGGTGTTGAAATCCGAGGGGGCCACCCGCGAGAGCCGGTTGACGCTTTGTGATCTGACCGCCCGGGTCCTGAAGCAAGGGCTGGAAACGCTCGGCATCGAGGTGTTGGAGCAGATGTGAGAGAGCCGTTGGCGAACCGCCAACGGCTTTTGCCGGATCCCAATTTCTAAAGAAATGCCCGCCGCATTACGGTTTCCAAGTTCGTGAGCGAAACCCAAGCTTTACCCGGCGCTTGCCCCCGCCGCCGTGGGCACTCATATTTTCGGGGCGAAGTTGTCGCAATACTTGAAAATCCTTGTCGCCATCACCGGAGCCAGCGGCGCGCTTTACGCGCAACGGCTGCTGGACCAGCTCGACCCGCAGCAGCACGAGTTGCACGTCGTGCTCAGCAACTACGCCCAGCAGGTTATCGCCGAGGAGTTGCCGGAGGGTTTGCGCTTGCCCGCGGGCGTGAAGCCGCATGGGTTGAAGAGCATGAACGCGCCGTTTGCCAGCGGCTCGAATCCGCCGGACGTGATGGTGGTGATTCCCTGCACGATGGGCACGCTGGGCCGGATCGCGCACGGCTACAGCGAAGACGTGCTGTTGCGCGCCGCGGACGTGGTGTTGAAGGAACGCAAGAAACTCATCCTCGTGCCGCGCGAAACGCCGTTGAGTCTGGTTCACGTGAGGAACTTCGAACTGCTCCTGCTCGCGGGCGCGTTGATCCTGCCGGCCAATCCTTCGTTCTACGCGAGGCCGCAGAACATCGGCGAGGTGGTGGACACCGTGGTGGCGCGGGTGTTGGATCACATCGGCGTGCCGAATCGTTTGGTGCCGCGCTGGGCCGAGGAGAAGGAATAGCCGATGGCAAAAACAACGTCCGCCGCGCGCCCAATGAGCGAAGGTCATCCGCCATCGTCCAGCGTCCGGCCGCTGGCGACACTGCGGAAGTGGGGCGGCTTCGTGCGTTTCTCACACACGATCTTCGCCCTGCCGTTCGCGCTGGCGGCCATGCTGGTCGCGGCGCGGGAGCATCGCGGCTGGCCGGGTTGGCGGACGTTTGGATTGATCCTGGCCGCAATGGTGTGCGCCCGGACCTGTGCCATGGCGTTCAACCGCATCGTGGACCGTAAATTTGACGCGCTCAATCCGCGCACGGCCGGCCGGCACCTGCCCGCTGGCACGATTGGCCTGTTCAGCGCCGTCGTGCTTTGCGGGTTTTCGGGTGTCGGACTGGTCGCGGCGAGTTTTTTTCTAAACCCGCTGTGCTTCTGGCTTTCGCCGGTGGCTTTGCTCGTCATCTGCTTCTATTCACTGACCAAGCGGTTCACGGATTACACCCATGTTTTTCTCGGCATCGCGCTGGCGCTGGCACCGATCGGCGCGTGGCTGGCGGTGAAAGGCCCGGGCGTGAGCGTGTTGGAGATCGTCCAGATGATCGTTTTGGCGGTCACGGTCGTGCTGTGGCTGGTCGGCTTCGACATCATCTACGCGTTGCAAGATTATGAATTCGACAAGGCGCACGGCCTGCGTTCGCTGGTGGTGGCGTGGGGACCGAAGAACGCGCTGGCGGCGGCGTTTCTGGCGCACGTCGCGATGTGCGGTTTGTTGCTCGCCTTCGGGGTGCTGACGTTTGGCCCGCGTTGCTTCGCTTACCTGGTGGGTTGGTTCATCATCCTGGTTTGCCTGACGCTGGAGCATTGGATCGCGCGGCGGCGCAGTTTGAACTGGATCAACTTGGCGTTCTTCCGGCTCAACGCGCTGGTAAGCCTGGTGTTTCTGGCGGTGACGGCGGCGGAGGTGATTTTTCGCGGCGGCTTCAGACTGCGGTGAACCTCCGGCTTGCTCCATTCCGGAATCGTTCCATGTGAATCAACTGGTTTCATGACTGGTCGAATTGGGCGCCCACAGCGCGCTTGCAAAACCGCGGGTTGAACCCCATCTTCAGGCACAATATGAAAGCGATTATCGGGGTGGTGATCATTGCGGTCGTTTGCTGCGTCGGCCTGGGCGTGGCGCTGTCCAACGCCAAGCGCAAGGCGGCGGAGGAAAAAGCGAAAGACGCGGAGACCATCGCCACGCATTCCAACAAGTGGGTCGAAACCGACGCCAAGCTCAACGAGCAAAAGCAGGTCAACCTGACCTTGGAAAAGGAAGTGGACACCAAGAAGCAGGAAATTGCCACCCTGACCAACAAGTTCACGGAAACCGCCACGACCCTGGCCAAGACCGAGGAGACGCTGAAGCAGACCGAGGAATCCAAGAAGCAGGAAATCGCCAAGCGCGATGGCCGCATCGCCGAGCTGGAACAGCAGAACAAGGAACTTGACGTGCGCGCGGCCGATCTCAGCACGGCCATCACCAATCTCACCACGCAGATCGCCGACACCAAACGCAAACTCAGCGCCTCCGAAGGCGACAAGGCGTTTCTGGAAAAGGAACTCAAGCGCTTGATGGCGGAGAAGGCGGAACTGGAACGCCAGTTCAATGACTTGGCCGTGGTGCGTGCCCAGGTGGCCAAGCTGCGGGAGGAACTGAATGTTTCCCGCCGCCTGGAGTGGATTCGCAAAGGACTGTTTCCCGGGGAGCAGACCAAGGGCGCAACGTTGCTGATGAAGAAGCAACCCGCGGCGGCCCCGGCCACCAACCATTACGACCTCAACGTCGAGGTCAATGCCGACGGTTCCGTGCGGGTAATTCCGCCGCTGACGAACGCCCCGGCGCCGGCCAAATGACCCAGGTTGGCGCGTTGGTGGATGCGCAGGGACGAACGCTGCGCGACCTGCGCGTCAGCCTCACGGATCGCTGCAATTTCCGCTGCCTCTACTGCCTCCCGGAAACGGAGGCCGCGCAGAATTTTTACCGCGGCCACTGGGCGCACCTGCCGGACTCCGCCCCCATTCTCCAGCAATGGGTCGAGAAATCGCTGATCCTTTCCTTTGAGGAAATCGAGCGCGTGGTGCGGATCGCCGTCAGCCTCGGCATTCAGAAGATTCGATTGACCGGCGGCGAACCCTTGCTCCGCCACGGTCTCGAAACCCTCGTGGCCAAAATCGCCCGCCTGCCGGGCGTGGCGGACCTCGCCATGACGACGAACGGCTTTCACTTCCAGCAAAAGGGACGCGCGCTGCGCGAGGCCGGCCTGCGGCGGGTCAGTTTCAGCCTCGATTCGCTGAACCGCGACAACTTCAAGAAAATCACCGGGCGCGACGGGCTGGCCGAGGTACTGGCCAGCATCCGGCTGGCGCAGGAACTGGGCTTTCAACCCGTGAAGGTCAACGCCGTGGTGATCCGCGAAATCAACGACCACGAAATCGAGACACTCGTGGCGTTCGCGCGGGAGAATGACTTGAGCTTGCGCTTCATCGAGTTCATGCCGCTGGATTCGGCGCGCGCCTGGCAAAAGGAGATGGTCATGAGCGGACGGGAGATTCTGGCGCGCGTGCAGGCGCGCTTTGAATTGCAGGCGCTGCCCTCGGACAATCCCTCCGCCACCGCGCGCCGCTGGGGTTTCGCCGATGGCCGCGGCGAGCTTGGTATCATCGCGCCGGTGAGCGAGCCGTTCTGCGGACACTGCAATCGCATCCGCCTGACGGCGGACGGCAAGGTCCGCACCTGCCTGTTCAGCGTCACGGAGCACGACTTGCGTTCGCTGCTGCGGAACGGGGCCGCGGATGCCGAGATCATTGGCTGGCTCCAACGGGTGGTCTGGCACAAGGAGGCGCGGCACCATATCGGCGAGCCGGACTTTGTGCCGCCCTCGCGTTCGATGAGTTGCATTGGCGGCTGAACCGGCGAAAAGAAGATTGTTGTCGGGCCGGATTTTTTTGCATCCTGACGCGGAATCGCATTATGAAATTGGACGAGGCACAACGGCAGAAGGTCGCGGCGTGGATTGTGGAAGGACTCAAACTTTCGGAAATCCAGACCCGCATCGGCAAGGAACTCGGCGTGCCGATAACGTACATGGAGGTCCGCTTCCTGGTGGACGATCTCAAGCTCACGCCAAAAGATCCTGAGCCGCCCAAACCCGTCGCACCGGCCGCGCCCAGTCCGCTCGCGCCGAATGCGCCGGCCGCCAAAGCGCCGCTGAGTCTCAGCCCCGAGCCGGTGCCGGCGGAAGCGGCGGGCGGGGTTTCGGTGACGGTGGATCAACTCGCGCGGCCCGGCGCGATGGTCAGTGGCAAGGTCACGTTCAGCGATGGGCAGAAGGCGGAGTGGTACCTGGACCAGATGGGGCGGCTCGGCGTGGTGCCGGCGGTGCAGGGCTACAAACCTGCTCAAGCGGACGTGCAGGAATTCCAACTCGCGTTGCAGGACGAACTGGCGAAGATGGGGTTCTGAGCCAGAGACTCAAATACCCAGCCGAGCGCCACGGGCCTGCCTCAGGGGGCATGGATTCTTCATTTCGAGGGCGGCGTGAACAGTTCAATGTAGTGCCCGTCCGGGTCGGCAATGAAAATTTGCATCGCGCCATCGGGCCGGGGCTTCGGCTCGCGGAAATTCACCCCGATTCTCTTCAGATGCTCCTCCCACGCCCGGATGTCATCCACCTTCAACGCGAAGTGGTTGTTGCGGCTGCGTGGTTCGACGGGTTCGTTCGTCCGTCCGATGAGATGAAGTTCCTGTTGCGTTCCCAGGCGAAACCACGCGCCGGGAAAATCGAACGCCGGCCGCGGCATGGTTTCCAGCCGCAGCACGCGGGAATAGAATTCACAGCTTCGCGCCACGTCCGAAACGTGGAGGGCGACATGGTTCAGTTCGCAAATCTTCATTGAGTGTCGGCGTCACGAGCCGCGCACGCGAAAGAAACGGCTCGTGTTGGTGAGGGGGATGGTCGCCGATTGCAAACTGGTTGTCACGATGCCATTCCAGGACGCGGGGAAGGAATCCGCCCGCTCAATCACGAACGGGCCGCCGCCGCCAGTCCAATTCAGGTTCACGTTCGTCCCGCTGCGCGCAATGGCGAGCGTGATCGTCGGCGCCGCGGTGATCACCACGGCGTCGTAAGCGACCGCGTGAACCCCGTCGTCGCCGCTCAACCTCAGCGTGAAGACGCCGTTGGTGTGAAAGGTCACCGTGGTGTTGGTCACCGCCGCGCTGGCGAATGTCACGTTGGTCGGACCGGAGTAAGGCGCCCAGCGGTTCGTGGTGGGATTCGTAAAACTGACGAAGCCTTGCAGTTGAAATGGCACGCTGACGGTCGCGGTGGCATCCGGGCCGGCGTGCGCCACCGGCGCGCCGGCCGAACGCGGGCCTTCTGTCGGGCCGGTGGTTTGGATGACTTCAAAGTTGGTTATGCCGAGGCCCGCGCTGGAGAGGTTGTTGAAGGCATTGCCCCAACGGTCATCGGGGGTGATGGAGATGGAGAAGAACGAACTGCTGTTGTCCGAAACCATCGCGCCGTATTTTTTGAGGCCGAGCAGCAGGGCTTTTTCCTCCTTCGTCCAGTTCGTTTGAATCAGGTAGCTCGCCTTGAGCCGCAGCCGCTGACCCATTGCCGGGTAATTCGTCTGCGACCCGGACACCGATCCGGCGTGATGCGTCGCGGGGTAAATGTGCTGGCTGCGCGACTTCACGACGACGAGCCGGCACGCGTGTTCGACCATGCCGCGCTGGCATTCGTCATAACGCACGAGCGCGGGAAACATCGGGAAGCCCGCGGCATCGCCGGACGTCCAAGTGTCCGGTCGCAGGTTATTGGTGGTTAGATTAAAAATCGCGCCGTTGGTCGCAGACCAGTTGGCGCCGTTGCGCAACGTGCGCCAGGTTTCGAAAATCAACCCGCTGCCGGGTTGCACGGTGATCGAGTGCCGGTCGCCACCGTCGTCGGTTTGCTGCCATTGTGCGAGCGTCTGACCACCGGTTCCCGTGGGCCAGGTTTCGATGGGCAGGTTGGCTGCAATCGGATACAGCCCATTCGGAAAGACTCCGCCGTTCAGGTCCGACTCATCCGGGTAGCCGCCCAGGAAGGAGATTGGTGCGAGCGGCTGGTTGGTGGGCACGAGCACGAAGTTCATTTCTTGAAACAGCCGGAGCTTCCGGTTCGCCGCCGGCACGTCGGCGTTGATCTGCGCGATCATGGCGGCCGAATTCGCGAGCAAAGGGCGGCGCGAGACGTCCTCGTTCCACGGATTGGTGGTGGGGAAAATCTGCATCGCTGAAATGATGGCGTCGGCATTGGTCGTGTTGAACAAGGTGGCGTTCGACACGACCGGCGCCGGACCGAGGAGACGGCCTTCGTGGTTGATGCGTTCGCCGGTCGCCGGTCGGGCGAAGGAAAACACCAGAGCCAATAGGGCCGGCAGGCGGCTTGTCATGCGCGTTGGCATAGTTTCCCCCCGAAATCAGCAAGTGCAAAGCCAGAGGCGCGGCAGCCTTGGCTTGAAAAGATCCGCGCCACTTGCCACGCTTCCTGCGCGGTCAATCCCCGCAAACATGACTTCATTTCATCCAAAACTCCTGCTCCTACCAATGGGGGCGGCGCTGCTGTCCGGTTGCGCCGGCGATCAGGCTCGCAAACTGGCTCACTTTCAGACAGGCGAGTCGCTCGTATTGGTCGGACAGTCGCCCGCGAACCTGGCGTTCACGCCTTCGTGGGCGAAGCCGGTGGACGTGCGTAGCACCTATCGCGACGGACTGCCGGGCACGATCCATTACGAAGCCGGCCGGGACTTTGCGTGGACCGACACGGGCGCGATTCGGCGCACGCCGAATTCCCGGATTTCCGATTTCGCCACGAACATTCTTTACGGCAAGGAAGATTTCAACCACGGCCAGTTCCCCGGTTACGGGAATGGGCCGTTCTTTGTTTTTGTGGACTACCAACATCACGAGGCGTGGAAGCCGATTGCCGCCAGGCCGGAATTTTCCGCCTGCGCGCTCCCCGCCACGCGCAAGAAGTTGGTGGCTGGTGAATCCCTGCGCATCATCGCTTACGGTGACAGCATCACGGCGGGCGGCGAAGCCTCCGACCCCAAGCTGATCTTCTGGGAGCGCTGGGCGGACGCGCTGCGGGCGAAATATCCAAAGGCGAAAGTTGAAACCATCAACGGCGCGACGGGTGGTGACGCAACGGTGCAGGGTTTGCAGCGGCTCCAGGGAAAGGTGCTGTCGCAAACTCCCGACCTCGTGTTGATCGGCTTCGGCATGAACGATCACAACCGCGGCGGCCCCACGCCAACAGCGTTCGCCGGGAATTTGTCCACGATTATTGACCGGATTCGTTCCGCGACCGGCGCGGAGATTGTGTTGTTCTCGGCGTTTCCGCCCAACCCGAAATGGCATTACGGCACACACAACATGGCGGCCTACGCGGAGGCGACGGAACAGGTCGCACGGGAGAAGCGCTGCGCCTTTGCCGATGTGTTCAACTTGTGGCAGCAATGCGCAGCCCGCAAACAGCCGGAGGATTTGCTCGCGAACAACATCAATCACCCGAACGACTTCGGCCACTGGATTTACTTTCAGGCTTTGCAGAGCCTCGGACTGTGAACTTTGAATCGTCGTCGCAGGCTTGACTGCCAGCCACCCGCTGGTAGGTTGGCTTCGTGAATCCGCTCCGCCAGCCCGCAACACTCCGCTTCAGCGGCTGGTATTGCTTTTTTTATCGGTTTGACCACGTGCGCCTGCGGCAGCGATAGACTTTCCCCACCCAAATCGCCGCAGGTCGCCAAAGCGCCCTGCGGCGTTTTTGTTGCGACTCACGGCCAACCCCAAAACAAACCATGATCATCGTATTAAAACCCGGCATCTCGAAGACGGACGAACGGTCCGTCCTCGCGGAAATCCGCAAGCTTGGCTACCGGCCGCACGTCATGCGGGGAGTCGCCCGCACCGTCATCGGCGCCATTGGCGACGAGCTCACACACTCGAACCTCGAAACGCTCACCGCACAGTTTCCCAAGCTGGTCGAGAGCGTGATGCCGATTCAGAAGCGCTACAAGCTCGTCAGCCGCGAGGCGCATCCGGCGAATTCGACAGTCCGCGTGCGCGAACACGCCATCGGTGGGAAGAAATTCCAAGTCATGGCCGGGCCGTGCTCGGTGGAAGGCGAGAAGCAATTGCTCACGACCGCGGTGGCCGTCAAGGCGGCCGGGGCCACCGTGCTCCGTGGTGGTGCGTTCAAACCGCGCACTTCGCCGTACGAATTCCAGGGCCTGGGCGAGAAGGGCTTGAAACTGCTGGCCAAGGCGCGGAAGGAAACCGGGCTCGCCATCATCACGGAACTGCTTTCCGAGCAGCACGTCGAAATGGTCGCCGAATACACGGACATCATTCAGATCGGAGCGCGCAACGCGCAAAACTTCCAACTGCTCATCGCGGCTGCGAAAACCGGCAAACCGGTGCTGCTCAAGCGTGGGCTGGCGATGAAGATCGAGGAATGGTTGCTGGCCGGCGAGTACGTGCTGGCGAACGAGAATCCGAACCTGCTCTTCTGCGAGCGGGGCATCCGGACGTTCGAGACTTACACGCGCAACACGCTCGATCTCGGCACGATTCCGATCATCAAACGCGAATCGCATTGCCCGATCGTGATTGATCCCAGCCAGGGCGCCGGGCGGGCGGATTTGGTGGCCGCGATGTGCAAAGGCGCGGTGGCGATGGGCGCGGATGCCTTGTTGATCGAAGTGCATCCGAATCCAGCCGAGGCGTGGAGCGACGGCGCGCAGCAAGTCACGTTGGAGGGATTTGCCAGGTTGATGGCTGACCTGCGGCCACTCATCTCGGCCGCTGGCCGGGAATAGCGGTTCCGCTCGGAAGACAAAATCCCCCGCCGGGGATCGCGCGGGCTGACGTCACACGGTGGTTAATACGTCAGGGCGTCTCGTCCTCGGCAGGGGACTCTTCTTGGATTACCGGCACCGCAACTTATCGTTGGGGGGCCGGCCCATGTTATCGTCCGATCATGGGCGACAAAATGAGCCGGCAGGCTGGTGTCAGCCCGCTGCTGACCGGCTCAGGCTGGATTGTGCAATGCCGCTCCGTGAGCAAGCACAGCTTCATCGGGAGTGGTAAGCGCTTCTTCCGGGCCATAGTGGAAGCCCGTTTCATCCTGATAACCAACCGGCGCTGACGTGGCGGCGATCACTTCGACAAAGAATCCCGCAGCGAGGAGCGCGGCCACAATGAGCATTGTTGTCATCATACCATTTTCTTAGCACGCGTGGTGCCACACCCTTTTCTCGGCATTTTCCAGCCTGACTGAAGCGGAAAATGTCTTGTTTTTCAGCGGTGCCTCGCTTGGTTCGAGCCTGTCCATTTTTCGCGGACGGTTTGTCGGTGATTGTCTGACAAAGAGCGGGAATGACGTTCAAACATTTGAAGGACAACAATCTCGGCGATTCCATCAACCTGGCCCCAGAGCTTCGTGGGTGTTCGATTGAGCGGTCAGGTGGCCAGCAGGAGACGCTTTGGCTGGTTCCGCGTCCGGGGGCGGTTGTCCCGCACAGCGGCTTCGCAGCTTCCGCACCGGGAAAGAATTTGCCGGTGCCGACCCATTTTATCCTGACCGCCAAGGCAACCGGTTCGCTGAACTCGATATACCAATCCCCCACTGCCGCTGGCAGACTCAGCCCACTTAACCGCGACCATTGACGCAACCGCGTGAGTGGGGTTACATGGACCTATGACAAGGGCTGGTAATGCTCGATCAAGTGCTGGTTCGCTGCTTCGTTTTCCTGCGTGGATGGGGTTGGTGCTCATCCTGTCCCTGGCGGCGGGATGCTCGCGCGAGGCTCGGCGGGACCGGCACCTAAAAAAAGCCGAGACTTTCTATGCAGCCAAGGATTACCGGAAAGCGGTGATCGAGTACATCAACGCGTTGCGGCTCGACTCCGGGAGTGCTGTTTGCCTGAACCGGCTGGGCAGCCTCTATCAAGAGCAAGGCCAGATTAATCGCGCGCTTCCCTTGCTGGTCAAGGCGCATGCCATCACGCCGAAAGACCGCGCCCTGATGAGCCAGTTGCTGCGCATTTATCGCGATCTGCGCGAGAACACAAAGGCGCGCGAAATGGCTCTTCGGATTCTGGCAGAAGACCCGGCCCATGAAGAGGCGCTCATCGCCCTGGCGGATACCGCCACGACGCCCGAGGACCAGGCGGATTTGGCGAGCCGCGTGGAAAAGCTAAGAGGGCAAGGCGGTGACCGCGCCATCTTCCATGTGGTTGCTGGCATGCAGAGCGCGCGGCGGAAGGAGTGGGACACCGCCGAGGCTGCATTCCAGCAGGCGATCGCCCTCAACAGCAATTCACTTCCCTCACGGCTTATCCTGCAGGCGTTCTACTTGATGCGTGGCCGGCTGGAGGAGGCGGATCGGGAACTGCAACAGGCAATCCAACTCGCGCCCCAGGATTTGTCGCTCAAGATGCGACTGGCGGAATTCAAGCTGATGACCAGCGCCCCGCACGAAGCGCGAAGTCTTTTGGAAGGCATCACCAAAACCAGCCCGGATTTCGTGCCGGCGTGGAGTCTCCTGGCGGCGGTGGCCTTTGACGACCGGCGGTTCGAGGACGCGTCGAATCTGGTGGTCAGAGTCTTGAGCGAACGCGGCGAGGATTTCCAGGCGCATCTGGTGAATGCCAAGTTGAACCTGGTAAGAACCAACTTCGATCAGGCCATCAAGGAACTCCAACAACTGAGGAAGTTGTACGACCGCGCGCCCCAAGTGCCGTTCGAACTCGCTCGCGCCTACCTTGCGACCAACGGCGTTGTCGAGGCGGCCAACGCCTTGGACGCCGCCCTGGCCCTCAATCCGAATTACGCCGAGGCGTTGTTTCTGAAGGGGCAGTTGGACCTCCGCCGGGGTGAATATTCTGCCGCCATTACCGAACTGGGCCGGCTGACCAAAATCCGGCCCGCCTTCCCGGCGGCCCAACTTGGGCTCGCGAGCGCCTATCAAGCCAGCGGCAACTGGGAGGAGGCGCTGCGGGTTTACGGTCAGCTCGCCATGATTTTTCCCACCAACCCGCAGCCCGTGTATCTCCGGGGATTGGTTTACCGGCAGCAAAAGCGCAACCTCGAGGCTGAGCAAGCCTTTGCCAAAACGATCGCCATTGATTCCACGTTTCTGCCCGCGCAAGGTCAGTTGCTTGAATTGAACATCGAGCGGAAGGATTTTTCCGCCGGCCAGAAGTTGGTAGATGGAATCATGGAGCGGAATCCTAATGAGGTCCAAGCCTGGCTGCTACAGGCCCGGCTCCACCTCGCCCAGGGAAACACGAATCAGGCAGAAGCCGCGTTGCTCAAGTGCATCCAATTGGACGCCAATTCGCTGGTTGCCTATCAAGGGCTGGCCAGCCTTTACGTGAATTCCGGCCGGCCCGCCGAGGCGATTGCCAACCTTGATGAACTCCTGGCCAAATCGCCCAACAATCTCAGCGCCCTCCTGCGCAAAGCCTACACCTTGGCGGCCTTGAGCAACTACGTTGGTGCGGCCGAATCCTACGAAAGCATCCTCAAGGTGATGCCCGATCACGAGCGGGCGGTGAATAATCTGGCCTACCTCTACTCCGAAGCGCTGAACCGGCTGGATCGCGCGTATGAACTTGCCGCCCGCGGGCACCAGTTATGGCCAAATGACCCCGAACTGACCGATACCCTCGGATGGATTCTGTATCGGCGCGGCGATTACGACCGCGCTGCCGCCCTCCTCACCGACACCGCCGCCAAACTCACCGAGCACCCGGAAGCCCAATTTCACCTGGGAATGGCGAATTACATGCGGGGCGATATCCGGGCCGCCGAGCTTTCTCTCCGGCGGGCACTCGCTCTCAGCGAGGCTTTTCCCGGCGCCGAAGAAGCGCGACAACGCCTTGCTTTGTTGGCCAGCAATACCAGCAATTCAAGTTCGCAGAGCGTCGCGGACCTGCAAAAGTTGCTCGACGCGCAACCGAAGGATCCCGTCGTGTTGATGCGTTTGGCGGATCTGCAAGCCGCCCAAGGGGCCGCGAACGATGCCCGGGCTTCCTACGAACGCCTGCTGGAGTTGACGCCCAAGTCCGCCAGCGCGCTTATTAGACTGGCCGCGCTGCACGCGGGAAAACTGGGCGACCCGGCCAAGGCAATGGAACTCGCCAAGCAGGCGCGACAACTGGCCCCGAACGATTTCGCCGTCGCCCGGCAGTTCGGCCAGATTGCCTTTCAAGCCGGCCAGCATGAATGGGCTGCCAGTGTGCTCCAGGAATGCGCTCAAAAACCAGCGGCGCCGTCCGATCTGCTTTACGATCTCGCCCTCGCCCTTTACAGCATTGGCAAGGTCGGTGAAGCGCAGAACCAGATGCGGCAGGCCGTCCGCCTGGATCCGAACTTTGAAAAAGCGACGCTGGCGAATCAATTCCTCACGCTGACCGAGGGTGCCGCCAGCCTGACCGTCGCCACGCAGCAGCTTGCCTCCGCGCAAGCCGCGCTGAAAGCCGATCCGGATTGCGTTCCCGCGCTGATGATTGTCGGGGAGGGCGACGCACAAGCGGGCCGGATCAACGAGGCACGCCGGAGCTTTGAAAGGATTCTGGAACGGTTCCCCCAGTTCACACCCGCATTACGCTTCCTCGTGCTGCTGCCCGAGGGTAACAGTGACGAGAAAACCGCTTACGAACTGAACCTCAAAGCCCGGCGCGCCTTGCCTCGCGATCCGCTGGTGGCTCTGGCCGCCGGTCGGGCCCTGTTCAAACGCGGTGATTTTGCGGCCGCCAAATTACCGTTGCGCGAGGCGGTAGAGACGCTCAAGGAGAATGCGGACGCCGCTTATTACTACGGCATGGCGCTATACAGACTGGGCGACAAAAAGCAGGCGCTTGGCTACCTGAGCCGTGCCAAGGAACTGGGTTTGCGCGCCGATCTCGAAGGCGAGGTCGTGAAACTGCTGCTCGAGTCCGGCTTTTCCAACCAGTCGAAACTTTCCACGGAAAGCAGCGAGTTGAAGACAGACAGCCCGCTTCCGGGTCCGCCCCCATGATTGGCTACGGTGAATTCGCCGCCTCGGGCTGGCGCTGCACCCAGGCGGTCGCCATCCCCTTCAATTCCGCCGCCGTGATCCGGCCCAGCTTGCGTTTGATCTTCTCGCGGTGCGCGTCCACTGTCTTCGGGCTGACGTGTAGCTTCTCGGCAATCTCCGGCATCCGCAGGCCGAACCCGATCAGTTCGAACACCCGCAGTTCACGGTCGGTCAACTGGTCGAGTCCGTCCTCGTTGCCGGCGCGTGATCCTTGGAGCATTCGGCGCAATAACGAGGTCGTCAGCGATTGGGTGAGAAACAATCCGTCCGCCAGAATGGCCTCAATTGCCTGCCCCACTTCCGCCAGATTTTGGGTCTTCAGCACATAACCATTCGCCCCCGCGCGCATGACGCGTTCGGTGTACTCCATGTCATTCACGTCCGAGATGACGAGGATCTTCAGGTCTTGTGCTTCCTCCTTGAGATTGCGGACCAACTCGACGCCGCCATCGCGACCCAGCAACAAGTCCAAAATCGCCAGGTTCGGCTGATGCTTCACAACCGCCTGACGCGCCTCCCGTTCGCTGGCGGCCTCGGCGCAAACCTCCAGCTTGGGAGATTGCGCCACCAGTTCGGCGAGTCCTAGCCGGCACAGCGGCTGGCCCGCGTATAACAATACTCTGTGCTTCGTCGAATCCACAAGTCCATGCCTGAAGTTCAGATGCGCCTCCAACAACGCGCCGTTGCTCCCCGACTCCGACCAACAGGATGCTTGGTGGTGCATCCGGCAGGACTCGAACCTGCAACCTTCTGATCCGAAGTCAGAAGCTCTATCCAGTTGAGCTACGGACGCGCGAATTTCCTAAGGATTTTTGATGCTTTTTGGAGCTGCGGCATCCAGCGGCAGCCTGCTCCAGTCGAGTGACCGGGTACAAACCGGGTACAAAACCGCATCCCATTCTCTGATGTGTACTGCGTCACTCATGGCAATGGACAAATTAACGGCTCGGGAATTCGCGTCAATCTGCGAATTGTTCAAGCGCCGGACTTTACGTTCCGACGGCTTAATTCAATGCGCGCTTTTCCGGTTACGCACCTCCGCTCGCTTAAGGGCACGCCCGATTTTCCTTTGGCGGAAATGACCCGCAAAGAAATTGCGAGTTCAGTTGTAGGTCTTCTTCATCGTTCACTTCGCGGCACTCGCGATGTGGAAGCGGTCTTCACGCAAATGCGCTTCTTGATCGGTTCGTAAATGCGCCCGTTTGGATCGGGCGTCGTATTCTCATAGTAGTCCGGTTTTATGCGCGCCAGGGAATCGCTGACGGAGGCGCTCCAATGGGGATTCAGATTGGGGCCGTCGAGGAAGGGGAAGGGTTTGACCAGCCAAGGAGCGTAGAGATAACCGTTGACGAGCGTTGCTTTGATCACCGTGCCATCAATGTCGGCACCGTAAAGCCGATAGCTGTAATTCGAGGCCGCCAAAAGCATCCGCCCGGTGCCAACACACGGATCGCACACAGTCTTGGTCCGTGCATCATCGTCTTGAATCGTCATGCGGACAATGGCCTCGACGACGTTCATCGGTGTGGGAAAGAATCCCGCATGGCGACCATGCTGATTCTCTGCGAGGATATCACCGAACAAATCATACGGATAGGCAAGCAGGGTTTCGACATTGAACACCTGATAAAGCCGATCACCAGCGCCCTCGGCACCGGTCGGCTCTTTCGGCTCCGCATTGTGCCCCGGATGTCCGAAAGCATACAGCAGCCAGTCCATCAGGTAATTGAAATAGCTCCAACTGCTCCAACCTTTCCAGCCGCCGTGGCGAGTAATGGAATCGAGGGTGTTCTCAAGCATCTTACGTGCGGTGGAATTGCTGTGGGAGCACCACTGGATTTGGGGAATTCCATTGCCAGCAATCTTGCCGGCCTGCATCAAGTCGTACCAGTGACTCCAACGCTTCCAAGTGAAATCGTCCGCGGCCAGCAGGTACGGAAGCATCCAGCCATGCGAAAGCGATTTCTTCGCCCAGCAATCCGGTCGGCACTTGCGGGGCTGGGATGTCTCGATGAAGCGCCGCAGTGTTGCGAGATTTTCCGAGTTCACCTTAATCGCGAAACAGATTGTTGTTTCGCCAATTACGCGAGGATGGCTACGGGAAGTGCGCTTAGGAGCACTTCCGATAAATGGGCTGCACTTCGTACTCGGAATGCTTTTCCGAAAACTCATGATTGCCGGCCTGTTCGAGTGCGATCCGTTCTGCCTCCGCTGCCGTAGCGTTCGGAATTTCAAACGTGTGGCTTCCGTAGCTGATGCGGGTGACTTCGATGCAGAATGTCCCCTTCCGGCGGTTCTTTTGCGGGATCGGCCTTCTCTTGGCTGTGCGCTCAGGTCCGGTCGTGTCCACAACATGAACCCTCGCGGGGAGGCCGCGAAGGATGGGTTTGAGGAGTTCGTTCCAATTCACTCGCTGCAATCGCTTCTCCAACTCGCCGGTAATGTTGCCGGGCAATCCAGACTCCCCGCGAAACTCGAGCGCCGCCTGGTTCAAAATGACTTGTTTGCTCATTGAGTTTTGTTCGGCTCAAAACTCCAATCCGCGCTAACGGTGATCGTCGCGGAAGCGAGAAGCAGAAGAAAATGAAGTATCGGCCAAGCGCGAGCCGATACAATCGGCTCTTCCGGCGATCAATCCGCCTGGACAAAGAAGGAATCCGCGAGCGATTCAGTAATCGCTCAACGCACAAATCAAAATCGTCCGACCGTGTCTGGAACTACAGCTTCGGCCTGTAGAACCGCTTCGGATGAGCAGCGACATCGGAATCCGTGAACGTCGCTTTGCCGTTGACGATGATTAATGTCCCGGCATCGGCCCACGTCGCTAAATCATCGGACGCTTGCAGGATGACCTGCTGTTGGCTCGGCGCTGAGACTTCAAATTGGAATTGTCCGTTGCTTGGAGGCTGAATCGCGCCACCTCCGATGCCCGTGATTTGAGGCATTGGAATGACAAGCCGGTTTTGAAATTCTTCGGCAGTTCCCCGGAACACATTCAGGTCAATTGGCGAGATGCCGCCGAGAGAGCCGGTCTGGCTGTATTGGAATGTTGTCCAGTCGCTCCAGGGAGTGACGGCCACTGATGATTTTGGATTCTCCGTGAACTTCGCGACCCAGAGGTCATATTTCTGGGCTGCGCTGGCTTCGAGATTCACGAGAAAACTTTGGTTGCAATAGATGATTGGTGTGACACCCGTGAGCCGGCGGACCTCACTCATCCATTGGTCCACCCAAGCCGCAAGCGCGGACGAACTGAGAGAGGCTGGATCGCCGCATGAATGCGATTCCAAATCCAGCACTGGCCGGAGGTGTCCCGGCTTGATGTAGTCGCCGGCGACGCTCACGAAGAAGTCCGCTTCTTCGGTGGCCGAGTATTGGACGACATTGCCAACGTGGTACGCGCCTGCCGTTAAACCGGCGGCTTTGGCATTGTTGATGTTGCTGTAGAATGTTGGATCGATAAAACGGCAATCGCCATCCGAATCGGCATTGCCTTTGGACGCGCGAATCCACGCGAAGCTCTTGCCCGAATTCTTCACCTGTGTCCATTGCGAAGGCGTGATTGTGCCCTGCCCGATGGATGATACATCAACGCCGTAGATTCGGTTTCCGCTGACGCCTGACTGCGAAATCGTGAATGCCGTTCCTTGCACGTTGATTGTGCCTGTGCGAATGCCGCCGCCAGTGTTCGCCGACACAGAGTAGCTGACCGTTCCGTTGCCGCTTCCGCTGTTACCGCTGTTGATCGTAATCCACGCCGCTGATGGCGTCGCGGTCCAGGCGCAGCCTGCACCTGCCGTGACGGTGAAAGTTCCCGACTCTGCGGACGAACCGTGGGAACGACTGACGGGCGAAATCAGATATGTACATCCCGGCGACTCATTCCACAGGTTGATGCTTTCGACGCCGGTCGACGTTTTGTACGGGTCAACGCCGACGCCTGACCAGCCGTACGGATCAACCGGCACGCCGTTCAAGCGAACTTCAAAATGCAGATGCGGACTGCCGGGCACACCGGTGTCGCCAGAGATTCCAATAACCTGGCCGCGAGTGACTGTAGCGCCGTCGAGACCAGGCTCTCGACTCTAGAGGTGCAGGTATCGAGTCGTGTAACCGCCGCCGTGGTCAATTTCGATGGTGTTGTATTGGCTTCCGGGAATCCAGTGAACAACGCCGGGCGCGGCCGCCAGCACATTGACTCTTCCATTGACCGGGTCTTGGTCGGGATCTTTCGTCCGATAGTCGAAGCCTTGATGCCCATCGTACGACAGGTAGCTGGGATAACCGCCGCCCGTGTAGTGACCATTTCCCGTAACGGAGAAATTGTCTCCGCTCGCCTGCTTGAAGCTGGGATCGGTTGGCGAAAGGCGACCATACTGTTCATCGCCTCTCTCACCAGTGAAGGCGATCACGACGCCGGACACGGTCGCATGATCGAACACGCTGTTGATGTTTGCTGTGTATGCCGTCCGGTTCGCCAACGGGAAGCTCACGTAAAATCCTCCGCCCGGAGCAGCCACCGTGAAGTTGTATTGCCCGGATGAAGCACCATTCGGATTGATGATTTCCACGCTCCAATTGTGAGCGGCGGTTGTGAAGTTCGGATTGACTGTAATTTGACTGCTGCTGAATGAAGAAATTGCCCGATTCGGAAATACCTCGCCAGTCGTCCTGTCGCGCAAGGTCACGTTGCAGCCTGAAGCAAAGTTGTTCCCGTAAATCGTAAACGGCTGGGGGCTGGATGATCCCGTGACGGGATTGGGACTGACGCTCGTGATCGTTGGAGTGGCTGGCGGCGCGACGACTGTGAAATTGAATTGGCCCGACGATGCGCCGCCGGGATTGATAATCTCAACACTCCAGTTGTGCGCGGCAGTGGTGAAATTCGGGTTGATTACAATTTGGCCGGCGCTGAATGAACTGATAGCCCGGTTCGGAAACACCTCGCCTGTGGACAGGTCGCGCAACGTAACGTTGCAGCCGGATACGAAATTGTTTCCGTTGATTGTGAACGGTTGTTGGCTGTTTGCACCCGTGACGGGATTCGGACTGACGCTGGCGATGGATGGCGTCACGATCGCTTGGACAATGAAATCCGGATTGTTCTCGCTCACCCATGAACCGGCTGCTCCGCGATTGTCCACGACCCGGTAGCGCCAGCCGTAATTGCCCGGCGTAAGCCCCGTTGCGGTTGGAGTCACCGCAGTCGAGCCGCTGGAAGCGTAGGTGCTCGTGTAATTCGGCGTTCCCGTGAATGTCGCGGGCAATTGGTGCAGTTCCACTTCCATCCGCACCGTATCGCCATCGGCATCCGTAACGGGAACTCGAAAGTAAACGCCAACACTTTCGGGCACGGTTGCGCCAATCGCCATATTGGAATTGCTGTCAGCGCGGACTTGATTTGCGACGCCATGCGACGGCGTCTGATTCGCAGCCTGGACAATGAAATCAGGATTATTCTCGCTCACCCACGGACCGGCTGCGCCTCGATTGTCCACAACCCGATAGCGCCAACCGTAATTGCCGACCGTCAGCCCCGTCGCCGTGGTTGTCACCGCCGTCGAGCCGCTGGAAACATAGCTGCTCGTGTAGTTCGCCGTGCCTGTGAACGTCGCGGGAAGTGGGTGAAGCTCCACCTCCATCCGCACCGTGTCGCCATCGGCATCAGTGACGGGAACTCGGAAGTAAACGCCGACGCCTTCGGGCACGGTAGCGCCAATCGCCATATTTGAGTTGTTATCGGCCCGTACTTGGTTGGCCGTGCCGTGCGACGGCGTTTGGTTAGCGGCCTGAACAACGAAATCAGGGTTGCCTTCGAGAACCCAATTGCTGGCCGCGCCTCGGCTATCCACGACGCGATAACGCCAGCCATAATTTCCAGCACTCAGACCAGTTGCTGTCGCAGTGCGGGCGCGAGTGCCGCTCGAAACGAAACTGCTGCTGTGCGTCGCGACGCCAGTGAAGGTGGCGGGCAACTGCCGCAGTTCGACTTCCATTTTTACCGTATCACCATCAGTGTCGCTCACATTCGATTCAAAATAGACGCCCGTGCCGGACGGAATTGTGCCACCAAACGGAATCGCCGCCGAAGTGTCCTGCCGATACTGATTGCCGCCGTTAGCGGTGGGCGTCTGGTTCGCCGCTTGCACGACAAAATCAGGGTTGCCGTCGAGAACCCAGTTACTCGCCGCTCCCGTGCTGTCCACCACACGGTAACGCCAGCCGTAGTTCCCGGCGGTCAATCCAGTCGCAGTCGCAGTCCGCGCCCGCGTGCCGCTCGAAACAAAACCGCTAGTGTGAGTCGCGATGCCAGTGAAGGTCGCCGGGAGCTTTCTCAATTCCACTTCCATCTTGATGGTATTGCCGTCGGCGTCGGCCACATTCGCCTCGAAATACACTCCCACTCCTGAAGGAATGGAACTTCCAAACGGAATTGCCGCGCTGGTATCGGCGCGATATTGGTTGCCGCCATTGGCTGTTGGCGAGGCCGCAAAGACCGGGCGCGTAAGCACACAAAAGACGCAGGTCGAAATCATCCAGACGAAGTTGTTGAGAGAGGTCTTGGTTCTCATGAGAATCGTGTCATTGGTTTTCGCGCTTTCAGTTCTGGCTCGCAACTGATAACGATTCGAGTGTATGCCACCCAGCGGCAATGTCACTGAAGCGCGGCGTCCAAAATGGCCAAAAAATCCGGGCTATGGAGAACAGCTTCGCAGGGCCTGCCGGCGGTCGGAACTTCAGAAAAAGGAACTCAGCGTCCTTTCAAAATGGTCGGTTGGGCAAATCAAACGCGCGCTGGCTGGAGAACACATTTCCTTCGAAGCGCACAAAGACATTCTCAAAGCGCTAAGCATGAAGCTGGCGGAAAAGGGACAAGCTGCGCTTCAAATCGAGTATCCGTGGACAATTGATGGGCCTGGTCCGCGAGAATTGCGCGCAGCCGAGGAGAAGTTTCAAGGTTACATCAGAACCAATCTGTATGACGACGCGGTTCAGCTTGCGGAAGCGATGTTCAAATCCTGCCATCGCGCCAGACACTTCGTGGCCGCAGCGCACTGGGCTGACCATGCTGCCGGGATTTATAGCTTGCAGGGAAAACTGAGAGATGCCCTGCGGCTCTTGGACGACTGCTTCGGCGGGATGAGCAAGGCGACCGCATCCGACCGAGCATCGATTGAAATGCGAATCGTTTCATTGCGGGCGCACTTTGAACGGGCTATGACGCGGGAATACAAAGCGCTGGGAGAATTTCGGAAGGCGTTGGAATTATACAAATCGTTCAACTCGGATGTGGACGAACTGAACAAAATGGGTGTGCCTGAAGCATACCGCGATGTTTTGGCCGCCAGAAAGATTCACCACAAACGTCAGCAAGCCGAAATGCTTCGCCTTTTGGGTTTTTACCGGGCCGCGTATGAACTCATGGATGAAGCAATCAAAGAATATCCGGACTGGGCGGACGAAGCGTGGCGTCAGGGCGAACTGCACAAAGCCGACTCGCTGCGGCTGCTCGGTGACGCTGCGGGCGCGCTGGAGATTTACGAGCACCTTGAAAGAACAGCCAAGAATCGCCATCTCGACGGACTTCTCGGCTCGGTGCTCTGGACAAAAATAGGCGCACTCCAAACCGCAGAAAAATCGCCCGAGCAGAAACGCAAACTGCGGACCGCTTTGGCCGACCTCAAAACATTGGCAACCACCGACGGGAATCAATACGGTTATTTGGTCATCTATGCCAAATTGGTCAACGTATCAGCCGAAGTGGCGAATCCTGAGATTGCCAATCAACTCGTCAATGACGCGATGGCAGCCGGGCCGATTGAGCCGGATTGTTTCCGAACCGAATATGCTCACGCGCTTCTTTGCCGCGCTGAGATCGAGCGCGCCCAGAAGAACATCACCCAGGCAAAACAGTGGTATGAGGAAGCGCTTCGCTACTACGAATTGATGGAGATGCGCTGGGGCATCGTTCGTTCCGTCATCGGACTAAATCTGACCGGCGAGCGCAGAGGTCTGCCAGACCGGCTCGAAATTGAAGGCTGCGACGCAACGCTGTGGGCTCGCTTTCTGGCTCGCGGCGATTTCCCGGCTGGAATTCTCTGCGAAAACCTTCCCTAACCCGAAAATTTCATTGAAAAAAGTCGCAACGGTGATCTCGGCCCAATGTCTATTGGGTTGAAATGAATACGAAACCCACCGCTGCGACGGGGACAGTTTGTAACTCCGAACTCTTCCATTTTCCAGCCGTAAAAAAGCGCGCCTTCACCACCAGCTTCACCGGCGGGGCGGTGACCAGCGATGGCGGCATCCCGTTGTTGCGCCAGACCGATCGGCGCATCGGCCTTACGCGCGCGCTGGCCAAAGTCCTGCCCGATCCGCGCGATCCGCAACGCATCGAACATCCGCTGCTCTCGCTGATTCGCCAGCGCATCTACGGATTGGCCGCCGGTTATGAGGATCTCAATGACCATGATACGTTGCGTCACGATCTGGCCTGGCAAAGCGCCGTGGAACGGGATCGCGCGCTGGCCTCAAGCCCCACGTTGTGCCGCCTGGAAAATCGCGCGGACCGACAACTCGCCTGGGCGGTGCATGCGGTGTTGCTTAACCAGTTCATCGCTTCGTTTGCCACACCGCCGGCGGAGTTGATTCTGGATTTTGACACGACGGATGATCGGGTGCATGGCAGGCAGGCGGGCGCGTTCTTTCACGGTTACTTCGGCGATTATTGTTTCCTGCCGCTCTATGTGTTTTGCGGCGAGCAGTTGCTGGTGTCGTATCTGCGGCCAGGCAACGTGGGCGCGGCGCGGCACGCGTGGGCGGTGCTCAAGTTGTTGGTTAAAGGGCTGCGGCAGGTCTGGCCGGAGGTGAAAATTATTTTCCGCGGCGATTCGGGTTTCTGCCGCTGGCGCATGCTGCGCTGGTGCGAACAACACAACGTTCATTACCTCGTCGGGCTGGCCCGCAACGCGCGGGTGCAGGCGCTGGCGCAAAGGTTGATTGAACTATCGGAAAAAGAGTTTGCAAAGAAACAGCAGAAACAACGGCTCTTTGGCGAACTGAGCTACGCGGCCGACACCTGGGACCAAGAACGGCGGGTGTTGGTCAAGGCCGAGCACACCGAGCGGGGAAGCAACCCGCGCTTTGTTGTGACCAATCTGGCGGGCGAGGCGCAAAAACTTTATGACGAGTTGTATTGCGCGCGGGGCGAGATGGAGAACCGGATCAAGGAACAGCAGTTGGGATTGTTTGCCGACCGGACCAGTTGCTGCGGCTGGTGGGCCAATCAATTCCGGCTGCTCTTGAGCAGTTGCGGGTATGTCTTGCTGGAACGGATGCGGGCGCTGGCGTTGGCGGGGACGGAACTGGCGCGGGCGCAAGTGGGCACGATCCGATTGAAGCTGCTGAAGATTGGCGCGGTGGTCTTGCGCAACAGTCGGCGAGTGAAGCTGCTGCTTTCCAGCGGCTATCCGTATCAGAAAATCTTCGGACAAGTGTACAGCGCGCTGGGCAGCGGTTGAGCAGCAGTGAGTGCTGTCCCCGGCACGCCGACAAACAACGGGGGCAAGGGGGCGTGTGCCCGCGTGTTGAAAAAAACCCGTTTCAAAGCCTTCCAAACCTCCCGCAATCCCATTTTATTCCGCCCAAACTCGAAATCATCTCCCTGATGAAATTTTCGGGCTAACTAACGCAGCCTGATCTTCCGCGGCCTGCGCAGGAACAACTTTTCAAACCGGCTCGGGTGGTTGGTTCTGATTTCGTCGAGCAAGTGACGCGCGCCAAAACGATAGGCGGGCGAAGACCGGCGTTTAACCAGGATGTAATAACAATGCCAGCGCGCTCTCCAGTACGAACCGGCCAACAGGAAGACTCGCGCGGCCGCGAGTCGGGTATTGAGGTTGCCTGGATCTTCGCGGATACAGATTCCCGCCAAGCGACGAGCACGCCACTTTTTCCCGGCGTTCAAGAGAGCAAATGCCCGCTCGATTCGCTCTTGGGGTAAACTGCGATTATCGGGTGAGTCGAGCAGAAATTCAAAAACGAGAGCGCCAATATCCGCAAGACACCCAGTCCAGGTGACGGCCAGCGCTATGGCCACGAAGAGAAAGATTGAAACGCTTTTGATGTAACCCTCCGAGTCGTCGATTCCGACGAAATCAGGTTTGCGGACTGCACCGAACGTTGAGAGCGCGTAAAGACCAAGGTGCACGACGCCGACACTAATCAGAATGTGAGTCCACCGGCGACTGCGGCTTTCGCCCGGTTGCGTCAGGAACAACCCGATGACAATCGTTACCGCGTAGGCGATGAGGTAATCTCTTCGTTGTGGTAGCCAGGTGATCTGCATGTGTGAAATTTCAAAGTGGGAGCGCTGCTTTTGCCGCGCGGGACAACAAAGTGATTGGACCTGGATTGGGTGCGATCAGCTCCATCTCCGCAATTACCTGCCGCAGGGATTTGCGTTTCTTCAGCGCGCGCTTCAGCACATCCAGAGAAATGAGGATTTCCGTCGCCTCCGTGTTTGTGAATTCCCAGCGTCCCAGTTGTTTCATACCGGGCCGCCACCATTGTATCTCGCCATTGTACTCAAAACGCGCGTCGGTGCGTTTCACGAACGGCTGTCTGTGCTCCATCAGGAACAAATCGAGCTGCTCGGTCATGTAGGGCGCGAGGTCGTTGTTGCAGATCTTCAAGGGTTCTTTTCCGCTGATCTTCTCCACTTCCCTGAAGAGACTTGTCTCGTCGTCGCACCCGCCGTATTCGCGCGTCAGCGAAACTTCTATCAAATGCTCGATCAGTTCGTCTAGCACAGCGTGCGTCAACTCTCCGCCAATCTCGTATCGGATGGGAAATCGGTCGGCCATTTTTTGCTGTCAAAGAGGCTGCGGAGGTTGACGCTTAACTCCTCCAAAACGGGCGCGATGCTCCTGTGCGATGTCCTTCGCGGTGCGAACGCAGAGCTTGCGAATGTCGCGGAGATGGAGCGCTTCGCGCGTTCCAGGCGTGGCGCTCTGAGCCGAATCCTGCCGGTGATTGCCGGCCGCGTAGGAGTGGACGATTCGCGTTCCAACGATGACCTGAACCTCGTAGCCCTCCTCGGAAAACTCGCCAATGACAATTTTCTGCGTCGGATTTTTCACGAGTAAATCAGGCGGCACAACTTTGCATTTCGGTCGCCCGCGATTCGGCAGACTCGGCAATCGGAGTCGCTGCGTCTTGCAGACGAATATTTCCCTTTGCCAGCACGTGGTCGAGCAGGGTGCGATAAACAGGCAACTGCAAAGCCTGCAAAGCAACCTCCTGAAGCTTCCTTGCTGAAAAGCGCTTTGTTTCCTCGATGATCGCTTTCGTGCCGGAAAACGCTGTGATGCTCCTGAAGCCTCCTTCCAATTTAACGGGCTGAACCGCGAGATAATATCCGCGCTTGTTGACGCCTCCGGTGAAATAGCTCAGACCGCCTTCGTCATAGTACACCTCGACTTCCACAATCCTATTTGGGTCGGTCGTAGGCAGTTGTTTGAGCAGGATCTTTCGACTCATGATCGTTCGTTTGGCTTGGTTTCTTGAACTGAATTGGCGGACTGATTTTTATCGAGACTCGTGCCGCTGAAATCCACCCACACCCAGGCTTGCAGGTATGCGCCATTGTCGTCCCCGTCCGAAGCGATCGCGTCATCGTCGAATTCCAATTCTCCCTCGCGCGCGAGTGTTACTCTGGCCAAATCGAGGATTTTCTGACGCAGCGGATCGCTAAGGTGCTCTTCGATCGCCTCAATCGCCTTGCGCAATTCAGGTGATGGCTTCTCAACAGCCTTTGCTGCCGTCAATAGGTCCTGAAAATATCTGCTCATGTCTATTCGCGCGTGTGGCTGGCGGCGTTAGCCTTCATCCGTTCCACCAACAGCCGGGCGATTTCCTCGGTGACACCGTGTCGCTTGAGCCAATCCATCACCTGTGCCAGCGACGCCGCTCCCGCTCCGGTGTGTTTCGGTTGGCCGCACTGAGCCAAGCGGCAGCCCCATGCACCCGTTATTCCATGATAGGGCACGTCGCCGAGTTTGAGCGGGACACTCTGCTCCGTGATGCTTCCGTCTTTGACCTGCAGGAAACGGGCTTCGACCGGCCAGCCGTCCTCCGTTTTGCCTTCAAGGGAAAAGACGGCGCGTCCGTCGGGATGTTCGTAGAGGCATCCGGTTAGATAAAGGAGCTGCTTGTAAACGTCGGAAAAATCAGTCGGCATTTCCTCCAGCCAGTCGTTGAAATAGGTCCTTCCGCACACCGGCAGCCCAAGCGCTTCGATGTGCTGGCATTTTTCAGCAAGCCGTTGCGTGATGGCCTTGAGATGGGCCGCATCCATAGCTGAGAAGGTGAAATGCTCAATGCGGTTTCCCTTCCAATACACGTATCCCTGCAAATCGCGCGTGACGTGTTCTACGCCGCAAAGCCAAGGCTTGGCGTACTTGCACGAAGTTACTTCGGCGTGGAGTTGGCAAAACGCATGGACGCCAAGCTCCGTGAGATTGTTGTTCACGGCCGCTTCGACCAGTGAGAGATGCGCGGGATCAAGATCCTCGCCGTCGTGGCTGTCGCGGAGAATTTCTATGCTCTGGTCAATCAGGCTGGGAGTGTGGGCGCTTTCAGTCGTCATGCTTCCTTCAAGTCGGCCAGAATGCGGTCGTAATTCTCGTGCTCTGCGTTCGTCAGGACGAACAAGTCCTTTACGCGCGAAATTCCTTGGTTCTCCAGAAATTGTTGGAGCGAACAGGTTGCTTCTCCTGAGCGGCCCAGATAACCAGCCAAGTCGCCGACATTGAAATCCTCGCTGCTCTCTGTCCACGCGCGTCGGCCGTCGTTGGCGCTTTGAATCCATTGGCCCACAGCTCGCGAGAGGCGCTGCAAAGCGTCTTCCTTGGTTTCCGCAACCGTGGTCATCTCGATCACGCGCAGAGCATCGACCCGCGCGCCGTCCATGCGAATGAAGCAGATTTGGATTTTGTTCACAGCGTGGCGCTCGAAAGACTTTTGATTTCGGCGCGAGTTTTCTTTTGACGAAGTTTCTTTTGGAAGTAACTGCCGCGAACCGGACACCTTCGAAGTCGATATACTGGGGTTGATGAATGTACCAATTCCGGCCAAGGAAACGCAGCTTGAGCGCGGGCTGACTTCGAGGTTGCTCAAGCGATTGTGGAATCGCCGTTCGCGGCGTTCGGTTCGACGAATACTTCGCGATCTTCTCCTGGACGGCTCGCCTTGGGATGCAGCTTGGGATGTCGTCTGCTGACCCCGCTGCAACTAACTGAACTCAAAACTCGTCGATGGGCTTTTTCTTCTTCGGCCTGGCGAGGAACGCCTCGTATGTGGTAGCGCGATATGTGATCAGCGCCTCCATTCGATGATTTCCATCCTGCATCGTCCAATCCCATGCCTCGTGATTCAGAAGCACAACCGGCGGGAACTTCTCGCCGCGCTTCAACTGGTTGAGGTATTTGCGCACACCGCGCCGGTAATGGCCTCTTCGATGGAAGCCGATCCCATCTTCCGGCAGGTCCAGTTCCAAAGTCACCGGCCCAGCCCACAGGTAGTCGTTCGGATCAAAGGGAAGCGCGAAGGCCGTTCCGGGAACGTGGAATCTGGAAAAGTGCACGCCGGCTTCTTTCCATTCCTTCCATTTACCGCGGAGGCTTGCTGCGGCTTCGTGCGCGCTGTTGAACACGCGCGCTTGCGGCGGCCCTGCACACATCAAAGATTTCTCTCGGTGAGATTTCATTCGCGTGCCGCCGCTCCGCAATTTTCAGGTTTGGGCATTTGACGCCACTGCAGCGCCCACTCAAGGTCCTCCTGAGTCACGGCCTTTCCGCGCTGAAGGGTCAGCAGTTTGGCGAGCTTCACTAACTGACGAATGTCACGGCCCGAAAGTTGATGCCCTTGCGCGAACCGCGCGTAAGCCGTTTCAGGCGCGTCGATTTTCTGGATTCGGCTTTGAATGCGGAATAACTCCGTTCGCTCGTTGGCGTCCGGGTATTTGTATTCAAGGTGAACGAGCGCACGGGAATTGATGGCATCATCAATGGTCGTCCCCATGTTGGTCGTGAGAAAGCAAACGCCATGAAGGTTTTCCAACAGCCGGAGGAACACGCCCACAATCGCGTTTTGGACGATGTCGCTCCCGCGGGCGCGCACGAAAACGTCGGCCTCGTTAATCAGTAGGACCGCATTCCAGCGACGGGCGCGCAAAAGGGCGTTGCGCAGATTCTCTTCAACTTCGGGCGGACTGATGCCGAGTTGCGAGCATGGCAGTTCGTAAAGCGGCCGGTGGTTCTGTTCAGCAAAAACCTGCGCCGTCAATGTCTTGCCCAGACCCGGATCGCCCTTCAGCAGAATCAGGCATCCGCCGGATTTGCCCGAAACCACGTCACGATCGCGAAGGCGCAACGCTTCGCGCAGCACAGTGAGCAACTTGTGCGTTTCCTTCGGAATCACGAGGCAGCGCTCGATTTCGTCCTGGTACTGGTAAGGCTTGAGGTCTGCGATATGCGCAATCACCTCCGCATGGCCAACCAGGTCGTACACATACACCAACGGGTGAAGCGGAAGCTCAACCTCCTTTCCTTCCTCATTCCACTGAGACACGTCCGCAATCCGCTCCGGCTCGCGCTCTTTAAGATGGTGCAGATGGTCCATCACCATCAACGCCGGCAGGTCGGCGTTGTCCGGCACGTGATAAGTTTCAGGTTTCCAACTGTTCTCCGAATCGCTGGTCTGCACCCAGCCATTGACGACGAATTGTTCGCCGGTGTGCTGGTGAAGTTTTTCATACGTTTCCTGATGCCGGTGGTGTTCGCGCAGGAGTACCTCGGTCTCCAGGCGGACCTCGGCAGCCTCCAGAATTTGGGCAAGGTTCTTGCCCCGCAAGTCGCGGTGGTAGAAATCAATGTTCACCTCTTTTCGCTGGCCCAGCCGCCACGCCACTAACGTGAGTCGCACGTGCGGCGTCGAATATCTTCCGCCGGTTTCCTCATTCACGCGTTCGACCGCGTATGGCAACCAGTGCTGAAGCTCCTTGTCGAAACGAAACACGCAGCAATGCGGCAATTGGCGCAGGCAAAGCAGCAGGGCTTCCTTCAACGCGCCAACGGATTTAATCTTCGTCACCAACGGATTGGCCTGCACTTCGATCAAGCTCCGCAACTGCCGCTTCAGTTTCGTGACTTCTTTGGACGGCTGCTCCTGTCCGTCGCAAGCTTTCAGCAGCGCGAGACAATCGTTCTCTGAGAGAAACTGGTGGCCGACCTCAACGTGGGGTTGCTGAGTTCGTCGAGCGATGTCCAACAGGTCCTTCCGTTCCAACTTCAGACCTTTGAACAGGTGCAATGGAATTTGCAGTTGCATCGCGAAGGTGTTTCCGGCTGGGATTTTCTAACTGCGCGCCCAGAGCCGGAGTCGCCTCGTAGCGGCCCAAATACGTTTGAGAAAATTCGAGCGCACTGACACGCGATAAATACGAGTGAATCCGTCGTGGACTTCCTCCAGTTGAAAACCTTGGCCTGTGGCGCGAATACGGAAAGTGTTGACCAGCTTTCTCCGACATACAGCGCAATGCGCCCAAGCTTTCACGGATGCCACATTTGCGGGAAAAATCGAAACCGACGCGCGAATTTCATTTTCGGGAATTACCCGCCGGCAATCGGGGCAAACCACGGTCAGGGTCTCCACGCGCTGACCGTTCGGGAATTTTATTGGGAGCACGTCACTGAGCCGAGGCGAATCGTTCGTGACCTCGCGTTGGAGAGAGTGAGTCGTCATCGTTCTTTGTTTCGAGTGGCGTTCTTGACCTGACTTTCGCGCCACAATTTGCGCTGCGAACAGACGAACAGGCGCTCACCTTTTTGGGTTTTGGTTGCCTGACTGTTCCAGTCCACCTCCGTATCTCCCAGAAACTCCACTTTGAGACGCCCGTTTTTGGCGAGCGACACGTCAGCGCGGGCGACGCCTTCAATCACTTCAAGCGTGCCGATGATTTCATTGCCTTCAGGCGATACTGCGTTCATTTCGTTTCGTCAGGTTGGGAATTTCCAGTCGAGGAACTCCGTATTCCGGTAAAGTGCGCGGATGCTTTCGGCACAGTTGGCCTGTCGTTGAAGCAGGTTGAAGGGCGGATCTTTCTGGTCGAGGAACGAATACCGCGCCTGCTCGGGCCGGATGCATTCCAACACGTCGCGGATGCGATAAGGCGGACGGCCTCTTTGCGCGAGCACAATGATTTCTTCGCGCGTCGGACTCCACAACGGCGCGAGGCGATGCGCGATGTAAAAAACAAGATTGGCGAACCAGATATTGTCGGCAGGCTCGTGGTTGCCAAACGACTGCGTCCCACGGCGGAGATACGCGAGAAATCCCGCTGCCAGACCAAAGGAGTCTTGTTCGGCGGACACTTCCATCAGCGCCCGCACCTCCGACTTTGGCAGAAGATAGGAACACGTGCTCCACACTTCGGGCGGGAAATGCATCTGAGCAGCAGGAACACAATATTGCGCTTTGACAGTCTCGGCGGTGAGCGATGCCTCGACGTTCCACACGACACCGAATCCGTTTTCATCCAACAGAAACCATTGCTTGTCGTTCAACGGCACGACTTCGGTGATTTCACAGAAACCGGGAAATCGACCGTCAGACAGGCGGCAGTTTTGCAGCGCGCTTTTGACGTCCTGCATTCTTTGACGCAAACGGTTTTCCACGTTGACGGCCAACGCCATCTTTTTGAGGAACACCGGAGTCTTGGACGTTTTGTGGTAGCGCGTGATGGAGTAATCGTGATCGCGCGGTCGGAATTGTTGCTCAACCTCTCCCGGCTTGGCGTAAGGGATGCAGTCAACGAGCGGCTTGTCCAAATCTTCGCCATCACGAAACCGATAATCGGTCTTTTGATGCTCTACCAGAATTGGAAAACGCAGGAGCAGTTCGCGAACGGGTGTGTGGTAAAGTTTCATGTGGCAGTCGCTGCGCGATCCCTGAATTCCTTTCTCGAGTGCCGATAACGCCTGATTCCAACCGCGCACGGCGATATGGCGAGCAGCCCGGAGCGCTTCAACATTCTCATTCACCCACGGCAAGGAGCGCTCGGCTACGACGATGTGCGGCCCTTCGCACGTTTCGCTGTTCGGCAGTCGATTCAACAGCGTCGTTTCGGGTGTCAGAAGAAAAGAGCCTTGGACCGCGCGGTTGGCGTCAGAACCGGCCGAACCCAATTCGTCCAGAAAGTAAAACGTCGTCGCGTTCTCAAGGATCAACAACGTGACCTGTTTGGCGTTGGGAAACGCGCTGCGGTCCGGCGGCAGCGATCTGGCGTGAAGAATCCGTAGCGCAATCATTCTTGCGCCATGTGGCGATGTGAGTTCCAACGGCGCTCCGGCGTCGGCGGTGAATTGTCCGTAAAACCTTTGCAACTCCGGAAATCGCTCCAACACAGCCTGCAAATCCGGCGACACGCTCTTCCCTTGAGCGGCCAAACGGCGTTGGCGCAAGTGTGCCTGGATTTCCAGCGCGTCGTTCAGGCAAAGACTCATGAGGTGATTGCGGCAACCGGTCAGCTTTCGATTTTCAGGCCCTTGAGAGCGATTCGTTTTCCGCCGGCGCTGAAGAATTCCGTTGCCGATACGAGTTCCTCGTCTCGTGCCCACCAGATTCCATCGCTGAAAAGGATGTCCTGCGATTGCCGCTCAAGGCGAATCCGGCAAACCGGTTCGAGACTTTTCCGGCTAACCAAACGATAAGTGAACCGGTCGCAACCAGGGACGCGAACGACAATGAAGTCGCGGTGCTTTTTGAAACGTGCCAATTTCGCGGGCAGCGTTTTCGGAAGAATGACGACTCGCAAATCGTCAGAATCTTCAAACGGCGAGAGCGTGACAATTTCACTGCTCTTGCCCACAGCCTCAAAATTCAGAGGGTGTCCGTGCTCATTCTCAACGCCAGCGCGCGTGATCGTGAGGTCCTCACGCAACATCCGGCCGCGTTTTCGACGCACGACGATCACCGTGTCGCCTTCCTCGCAGTTGAACTGTGCTGCTGTGCTTTTCACGCGGTTGTGTTTGGCGCGAAAAGCGAATGGGAAGCGTGCCGGAATTGCGACAGCTTCAGATGAGAACCGGACGGGCGAACACTCCCGGTCCTTTCTTCGCGAACGTCAGCCGCACGTCCATTCCGTCCGGCGTTACCTTGATCTGGCCGGTGGCGATGCCTCGGAACAATTCGCGCAGCTCCTGCGTGGACATGAAATAAATGTAAGGCTTGCCCGGTTCAGTGTCCGCGAATGCGACGAGCGCGCAGGAACTGCCGCGACAGGCGTGGCTGTATTTGATGCGGGCGGAAAATTCGATGTTCTCTTGAGCAACAGCACCTTTGGGCAAACGCGGCGTGATTCGTGAAGCTCCTTCAACGTAAATGGCGCTGCTTGTCGCTCCCGTTTGATGCGGCAGGAAATTAATCTGCCAGCTTTTGGCTGGGCGCTTCACAACATCGTGCATGGGGGGTATCCTGGCTCGCGCCACTTGTTTTCGCGGAATGGGCAGTCGCCGCGTTTTAGCCGGCTGCCAATTCCTGCTTCAACACTTCCCGGATGGTCGGGCTGTGTTTCAGGATTTCTCGCATGACGTCCAACAGCACGTGAGGGTCGTCGGGGAGAACGATATTGCCTCGCGCTGCTTCACTGCGAGAGTTCTGCGGTGTGAGAGTGATGCGTTGCCGGAAGCTGTCCACGTAGATTCCGGTCGTGATGAACGTGCCGTTCCGACCGAGGGATCGGGTCGTCACACCGACCGGGAACTTGACCAATCCGAACGCTGGAACGCTCATCATCTTCACTCACGCGGTCTCCGATCTGTCGAGCATCGCCAGCAGGTCCTGCTCGGAAATGACAGGAATGTTCATCTTTCGCGCTTTCTGGAGTTTGTTAGAGCCGGAGTCCGGGTCAGCCGCGACCAGGTGCGTGACCTCTTTGCTGAACGTGTCGGTGTAGTCGTGGCCCTTGTCGCGGATGAGCCCTTCGAAATGGCTTTTTGGCTGTGACAACGAACCTGTGATGCAGAAGCGCAACGCCCCTCCCTTAGCCTTCGCTTCCACCGCGATGACTTCCACTCCGGAATCAAGCAATTTCTGGATAAGAGATTTTTGCGCCAGCAAATCCTCCTGCAATCGGCGTCCAGTGTTGGGCAAGCCGGCTGGTTCAGCCAGCCGGATGAGCTTGTCCGACAACCAATCGGTGAGCGTGTCGAATTCACCGGGGACTGCTTGCTGAATCAATGCCACGCGCCGCTTGCCGAGGCCGAAGATGCCGAGCGATCCGAGAAGCTGGCTCACCGTGAGGCGTCTGCGCTTTTCGATTTCCGCGAGGAATTTGTTCGCGCGTTTCTCGCCAAGCCGCACGCCGCCGTTTAGTTTGAGCGACGCGAGTTGATCGTGCCGCGATCGAAGCGTGTAAAGGTCAGCCGCATCCTTGACGCCGAGGTCTTTAATCAAAGCCTCAATCAAATTCTCTCCAATGCCGAGGATGTCCAGCGAGGAAAGGAAACGGTCAATTTTCCCTGCGAGCTTCGCCGGACATTCCGCGTTGAAGCAATAAAGCACCGTGCTCTCGTCTCCTGAAACGTTGCTGCGCCGTTTCACTTCTCCGCCGCAGGAAGGACAACACCTCGGTTCGGGGATGCTGCCTGAGTCGTTCGCCTTTTCGATAACTTCCATGATTCTTGGAATGATGTCGCCAGCCTTGATAACTCGAACCTTGTCGCCGATGCCGACGTTCAACTGTCGGATGTTGTCCCAGTTGCAGAGCGTGGCGTTGGTGACGGTCGTGCCGCCGATTTGAACCGGATCGAATGACGCTGTGGGCACGATCGCTCCGGTGTGCCCGACGCTGACCACCACTTCGCGAATGCAGGACACCGCGCCTTCGGCTTCGAATTTCAAAGCGACTTGCCCTTTTGGTCGCTGATCGGATTCGCCAAGAGCAAGCTGCTCAGCGATGTTGTCGAGCTTCACCACGATGCCATCAATCCAGTAAGGGAGCGTGGGTCGTTCCGCCTGAGTCTTCAGATACCATTGCCAGACTTCTTCCGGCGTGCCTGTGAAAGTCGGTGCGCAGTTGAATCCCATCTCGCGCATCAAATGGATCTGCTCCGTTTCAGTGGCACGCAATGGATGGCCGTCCGAATCGAAGACGCGGAAGGCGAAAACCTGAAGCAGTTCGGATTGGTGACTGTTCTTCCGGCGTGCGATTCCGACGCAACAGTTGCGCGGATTCGACAGCGCGTCGGGATCAACTTGTTCCGACCAGTCTTCCGTTGCCAGGATGACTTCGCCACGCATGAATCCCGTGAATGGCGCGTCGCCCATCCGGCATTGCACAGGAAGACCGCGGAACTTGAGCGCGTTGGCGGTGATGTCTTCGCCGATCAAACCATCGCCTCGTGAAATCGCGCTGACCAGCCGCCCATTTCGGAACTCGAATGAGAAAGAGCCGCCATCCATTTTGTAGGACGCGTGCAGTCGTTTGTTCACTGCACCGATTCCCTTCACCCATTTCTGGAACTCGCCGAGATTGGTGGCCTTGGACAGCGAACCCATCGGAATCGTGTGCTCCCGTTTCTGAAGCAGCGTGCCTTGAATGCGCGCGCCAACACGCTTGAGCCGGGGATCGCTCGGATCAAGGCGTGCGAGTTCGTCTTTCCACGCATCGTAAAGCGCGTCTTCGACGGTGGCGCTGCCGTGCGTGTGGTATGTGTCATCGGCTGCGTCAATCAGGCGGCGCAACTCGGAAAGACGCGCGCTGGTGTTTTGGCTGTTGCTCATGCGCTCTTAGTTTGATGGGGTTTTCTCGCCTTGCTTCATTACGGCCTGAACGGATTCCAATAATCGGATCGCTTCAGCGAACTCGGAGACCGAGACCGGCTGCCACACGTCCAGGCAGAGATCGCTGCCGTCCAGCAGAAATCGAAAGCCGTTCCATGCGTAAATGTAGGAAGCGGAGAGCGACAACTCATGGCCGAATTGAGCGCTGAATTTCCGATTCCAGTCGTCCACGAAACTGCTCCAGGAACGTTGCGGCTCGCTTTGTTTGCGCAATCGCTCAAGGTCGCGGGCAATCGCTTTTGGATTCGCGTCGAGTGGATACGTTTTGATCGCGGCAAACTTGTGCAGTTGATTGAAGCTCGATGGTCGCGGGATGATTTCGAGTCTTTCGCTGCCGGGATCGTAAACCAACACGGGGCTTCCGGGATAACGCCCGGTGATCAACGCCAATCGTTTCGTCGCCCAACTGACGCGCGGCACAATTCGCGCCACGCCCACAAGGAGGTCCATTCCTGCAATGATGTTTGCCGGATTGCAGCCCGAGCTGAACGTGATTTTTGGACTGTTGGTTGGCTGAAACTCAAATTGCGCTCCGTAATAATAAACGCTCGGCGTGAGGGACAAACTGTAGCCAGGCCTCTGGGTGCGAAGGCTCTTCTTTGCCGGATTGCCGGCGCTCCTCTCGGCAAAGGCGATCTGCGCCGCAGCCAAGTGAGACTTGAGCTTCTCTAAATCCACATTTTTTTCGTTCGGCGACCTACGCATGACCTCCAGCCGCGCCCTACAATGGTGGTATGAAAGTGAAAATGCCTAAACAGTCAGACCCGCGGGTGCGCGAAATTCAACAGTGGATGGGCGGCTTCGGCAGCAACATCGCCAATGCCTACGTTGTCAATGCCGATGCGCTACGCGAAGTGGGCGCTGAACGCGGAATCATCGAAAAAATTCTCTGGCGCGTGGCCCGCGAGGACACCGCGCTGCCGCTGACCAGCGAATCCATGATGGAAATTCTGGCGACCAAGAAACTCATGCGCGAAGTGCGCAAACAGCTCAAGCTGGACGATAAGACGCAAAAGGTGCAGTCGAAGGCTTTCGAGCAATCGCGCCTGCAATTGATCGCCAGCAAAGTCCCGAAAAAAACGGCTGACCGAGACCGTGTTGTTCGCGAAGTGGAAAGCTGGTTCAAATCGGTGCTGCCCGAAGTGCGCGACACCAAAGCGATTCTCCGCGCCACGGAATTGCGGTTGGATGCCGGCAAGGACATTCACCCCGTGCTGCCGCCGCTGCAAACGACCACCGAACAGATCGAGCAGTTGAACAAGCGCGAACCCGGGCGGGTTTACGTTGACAAGGACGGGAAGGAATTGCTCCTGCTCAAGCCGAAGGAAGAGGCTGTCCTGGATGAGAAGGGCCTGCGGATCGAAAGTGCGGCGATGGCCGTTCCCGCCCCAGGTCTGAGTTGATTTGATACATCCGAATCGCCGTTCCGGTTCAGGACTTGGCCTTCTCCTGCTTGTTCTTCGGCCCGCACAGCACGATCTTCGGCTCGTGGCGGCGGGCCTCGTCCTCGCTCATGCTGGCATAGGCGCAGATGATGAGCTTGTCGC
>WBZT01000224.1_pt1 | contig 48038 bp, 70 predicted proteins | sample 5204241 | NCBI WGS metagenome assembly WBZT01 (sample SAMN12344358, study PRJNA552823) | activated sludge metagenome | biome: Activated sludge suspended growth; feature: Nitrification reactor; material: Wastewater; isolation source: activated sludge from nitrification reactor of wastewater... | reverse complement strand
GAGCGTGAAAACGTTGATAGTCCAATGGCTCCTGATCGTGATGGTACTGAACTTGTTACTAACAAGATTCTTTTAGGCCGCGAATTGGCAATGAAGACGCTTGTTTCTGATAACACTCAGTATGCTTCTGACATGACTGTTACCCTTTCAGGTGCGGCTCAGTGGAACTTTGCGAACTATGCTACGAGTGATCCTATTATGGATATCCGTAAGGGTGTTCGTGCAATGCACTCGCATATTTTCCGTGAGCCGAATGTACTGGTTATTCCTTACTCGGTTATGTCTGAGTTGGAAGATCACCCGGACTTTATTGATCGTATTAAGTATAGTGAACGAGCCATTCTTACTCCTGAGTTGATTGGTACTGTGCTTGGCTTTACGAACATCATTATTCCGGGTACTGGTATTGTTACTGCTGCTAACACTGCTCCTAGTTATTTATGGGGCAAGGATGTGTTATTGGCTTATGTGCCTGAGCGTGCTGGTTTGCGTATTCCTGCATTTGCTTACGAGTTTGTGTGGGGCTTTGGTGGCGGTATTACGCAGGTTACTGATCGTTGGCGCGAGAACAAGCGGAAGAGTGATATCATTCGCGTTTCTCGTCGTTACGATCTGAAGCTCGTGGGTCGTGAGAATGCTGCTAGCGATGCTAACTTCGGCAAGGTTGTTTCTGGATATCTTATCAAGAACGCTATTACATAAGGAGTATAGTAATGGCATATAAGGTACAGTCAACTATTAAGCACGGAACTAAGGATGGTAACGTCTTCTTTGATGTAGGCGAAACTATTTCTGCTAAGGATGTGGGCGGTAAGAATGCTCTTGACAGCCTCATTGCAGCTGGTGCAGTTGTAAATAGCAGTGACTTTGTGGATAATACACCCGAAGTTTCTGAAAATCTTCCTTCTAGCACTCCTTCAAATACCGAAGTAATTGAAGGAACTGATTTAGAGGCGAAGACCGAATAATCTTACCTAGGGTGGTAAGTTAAAGTCAACTTAGAAGGAGGAGTCGTGTATAACATTTCATACTTAGATGTAAATGCGTGGCTCGAGCCTTCTAAGTTGGCTTTAACTTCCCAATCAGATGTAAATCAAGAACGTCATGATCAAATTAAGACACAAGTATTTGGTGTACTAGAAACAATTTTTGATACTACTCTGTGGGTAGATGAAGATCATACTCCTACAGCAGTTCAGTCTGTTTTAGCAATGTTATATGCTGCATGGACTTATGATCTTACTTATTCTGACGATGCAGAAACTAATGTATATGCTGATAAGTTACGTGCAGTAGCTAATCTTCAATTACAAACCATTCTTAATGGCACCTTAGTGTTAATTGATGACAATACTGGACAAGCAAATACAGCTACAAATATTAGCGGACCAGAATTTTTTCCAAATGATCTAAGTTCTTCTATGGATCCTTCAGACGACTTCCCTTCAAATGGGCCTCCCTCTTTTACAATGGGGAGTGTATTCTAATGGCTAATCTCAGTGGTTTAATTGTTACGCCCGGTCTTACTCAAAGTAGGGTAAGAAGTATTGAGATGCATTTTGAGCCTTCTATGGGTATTATGGCTCGAAAGGTTGATAAATTAGGCTTAGATATTAGATCATTCAAAGAACCTTTAAAACGTTCTATTCGTCAAGTGATGATTCCTAGTATTGCACAAAACTTTACTGTTGGAGGTAGGCCTCCTTGGTATCCTCTTGAAGATAGTACTGTAAATAAAAAGGGTTCTGAAAAACCTTTGGTCACCACAGGTAAGTTAGCACGCAATATGACTTACATGTCAATTTGGCATATTGATAGAGAGAAAGCATTCATTGCTGATCTTCCTCAACGTATTTGGTATGGAAAAGTTCATCAAGCAGGTGCTAGATTTAATATTCCTGCAACTGGCTTTAAAATTGTGCATGTTAGCTATCTTGGTACTACTTTAGGTCGTCCTGATAAAGGTGGCGGTAATGTTGGAGAAATTCCTGCGCGTCCATTTGTTACTGTACAGCAACAAGATATTGAAGAAATTGAACGTGTATTTGAATTATGGCTAAATGAACGAATTGTTAAAGCAGGATTATAATGTATACGGATAGAATTAGTTCATTAGCCAATTCTTTAGTCTATAAACTTGATTCTAATAAAACTGCATTAGGGTTGAAAGATGTTTTTTATGGAGATCAAGAAAGGATTCCTAGAACTCCTGCAGTTTGTGTTGAACCAGGAACAAAAGAGAGAGAACTTAATGGAGCACCTAGAAGGACTCTTGTAAAGATTACCATTTATCTGATTGTATATCATATGCAATTAGCGGGAACACAGACAATTAGACGTGCTGATGATGCACTTGCTGATGATATTGAAGCATTCATTCATAATGATCCATTCTTAAAGGATGAATTTGATCAGGATCAAGTAATTAGTTCATTAGTCGTTCGCATTGAAAGTGGTTATCAACAAAAGAGAAATTCCATTTTTAGGGCATCTATTTTGACTATTGAAATGGACGTACAAGTACAATTACCGACAGGAGTGTAATCAATGCCTTATAAGATGACTGTTAATATTGAATCATCTGTACCAGGCGAAGTTTTTCAAATTGCCGGATTAGGTGAATTTGAAAATGGCGAAACGTACTTAATCTCTGACGAAGAGAATGAGGCATTTCGTACTTACCACAGTAAGCAAGTTACTAGGACAGATAAAAAGGGTAATATGTCCGTAAAGACGATCTTAGGACCAAGTTTAGATAAAACAAGCGAAACTATGCACGGTATTTCTGTCGTAGTTGAGAAGCCGACTGGAGGGAATCAATAATGCCTGGAACTGGTGCACAAGGTTTCTTAGGTGTAGCAATCGAAACTACTTCTGGTACTTACTTAGCACCAACTAAGTATGTTCCTATCGAAAGCGAATCACTTAAGTACGTGCAGGAAACTGATTGGCGTCGTCCTATTCGTGCAAGTGCTGATATTGTCGGAGCTGTTGATGGAAATGTTCACGTTGAAGGTGATATTTCTATGGAAGCATTCGAAGATGTTGTTGCATTAATGCTTCGAGCAGGACGTAATACTTATACGAAGACTGGCACTACTCCTAACTTTGCCTATGATATTGTAGGTTCAGCTAACGCGGTGCCTAACAAGACCTTATCTATCACTGTTATTCGTAATGGTGTGGCATTTGGTTATACTGGTTGTGTTATTCCTTCTTTCACCTTCACTGTTGATGGTGGTAAGTTAAAGTTTAATCCTACCATTCTTGGACGCGATGAAGCATCTCAGAGTGTTCCTACTGCTACGTGGTCTACTGGTGTACAAGCTACTCCGTTCGGAGCTGGTAAGTACAATATTCAGATTCCTACAGCTACGCAGGTGTTTGATGCTGATGGATTTGAATTTAGTGTTGATGATTCAGGTGAACCTCAGTATCGTTTAAAGGACACTGGTCGCGGCGCACAGTTCATCTCGTTTGGTGAGCGTTCCGTTACTATGTCTATTGAACGCGATTTTGAGAATCGTACTGACTATGATGCATTCAAAGCTCTTACTTCTCAAACTATTACGCTAACTGCAAGTAAGGGTGCTAACAACTTAATCACTCTTAACGTTCCTGCAGCTATTAAGGACACTTATGAAGTTGGACTTGGTGGACAAGGTGATTTAACTCGTGCACAAATCCAATATAACGGAGTTCTTGATGCTACTGGAAATGCATACAAATTAACTATTAAGACGCAAGAAGATCTTGTTGTTCCGTAGTCTGTGGTCTTTCTATTATCGAGGAGCTATCGTGTCTATATTTCGTCTAAGCTATCTAGACTTGAGTTAGACAGTAGTATAGCTCCTCGATGATAGAAGTTTAAGATAGTTAGTCTAACTCAAGTCTAACTAGTTGAATTACTATTAGGGAGATAAAATGCCAAGGGCAACCAATAACAATTCCGAAACGTTCGTTCACAATCTTAAGACTTGTGAAGGCGGTTTCGTAGAAGCACGTCGACTTTCATATGGTGAAAAGTTAAAGCGCCGCGCTATGGTTTCTGGAATGAAGATTCAGGCCGAAAAGGGCAAGAAGGACTTCCAGGGTGAAATGAACCTTATTAACGAAGTAGCCACTCTGTTTGATTTTCAGAATTGTATTATCGAACATAATTTAGAAGATGAAACTGGTCGAAAGCTTAATCTAGGTAATGCTGCCGATGTTCGTCAATTAGATCCTCGCATTGGTGAAGAGATTGATGAATTCTTAGGCGAGTTAAATAATTATGAGGATGATGAGGGAAACTAGCTGCCCGCATTAGAGCAGAGATTCTAATTCCTCATAGGGATCCAGAAGATATTGACTTAGATGTGTATGAGGCAATTAAGCTGGTATCTTTATGTAAGCAATTGAATACTTTGCCAAATGCGGGAGGTCTATTAGATCAAGATGGCTATTACATTTGGTTATTCTCTATCGTATTAAGTGCATTAAGCGAGAAGGAAGAAAAAGAAAAAGGTAGGGTTAAGTAATGACTGCAGGTAGTTTAGACATTATTATTGAACAAGGTGCTACTTTTGAGTTGCCTCTTCAATGGATGCAACCTGACGGCATTACTCCTTATGACTTAACTGGATATACTGCTAGGATGCAAATTCGTAAATCTCAGCAAAGTCCAGTTTTGTTCGATGCCACCACCGCTAATGGTAAGATTGTAATCACTCCCGCGCAAGGTAAAATTGTGGTCACCATGACCGCAGCAGAATCATCTGCATTAAATACAAAGGGAGCTCAATACGATCTTGAAGCTATTAGCGGTGGTGGTATCGTTTATCGCGTAGTACAAGGATCTGTTACTATTAGTCCTAACATTACAGGAACGTAGCATGTCTTTAAGCGGAAGAGAAATCTTTTTAGTCTTACGTGCACGTGATGAGGCGAGCAGAACGCTTAATCGCGTTTCTCGTGCTATGTCTAAAATGGATATGGATGCTACTGCGGCATCTCATGAAGTCATTCGTGGACACCAAAATAATTTAGTATCACTTCAACGCCGACTTGGAGAAGTGAATGCTGCTTATTCAAATACTGCTGCATCCGCACGTAAATTATATCAAACTAGAATGGATCAAGTTTCTAATAGTATGATTGAATTGCGTCGTCGTACAGATGATGTTCATCGTGCATATCAATTTACTACATTAGAAGCACAACGATTACATCAAGCAGGTAAAATTAGTGCCGATTCTTATCAAAAGCAAATGCTTGATGCTCGGCGATTACGTACGCAACACTTGCAAGATATTCAACGTGAGCGTTATATAATTGAGGATGCTCAACATGGTATTCAACGTGAGTATCATAAGACTATGCAAGATGCGCGTAATTTACATCTACAACAAAAAGATGCAATTCGTTCTGAAATGATTGCTTCTCGAGATGCAATTACACTTAATAAGGAACGTATTAGAAATATTCAGCAACAGCATATGGCTGCTAAAGAAGCTGGACATGCTATGATGCGTAATGGCGCCTCTGCTTTATATATGGGTACAGCTTTAATTACTATTGGAGCTATTGGTGCTTATGTATATGGTTTAATGGTTAAAGGTTCTATGGAATATACACAAGCAGCAGCTACTACTTTAACACAAGTTGATAATGTTAAAATTGGATTAGAAGATATTAAGCGTATTGGTTTAGAAGTAGCTAAAGAAGTTCCAGTTGCTTTTGAACAAATTCAGCCTGCGTTGTATGATATCTTCTCTTCAATTGATGTTAATGCAAAACAGGCACGAACATTATTAAAGCAATTTGCACAAGACGCCGTTGCCGGACAAACGGATATGGAAGTTGCTACGCGTGCTAATATTGCCATTATGAATGCATACAAGATTAAAACGAAAGATGCTGCTCAAGTAAGTGACTTTATGTTCCGACTTGTTCAAAAGGGTGTTGGAACATATAAGCAATTTGCGTCTGTTATTGGTAGAGCTATTCCTTCTGCTAAGCGAGCAGGGCAAAGTTACCAAACTCTTGGCGCAATGATGGCATTCTTAACTCGTAATGGTTTAAGTGCTGCTATGGCAGCTACTTCTAGTGCACGTGCGTTAGATGCTATTTCTAATCCTGCTACTGTTAAGCGTTTAGAAGCTTTAGGTATCAAGGTTAAGAATTTACATGGCGAATTTAAGTCACTACCTGAAATCCTACAACAAATGGATAATAAGTTTGGTAAGTTAACAGGTCCTGAACGCGCAAAGCAATTGCAAGAGTTGTTTAAGGGTGCCGGTGGAACGATTCAAGCGAAGCGCTTCTTTGATACCTACTTCAAGAATTCGAAAGAGTTTAATAAACGTGTTAAAGAAATGAGTAATACAGCAGGTATTGCAAAAGAAAAGTTCCTAGAGATGAGTCAGACTCCTCAAGCAAAATTCCAAAAACTCATTAATAAGTTTATTGCATTACGTAATGAAATTGGTGATTATGTAATGCCTGTGGTGCTTGCATTAACAGATGGCGTTTCTGTATTATTAGATTTATTTGATAAATTGCCTAAGAGGATTAAGCAGGCAGTAGCAATTTTTGGAATTATTGTTACCTTATTTACTATTGTTGCAGGTATCGCAGTAGCATTATCTGGAGCAATTATGATGGTTGGAGGAGCTGCAGCTGTTCTCGGTATTGGTGCAGGAGCATTAATAGGTATTTTTGTAGGCATTTTTGCTGTCTTTACTGTTCTTGCTGGAATTGCTTATGTAGTATATAAAAATTGGAATAAGATTGGACCTAAATTACAAGCATTTTGGGATGCCATAAAATCCAGAGCAGAAGAAGTACAGATTTGGTTTGTTGATAAATTTGGAAAAGCTATGTCTGGAATTTGGGATAGTATCCTTTATGTATGGAATAATGCAAAAGAGCAATTATTTAAGTTCTGGGAACTTATTAAAGAGCAATTTAAAAATAACAAAGAATTGCAAGATGCGTGGAATGAGCTCAAAGCTGCTGGCAATGAATTAAAGGCTTCTATGAGTGAATTATTCCAAGTTTTCAAAGGACATCAGAAGGATATTATTTTGATGGCTAAAGTTATTGGTATTGTACTTGTTAGTGCAATTATTGGATTTGTTAAAGCTTGGTCAGTTATTGCTCCTGTAGTTATTGCTGTGGTTAGTAGCATAATTGATGCAATAGCTTCAATGGCTCATATAATTGTTACTATTATTACTAGTGTAGTAAATACTGTTACAAGTTTATTTACTTTGTTATATAATTTAGTAACAGGTAAATGGTCTGCTCTTTGGGTTAATGTTAATACTGTACTATATAATGCTTTATCTGCAATTATGGGCGTACTTAATTTATTCTATATTACTCTTATTGCACCAATTAAAACATTCATTATTGGTGTAATTAAGTTATTTGAACATTTATATGATGTTTTAGTTGGTCATTCTATTGTACCAGATTTAGTTCGTGCAATTATTAGTTGGTTTAATAAATTACCAGGATCTATTGCCGGTATTATTAATAAGCTTATTTCTGTAGTTATTAATTACTTCAAAAATTTATTAGGTAATGTAGTTGAAAAAGTAGCAATTATTGTATTTGCTATAAGAGAAAAATTCGCCACCTTACCTGAAGCAATTAAAAATGCCATTAATAATGTTATCACAATTGTGCGAAAAGTATTCAATACTGTTAAAGAATCAATTAGCAATATCTTAGGCAATATTGTTAGTATAGCCTATAGTAAGGGAGCACAAATTGTTACTAATTTAGTTAAAGGCTTGAAATCTGTTTTAGGCAAAGTTAAGAGTATTGCAAATGAAATTGCACAAGCGGTTGCTGATAGAATTCCTGGATCTCCAGTTAAAGAAGGTCCTCTAAAAGTTTTGAACGAAGGCTATGCTGGTAAAAAGATTGCTGAAATGATTGCTGATGGAATGCGCGCAGGAATTCCATTAATTAAAAGCGCTTCTGATGCATTAGCATTAGCTGCAGTTGCTTCTGATACTTATAAGGGTAGTAAGGCTAAGCAACGAAAGCAAGGATTAAAGGATGCTCTTGATTTACGTAAGCAATTATTAGACCAACAAAAACAATATAGTCAATCTGTGCGTGACAATATTAAGTCTTATGGATCTCTAGGCTCATTAGAAACGCCTACTGATTTATTTGGCAATGTAATGCCAACTACCGTTGGAACTATTATTTCTGGATTGCAACAAAAGCTAACTACGATTAAACAATTTGGTGCTAATCTTCAAAAGATGAAAGAAATGGGATATAGTAGTGCAATTATTGATCAAGTTGCACAAATGGGTCCTGAAGCAGGAGCTCAAATTGCTGCAGCTTTAATAGCTGCTATGCCAAGTGATGTTTCACAAATTAACAGTATGGTTGGAGAAATTGCTTCTAATGCAGCACAAATTGGAGCATTCGCTGCTGATTCTATGTATGGTGCGGGTGTAGCTACAGTTGAAGGACTTATTGCAGGTCTTCAATCTAAAGATAAGAAGATTCGTGATGCTGCTATTAAAATTGCTAAGGAAATTATTGATGCAATTAAGAGTGAATTAGGAATTGCATCACCTTCGAAGGTTGCACAATTCTTAGGTAGTAACTTTGGTTCTTCTATGGCAGACGCTATTGCATCTGAAGAAATGGCTATTCGCAGAGCTGCAAGAATTCTTACTAATGCTGCGCAAGAAGAAATTAACACAGATCCATTTAAGACGCCATTAAGCGGGTTTACCAATACTACAAGACCACAGAGTGATATTCCTGTTACTCAAATTGATCAGAAAATCACTATTCATACGAATGAAATTGATCCTCGAGCTCATGCGGCCGAACTTGGCTTTGCATTGGCAGAAAGGTTTAGGTTGTAATGGCTGTTCCTACACTTAACTTAGAAGAATACCAATTTGGTGATATAGGAGTATTATTAAATGGCACTTCTACTTTACCTTTTTGCGATCTAAATTCAATTGAGGGATTAGATAATGCTCCTTTCGTAACTTATTCAAGCGAGCAAGATGGTCGAGATGGTGGATATGTTGAAGCACAATTTGAATCAACGCGCACTGTTACTTTAGGTGGTATTATTTATGCAACACCTTCCTCAATGGAAACATACCTGGATTCTTTAAAGTATAATTTTCGACCTTTAAATGTCAATACTCCTTTATACTTTAATCATGGTACTGGACAAACTAGATGTGTGTTTGGTAAATCTTTTGGATTAAATTATCGTAAAGATGTAATGAGAAGATTAGGTAAAGCAGAATTCCAAATCCAAATTGGTTGTGAAGATCCAAGGATCTATGATTCAACTGTAACTACTGCAACTGCTGCTGTTGCTGGAAATGCTACTGTTACGTTAATTGGTAATAGACCAGCTCCTGCCGTCTTTCGACTTAATGGACCTTTAACTAATCCAGTTATTACCTTTTCAGGCATTACTATGTCATTTAATGTTACTTTAACTGGTGGACAATATATTGATATTGATTTAATTACCAAAACATGTCTTCGAGAAACAGGTGTGTCTGTACGTAATTTACTTACTTTTGGTGGAGGAACTTGGTACTTATTAAATAGTACTGCTTCTACTATTTCATTAGCCGCTTCTGCTGGTACAGGTAACTTAGGAATTACTACTAGATCGGCTTGGAGGTAATTATGCCTTCATATCCTTGTAGATATTATACTGCTGATCTATTAACTGGCACTGTTCTAGGTGATGTTCCTTTGTATGGTACTACATTTAATAAACAATTAAATGGTGCAGGAAGTTTTCAAGGTACTTTCCGATTAGGAACAACGGTCAATAATGATACTTTGTTATTGAATGCTACAACTCCATGTAAAACCGCTCTTTATATTGAACGTAATGGTACCATTATTTGGGGAGGAATTATTTGGACAAGAACATATGAATCGCAAGGAGGCTCCGTACAAATTACAGGACAAACCTTTGAATCATATTTTGATAGAGTAGCAGCTACAAATCACATTATTCAACAAAATGTGGAACAGGTAGCATTATTCAAAAATATCATTGATCAAATGCAGGCACAAAGTCAAAGTAATATTGGTTTAACTTATGCCAGTTTACCTAGTACAGGAATTACAAGAACAGTTTTGTTGCCTGGTTATGAATTTCATATGTATGAAGAAGCTATTCAACAGTTACTTAATGCTGTTGATTCTTTCGAATATACAATTAATGTTACGCCTTCTGCTACTCCTGATGTTCCTAATAAGGTTATTACTGTTGGATATCCTACACTTAATTCAACAATAACAGATCAATACTATGATTTCCCAGGAACAGTTAGAAATTATTGGTGGCCTGAAACAAGTAGCGAAGGTGGCACTAAATTTGCTGGTCGTGGATATGGTTCAGGTAATTTAGCTCCTACTGCTATTGTTATTGATGGTACGGCTATCGCAGCCGGATATCCTTCCTTATGGAAAGTTACATCATACAATAATATTGCAGATCCTGTTCTTTTAGATAATAAGGTACGAAAAGACGCCCTTGCTTATGCACTACCTTTATCTAATCCTACTTTTGAATTAATTCCTGATGCTTCTTCTAGTTTTACTGGTTGGAATTATCTTGGAGCTCCTGTTTCTGTATATATTGTAGATAAAAGATTCCCTACAGGAACTTTAGTAACTAAACGAATGCTTGGTTGGGATTTTACTCCGGGTAGTGGTAGTGTTTCTGATGTACTTAAACTGACTTTATCTAATAAGGAATAACCATGGCTGATTTACTTGAAGTGATTAAAAATCTACAATTGCGCATTGAAACATTAGAGCGCACTTCTTTAGTAGGTTCTCCATCTTCTCAAATTACGCAAGCTACTACGTCTACTAGTTATACGTATAAACAAGCATCAGCTCCTCTTGGCTTAAACATGAGTACTGATGTTGGGTCTGTTTGGCTTAATACTACCACTGGTGCTTTACAATGGTGGGATGGCTATGCTTGGTGGTCTGGTGAATATCCCTACAATAACTATTCAGATATTAGAGTTTTAGGTCCTGGCATTTCTGCAAGGGCTGAAGCTAGGAATCATATTGTCCTGTGGTCTCAGGGAACAGCACCGGCGCCCGGTGGTTGGTACGATATTTGGTATGATACTACTGCAGGTCAATATAAACAATGGCGAGGTGCTTCTTGGGGTACTATTACTGATACTAAGTTAATTACTATTTTAGGTCAATTAACTATTCCATCTCGTATCTATGTACAAGCAGCTGCGCCTGGTGGAGCTACAACTGGATGGTATTGGTTAGATAGTGATGATAATTATCGATTCTATCGTTGGAATGGAATTGCTTGGGAAACTGTTAATACTACTCCTAACTTTATTGTTCCTACAACTGATGGTTTAGCTCCCAGTTATTCACCCACTCCAACTATTACTGGGCTTATTAAGTCACTTATTGTAATGTGGAATAAAGTTCCTAATGTTGATGCAGTTACTTATGAAGTTCATATTTCTACAACTACAGGCTTTATTCCAAGTTCTGCAACTTTCTCTCAGCAGACAGTTGGAACAATGGCACTAATTTCTACTTTAGCAAACGGTACTCCGTTAGCTGAAGGTACTACTTATTATGTTAAACTGATAGCTAAAGATAATGATGGAGTTGCAACAGCTTCAAATCAAACTACAGGACAATTAGGATTAGTATCTTCAAATCAGGTTGATAGTATTACTGCTGATAAGATTACTGCCGGTAATTTACTTGCAGTAATTGCGCTTATTGGTACACTTAATATTGGTAGCAATATTACTATCAGTCCTGGACAGGGTATTCTTATTACATTAGCTAGTGGCGGAATTATTCAATTTCCTTCAGATGGTTCAGAAGCGCTTATTCAAGCTAAGCTTCGAACTTCAGATGTAGTCATTAGTGGTGGATTAACCTTAAATGGTACGACTAATAACGTTGCAGGTATTCTTACTTTAATGAAGGGTGTATCTGCTCCAAAGAATGGTGTTAGTGCTTCTAGTGTTGCAGGAAAAACTATTAGTTATTCTGGTGCAGAAAAGACTACTGGATCTAATGTTGGATTAGTTAACTCATCTGATAATCTTTCCTGGTATTGTGTTGCAAGAAAAGCTTCTGATAATACAGTATATATTAAAAAGTACACTAAGTCTACTGGAGCCTTAACTTCAGGCACTTCAGTAACATTGGCAAATTCTCAAGTATTAGTTGATATTACACGTATTGGTACAACCTTATATGTGTTACATGGAAATGTTACTAATTCTCCTGCTTGGACTTGGTATATTAGTAAGTTTGATGCAACTACTTTAACATATTCAACAACAACCAGTCTATTCTATTCAACAAGTGTATTAGCCTTAGGTACTGATGGTACTAATATTTGTGTGATGGCATCTGCTAGTAGCTCTCCTTACTATACCTTATACAAACGAGATGCAACTACATTAGCTGCTATTTCTAATGTAAACATTACAGGATTAGGTAATAGAGGATTAGGTAAAGGTCTATATTTTGGTGATGCTGATTTAGCTGCAGGAACTGGACGCTTTTGGATGTTAACTGGTGCATCAGATGGTAGTACTTCAATTGATACTGCTACATGTATTAATAATAATGTACTAGAAGCTACAAACTCTTTCTCTGTTCCTGCAGGTTCTAATGGTATTGAATATGATGGAACTAGATTTTATACACAAACAATTGATACTAATTTATATGCTATTCAATTTTCTAACATTAAGACTGATACTAATACGTATGCTGGTTGGACTTTATATGATGCAACTGGTACTACACATGAAACAGATATTAGTACAGTTATTACTAACCTCACTGTTAAGAAACGTGCTTGGTTATATCTTAATGCTCCAGCCACTTTCCCGGGTGGAACAGATATGCCTGATTCTGTTCGTTTCTATTGTGGTACGGCAGGTCCTGCAAATAACCAGCTTTGGAAACAAACTGATCCTGGTGTAGGCGTTAAAACTGCATATTATGAAACATTAACACTTTCAGGATCTAATCCACCTGCATCCAATAGTTTCATTGGTGTTCCAGGAATTACTCCTGGTGATTTACGTTCTGAAGGTTCAGATGGAACTAATCCATATGTTCAAATTAAGGGAGATGGTTATGCACGAGTTGGCCAAATCTATAGCAATACTAACGGCAATACTAACGTTTGCACTTATGGTGTACTTGATGGTTTAGGTACAGGAACTAATAACGTTCCTACTACTTGGACTCAACAAGGAAGCGCTCTTACTATTACAACTACTAGAGCTAACCAAGTTGTGAGAGTTGAAGGTTTTATTGATGTGGGAAAGCCTAATGGTACTAACGGTGTTTTCCAAATTGCCTTATATATTGATGGTGCAAATGATGCTGTAGCTACTGTTTGGAGTTGTCCTACTTCAGGTTTCCGTACAACATTATATGCATTCAAATATGTAGTTATTGCGACTGCAGGAACACATACATTAGATATGCGAGTTATTACTTCTGTAGCAACTACTTACAATGTTCGCCCAGCAAACGCTCGACTAGCTTATAGGATCGTGAGTTAAATGGTTGATTCAAGTAAAGAACCTCTTACAAGGAATAATGTTTCTGAAGGCAATAAGATTATGATTCCCGTCTATATCTTAGCTGCATGGTTCTTTGGTATTATGTTAATTATTGATCCTCAGAATCGCTCAGTTAAAAGTCCTATCTTTGAATTCCCTAGAGCTTTCTTACCAATTCATTATTGGGGCACTTTCTTTATTATTCTGGCTATTCTTTTAACAGTTACATTCTTTATGCATGATAGAAAGCATTTTGTATTCATTTTGTTTGCTTTTGGAACATTCTTGCTATTCTGGTCTGCAATGCTAAGCATTTCTACATTACATTCACATGATGCATTATTTACGATACCAGTATGGCCATTAGGGGCGGCTATCTCCACATTTGCGTCGGGGAGATCACTACTCAGGAGGAACTAAATGGATTTATCCCTTTTAGCTGACTATTTTAATTCCATTATCGTAGTCATCGCTCTTTTGGTAGGGAGCTTCGGCGTACTTAACCGTGAAGCTGCTAAAACTTTGAGAGAGACCAACAAAGACCTCTTAGATAGAGTAACTATCCTTGAGGCGAATGAAAAACGTAATGAAGCTGAAATTAGCAAATTACGTTTAGAAAATCAAACACTTCGTACTGTCATTACTAACGAAGTGCGGTTAAAAGCGATTGAGCGAGTAGTCGAAGCTCATCACAAGGAAGCCATTGTATACTGGGAAACAATCACCAGAAAGATGGATGAAATTGCGGCAGGACAGAATAAGAAATTATAGTAACGAAGATAGTTACTTATTTGATATGGAGGTTATCAATGGCGAAGACGAGCAAATGGAATCGTCGATTTTGGATTGATTTAGGAGAGCGCGTAAGCACTACATTCCTTTACGGTGTAATTACCATCATTTCTGGAAGTAAATTACACTTCAGCAGGGAAGAGATTATTTCCATCGTTATGATTCCAGTAATTTTGTCACTAGCTAAGGGCTTACTCAAGAACATGACTAGTACGTCAGATGAGCCTACAGCTTCATTAGTTAACGTCAGTTCATATCCAACTGATTAATAAGCGGCTAGCCAGCGATTTGCCCTCCCTCGAATCGCTGGCTAGCTTTCTGCTTATTTCCAACACTTAACCAAATCGTACATCTTTTGTTCTTTCACCAGGTAAAAGACTAAATGTCTCATAGCATCCATAGCATGAGGATAACCTGGTGCATACAAATTCATTTGTTTCAATTTTGTGTCTGTAACAAAACTTTTCGCTGCGGCTGCAGTTTGAAAGACCACAGGAACGTTATACTCTTGCCCGAAGTGTTTTGTTACGCCAATATATTCTTTAGAGATAAGGTTGATATTGTCCCTTTGTCTGTTCTGCCTAAATTCGAAAGATTCGCAGACTATAGTAAAATCACTTACAGATTCAAATTCGAGCCAATTATATAAATCTGCATGATGATTATCAGCTAAGAACTGCCCATAATAAAATCCAGGCAAAAAAAGTTGCGGCTGCTTTAAGTGTTTTACTCGTTCTTCCTCTTTAATTGAAAATGCTGCCCATCCAGTTGTTCCTCCTGGATCAAGAGCTACAACTTTCATGATTCTATTTCTTCCCATTTAGGTTTATTTACCATTTTATACAATTTAACATTACGAACAAATCCATAATCAGATTCTTCCCACCTCTTTAAAGTTTTGAATTGCGACATAATACTTATGTCATCTTCTTTTTCAACTTTTTTCCAATCTTCATCAGGAATTTGACTATTAGGAATGATTTGTGTAGTATTCTTGTATTGCATCGGATCCGCATTAGAATATTTATACAATTTATCAATCTTTGTCATTTCCCATTTAAGCTTAAACATATTATCCTCCTGTGGTCTTCTATATTAATGAAGACGCGCTTGCCTGTATTAGTTAGACTAAATAGACTTGAGTTAGATTTATCAATAACGATTTCCTCGTTAAGAATCTACTAGCTTGTCTAATTGAAATCTATATAGCTTAGACTCTATATAGACTTAGCTCTCAAGCTTTAACTTTTCAGCGATTTCGGCCAATTCATTTTCAATATCTTGTTTACGTGCAGTCAATACTGCTTGACGCTTACGAAGTGATTGAAGACGCTTCTTAATGATGATAATACCAGTTTCATCATAAGGACTGAATCGTCCATTTTTATTTTTGAATCTAACTTGTTCGTCAGATCGAACTGGCCTACCCAAAAGCTTTTCTGCAGTAAGCCAGTGAGTTAAGATCCAACCATTTTCAGTTTTGGTATAGTGATATCCATTAGCAGCTACGCGAGTATCTCCAACAACAGCATTCTTACCTCTACCCATTATTTAGCTCCTTGTTACCTAAATAATCTCGAATTTTTTGCCAATAATAAAGCCACTCAACAATTTCATTATAATCGTAAAGCTTATATTTTCCAAGAGTGCGAATTGGTGAAGGAAAATCTAGGTTGGCAGTTGACCAGCGATATAATTGTGACTTATGAATTCCTAGTCTTTCAGATGCTTGAGATAGCATTACAATATCTTTATCCATCATTTGTCCTAAATTGTTCCATCTTACAATCGAACGGATTCTTATCCTTACGAATTTGTACATATTGAGGGTGGCGAGGAGTTTTATAATTTCCAGATCCAATTAAATCATTGCACTTAATTTCAATTACTTGACGATTATCTGATCCATAGTATTGAGAATCAGATAAAATTTTAGTCCAATTTAATCGTTCAGCATCTGTCATACCAGAACATTTACCAACATAATTAAGTGTATTACCATCATATGCACCGAATTGTAAAGCTCCAACCATACCTTTGTATTTACCAGTACCTTCTACAAATCCCATAACTACAACATCGAAAGTTAATTCCTTCTTAAGCTTATACCAAGTATTAGCTCGTCTTGCTCCAGGAATATAAAGAGAAGAAGTATTTTTAATAACCACGCCTTCAACATCAGCTGCTAATAGATCGTAATATGCACCTTCAATACCTTCAATGTAATTATTTACTGACCAATAAGGATTGATTACAATTCCTTCAATATTAGTCAGACTTTCTAAATACTTACGACGTGCTGACCAATATCTATTTATAAGAGAATCGCCTGCATAACTAATGATATCCCAAATAATGAATTGTAGTTTATGCTCTACTTGCATTTCAACTGCGCGAGGAGCTAAGCCGCCCATAATGCGCATAGTCTTATTAAAGTCTACGACAGGAATATCTTCATTATATGCATACTTTTGGATAAAAGCAAGTTCACCATCAATAATAGTACCAGATGGTAAATACTGTCCTAGTACCTTAACTAAATGAGGCACATGTGCTGTATATTCAATTCCTGAGCGACCATAGAACCTAACAGACACTCCTGTACTATCTTTAACAGCGATAGCTCTCATACCATCATGTTTAGGTTCAATGATATAATTATTCCAATTTTTCTTACCTAATTCATCTAGCTTGATAGATTTGGCTAACATAGGTGCAACAAAATTATTCATTGTTCTTCCCTTCTTTAACCCATAAAGCTAATTCAGTTCTTCTAGACCTAGAAATAATTTTCATTACACTTCTCCCCAATGAGAACCAATTTTGACTTCAGTAGCAAATTGTACATAATCACCAACGATATTTTGAGCTGATTCAATCATTCGTGAATTAAGAATATTGCTCACTTCATTTGACATATCAGTAGGACAATCTACTAGAATTGAATCATGTACAATATTTCTAACATAAGCACCAGATCCTCTTAAATCTTGCCTTACCTTAATCATGGCACTTAAACAAATATCACTACTAGTGGATTGAGGCAAAAATGCCATAGCCTCATTTTGAATACTCTTCCAGTTATCATCTGTAATAAGATGGAATCTCCTGTGCCTACCAAATGGAGTAATAAGATCGTTACCTCCCCATACTTCATTCTTAACCCATTTTTGCCAATCTACAATAGCAGGAATTGTATTGAAGAAACGATTCTTAACTGCTCTAGCTTCATCAGTAGAGAGTTTATATTCCTTAGCGATTGAATATTCAGTTCTACCATAACCTAATCCATATACGAAAGCTTTAACTCGAATACGTAATTCTTTCCAAGCCGCTTCAGAAGTCATTTCTTTAGAAGGAGCTTTAGGATAAAGAATTGGAGTTAATTCATCGAATAAGTCTCGAGTAGGATCATTTAGAATTTCTCTAAAATAGTCGTCTTTTGCAAGCCAGGTAAGAACTCGTAATTCAGCTTGACTGTAGTCCGCTTGTACGAAGCATCTTTCTCCTGGTTTTCCTGCAGGAATGAATAATTGCTTGATGCTAGATTGTCTAGGCACGTTTTGTAAGTTTGGATTACGACAAGCAAGTCTTCCTGTAGTTGTTCCATGAAGTAAAAACGTAGGATATACTCTACCTTTATACCTTCTTTGTGCTATTCCTTTAACATAAGTACCATAAAGCTTTGCCTCTTTTCTGTGCTTCATAAGAGTTTGAACAAACTTATACAAAGGCAAATCTTCTTGTTTACGCGCTTCTAATGTTTCAATAATTGTTTCTAACGTTTCGATATTAGTGCTATCCACTCGACAACGTAAGAAAGCTAATGCATTTTTAATTTGAATAGGTGATCTTGGATTAATCTTGGTATATTTTGCATCAATCAGAATATTGTCAATTTCTTCTTCAATTTCTTTCAATGATTGAATGTACTTTTCTGTAAGCTCCTTAATGTATTCTCCGTCAACAGGAATACCGTTAAGCTCAAGGAACACGAGTTCATTGGATGCTTCCACCAAAAAGTCGTGCACTTTTCTAAGTCCAGCCAATTCAAGACGCTGAGAGAACAACTTGTACAATAAATATGTACAGGCTGCATCGTAGGCGTTATATTTGTAGAGGAGGTCCCTAGGAATGACACCGTAACCATCTTTTGGTCCGACATACTTTTTAATTTCCTCATCATATTGAGGAGCACCTAAATACTCCACAGCCATTTGCTTTAACCCATGAATACCACTACGCTCATCTAATACATAATGAGCAAGCATTGTATCAAAACCTAGTTCGACTGTTCCAATGATAGGATTAAGTCCTGCAAGGTCGAACTTACCGTTTTGTGCGATAACAAAACTAGCTCGGAGGGCGTCACCCAAAGCAGATCGAACATCCCCGTCTTGACACGCACGTTCACCAATAATGACCGCTTGTCCGTCTTGATACGAGATTCCAACACACAGGAGACCATATCGATCAGGATGGTCATACGCGGTATCTTTCTCGATGTCGACTTCAATATCGATAACAACATCTCCCGCTCGCTCTTGTAGCCAGCGTAAGAACTTGGCGGCTTCCACAGGATCGTCAAATACCTCGTATTGTGGCTCAATCCAATTGACATTTTTATTTACAACCTTTCCAATATCGGAAATGAGTGATGGAAACATATCGCTTTGCCTAAGACATGCAGCTGGATGGACTGTAGGAATAACCCTTCTTCCTTTAAGTTCAGAATAAATAGATTCACGTCCAGGACCTACCCGTAATCTGGTAATTCCTTCTACGCCAAGTACGGCAAGAGCTGCCGAGTTTCCCAACGCCACTACATCACCTTGATGTTGAGCAAGTTCTCGTAAGAGCCTTGGTCTACATGCAGCAATAGCAGCTTTGGGTGGTGCTTTACCATCAGCAGGCCTACAAAGAGTAGCGTTACTAAGGAAACAGTCTTCTTTTTTAATCCCATAAATGTTGTTTACCTTTTCGAGTAACTTCCCGGACGGACCAACGAATATTTGTTGTTGTCTGATATCTTGCGCTGCAGGTGCTTCACCCACAAACGCCAGATCAGCATTAACAGCGCTAGAAGAGGGGACAAAAGAACCACCAACACGTAAAGGACAATTACTACAATCGGCTCCCAATACTTCTTCAGCATATTTCTTGTCATAAGTCATCTACAGCACCCTTCAAATAATTAATGTTAGCTTCTAATAAATATTCATCAAACTCTTCAAGTGGAAGATTGAAATAGTTATCAGGCCTTTTTACTGCAATACCTTCTTGTACAAACACATTATTTGCAGTGTAATTATAAGGAGCAGAAGTGTCAACACCTCGAACTGTATAAGGCCAATGCGGTGAAGATACTTGTATCTCTTTAATAAATTCAGAATGCATTCCTAATAAATGAATAGGTTTACTTGTACGATCATATAATTTCTCCGCAATTAAATATCTCGCAGAAATATAAGCAAAAGTATCGAATGTGCTACGAGGAATACCTATAGAAGAAATGTTTACAGAAGTTGCAGCATAATGCATTCCCATATATAATGCATTCCAAAAGTTACCATGAAGAACAAACATAATACCAATATTATGCGCTGCTAAATTAGCTCCATACTCATATTCAAAAGTAATTGTCTTTCGAAGTGTAGAAAGAGCATCACAAAGAGTATCAGGAGCAACGACTTCATTTACACCTAAATCAATTGCGTATTCAACAAGTTTATCCCACTCAAGTGCATATCCTTCAGCAGCACCATTATCCATGATAACAAACTGATCAGGATCTTGACAAAGATTCTTATAAAAGGAATAATACTTTTTATTCTGAAGAAGCTGAGGTAATACCATATGATAATTAGTATCAGCTGTTTCCAATAAGGAAAACGGAGGAATCAGTGCTAACTTCATTTCTTCCACCCCACATCTTTAGTTCCCTTAAAAGCTTTAATCCCTAAAGGAATTTGATCTGCTTCTAAACGCTTTTGAAGGATTAAAAGTTTAATACCTTGCATCGTTGCATAATTAACAGTATCTGCTAATTCTTCAAGCATCATACGAACAACATCATTACCCAAGAAGGTAAATGTTCCATATTCAATTTGTCCAGCAGTATGACGCTCTTGTACTAACAAATTAAAATCATCAACAGCTTGATTGATCTCGTCAATTAATGAATCATCCATGCTGGTCACGTTGAGCCCTTTCTGCACTAAAACGCTTTTCATTATATGCACGCTTATGCATATAACCTTTATACATATCAACTCTTAATAAAGCTGAAATATTCATTAAGTAAATGAACACATCAACTAATTCCATTGTCAAATCATAACGAACTTTAGCATCTCCAAATTCTAAGCTTCCTCGTTCAATCTTTTTGACAATATTAGCAAATTCTCCAGCTTCACCAAACATCGCTAAAGTCATATATGGAATACTATTAGTTACAGAAGTATCTCCAAACCATTTATTAGAATCATCCATACACTGACGCGCAATTTCTTCAAGACTTAACTCTTTACTCATAATTATATAGAATCCTTTCGGGAAAAGCAAGGGTGCTTTTAAAGTCCAATGATACTCATAAATTCGGCCTTAGCAGTTTTAGTATGATCTGCAAAGACTCCCCTCATAGTAGCAGTAGTAGTTAAAGTTCCTGGAGTTTGTACTCCACGAACAGTCATACAAAAATGCTCCGCTTGAATTACTACACCTACACCTAATGGTGAAAGATTATATTCAATAGCATTCGCAACTTGCTGAGTTAAACGTTCTTGTACTTGAAGCTGTTTAGCATAAAACTTAACTAAACGTGCAAACTTAGATAATCCAGCCATTCTCTCATCAGGCACATAAGCAATATGTGCTTTACCAACAAAAGGAATCACATGATGGTTACACACACTTACAAATGGCATATCTTGAACAACAATCATATCGTGCATATCATTAGCATCAAAGGTAGTGAAATTGAAATTTTCGGGAGTAGTTAATTCCTTTAACATGCGCACGAATCTTGCAGGAGTGCCGCTACCATGCTCAGTATTAATATTTAGTCCTGTGGTATTTTCTAGAACGTACTTCGCGGCTTCCTCAGCGGAAAGATCTTCTACCCGACCACAGGGCGGCTCAATTTCTGGAGCAAACATTATTTACCTCTTTCATTAGCGGGCCAAATGTAATTATGTAATTGAATATTAAGACGCCACGGCAATTGATTCATCATAACAGCTTCTGCTAGATCGCGATCAGTAATATAACTATCCCAAACTCGACCATAAAAAACTTCAATGTTAGTAAATTTTTCTAAATAGTGGAAATAGATAGAAACAGCTTCTTCAAAATCAGACCAGTCAGAAATTACAAATTTAACTGAATGAAGTAAATTGGCATTATCTAATAGTTTAATATTAGCAATACGTGTATCAATATTAACACTATTTTCGCCTGATCCTAAAAGTTTCCAATCCATAATGAAAGTCATTAATTCTGGTGCCCATTTAGGATAAGGTAAAGTACCATTACTAAAGCAGTTAATAATTGTCATGGGGAATTTATTAATTAACTCATACAATTCGTCATTATTTTGTAGGAAAGGTTCTCCTCCAGTTAATGTAATAGAGTTAGCACCAGAAATATCCATAATATCAGAAATCTTGTTAGCTAATTCTTCAACAGACATTGATTGCCATTCTTTTCTATAAGCAGGATCAATGGCATGTTGAGTATCACAAGGCCAACCTGAACAACGAAGATTACATCCTGCAAATCTTACGAAGACAGTAGTTCTACCAACATCAGGACCTTCACCTTGAACAGAAGCATAAACTTCACTTACGCGCAGCACGACGAGCCTCCTTGCTTCCTTATTCTTCTTGCGACGTTTTTGTACAATATTCTTATCTACTGTACCTTGATACATTGGTTTATTTTGCATAGAGCCAAGAATAGCTAATTCATATGAAGTGGGTTGTTTCATGAAGTACACCTCGATGATTCATAACTGGCCCAAGTTTTAGGCGTTTCACTAAGCATTACTTCTAGATGATTGACCTTGTAATGATGATCTGAATATCTTAATGCTTCATCAAATTCATTCCATAAATGTCTACAGATTTTTTCTGAAGTAGGATTAAAATTGAACAAGTTATTAAGATGCTTATGATCAAGAGAATCAACTACATTTTTAACAAATCTTAAATCGCCATAATCAATAATGAATCCTGTTTGATCTAGTTGTGAACCGACTAACACAATCTTAAGAATGTAGTTGTGTCCATGAAGTCTTGCACATTGATGATCATCAGGAAGATTATGAATTTGATGACTGGCGCTAAAGTGAAATTCTTTACTGATTTTCCACATTGTAACCTCCTTCTTCAAATAAGCACATTGCAATTACAGAATATACAGCACGATCTAATAATGTATCAATAATTGGCTCATTTAATGGTGAACCTTCTTGATTCCACATTTGTGGAAGTAGTACCCTTAGACGTGCTTGTTTAGTTGCAATTAATTGTTCAACAGAATGTCCTGCAGTAAAACTTAATTGATAAGCACTATCATAAAAGTTTTGCCAAGGATGTCCTCCTCCAGCATAATCCTTTCTCTTAGCACGAGAAGTTTCGACCATTTTAATTAAGACACTTTCAAAGTCATTAGAAGGATCAAGAGTGATTTTATTGGTCATTTTTCTTTTTCCTAATCTCTGTAGGTTTTCTATTCATTTTAATACGCAAATCTTCAACTTCTTTAATAGGCATACGTTCTCTGCCTTTTGGAACATAGTTAGATTCATTCAATACATATTGTGGCGGCTTAGATTCAATCATGTTACAAAAGTCTTCAGCCCACATTTGTGTTGCCATTTGATGTTCAGCTGTAACTAAATTATGATCGCTAGTAAGTGCTACTGTTTGTAAAATAGCACCTTCATTTTTTAGTAATTCTCGAGAACGGATAAGTGGAAAGAAGGATACTTTCTTTCCACTAGCTACTTTACGAATAGTTGGAACAGAGCAGCAAATAGCGGCAATAGGTAATTGATACTTATTAGCATTATCAATAAGAGTTAATACCCTTTGATCATTCCAATATGCTTCTGTATCTGCCATATTACCAGAAACAACCATAAAAGCATCAAAATTGGTAAATACTTCATTCGGATCTAAATCATCTAGTGTGCGTTGAATTCTATTAGGCACCATAGTAATTTCATCTTGAATTACATAGTCAGTTGAAAATAATTCAAAAGTATGACCTCTTTTTCTAATAACTCCTAGAGCTGTCCAAAGTTCGTGCCCATTATATCTTCGAGCACAAACTACTAGAATATGACTCATTTCGTTACTTGTCCTTTTTCACTTTCGAAACGCTTAGCAACTTCATCATCAGTGATTTCTGGAATAGAATCATCATTTAATAATTCCTTAGGTGCACTAGTTGAATGCTTTACCCTATTAAAGTCATCGATACTTGCATATCCAACTTGACCTTTCTCATCTGAATCAGTACGCATGAGATATAACTCACCACTTCGCGTAAAGATTTTAATAGGAAGATCATGTGATCGAATATATGCACCAAGAGAACTATTTAATCCTTGCAAACTTTGTTGAATACCTGTACGATCTAATTTAACAAGTACTTTGCCAGTTTCAAGAAATGATTTTAAGATAGGATAACTAACTCGTCCACGACGGCCTTCTGTGAAACGAGGGATTTCATCAGGATCTACATCAATAAACATAACCATTTTTTACACTTCCTCTTCTACTTTAATGGGAATAACAGATCGCCAATAATTTGGATTTTCATATACAGTTGGATCTTCCATACCTGTTGAATGAATTGCTTCTTGACGTTCTACACAAGTACCACAACTACCACAGTGTAAAATTCCGCCTTTATAGCAACTCCAAGTTTGTTGGATAGGAACTCGCAGCCTAAAAGCATCTAGAGCAATATCATTCTTAGACTTATTCATATAAGGTGTATAAATATTAAATGAAGGTTCAATAAATCCTTCATTAGCATATAAAATTGTATGTACTAAGTGAGTAAAGAATTCTGGACGACAATCAGGATAAACAAAATGATCGCCTCCATGAACGCCAAATACTAATAAATTTGCGCCAATTGCTGTTACATAGCCAGCAGCAATTGAAGCCATGATCATATTACGATTAGGAACAACAGTACTCTTCATTGTTTCTTCTGCGTAATGACCATCAGGAACTTCTGCATCTGAAATTAAGCTGCTATTACCTACTGATAATAACTCCCCAACTGCTTTTAGATCTACAACAGAATGTGACATATTTAGTGAATTGGCAATTTTAGTTGCACATTTTAATTCCTTAGCATGTTTTTGTCCATAATTAAATGAAATTGCATATAATTCATGCTTAGGAAATTTATAACGTGTCTTATAAGCGGCAACACTAGAATCTAATCCACCACTTAATACTACAACTGCTTTAGGCATCTGCTAACTCCTTTACATTTACGCTTACAATCGCAGGATATAGAACTTCTCCACGTCCTGCACGTTGCCGTGTAATTACTCCTCGTTGATCTAATGTATCCAAGATTGATGAAGCTTCTCTTGAGTTCAGATGATATGATTGCATTACCTTAGAACGAGTTACTCCAGGATGCCTATTGATATATTCAACAATTTGGTCAAGAATCTTCTCTTGTCCGCTCTTGCCGATATTACCAATAATTTCTCGTGAATACATTCTCCATTGTTCTCCATAACCAATTGCTCGAACGATATGAGTCATTTCAACAATTACTCTACCATCTTCTCGTTTCTGTTCTGCTGCTGCAATTAATACTGCCGCCTTCAAAATACTCTTTGAGAGACGATCTCCAACAGGAGTCATTACTTCTGGATGATTTGAATTCATTCCAGCTTCAAGCATTTGTTCTTCTAATTGGTTATATCTAATCCAGGCTTCTGGAGTTAATTCAGCATCCCACTTCTTTTTAACTTCGTAAGCTACTTTAGCGCCTTTAATGACCATATTAGTTGTTGCCTGATAAAACTGATACATATCTTCTAATTCATTTAGAATTGCAGTTTTATTATTATCAGTCCAATTTGTTGGAGGTCCTAAAGGTTTGACTTTACTAATATCACTTTCGGCTGTAATAAAAATAAAACGTGGCATAAAACCTGAACTAACATGTTCAAGGGATAATAATGAAGTGATCTTATTCTTAATACCTCCCGCAAAAATAAGTAAACATGGATCTCTTACATCAATACTTTCCTTACGCAAAATTCGCTTCTGCATTTTACCATCATAAAGCTTGGTAAGGAATTCTGGCATACCTGCATAGTAGTCCTTTTTAGTAATCATCTCTAATAGGCCACTAAATTCATCGCGCAAAAATACACTTGGCTGTCCAGTTCTAGTACTTAATGAAGTTAAAAGTCCTTCAATTGAACCGTCAGTAGCCATAATGACATTATCATCAACTTCCATTACTAAATCCATAGCAATATCCATTGCAGTTGATTTTCTAGTCAAAGTGGTATCTGCAAGAATCATAAACCACAGGTTAGGCTTTATCGTTCCGAATGACGTCGGTAGCTGGACAGAGCCAGCAAGTAGAGCGGATAAGGCGATAAATGCACCCGCCTGATGATATTGTGGAGCAGCGTCTCCTAAGCTCTTCGCCCATGTAATGTACCTTTCGATAAATGTATCACTACTTTTAGAGATCATTTCTCTTTCCTCATCGGAAAGTAACGGCCTCTCAACATAATCTGATCTTGTTGTTAACGAGAATGTATTACGTTGATGTGTTGCTTCTGCCCTACAAACTTCCTTCCAAAGAAGATGCTCTGACATTCCTTTCTTTTTGTACTTGTTACAAGCTGCTTCACGTACAATAGAAAAGACTTGTGCCCTGTCAAAACCTACTTCAAACAACATCATCTCAAGTTGCCAAAGAGGTTCTGACCAAGACTTTCGAGGATCAACTTCTTCCTGAAAGAGTTTCCAAATTGTAGGACTAATCTTTAAACGTTCTTTATTTAGTAAATCCAATCCATCTACTAGATCAGTTGGAGCAGGAATAGGAATGTCTAAATATTGAAATCCTTCGACCTGTGGATATTCTTCAAAATCACTAATACGATACTTTTTACGATTAGCAGATACAACATTAACAACTGGAGTTAGTCCTGTTGTATATTTGAAATTGTATGTAAAAGGAAAACGTAAAAGTTGTGTTAGATCCCAACCACTCCTATCTGCTCCATCTTCTGCATGTGCATAAGCAATACGTTGACTAATATTTTCTGCATCGTCAGAATCAATTGGATTTTCAAACATCCAATATGCTTGCCACTTACCAGGACTGGATTCAACTGTAACCGTAGGTGCAACTTTTAACAATTCAGGATTACAAGTATCAAGATCAGCCCAAGCACTTGGCGTCACTTTGACAAATTCCTTCTTACGTTTCCTCTCTGTAAACAAATGAGGACAAATCCATACATTGTTTGCAGTATATTGATTATTCACTAAAAGGAGAATATTGTCAATTTCATTAGGCCAGAAAAAGAATTCTTCCTGAAAATTCTTCTTAGCTTTATTTGCATATGCAATGCAGACATATCCAGTATTATCACCGAAAAGAATACGTAAGAAAGTTTCACGCTTCTTACGTGTATCTAATCCGCCATCGATAATGTCCACAATAGCCTTTCAATATAAGACTGGCGGCAATAAGTTTTGTTCACCATCAACCTCACCACAAGGAAGAACTTATTGCCGCCAGCCGGCTTATATTACACTAGGGAAGTAATGAATTACTGTTACTTCCGACACTTGCAACAGCATCAGAAACAGGCTTAAATCCCTTCACTTCATTCTTGAAGAGAACTTCTTCAGAACCTTCCTTATCCATCTTGTACTTATCCTTGATCTTAGAAACAGTTGTAATAACCTGCTTACCAAGGAGTTCATCAGCGGAAGGTAATTGACCAGTCTGAAGAACATCTGCACGTCCAATAGCCTTCATCAATTGAGCAAGAGTATACAGTGCTCCATCGAACAACATTACGTTAGCCCACAACTTACGACCATCGTAAATACCATTCTGAATGGTTAATGTAACTGCCCAATAAGGCTTACCCTTGTTCTTCTCAGAATTCGAAAAGCGAGTTTCGACTTCAGTAATAGCACAAAGGTACTTACCCGTAGGAACTGGGGTAAAATCAAACGCTTCAGAATTTGCCTCTTCTTCGCTGAAATTGACACGAAGCATGCTAGGATCGTAATCAATATCAACATCAGTTTTTGCTTTTGCCATTTTTATTCACTTTCTCATTTGTTGTTAATTAGATCAAACAATTTTTGCATAGTAGGTTCTTCAACTACTATTGGCAATTGATCGGTACGATCCTTAGCAATGATCGTTTCGGTCTTTGCCGTGAGAAGAAGGCGCCTGTCAATCTTCTCACCATCTTCTACTACTTGCTTGACGTAGTAGAAAACGACTATATCTAAAAATGCGGCCACTTCATCAGATAACTTGCCACTAAGACTCGGCTTCGTTGTAACCATGCCAGTGCGATCATTTTTAGCATCCATCTTTAGGGCGGTAAAGATAGTATTCATAGGCAAGTCGCGGAAAGCACGAACAAACTTTCGCATTTGTTCAAGGTTACGTCCCCACTCTCGCATACTTGGTACATCTTCATCGCGATCCGTCTTATCTGCAACTAATTGCTGCATAATATCATACATGTTAAACTTTTGAATCTCAGTTAAAGAATCCAAAATAACTGTAGAATATCCATGCTTACCTAAAAGCAATTCATCATATACAGCTTGCATTTCTTTCCAAGTACTAATTCGTACCTGATCAATATCAGGATATTTACGAACTAATGACTCAGTTCCGCCCTCAAAATCTAAAATAAGACAAGGACGTAAATCAGGACAACCATCAGCAGAACCTGCTAAAGTGGTCTTCCCTACACCTGAATCTCCATAGATTAAGATGTTAATAAATGGTGCACGCTGCTGAACTGGTAATACCTTTAGTCCGCCTAGCGTACGTGCTGTTAAAATTTCACTCATTATTCATTCCCTTGTTTATCAGTACTAAGATCTTTCACCCAGTAATGTTCTTTCCTTCTATCAAACATTGTATCTAAAATGGTTTGGTAATCTGCTTGTCGATTCTTTTCCAAACAAGGTTGTCTAAAAGCACATGTAGCACAATTGAACCTACCTGGCGAGGGATAAATAAAAGTGTCTTTTGAGCACATTTCTTTAGCCTCCATAAAGAGGTGCCGCTCAATTTCAATCAACTCCTCTGTGGTCTTCAAAATCTTGTAACGCCCGTGAAAGCGTTCGCCTGATTCTTTTAGATATTGAAGAAACTCATCATATAAACCAGCTTCAAATGCTTCTGTATCATTTGTTTTAATACAATTAAGATATGTGTCATAGTCAACTGGTTGTTGCTTATTAACTGAATATAAACGACCTAAGCGTCTTGCAGCATTCTTTATAGGCTTTTCAGGAAAGGCCTTCTTTAGTTCAATATATACAAACCCTTTTACATCTAGTCCCAATTTACGAACCAATGCCATAACATAAGAACCAATTTGATCGTCATTTTCTAAGAACTCATCACGATCATTACCTGAAGCATCTCCGCGAGCCAGTCTTGCAGTTGTTTTCCAGTCAACAATATATAAATTACCATTAGGATCACTAGCTAGCATATCAATACGACCAGCTAAACAAACAGGAAGACCTTTTTCCATTAATTCGTCATAGAATGATTGAACTTCAATATTATCAGCAGATTCTGCCCAAATTTCAATTGTACGCTTACAACGACTACATGTACAAAAAAGATATTCATTTGTATCTGGATTTTGAATAGGAACAATAAACTCAACTTCAACCTTTAAAGGAGTCCATCCCTTATCATAAACAGATGCAACCTTATTATGGTAATAAGTTAACATTCCTACACCGAGATCAATACGGCTTCTATATTCTTGAATAACCTCTTCTTCAGTCAAGAAAGAGCCCATAATACCATTCTTAAGGAACTTATTTTTTTGTTCCGTACAAACTTTAATAAACTGTCCGATGGAAGCACTTAAAATGATATCACGATCCCAATTCCAAGTATCTGGATCGTAATATACCTCCATAGCAGAGTGAAAGGCTACACCAAATTCTAATGGCTTAGCAGTTGTTTGTGGATAGTAAAATTCTTGGAATAACCAATGCCACCGACGACGACATCCACGATAAGACTTACGTTCTGAAGTATGAACCTCATGAACTAAACGTTTACTAATGAGATCATCAACTACACTCACAGAAAAATCCCTTCATCTGAATACGGTTTGCTGTGATTGCTCTTGTATTACTAATTATATAATGAATCACTATATGCAATCAACGGGCTAATTTAAACTTTATAGGAGGAAGTTATTATGCTAAGACCACAGGAGAATAGAATAACGAATTTGCAACCTCTAAAAGAGATTCTTTCGTGGTGCGACATTTTTTGCATTGACACTTAATATCTTTCTTAGAACATAGTCGATCAATAGCAATGCCTGAAAGTACCTTCAGTGCTTCTCGTAATTCTTCTTCATCCTTATCGAGACGAACTTCTAGCCAATAGCCAGCATGCCTATCATCATTAGGAGCTTGTACTGGAATACTATTCATCGAAAGAAACACCTCCTTGCCTAACTTCATTATCCATAATTTGTTCCCTTATAGTAAGTACTTGAATAAAGTCTTCAATTTCTTCATCCGTTAAGTACCTAACAGTTAAACATGCAGTCATATCATTAGGCTCAACATCAGAACAGATCATACGCCCATAACGATTCAAAACAGAATCCTCGTTATGTACCCAATTATGCTTATGTTCTGGAGCATTTGCATATTTTTCTAAATCGGAAAGATACTGTTTGCTATTATAGACCTTACGAATAAACTGAATATTACTTAATGGATAATATTCAACTTGTTCGAAATAGTTAATTTGTAATACATTATTATCCATATAAACATGCGAAATATTTTTGAACAAAAAGGCTTTATCTGATTGATCAGTAAATAAAACATAAATATGTCCATCTGCTTCAGGACGTTTCATTATATACCTCTCGTTCTTCTATCTTACCTAATGGATAAGGACGATAACCTGGTTCATAAATAATGCATTCAGTTTCATCAGTACACTTAAATCCTGCTCGATGATTATGTACAATAGTAGTATCTAAAATACGAGCATCTTGGGCTCGTTTAAATGCTTGTGCATGTGCTACATCACCATCAACAAGATTAGGTACGATATACGTGTTATGCATTCTTCGCCTCTTCTTCCATCTCAAAATAGGTGCCTAAGTGATTAAACAATTGTTCTACCTTACGCCAATTGCGTTGTGCAGTATACTTCTTAATTGCACCAATCATTAACTTCTCGTACTTAGTTTGAAATGCCATGTTCTTCCTCATTTTTCATTAGTTCTGCTAATCTATCAAGATCAACAGTATCACCCAATAGAATTTGAATCCATTTCCATTTCATAGCTAACTGTTGTGCCTTACCAAGATCAACAGTGTTTCGAGCCATTAGGTCAATTACTTCGACTGCATCCTTTTGTCCAATACGATGAAGACGATCTTCCGCCTGTAAATTGATAGCTGGACTCCATGACCTATCAATGAACACGACAGTAGAGGCCTTAGTGAGGGTAACGCCAACACCGCCAGCAGCAATCGTCCCAGCAAACACTTGAAGGTCACCACGTTGGAACGCTTGTACATTGATAGCTCGATCCTCCTGTGATACGCTCCCAGTGAGCAACCCATAGGATATCTTTTTAGATACCAGCCTTTTCTCAAGTAATTCGATAACTGATCTGAACTGGCTAAAGACAACAATTGATTGACCTTCTCTATCTGCAATGATATCCATTAATGTGTCAAGCTTACTAGATGGATCGTTTAGCGTCCATTGCGGCTTTTCATCGTATAAATTCTTTTTGTTATTCCATACGCGCTTAATTATCTGCTTACCATCTTCATCAAGTTTAGGCACTACATAACCATCTGCGTATTGTTGAAGACGAACTAATTGAGCTACTACGGCCTGCGCAATGATTGGATCATTTGCTTCTAACTCATCTGAATATTCCTCACACCAAGCAACCATATTCTTGCGCATCTGATCGTAAGCTTTACGCTGAGGTGGAGTTAAATCCACCCAAATACGTGAATAATATTTATCAGGCAAATCAAGCAGCACATCTTCTTTGCGCCTACGAACAAACCAAGGATCCATTTGTTCATGTAATTGTTCTACATTTTGTACACCAGCGAACTTAGAATAACCATCATAGCCAGTATTCATAATACAATAATGCTTCACGAAACGCCAATAACTAGTATAGTACTTAGGCCACAACCAATTTAAGATACTCCATAAGTCTTGTGGTTTGTTATCTGCAGGGGTTCCGCTCATGCCTGTTTTGTATACAGCAGAAAGTTTCTTCAGTGCATGTGTAACTTGTGTCTTACGATTTTTAACCCTATGAATTTCATCTCCAATAATATGAAACCATTGAATCTTAGTTAATTCAGGCATTAATCGTAAAGCATCCCAATTACAAATAAAGTAGCCTGACAAAGTCTTATCAGAAGCATCCTTAACGAATTGCGCACGCTTAGATGTATCAATGACAATAACATTCTCATCTGTTAAATCCATGCAGTGATCATCCCAAACACTAATTACTGACTTAGGACATACAATTAATGTCTTACGAACTCTATGTCCATTCTTTTTAGTAGCAGCATTTCTATTCTTTTGATCTAATGCTAATCCTACATAGGTCTTACCAGTGCCTGGATCACTTCCAACAAGTCTGCTTGTCTGTTTGGCTAATTTATTAACATCTTCTTGTTGGAAGTTAAACAGATTGATATTAGTCATATCTTCACCCACCAAGATCCTTTACCTTTACAATGCCTACAATAAACCCTAACTAGGATCTTTTGCTTCAAGAGGATCATATTCGACCAAATCGTACTTTCGAATTTGATCATAGAAATCTCCATTCAGCGAATAAATGAAAGCCCAATTAGAGCCGAGTTGCTGATAGGCTAACAAACGTGCCTCAGATTCATTCTCAGCCTCAATTGTAATATAATTATTACCTGTAATACCTGGTAAAATAGGATGATCTTCATAGTTATATTTTTGACCAAAGGTCACCGCAAATAATGCCATTATGCTTCCTTCCAATTAGTAGCCTTCAAAATGACATCTTCTTCAGCATATTGTAAGTGGTTATCCACTAAATCATCAAACGTCAATTTTTCCGTTTGGAAAATACTAGTGGTATACCAACCTCCAGCAATCTTCAATGCTACGAAGGTATACGTCAATCCCCTCTTATTGAACTTTTGTCTCCAAGAGATGACAGTTCCATCACCAGCATTACGCAACTTCTTGAACCTCTTTTGCAACAAAATTTCTGCTGCCAAATCGGCTTCCAAGCGCTCAATATTCCCTAAAGACAATCGAATTCGTTCTTCCAAAAACGCTACACGTCCTGAACCCATGATACTTTCCTTTCTTAAACGGTGACCCAGACCCTTTGCCTAGTATCGTAGCAATACATTCCATTTACATGAATGTGTGTGCGCCATTGTCCTTCACAAATAGAAATACGTTGTACCTTTTGTGATTTCAACGCAAATCTTGTGGTATACTGTCCTTCAGTAAGAAAAGCAATGACTTCATCAATAGGATTATCAAACTTACTAGAGGCGAAATGTGTCACAATCTCGTCTCCTACATGAAGATCTTCAACCAAGATACTCACACATGGCTTTCGGTTGTTGCCCTTCTTTTTCTTGCTACGGATGTCAGTCACTGTATTCACCTTTCCTAAAGAATTGATCTGCTTCATCTACTACAACTACTTTACGTCCACAATCGCAATAGTCTATGATTAAATTACTCTCACGTAGGTGATAATAAATCAACTGAGGAGAAATCCCACGTAATTTTCCGTATTCTCTAGGAGTGAGCTTTAAAGGGGTTTCCATATTCCCTTACCCACTCTTTCCGAATTTCTTTTCTGGCATGAAACGCTCCTTGCGTCTGATTGGCCTATCTTTTGATCTTTAAGTTCCAATTATTGTCAAGTGCAGTTTGTAATGATTCTCCTGGATACAATTGACCACCTCGGCATAAAGCTTTGATGTAATTATCAATTCTAATCTTGTAGTTTTCCCACTCAGCTTCAGTAACTTCAATTCCGCAATCACAGGCCTGATTTAACTTGAAATGATATAAACCTTGATTGTAATAAAGAAGTAGCCTTTCAAGTTTATAACTAGTTGCACTCCCTTTAAGGGCTCGACGAAATTTTTGCCACTTCTCGTTATTAACTGCTTCAGTAATTCGTGTTGCTCTAGAACTCATTACTTGTCCTTAAATGCAAGTGCTACTATACAACCAAAAGCTAAAGCAATCCATAAAAGACCTAAAACTTCCATTTCAAATCCTTTCTCTCTTTATACATATAATTATATAGCACTTTCTCAATTAAAGCAAGAGTGCTTTATTGGTCTATATTGAGTCTAAGCTAGCTAGACTCTAGTTAGACAAACGAATACGAGTCTAGTAATCACTTAACACGTTAGAATGTCTAACTTGAGTCTCTTTCGCGGAGTCGATACAAACATACCACAGGAACTACCAAGAACAGCGTCGTTCAAGTTCGCGCCTAATTGTATCGATCCGCTTTTGGACATTTTGGACCTCTTCATCAGCACCATCTGAAATTAGGATGCCCTTTTCTAGGAGGGCTTGTTCCATAGAATCAAATAGCAATGATGTAGGCATCTCGATATAATTAGCCCATTTCTTCATCAGGTTCCTTTGTGACACGATCGAAACAGTGTTCGCATATCTTAGTAATATACACTTCTCGTATACCTGCATTTGAATAAACATGTCCCTGAATTAGTGCTTCTGTATATGGAGCATAAAAGATATAATGTCCACAGAAGAAACAGGTTAAATCTTTGCCTTCTTCCTCCTGATCGCGCAACAGAGTAAGTAGCTCACAGCGACGTTCTCTAGTCGTATCTAAATTATAGAACTCTGTCTCCCAAGCCTTACGGTCTTTATTCTTACTAGGCATCAGGTAAATCCTCTCCAGTTAAAACGCCTTGGTAAATTTCCAAACATTTTGAACAAAGCGGAAGGCTCTTTGGATCACGTTGCGGGATCCATCGATAACCGCATAATGCTTCAACCTCAAAACCATTAATACGAGCTTCAAGGATGTAAGCATGAACAGTAAGTTTTTCATTTTCAGGCAGATAGACAATGTGCGCGTACTTACCATCTTCACTTTTGGTTTCTACATTTTGAATTGTGATTGGATCTAAAGTAGCCGTTGTCATGATTACTCCTGTGGTCTTTAGGCGTAAGGGTTTCGGATTTCTCCATCACCATAAAGTTCAACTTGCTGTTGTTGCCTTAATGCATCAAGCACACGACTTTCGGATTCGGCTGAGAGTCGAGGGAACTGTTTCTTTAAGTTTTGTCCATATGCTTCTGGGATGCTTCCATCTTCATTCACTTGAACAAGGTAAGAAGTATTATACCAACGACATAAGGTAGTCTTGCACATAATAGTATGGATCTGTACTCGACGACCATCCTTATTAATCTTCTTTACACCCATATCTTCACCAGGGTTGTCACATTTAGGACATCTCTTGGCTTCTTCAAATGTAGTCATCTTGCCTCTTCCGATCCAAATTTGTCTTGCAGGAATTTCATAATCTCACCTTGCGTACGTTCTAACTTATCCATTCGCCTATTTAAGGTGAGAATTTGTTGGTTAGTTGCACTTTCTTTAGTTTGCTTAGGAACCTTAGAAGGTGTAGCATTTGTGTAGTTGTCTAACGTAGGTTCAAAAATTAATTCCCATTGAGATGGTGAAGTTCCTCCACCACGCTTTAATTGTCTGATACAACCCATATCTAATAACTTCTTACGGATAGAAGTATAATATGGCACAGAAAGTGATAACTCACCCTGAATTAATTGTGTCAAATAACCTTCGTATACTAGAATCTTGTTATTATTACCAACATACTTTGCCTGTTGCAACATCTTGTCATAAGCAGCTACACAGTGTAAGTATAATGCTGGAGGCGCTTCATCTGTTCTTTTGGAGTCCATATCCTACCTTTTCTCGCATTAGTAATACTAACACTGTTAGTCGATCATGTTCAGCCATTGTCTCTAGAAACTTATCCAAAGTATCTAGGGTTGAATTATCAATGACCATCTGTTCTTTAGTATCCGCCATTTGTTCAAGTTGGGCACTAAGAACATCTTCGAGGAACGTTAATTCCTCGATACTAAATGTAATACTAGGCATTACTCGTCTTCATTATTTTTACCAAGTACCGCGTTTTTCTAGCAGGTCCTCCCAGGACAGTGGGTGATGGTCGGGCGAGACCCACACATCCTCGATGCGCGCCCACTCGATACCCGACTCGTCGAAGTGCCGATATGCCGGGTCGAGAGGTTCAGTAGGTAGTGGATCAGTAACAGTACACGGAGTGTCGTGGGTGCATCTGTGAACAGGACCAGACCCACTGTCGCGCAGGTCGGTGCCGAGATCGAAACCGTTGTTGTAGTCGTAGTGGGTGATGTAGTGCAGCCGCGCAATCACCCAATCGTCGCCCTCGACACGCTTCCCCAGGTCGTCAGCAGTGAGTTTCCCAACAGTGGTGCGATGGATGCTCATGGAATCTTCCTCTTTCTAGTATGACATAGTAACACTACGGACCGCTGTGATATAACTCGTATTTTTGTACTTCTTTCCTTCGTACTCGATGAAGTACTCCTTACCGAAAGCAACAGGTAGCTTCACAGAACAGTTCCTTACGATCATCAAGCGTCCGCATGAACAATCGTAGGTGAACGATCTGGCAGGCAAAGCTCCATCAGTTTCAATCGGCTTACAAGGGTGATCGTGAAAAATGATAGCCATTTCTGTTTCCTTTGGTAAAGAGATCGAGAGGGGAGAGGGGAGAGGCCTGTAATCCACAACGAGTCAAGTTGATAAATTGAACTACAGGCCTCTCCATTAGATTGGTAGCTAGCTGGAAGAGAGGTAACCAACTAGCTACCAAGTTTGTTACTCAGCGTCGACCGCTTCGGCTTCCTCAGAGTCGTCCTCAGCAGCCTTCTCAGCGGCCTTCGCAGCCTTCTTGGCAGCCTTCTCAGCAGCGTTCGCCTTGCGAGCGTCGGTACGAGCGTTCTTGCGCTCCCACCACTCGACACCCTTCTCGATGTCGACAACCTGGCGCTCCTTACCGAGCGAGTCGGTGATCGTCTCAATCGGGAACGGGTCCTGCTGAGGAGCGTTCTTCATGTACGAGTACACCATCTGCGGCTTGACATCAGTCACGACCTCACCCGGACGGTTCTTCTGCAAACCACGCGCGCTCAGAATCGTTGCGAAGCCCACAGGAGTGACGAAGTTCTCGGGGAGGTCTCCACGAGCCTTCTCCTTAGCCTTCTTGGCTGGCTTCTCTTCCGTTCCTTCAGCAACATCGACAACGTCGGTCTCTTCGACCGTCTCGACATCTGCGTTTTCCTTGCGAGGCATTACTGCCACCTTACCTTTCTCGCCACTCTGCGGTGGCCCCTTGATCGACAGCCTCACTTTGAAGCTGTACTGCTGTCCTCCCTCTGAGGACTTGCTTGTAGTATATCTGATACTACTTGCGTACGCTAGGTGGGACTCGAACCCACACTGGAAGGTGTTTAAGACCTTTGTCTCTGCCGTTGGACTACTAGCGCCCTATTAAGTTATTCGTGCTCGTTATCGTTATACAAACGAGCACTTTGTTGGAATTTAGTTACTAGCTCGGTAAAGTCGCCATTCAGGTAAGCCCAAGCTAGTTCATGAATTACGTCTTTATCCGAAGTAATGTCTGCATAATCACGCGCAGCAAGTTGCTCCCTTACTAAAGCCATCTTGTCATCTGGGATATCAAAGTGAATCTCAAACGTGCTAATCGCTTTCATTTTTTATTTCCTCTCTTATGCTTTAATTATATAGTAGGCAACTGGGTTTTAGCAAGGGTGCTTTTTAATTTCCTCCTAGGTAATTTTTGGCACCTCTTCAACATCTGGCACCTCTTCTCCTTTAGTTACATCCACTAACCAAGGCGGCATTGTATCAGCTGTTGTGTTCTTAAGCAACTCTTCTGTTATGGCTTGTTTGTACTCAGGTGAACCAAAGATTTTCCACTCTTCCATTCTTTTTAGGTGTCGTTCTAATGCTTGCTCCCTAAACTTCTTTAGGTATTCAACCGCAGCATCAGGCGTTGAAGGTTCATCATACATTATCCACCTTTTCTTTAATTACTTCATCTCTTCGTTGGTTGTCATTCCTGACTGCCGCGTACTCGGTGCCGAGGTCGTCGAGCCACACCCAGGTTGCGACCGCGACGACGGCACCGAGGGCGATGAGGAGGAAGAAGGTCAGCATGGGGTCACTCCCAGCGGGTTGGTTCCGTAGTAGGCGACGTGAGCGTCACAGAGGTCAGCGAGCGCGGCGAGGATGGGCCGCCGGCGGTCTCGCTCGCTGCCCTTGGCTTCGGGCCAGTCGTCACCCGCGATGAGGGTGCGGAGGGTGTCGGGCGTGCCGGTCCAGCAGCCGACGCGCAGCTCCCACTGCAGGCCGCGGGAACGGTGTAGGTCGCGCTGGTCCACCAGAGCGGAGGGGACCAGCGTCACCCATCCGGATGGAGTCGGCATGGAGAGGATGCAGGGCTCAGTCACCCGAGCACTGCGCAGATCGGCGCTGTACAGGTCGGTGTGCCGCAGGTCTGCGGCGTACAGGTCGGCACCGTACAGGTCTGCGGCTCTCAGGTTGGCGCCGCTTAGGTCGGCACTGCGCAGGTCGGTGCCGCGCAGCGACCTACCGATGATCTCCCGCAGCAGCACCGCGGTCAGTCGCTCACTAGGGTGCTCTCTGCGCCACGCTGCGATCTTCTCGGCGTTGGTGCTCATCGCTTCACCGCCCAGTGCTCTCTATCTGCTCGCGGGTCATGGTACATTCTCAGTCTTCCTTCCAGCAGGCCTTCATGTTGTAAGTTTGGGTGTGTGTTGTGGGTTTTGTGTTGTAGTTGTTAAGTTGTACGGCGCAGTATTGTGGTTCGCTACGCCGTACAACTTAATTGAAGTTATGTTACTGCCATGTTACAGTCATGTTGTTGCGTTATGACTGCCAAAGAGTGTCCATGATGTAGTTGATGAGTGTCTTGTTGACGATGTCTTTGGTGACATCTCGATCTACGATGTCGGATGTGTGCATGTTGTACATCCGATTCTTTACGAACCCATAAATGGTATCCGCAAAATCGTCCAGCGAAATGAATTGAAAGTCCTTAATGTACTCCTTTTCACCATCATTTTCGAAGTACCTCCGAATAAGTTGGTAAATGTCCTCGTACATGCTGTCTCCTTGTTTAAGGTAGATGGATGGTTATATTTAATTGTATGTGTGTTGCGGTTATTTAATTGTATGTTTCGATTTTTATTCTTTTTTATTTTTTCTTATGTCATAATTATATAATGGATATCGAGGTTAAATCTAGGACCTTTTGCGGTTCTATTTTAAATGCATCAGTTGTTTCTAACATTATAGTAGTTAACATTATAGTATTATAGATACCTGCGGGTACTACCAACTGTGTCGTACAGGCAGACCCTACCCATACTTTCTCTATATGAAGATTATGTTATAGTTATATTTGTTATAGTATTAAAGAGTTTTGATGACTAACTAGTAAGTCATAGTGATTCCTTTCGAGTACATTAAGATTTTCTTGTACGTACTTTAATGTGACTATTTACATTCTATAACTACCGTGGTATTATAAGCCTCACCTCAAGTCTCAACTCCACTATGAGGTCCAAAGAGTTGTGGACCCACTGGTTAGACAATAGATATTAGTAGAAATCGGACTCGTCTAACTCAACTTCCCGGCCACAATTGGAACATGTTTCTAGGACCACAAGGCCGTAACTCTTAACCCACATGAAGTCGTCATCGCAGTTAGGACACTTCTCATGATGTCCGTGTACAGGACCCATTATTCCTCCTTTCTAGTACCATAGGTGTATGTATTAAAGGTTAGCAAGCCTGTCGATTTCTAAGATTGCGCCCATAACTGTTTCAAACTCTTCGAAATCGTCAAACTCTTCGAAATCGTTACCTTGTGCTTCACATACTATTTCTAACGCGAGGTCATCTTTGAGGACCCATTGGGAGAACGGAAGAGTGGTCTTCTGATGTATGTAAATGATTTGTAGGATTATGAATAAGTTGTATGAAGGTAGCCTTTGTAACTTCTCCTCAAGGGTATAGTCATATATGTATGTGTCGTCTTCATTCCAGTCCACGTCTCGCATGGTATTGCCTTTCTTTGTTTGTAATGTTTGTATGTTGGTAATGTTTACGGCAGGCGACGTTCTTGGTACACCTCGCAGTAACTGTCCGGACCGTAACCCGCGTCCTGAATCTGTTGTTGGAAAGTCTTTTGTACCTCTACCGCTTCCTGGTAGTGGCAAACAACGACAACAGACCGAAACCACGCCAACGCAACACCCCCAGCAGATTCACATTCGAAGTCCCGTTCGAGTTCTGCGGACCAATCGTACACTTCTCGCAACGTTTCGTCAGTGAAAGGGATGCCTACATCGATTACCCACATTGTCATTACCTCTCTTCTTTCTATTTGTGCTCAAGTTGTAGTACCCTCAGAGAAGTGGCTCCTCTGTGGTCTTACCACTCTGAGGGTACCGGTGATGTTACATGTTAGTTACAACCGCAGGACCCATTGACGGCCCGGTACTCGTAACACTTATTACAGAGGTTGGACCTCTTCAGATTGTAACCCCCGCTGACCTTACGTTCGGCCTCACGGTCACGGACCCAGATGGGTGGGATCCTTCTTTCGAACCCCGTCGGTCCTTCAATCTCCTTTCGAAACGAAGGGGATTGTGAGATGAGGGCAGCATAATTACCCATTTTAACAACCTTTCTTTTTTTACTTTCTTGTAAATTGAAATTAAGAATTAATTGTGAGTTTAGTAGAGTTAGTAAATACTAACTCTACTAAACACTAACTAACTCACAAGTAACTCAAAGCAATTTGCTTTGCAATGTATTTGGTTGTCCATTCGTTCAATGATTCTTCATCAACACCATTCTCGATATCGTATTTGATGAAAGGCTTCTTTCCATCATTCACACGAGCACTTGTGTAGTTGTAAATCATTTGAGGAGGAATGACCTTATCGATTCCATTCTTCTTCAATTCTTCGTTGACGAACTTTGCAGCCTTGTAAGGAGTGATCATTGTATTACCTCTCTATTTTGTAGTAAGTAGAATTACTTACTAGAATGCATTTCGTATAAACGAAATGCAAACTACTAATTAATTCTCGAATACTTCAAGTTCAATTGAATGAACTTGCTTTCCATGATTCGAAATCAATTCACTAACGCATCCTCGACACAATCAAAATTGAAATTGTTTTGAGACATTTTAATTCCTTTCAATTATTAATTGAAATTGAATTTCAATTTCAATTTCTAATAACTATATTACTTCGAATTATTAAATCTCTCGCTGCCGCTGGGGTAGGAATACACCGAGAGACAGAATAGCATGTGTTACTTTTATATAATACTCCTAGGTGGACAAGTGGTTCTCCTAGTAATATATAAGTGAACACGGACTTTGGAGGCATAATGAACAACGACTACACCAATAGCTCTAGTGATTCTGACGACTTCGACTACACCAATAACATCAATAGTGCCAATAACACCAATGGTACCAACGACTACACTGTTAATGATGTAGATGACGAAAACAGTAGGCCTTGGTGGGACACTGACGAAGCGTTAGAATCGTTGTCACTTGATCGTGCAATGCGTCCTGATGAAAGCGATGCAGAATTAACCAAGCGTTTACTAATGCAGGCAGCTCCTCAAGCGGCTACTAGTATTATCGCTATTGCAATGCACGCTCGTAGCGATACGGCCCGCTTAGCTGCAGCTCGTTATATTGTGGATCTCACGCGTGATGAGACTGCTGCAAGTGGAGCTGCACAGACTTGGGAATCGCTCATTAGTGATGTTGTAAGCAAAGCAGAAATCTTCGCTAACGGTAGTAGCTAACCTATGACTGTAAACGCTAGTTCTAATTTTGAGGCACTTGGCCCTATCAATAATTCAGCTCTTAAGCAAATTGATAGGGCCAAGTTCTTTGAGATTGTCAAATATGTACCACACAAAGAACAGCTTTTATACCACAACAGTACGGCTAGGTTTAAGGTTCCTGTCTGTGGTCGTCGATTTGGTAAGAGCATGATGGCTGGACATGACCTTGAGCCGCGCATGTTCCTTAAGAAGCAAATGTTCTGGATTATTGGTCCTACTTACGACCTAGGCGAAAAAGAGTTCCGCGTTATTTGGGATGACCTAATTATTCGTATGGGTATGGGACGCGATAAGCGAATTAAGAAGGCGTACAATAAGAAGCAAGGGAATATGTGGATTGAGTTCCCTTGGGGCACACGTCTAGAAGTTAGATCAGCTGATCACCCAGAGAACCTTGTTGGTGAGGCTTTAGATCATGCTATTATGTCTGAAGCAGCTAAACATAAGAAAGAAACGTGGGAACGTTTTATTAGGCCTGCGTTATCAGACCGTAGAGGGACTGCTGATTTCCCAACTACACCTGAAGGATTCAACTGGCTATACCTTCTTTGGCAATTGGGACAGAACCCGCGTGAAGAAATGTATGATAGTTGGAAGTTCCCAAGCTGGGCGAATACTGTTGTGTACCCAGGCGGAAGAACAGACCCAGAGATCATCGAAATTGAGCGTAATGCTACACCTGAATATTTCTTGCAAGAGTATGGTGCAGACTTTGCTAGCTTTGTTGGTAAGATCTTTCCTGACTGGGATGAAGTTCTGCATGTAGAAGAAGTTAAGTTTAACCCTGATTGGCCCAACTACATTGCTTTTGACTGGGGTTACACAAACCCATTAGCAGCAATTGAATTTCAAATTAGCCCCTCAGACGAGATTTATATTTGGCGCGAACATTATAAATCGTTTACCATCCTTGATGACCATATTAAACAATTGAAGGATCGAGACCACCCCGAAGGATACCACCTTGATCTCGCATTTGGTGATCCAGCAGAACCTGATTCGGTTGCGCAAGTTTCGCGCGACTTGGTACCGTGCGTGGCGCATGAAAAATTAAAGTCAGAATTCAGTTGGATGGATGGCATTAAGTTAATGCGATCATTCATGAGGCCGATCCCTCAATCAACTAACCCATACGATCCTGATTCTAGTTTATTGGTGGTTGATGAGTTTGGTACTCCAGCCCCTGATCGACCTCGTTATCATATAGACCACAGTTGTACCAATACTATTAGGGAGCATAACAATTACAGATCAAAGGCGCCTATTAAAGGTCAAAACGTACCTGAGTTTGGTACACGAATGGATGACCACGCATTAGACGCAATTAGGTACGCGCTTATTCACATTTATAAATTAGGTGCAACCACGTCGTTATCAGAAGTGTATTCGCATAGGCAATGGCGGCCTGATACGACGAGTTCTACTATTACACATCCGTTAACCTTAAGTAGGAATGATGTTTCTACTGGCTTTGGAGCTTTAGAGGGAGTGACATTCTAATGGCATTAACTGACCTGTGGTCTCGTAAGAAGCCTGAACCCGTTTCCGTAATTACGTCTCTAGATGATTATGATGTGTTACATGTTGACGATACTCCCGGTAGACAATTCGCTGTTGTTGCAGATAAGGCGGATTTAAGGGAAATTGGTACAAGTAGGCCTTCGCCTTGGACTAATTTTAGTCGTAAAGAGTACAATTCTTCGCTGGCAGGTATTTTTGGCTATGAGATTTACGATAAAATGCGTAAGTCTGATGGTGTTGTACGTGGAACTTTACGTGCATCAAAGATTCCTGTTTTAAGTGGTCGCTGGTTTGTTGAGACTACTGGCAGGAAAAAGAAGAAGGTTAATAAGTCTGCACGTGATTTCATTACCTGGAATCTCTTTGAACATAATATGAGCATCAGTTGGACACAAATTTTAACTGAGTCTTTGCTTATGCTTGATTTTGGTTGTTATATGTTTGAGATTGTTTGGGAAAATAAGGTAGTTGAAGGTACTTATCGTACTGTTTTGAAGAAATTAGCGCCTCGACACCCTATGGATGTTAAAGAGTGGCTTTTTGATGCAAATGGTGGTCCTGCAGGTGTTGTAATGAATTCACCTACGGGACTTATTGAAGACGAATATATTATCCCGATTGAGAAGTTGTTGGTATTTTCATTCGATCGAGAAGCTGGTAATATTGAAGGTATCTCAATTCTTCGTAGTGCATATAAGCATTGGTACTTTAAAGAGCAATTATATAAGATCGATGCAATTCAAAAAGAACGGCATGGTATTGGTATCCCAATCATTAAATTGCCTATGGGCTTTAAGAATGAAGACAAAGTACTTGCGGAAGAATTAGGTAGTAATATCCGCACGAATGAGCGTGCGCATATTACTTTGCCTCCTGGTTGGGATTTAGCTATGTTAAAGCTAGAAGGTAACCCTGTTGATGCATTAGCTAGCATTGACCAGCATGATGGTGCTATCCGTGAGAATATTATGGCTAACTTCATTCGTGATGGTGCGCGTGAAGAAGATTTGGTTATGTTCTTAAAGGCTACTCGCTTTATTGGTGATATTATTGCTGATGCATTTAATCATTACCTGATCCCTAAAATGATCAAAATGAACTTTGCAAATAGTGACGTTCCTAAGTTACGTGTTCGTCGTATTGGTGAGGCAGCTGATTGGCGTACACTTACCTTTGCAATTAGGAACTTGGTTGGTTCGGGTATTATCATTCCTGATGAGGATCTGGAAGTTAATCTCCGTAACGAAATGGATCTTCCTCCGTTGGATAAGAGTAGTGCGCGACTTATTCAAACGCCGCAGAACCCTTACGATATGCAGGATCAAGTTGATCCTAATAATCCTGATTTCGGAAAGGTAGATAGTAGTGGTACTGACAATTCGGGAGACAATACACACAATAACCAAAATCCTAGCTACAAGAGGAAGAAGCGTCCTACTGGAGCTAGGGGGCTACCTCGACAGGCTGTTATAGGCAATCAACGCAATGCTTATGGGTTGCCTCGTAGTGGTAGTGGTAATGATTCTAGTGGAGGTAAGTAATGATTGTTAAGACGCAAAATGGTTGGCCTGCGTTAGCTCCAGATTCTTCTTATTTGCATGTTTGGAATATTCCAGCAAAGAATGGAAGTTTTAAGTTAAAGTTGCGCAATGGTTCTGCAGGCTTTGTTCTCGCTCATTTGGCTTTATCTATTTCGGAGTTAGTTGAAGATGTTACTAATGGACCTCTTGATGATTGGGGTTACGCCTACCGCGAAATTCGCGATGGAACTGATCTTTCTAACCACTCTTCCGGTACTGCTATTGATATTAATGCACTAAAGCATATTTTAGGTAAGCATGGTACTTGGACTATTAAGCAGGAAACGAAAATTGATATGCGCTTAATTTGGATGCGAGGAGTTATTCGATGGGGAGCTGATTATGAGCGTCGTCCTGATGAAATGCATTTTGAAATTGTTCAAAGTATGAGAGAAGTTGAACGAGTAGCGCATATGCTGATGGATACTCCTCGCGGAGAACGTTTATTAAAGGTTAATCCAGGTCAACGTAAAGTAATCTTATCATGACTGTTATGCAACCAAAAGGTTTTTATCCTTTTCATAAGCCAAAAGGTGCTTCTTATATGGTTGAAGATAGCTTTCGTGGTATTGCATTAGCTGCATCTTTAGGTAAGAAGCATATTGATCTAGATGTTAATTTTACAGTAGATTTAATTCCCATTATCGGTCATTGGGATGATCCTGCTAAAGATCATTTCATCATTCCAAAATGGATGAAAGTTAAATATAACAACAGGGTACGTATTTCTAATTGTAAATGGGCTGATTTACAAAAGCTTCGCACTAAACCTTTAAAGTTTAATGGACGTACACATATTTATCGTTATAGAAGCGTTCGTGAAGCAGCAGTCTTATGTAAAGAAAAAGGTATTCATCCTGCTTGGGAAATTAAAGGTAGACCCAATTCGGAGATTGTTGATGTTTATAGGCGAATGTTATCAGATATGCATTATGCAAAATTAGATCTAGATAATGTGTATTGGATGACACTACAAAATATTGGAGATCCTTTAGCCCGTCTCAAAGCAATGACTGAGGCTGGTGTAAGTAAGAATCGAGTTTTATTAGCACGAGGTTCTAGAGGTATTCCTGTTTCTTGGGAGCCTTATATTGATTATGTTCGTGGTAATTGGGTTAAGGACTCAACTCGCTAAGTATACTTTTATATCTTAATAGTTGCCTTCCCTAAAGGAAGTAAGGTACTATATACATAAAGGAGGAATTATGGCTCAAGTCGGGTATTGGACTAATTTAAGTTCAATTAAACTGGAAGAAAGTAACGATACTGCTGTATCTACTTTTCAAGCCTTTCCTTATGGCTCTTATGATCACCCTGTTTATGGTAAAATTGACTTCACTCCTGAAAAGGCAGATGATGTTGTAAGGAATTTCAATGCTAACGCCCGAGGCATTGAAATTGACATTGATTACGACCACAAAGCAAAGACAGGTGAAGCTGCTGGATGGGTTAAGGCGGCAGAAAAACGTGCAGATGGTCTTTGGCTAACTGTTGAGTGGACTAAGACTGCTGCACAGAAAATCAAAGAGAAGGCATACAAGTATTTCTCGCCCGAATTTGCAGATAAGTGGAAGCACCCTAAAACTGGTACTACTTATAAGAATGTCTTGTTTGGTGGAGGAATTACTAATCGTCCATTTTTGAAGGATATTTTGCCCTTAAATATGTCAGAGCTGTTCGCAGAGCAGCATAAAGAGAAAGAAGGAAATTGGATGTCCAATACACTTCGTGAAAAGTTGGGACTTCCTGAGGATGCTACTGACGAGCAGGTCAATGCTAAGGTTGATGAACTTGCTGCCGCAGCTGCTGCTAAGGTGGAGCCTCCTAAGGAAGAAGATAATCCTCAGTTAATTGCAGCCTCGGAATTAACTGAAGCTATTAAGAAGCTCAGTGAAGAGAATCCCGCTGTTGCTCTTCTTGCTGAGCAAGTGCAGAACATGTCGAAGACTCTTGAGATTCAGGCTGTTGCACTTAAGTTAGCCGAAACTGCTAATGTTGTTAAGAAGTTGTCTGATCCTGTAGAAGGTCGTCAACTTCCTGCTGTTGTTGTTAACCAGCTATCTGACATTCTTGCAACTTCTCCCAAGGAAGTTGGAGACAAGATTGTGAAGCTCTTTGAGTCTTTTAACGCTGTTGGTTATGTGCAGTTAGGTGAATTAGGACATTCTCGTCATAGTAGTGATGATATGACGAAGAAGTTCAATGATATTGTAACCAAGATTGTATCGGACGACAAGCTTGAGTATGCAGATGCTGTTCAGCGAGCAGCTATGTTGCATCCCGAGATGTACTCTGAATACCGTCAGAACTCTTATTCCTTCCAAGAGAATTAAGGAGGCCATTTAAATGGGTGTTGGTCCTAACTATGTTCTTGATAAGGGACTAGTTGCAACGGGTGCTACTGCTTACGCTTATGGTGAGTGTGTTGTTCCTTCAGGTGATGGTACGAAGAGTGCTCGCGCTACTTCTGCTGGTGCCGCTACTGTCTTTATTAATCAAGAGAATTGCGATGCTTCACGAATTACCACTGGTAAGGCTGTTTTAGACACGCGTTTTCTCGGTATCGCTCGTGTTCTTGCAGGAGCAGCTATTGCTGTTGGTGCAAAGGTCACGAATGATGTTACTGCTCGTGCGGTTACTGGCGGTGCCGCCGGAACACCGTCATTTGGTATCGCATTAACCGCCGCTAGCGCTGCTGGGCAGTACGTCGATGTGCTGTTAACTCCCGGCAACACGATGTAAAGGAGTTGAACACTAGTGTCTGTCTATAATCCGACTGGTTCTCAGAATCAGCATTTCGACCAGATTCTTACGAATATTTCTGTGGGCTGGTCGAATCCTGAATTAGTTGCTGAGCGCCTGTTCCCGCCAGTTGTTGTACGAAAGCAGTCCGATAAGTACTACACTTTCGGTCGTGAAGCTTGGATGCCTGAATCTGGTGATTACCGTGCGCCTGGTACTGAGGCAAACGAAATTCCTGGTTTAGGTGTCTCGACTGATACGTACTATGCACAGGAACACTCACTTCAGATTGCTGTTACGGATGAAGAGCGTGAAAACGTTGATAGTCCAATGGCTCCTGATCGTGATGGTACTGAACTTGTTACTAACAAGATTCTTTTAGGCCGCGAATTGGCAATGAAGACGCTTGTTTCTGATAACACTCAGTATGCTCTG
>WBZT01000223.1_pt1 | contig 48161 bp, 38 predicted proteins | sample 5204241 | NCBI WGS metagenome assembly WBZT01 (sample SAMN12344358, study PRJNA552823) | activated sludge metagenome | biome: Activated sludge suspended growth; feature: Nitrification reactor; material: Wastewater; isolation source: activated sludge from nitrification reactor of wastewater... | reverse complement strand
ACTACGGCGTCGAACGCGACGACACCCTCAAGCTGCGCGACTTCCCCACCATCCGGGCCGTCGCCGGCTGGATCCGCGGCAAGGCCGGCATCCCCGAACCCACCGCCACACCCGCCGCCGCACCCGCAGCAGCGGCACCCGCACCCGCAGCAGCGGCAGCCAGCGGCCTGGACGAGGTGACCCAGAAGGTCGTCGACATCGTCGCCGACCTCACCGGCTACCCCGCCGACCTACTCGACCCCGACCTCGACCTCGAAGCAGACCTCGGCGTCGACACCGTCAAGCAGGCCGAAGTCTTCGCCGCCGTCCGCGACCACTACGGCGTCGAACGCGACGACACCCTCAAGCTGCGCGACTTCCCCACCATCCGGGCCGTCGCCGGCTGGATCCGCGGCAAGGCCGGCATCCCCGAACCCACCGCCACACCCGCCGCCGCACCCGCCGCTGCAGCAGCAGCACCTGCAGCAGCGGCAACACAGGCGCCGGCAGCGCCGCAGGTCATCCAGGGCAGCCTCAGCGCGATCGACGCGCTGCCCCGGCGGGTCCCGGTGGCGATCACCCGCCCGGCCCTGAGCGCCTGCGTCGAGACCGGAGTCGTCCTCGACGGCGCCCGCGTGCTCGTCATGCCTGACGAGGGCGGCGTCGGCGAGGCGCTGGTCAAGCGGCTGGCCAAGGCGGGCGCGACCCCGCTCGTGCTGCCCGTGGGCATCTCCACCGAGGAGTTGTCCGCCCAGCTCGACGCGTGGCGCGCGGAGGGACGCATCGACGGCGTCTACTGGCTCCCGGCGCTCGACGACGAGGGTTCCCACGAGGACCTCGACTTCGAGTACTGGGCGGAGTGCCTGCGCCGTCGGGTGAAGCGCCTCTACACGACGATGCGCCGGCTCTGGGAGGACAGTCCGTTCCTCGTCTCGGCCGTCCGCCTCGGCGGCAAGCACGGCTACGACGCAGACGGCGCGGTCGCCCCGATGGGTGGCTCGGTGACCGGCTTCACCAAGTCCTACAAGAAGGAGCGCCCGGACGCCCTCGTCAAGGCCGTCGACTTCCCGGCCAGCCGCAAGACGGCCGCGATCGCCGACGTCCTCATCGAGGAAACCCTGCGTGATCCCGGAGCGGTCGAGATCGGCCGGATCGAGGCCCAGCGCTGGGGTGTGGGCTTCCGGGAGATCCCCTTCACGCCCCTCGACGCCGAGGGTTCGCCCTTCGGCGACGGCGGTATGCCGTTGGGTTCGGACTCCGTGTTCGTCGTCACCGGTGCGGCCGGCTCGATCGTCTCGGCGATCACGGCCGACCTGGCCAAGGCCTCCGGCGGCGTCTTCCACCTGCTCGACCTCACGCCGACCCCCGACCGGGCCGACGCCGACCTGCTCGCCTTCACCGGGGACAAGGACGGCCTCAAGGCCACCCTCGCCGCCCGGATGAAGGAGCGCGGAGAGCGTCCGACCCCGGTCGCGATCGACAAGGAGCTGGCCGGAATCGAGCGGCGCGCCGCAGCCCTCACCGCCATCCAGGCGGTCGAGGCGGCCGGTGGCACGGCCCACTACCACTCGGTCGACCTCACCGACACGGCGGCGGTCGCCGCGGTGATGGCCGACGTGGCCGAGCGCTCGGGCAAGATCGACGTCCTCCTGCACGCGGCCGGGTTGGAGATCAGCCGCGACCTGCCGCAAAAGGAGCCGCGCGAATACGACCTCGTCTTCGACGTGAAGACCTCGGGGTGGTTCAACGTGTGGTCGGCAGCGCGTACGCTGCCCGTCGGTGCGGTCGTCGCCTTCTCCTCGGTGGCCGGGCGGTTCGGCAACCGCGGGCAGACCGACTACAGCGCGGCCAACGACCTGCTCTGCAAGGTCCTGTCCTCCTTCCGGCACAGCCGTCCGCAGACGCGTGGACTGGCGCTGGACTGGACGGCGTGGGGCGGCATCGGCATGGCCACCCGTGGCTCCATCCCCAAGATCATGGAGATGGCCGGCGTGCAGATGCTGCCGCCGGACGCGGGGGTCGCCTGGATCCGACGCGAACTGGCCAGCTCGGCATACAGCGGTGAAGTCATCGTCGCGGGCGTGCTCGGGATGATGGCGGCCGAATACCACGAGACCGGCGGCATCGACCCGGCCGCGGTGGCCGGCGACGGCCCGCACGGTCCGATGGTCGGCACCGTCTCGTCGAGCTTCACCCAGGGGCTGGTCGTCAGCGCGACGCTCGACCCCAAGGAGCAGGCCTTCCTCTACGACCACCGGATCGACGGCACGCCGGTCCTCCCGGGGGTCATGGGGATGGAGTCCTTCGCCGAGGCGGCCGCAATGCTCGCCCCCGAGGGTTACCGGGTGGGTGCCGTCGAGGATGTCGACTTCCTCGCCCCGGTGAAGTTCTTCCGCGACGAGCCGCGCACGGTCACCGTGACCGCCGCGGCGAGCCCGGCGGCGGAGGGCAGCGACCTCATCGTCCACTGCACCCTCACCGCCGAGCGCACCCTGCCTGGTCAGGACAAGCCGACGAAGACGACCCACTTCACCGGACGGGTCCGGCTCACCACGGACCCGGTCGAGGCCGAGACGGAGAAGGTGAAGACCAAACCCGAAGGCACGCCGCTGTCGAGCGACGACGTCTACGCCTTCTACTTCCACGGCCCGGCCTACCAGGTCGTCGGTGAGGCATGGCGCAAGGGCGTCGGGTCGATGACCCGACTCACCGATCCGCTGCCGGACAACCACACCCCCGCGGACCTGCCGTTGGAGATCGCCCCGCGCCTCGCGGAGCTGTGCTTCCAGACGGCTGGGCTGTGGGAGGCGGGCACCGAGCACCGGATGGCGTTGCCGACGAGAGTCGGTCGTCTTCGGGTGCTGCGCGACCCCGCGACCGTGGACGGACCGCTCTTCGCCTTGGCACGACCGGCCGGGCCGAGTAGGTTCGACTGCGCTGTGATCGACGGGCGTGGATCCGTGGTCGTGCGGATGGACGGTTACGAGAGCATCGTGCTCCCGACGCCGATCCCCGACACGGTCCTCGGGGCCCTGCAGGCCACCTTCGGCGACGGAGGCCAGGCCGGCTAGCCCGAGATCGCTCCGGGCGCTGGGGGCCCGTGCGGGAGGCGTATGCCGCCCGTACGGGCCTTCCCGTCACCGGAGGGGTCCCGCCCCGTCGGATCGCGGTGCACACCGCCCGGGCGACCGCACGGGCGGGCGGACCTCGGATCGGAGACACCTCGGTGACCACCATCTCGCGCTTGGCGATCATCGATCGCGGCGAACCCGTCGTGCGGGTGCTGGCCGCGGTCGGCAATCTCAACCGGCGCGGCGAGTGGGACCCCATCACCTCGGTCGTCGTCACCGAGCAGGCCGCCGAGCGCGCCTGGTTCGCCCGGGAGGCCGACGAGCTCGTCACCCCTGCCCCGGGGTCACCCGAGTCCCAGCCGGGGCACCCGATCGACCCGGCGGTCGTCGTGCAGCAGGTCCGCGCGGCGCGGATCGACACCGCCTGGATCGGCCACACTCCGTGCCTCGACCGGGCCGAGCTCGTCGCGCAGCTCGAGGCCGCCGGTATCGCGGTCGTCGGTCCCTCGGCCGCACTCATCCGGCGCCTGGCCGACCCCGAAGCGCTGCGCTCACTCGCTGCGCAGGCCGGTCTCGCCCCGCTGCCCGCGGACCTCGGTCCGGACCAGTGGCGCCGGATCGAGTTCGACGTCCTCGCCGACGACGCCGGCACTGTGTGGGCGTTGGGTCCGCGCGACGCGAGCGTGCACCGGGCTGACACGCCCGTCGTCGCCGAGATGCCCGCCGTGCGGGTCTCCGACTCGACCGCCGGAGCCATGGCGCACGCCGCGCGACGCCTGGCCAGGGCCGCGGCATACCGGGGTGCCGGCGTCGTCCAGTTCGCCCTCGGGCACGACGGCGAGACCTTCTGGCTGCTGGGGATCGACACCCTCGCCCGCACGGAGCACGCGCTCGTCGAGGAGGTCACCGGGACGAGCTTCCTCGGCCACCGGTTGCGCCTCGCGGCCGGTGGCGTGCTCGACCCCGAGCCGCCCACCGTGAGCGGGCACGCCGTCGAGGTGCGCCTGCTCGCACAGGACCCCGGGCGCGGGTATGCCGCCTCGGGTGGCCTCCTGCGGCTGCTCGCCCTGCCCGTGGGCACCGGCGTGCGCGTGGACGGCAGCGTCCGCGAGGGCGACGTCGTCGATGGCCGGGTCGAGCCGCTCATCGCGACGATCACGGCGTGGGGCCGCGATCGGGCCGAGGCCTTCGATCGTGCACGCGGAGCCCTCGAACGCACGACCGTCGCACTCGAGATCGGGATGTCCAATCGCACGGCCGACCTCGCCGTGCTCGGCAAGCTCGCCGACGCCGACCGTCCGGTTGACGCGGGCTGGTATGACCGGTCCCTCGCTGCCGGTGAATTCGTCTCGCCCGCAGACCCGCTCGCCGTCGTCGTCGCCGCCGTCGAGGCCTACGAGTCGGACAGCACGATGGTGACCTCCGCCTTCTTCGCGAGCGCGGCCCGCGGCCGCCCCGCTCACCCCGAGCGCGTCGGCTCGCTGGTCCAGCTCGGCTACCGCGGCCACGAATACCGGCTGCGGGTCGACCGCACCGGTCCGCGCAGCTACCGGGTGCGAGGGGCGGCCACCGTCGAGCTGTCAGTCGAGCGGCGCGGCGACTTCGAGCGCCGGGTGATCGTCGGCGGCGTCAAGCACCGGGTCGTGGCCGTCGAGCAGGGAGCCGACTTCCGGCTCGACCTCGACGGCGTCGGGCACACGGTGAGCCGCGAGGACGGCGTCGTCGTGCGCACCGGCTGGCCCGCGCTCGTGTCCTCCCTACTCGTCGAGCCGGGGGCCCAGGTGAGCACGGGACAACCGGTCGCCGTGCTCGAGTCGATGAAGATGGTGACGACGGTGACCGCGCCCTTTGCCGGCACGGTGACCTCGCTCGCGGTCTCCCCCAACACCCAGGTGGAACGGGGCGCCCCGCTCATGCGCATCCGGGCCACCGCCCACGAAGACCTCGACCTCGGGGTCGACGACGGAACCGGCGCGGAGCCGGAGGCGAGTGCCGACCTGGCCCGCCTGGCCACCTCGGACGGCTCACCCGCCGACAAGGACGCACGCTGGGTCTTCGCCCGGCTCGGCGACTACCTGCTCGGCTACGACCTGGACCCCGACACCGTCAAGGCCCTGCTCGCCCGGCAGGCCGTCCTCGCCGCGCAACTCCCCGCCGACGACCCCGGGCTCGTCGCGGCCGAGGACTTCCTGCTCGACCTCTTCGCCGAGATCGGAGCCCTCTACCGCCCGCGCACCGAGTCCGAAACCGGCGGCGAGGCCGGCGGCGACAACACCCAGGAGTACTTCCTGGCCTACCTCCAGTGGCTCGACCCCGACCAGGCCGGGCTGCCCGAGCGCTACCGCAGGCGGCTGAGCGCGGCCCTGGCCCGCTACGGCGTCGGCAGCCTCGCCCGCAGCAAGCAGCTCGAGGCAGCCACCGTGTGGCTCTTCCGGGCCTTCGCCCGGATCCCGGAGACCGCTCCCGCGATCGTCGCCGTCCTCAACCGGCGGCTCGCCCACCACGACGAACTCGCCGGCCTCGTCACACCGGAATGGCGAGCGCGCCTCGACCGGCTCGTCCAGGCGACCGAGGGCCGGCAGCAGAACGTCGCCGACCTCGCCCGGGACGTGATCTTCCACTACGTGGAGGAGCCGGAGATGCTCGCCGCCGCGGTCGCGATGCAGGAGGAGGCACGCGCGCACCTGCACGCCCTCGCGGCGGATCCCACCGGGCCCGACCGGTCGCACCACATCGAGGGTCTCGTCGCCGCCGCGCACCCGGTGCGCCGCGACCTGCTCGACGCCTGGCTGGCCGCGCCCGAAGCCGCCGACCCCACGGCATACCGCGATGTCGTGCTCGAGGTCTATGTGCGGCGTTTCTACCGCATCCGGGACCTGCACGATCTCGAAACCACCACCGTCGCGGGGCACCGAATCACCTTCGCCGACTACGAGCACGAAGGTATGCCGGTCCATCTCGTCGTCGGCTACGGACCGCTGCCCACGGTGCCCGACCTCGTCGCCGCGATCGGTGAACACCTGGCCACAGTCGCCCCGGAGCGCGAGGTCGTCCTCGACCTCGTCGCCTGGCGGGACGGGCCGCGGCCGACGATCGAGGAGCTGGCCCACGAGGTCGGTGCCCTCGTCGCTCGCTGCGACGCCGGTCATCCTGTGCACCGGCTCGATTTCACGGTCACCAGCCGGGGCGACGACGAGAGCGGCCAGAGCACCCAGCATCTGAGCTACCGGCCGAGCGCCGACGGCGGCGGGGGTTTCGTCGAGGAGCAGCTCTACCGCGGGCTGCATCCCATGCTCGCCAAGCGGATGGACCTGTGGAAGCTGTCCAACTTCGCCCTCGAACGGCTGCCCTCCCCGGAGGACGTCTATCTGTTCTTCGGCGTGGCCCACGACAACCCCAAAGACCGGCGGCTGTTCGCCGTCGCCGAGGTCCGTGATCTCGTGCGGGTCCGCGACGCGGAGACCGGCAAGGAGACCTATCCGCGGCTCGGTCGGATCGGCCTGCAGGCGCTCGCGGCGATGCGCAGCGCCCTCGCGGCCTACCCGCCCCGGGAACGGCCCTCGGCCAACCGGCTCGTCCTCAACGTCCGGCCGGTCTGGGAAATCCCGACCGAGCAGTGGCCGGCCCTGGCGGCGGAGTACCTGCCCCTCGCCAAGGGAGCCGGGCTGGAGAAGCTCGTCCTGCACATGCGCACGCCGGTGCCGGACGGCGAGGGTGGGACGGTCCTCGCCGACAAGGTGATGACCGTCGACGGCATCGGCCGCACGGGCACGACGATCCGCTTCGGCGATCCGAGCCCAACCCCGATCCGCCCGCTCACCCGCTATGCGCAGAAGGTCCTCACGGCCGAGCGTTTCGGGGCCCCCTACCCCTACGAGATCGTCCGGATGCTCACCCCGGCGGCGGGCGAGCCCTCGCCCTTCCCGCCTGGGTCCTTCCAGGAGCTCGACCTCGACGAGTCCGGTGAGCGGCTCGTGCCGGTCGACCGCGAACCGGCACGCAACACCGCGCACCTCGTCGTGGGGTTGTTCACGACCTACACCGACCTTGTCCCCGAGGGGATGACCCGGGTGGCGATGCTCTCCGACCCCACCCAGGGCTTGGGCAATCTCGCCGAACCCGAGTGCCGGCTCATCAACGCCGCCCTGCTCCTCGCGGCCGAACGCCGGATCCCCGTCGAGTGGTATGCCGTGTCCTCCGGCGCACTGATCGCAATGGACTCGGGCACCGAGAACATGGACTTCATCGCCCTGACCCTGCGGCGGATCATCGAGCACACCCAGGCCGGGCACGAGATCAACATCATCGTCACCGGGATCAACGTCGGCGGGCAGCCCTATTGGAACGCCGAGTCGACGATGCTCATGCACACCAAGGGCATCCTCGTGATGACCCCCGCCTCCGCGATGGTGCTCACCGGCAAGCAAGCGCTCGACTTCTCGGGTGCGGTGTCCGCCGACGACAACTTCGGAATCGGCGGCTACGACCGGGTCATGGGTCTCAACGGGCAGGCGCAGTATTGGGCGCCGAGTTTCCAGGATGCCTGTCGCCTACTCCTGCAACACTATTCCTATACCTATGTGGTTCCGGGCGAGCGCTTCCCCCGGAGGCGCGACAGCGTCGACCCGCAGGAGCGGGACATCCGTGAGTCGGCCCACGCTGAGGTCCCGGGGACGCGGTTCACCCGGGTCGCCGAGGTCTTCGACATCGCGACCAACCCCGACCGTAAGCAGCCCTTCGACATGCGCTCGGTCATGCGGGCGGTCGCCGACACGGACTGCGAGCCGCTCGAGCGGTGGGAGCACTGGCAGGACGCCGAGAACTCCATCGTGTGGGACGTGACGGTGGGCGGCATACCCGTGTGCATGCTGGGGATCTCGTCGCGATCATTGCCACGCAAGGGTTTCGTGCCTGCCGACGGACCGCCGGCGTGGACGTCGGGGACGTTGTTCCCCCAGGCCTCCCGCAAGACCGCCCGGGCGATCAACGCGACGAGCGGCAACCGCCCACTTGTCGTCATGGCGAACCTCTCCGGGTTCGACGGGTCGCCCGAGTCGATGCGCAAGTGGCAGCTGGAATACGGTGCCGAGATCGGTCGGGCGATCACGAACTTCCAGGGTCCGATCGTCTTCGTCGTCGTCTCGCGCTACCACGGCGGCGCCTTTGTCGTTTTCTCCAAGGCACTCAACGAGAGCATGGAGATCGCGGCGATCCAGGGCTCCTATGCCTCGGTCATCGGCGGGGCACCCGCTGCTGCCACGGTTTTCGCGCGAGACGTCAAGCTGCGGACGGACAAGGATGCCCGCGTCGTCGAGGCTCGCGGGGCGGCGGCCGCCGCCAGGGGCCCCGAGGCGGGCCGACTGCGCGCGCAGGCTGCGGCGGTCACGGCTGAGGTCCGCTCGGCCAAGCTCGGCGAGGTCGCCGACGAGTTCGACGCGATCCACACGATCGAGCGAGCCCTGCGGACCGGGTCGGTCGACCACATCATCTCGGCCGAGCAGGTGCGCCCGTGGGTGGTCGAGGCCCTCGAGCGGGGCATGGCGCGGTTCGACTCGGCCTGAGCGCCGACGCGGGCCGGGCTCGGAGGGGGAACTCCGGAACCGGCCCGCGTCGCACGTCCGATGAGTCCCGCCGGCTCAGTCGGCGAGCGGCCTGGCCAGCCAGGTGTGCATCGGCGTGCCCGACGCCAGGTCGTCGCCCGCGGGGAGCAGGTGCGGCGGGGGCTGGGTGCCGGTGCTCGCGAGGGTGAGCAGGAAGTGGCCGTCCCGACGCCACCAGCCCGGGAAGACGTCGCCGCGCACGGTGCGGGCGGTGAGCGGTGCCCACCCGTCGGCGCCGGCGGCCTTCCCGACGGTGATCTCGACGACCCGGGTATCGGCGCGCAGCCCCACGCGCAGCACCTTGAGAGCCGACTCCTTCGCCGACCACACGAGGTTGGTGGCGACCTGCCAGCCCTCGCTCCCCGGTGCCCCCTGGGCGCGGGTCCACTCCTGCTCGGTGGTCGTGAAGTAGTCGGCGACGAACGAGGTCGAGCGCGGCTCCACCGCCTCGAGATCGACCCCGAGGCTGCCCGGCAGGGGGGTGCCCGGGACCCATCCGGCGGGCGGTCCCGTGGAATCGGCCCGCCCGAACTCCGCGGCCACCCCGACGAGGCACACGGCCCAGCCCGCCCGGTCGGTGAGCGACACCTCGAGGCCCACGTCTGCGCCGTCCACCGTGACGAAGGGCGCGCCGCCGCGCCGGTTGAGCACCTCGACTGTGGCGAGGGATCGCTCGTCGACGGGACGTCCGAGGACCGCCGAAACGGCGCGTTTCGCGGCCAGCCGCCGCAGCCGGTATTCGGTGCGCCGTTTGGTGAAGCGCATCGTCGCAGCTCGGGCGGCCTCGGCGGGCGAGAGCCACCCGGTGCCCTCGGGGATGGCGGGTTCGCCGACGGCCAGCCACTGCATCCGGCCATCGTGCCGCATCGGCGGGCCGACGCGTCCCGACGGACCAGGAAAGGGCTCCCCCACTTGGACTCGAACCAAGAACCTGCCGGTTAACAGCCGGCTGCTCTGCCAATTGAGCTATGGAGGAATGTGCCCGGGAAGCCTAGCAACCGGCCTCGGTCGGGTCCAAACCCGAGCACCCGCGAGGTATGCCGCGTGCTCGGCTCCCTCGGCCCGGCCACCCGTCCGCAGGCTCATCGGACCGGCAGCTGGGCGGTCTGACGAGTCGCATCGGCCCGGCCGGCCGGCGGGCGGACGGTGCTCAGCGGGGCGGCATACCGACGTCGTCGCGTAGCCGGGCGAAGGCGACCGCCGCGGCCGCGGCGACCTCCGGCGAGTCGAGCGTGCCCCGGCCGAGGACGAGTTGCTCGACGATCGCTCCGGTGGCGAGGTCCTGGCGCAGGGCTGCCCGCGCCCGGCGCGGCGGATCGAGGGGCAGGTCGAGGGAGGCGACGACGCTGGCCTGGACCCGCTCCCGGACCACCTGGAGGAAGGTCGCGTCGGCGTCGACCGGCAGTTCGACCGGCCGACGGGAGTCGACGAAGGTGAGGGTGAGCGCGTCGGCCGCCCGGCTCCACGACGCGGAGTCGACCTCGTGCCAGGGGCGCAGCCACCGCACCCCGGCGTCGCCGTCGAGCTGGCCGAAACGATGTCCGGTCGCCACCAGCCAGCCGGCGCCACTGCCGGCGACGGCGAGCACCCGCTCGCCACGACCCAGCCCCAGCGCAGCGGTGGCAGCCGCGGGCAGAGCCGCCCGCCCCTGGCTCACCGGCCGCGTGGAATGCGCCGACCCTGCCGATCCCGGGTCCGCCCGGCGCCAGCCCCTCACGACTCCTCCGCCCGCCGCAGGTCCGCGAGCCGCCGCTGCAACTCCTGCAGATGCACCGCGTGCTCCCGGCGCAGGCCCTGGTCCGTCTCACCGCCGGCGTCGAGGCGGCGCATCCGACCGAGGGCGTCGGCGATCTCCCTGGTGAGTGCGACCTCGCGGACCCGCAGGAAGAGCGAGTCGACGTAGCGGCCACCGGGTCGCCCGGTGAGTGGGTCGAGGACGGTCGGTAGCGGTGCCACCGACAACTCGGTGAGCAGCGGGACGACGGCGGCGGGCGCGGCCTCGGCGACCGCCGCATGCCAGGCCGCTGCGCTCTGCCCCGCGACGGGCAGACCGACCGCCGCGAGCGCGGCATACGTCGCCGCGTGCGCGGGTGCGGCGAAGGAGCCGGGCTGCAGGTCGGCCAGCCGGGCGGGGTCGACCGCCCCGGGGAACTGGAGCAGGCATTGGAGTAGTTGCCGTTCGGCACGCACCGCCGGGTCACGCAGGTCGGGTGCCGGCAGTGCGGCGGCGAGTTCGCTGTCGCTCGGCTCGACGGCCGCCTCGTCCGGCTCGACGAACTGTCGCTCGGCGGACTGCCGTTCGGAGCCCGGGCGACCAGGCCCGGCGCCTCCCGGCCCGCCGGCCGGGGAACCAGCCCCCTGTCCCCCGTGCCCACCGGCCGCGGCCGCCTGCGCGGCCCGTCGGGCGGCCTTGAGGTAGGGGTCGAGTTCCTCGGGCACGAGGCCGATGAGGCCGGCCGCACGGGCCTTGTATTGCATGGCGAGTGCCTGGTCGCGGATGCCGACGACGATGGGCGCGATGGCCCGCCCCGCGTGCACACGCCCCTCGGCAGTCTCCAGGTCGAAGCGCCCGATCGTCGTGCGGACGGCGAAGTCGAACATCGGCACGGCGTCCTCGACGAGCGCGGCGACCGCCCGGTCGCCGCCCGAGATCCGCAGCTCGCACGGGTCCTGTCCGCCCGGGGCGACCGCGACGAAGGACTGCGACGCCCACCGCTGGTCGCCCTTGAACGCCTTCATCGCGGCGGCCTGCCCGGCGGCGTCACCGTCGAAGGTGAAGATCACCCGCGCCGGCTCGAGATCGGGCTCGTCGCGCAGGATCCGGCGCAGCACGGTCACGTGCTCGCCACCGAAGGCGGTGCCGCACGAGGCCACCGCCGTGGTCACCCCCGCGAGGTGGCAGGCCATCACGTCGGTGTAGCCCTCGACGACGACCGCCTGGCGCTGCTGGGAGATGGCCCTGCGGGCCAGGTCGAGCCCGTAGAGGACGGTCGTCTTCTTGTAGAGGGGGGTCTCGGTCGTGTTGAGGTACTTCGCCTCGATCCGGTCGTCGTCGAAGATCCGCCGAGCCCCGAAGCCGAGCACCTCGCTCGAGGTCGCCCGGATCGGCCAGACCAACCGCCCACGGAAGCGGTCGTAGAGCCCCCGTTGCCCGCGCCCGACCAGCCCGGCCGTGACGACCTCGTCCTCGGTGAAACCCTTGCCGCGCAGGTGCCGCACGAGTTCCTCGCCGCCGCGGGGGGCGAAGCCGACGCCGAAGTGGGCCGCCGCCGCGCCGTCGAAGCCACGCGCCCGCATGAAGTCACGCCCGGCCCGCGCCTCGGCCGCCTCGATCAGGTATGCCGCGTAGAACTCCTGAGCGGTGCGGTTGGCCTCGACCATGCGTGCGCGCCGCCCCGCGGTCGGCTGGTCCTCGCGCCGGCCCCCCTCCTCGTAGCGCAGGTCCAGGCCTGCCTTGGCCGCGAGCCGCTCGACCGCCTCGGTGAAGGTGAGTTGGTCGACCTTGGCGACGAACGAGATGACGTCCCCGCCCTCGCCGCAGCCGTAGCAGTGGTAATGCCCGGTGGACGGGTTGACGGTGAACGACGGGGTCTTCTCGTCGTGGAAGGGGCACAGACCCTTGAGCGCCGACCCCGCACGACGCAGCGTCACATGCTCGCGGACGACGTCGTCGATCGCCACCCGCTCCTTGACCGCGAGGATGTCCTCGGCGCGGATCCGCCCGGCCATCCCTCACCTCCTCGCGCGCTCCCGCGAGTGTATGCCGTGCCTCTCGCCTCCCGCCCGCGCGCGTCCACAGCAGGGCCGTTCCGACAGGGGGGCCGATCTCCGGATCGGTCAGGTCAGTCGGAGAACTCGCGGGCCAGGGCCACTGCCCGGGCGTCGGTGAGTGAGGCGACCTGGTCGAGGACGACCCGCAGCCGGGTCGTGTCGTCGGCCGCGGCGGCATGGTCGGCCACCAGGTCGGGGTCGAGTCGCTCGGGACGCTCGGTGTAGGCGGCGACGAGCGTGGTGACGACCTCCTCCTGCCGGCCGAGGAGCGCGCGCCGCTCGTCGCTGTGCATGACGTAGTGGGCGGCGACCGCCTTGAGCAGCGAACACTCGGCCCGCACGTCGTCGGGGACGACGAGATCCGCAGCGAACCGGGTGAGTGCGCCGTTGCCGTGGCGGCCACGCGTGGCCCGCTCGACGGCGAGCAGGAAACGGCCGATGAGCCGACTGGTCATGTCCTTGAGCGCCGCGAGGTCGGCCCGGGTCCCGTCGAAGGTCAGTGGCAGGGTGCCCGTGGCCAGGAGCCGTCGGGCCGCCGCCTCGAAGGCTCCCGTCTCGAGATCGGGCGCGTATGCCGTATGCGCCAGCTCGGCGACGACCCGCACCTCACCGGGGTCGTGCAGCACGCGCGGATCGACCCGGCGAGAGGCGATCGCATCCTCGACGTCGTGTACCGAATAGGCGACGTCGTCGGACCAGTCCATCACCTGGGCTTCGAGGCAGCGGACGCCAGGCAGCGCGCCGGCCCGGAACCACTCGAAGACCGGCAGGTCCGCGGCATACACGCCGTATTTGCTTGTGGGATAGGGCGGTTGGCCGCGCGACCACGGGTACTTGGTGGCGGCGTCGAGGCTCGCCCGAGTGAGGTTGAGGCCGGCCGGTCGCCCGTCGGCGTGGGTGCGTTTGGCCTCGAGTCGAGTGAGGATGCGCAGCGTCTGGGCATTGCCCTCGAAGCCCCCCGACGCTGACCCGAGCCGGTCGAGGACCGTCTCACCGTGGTGGCCGAAGGGCGGATGGCCGAGGTCGTGGGCGAGGCATGCGGTGTCGACGACGTCGGCGTCGCAGCCGAGGGCGGCCCCGAACTCCCGCCCGATCTGGGCGACCTCGAGCGAGTGGGTGAGCCGGTTGCGGACGAAATCGTCGGAGCCCGGCGCGACCACCTGGGTCTTGGCCGACAGTCGGCGCAGCGCCGCCGAGTGGACCAGCCGGGCGCGGTCGCGGGCGAAGTCGTCGCGATCGGCGCGCTTGTGCGCGGGGTCCTCCGCCACCCACCGCTCGCGGTCGCGGGCGGCATACCCGCTCCCCCCTGCCGCCGCCATGCGCGCCAGCCTAGACCGCGCGACGGCCCGTTCAGCGGGTGCGCAGGCGAACCAGATGGCCGACGACCCCGGGGATCCAGCCGGTCTCGCCGTTGAGCCAGCGGCCACTCACGAGGTTGGTGGGGATGACGGCGAAGTCGTCGCGCACCGCCGGTGTGCCCGGCTCCCCCGGCTCACCCGACTCACCCGCCGCCATGAGGCCGAGGTCGGTGCCGAAGGGGTCGGCCACCGTCGTCCACCGCAGGTCGGTATGCCGCGCGAGGTATTCCCCGACCGCCACCCCCCAGAGGTCGACGTGGGCGGCGTGGTCGTCCCGGCGGCGTTCGGACAGGGCCGCCCACGCGGCGAGATCGGCGTCATGTGCCGCCCCGATGGCCGCGAGGTCGTCGAGGTCCACTCCGGCGGCGGCGAGTTCGGCGCGGCAGCGCTCGAGCAGTTCCCGATCCTGGGGGCGCAGCGGCCGCGAGGTCGGCACGAGCGGGAGCAGGTCGGAGTCGTCGGGGACCGATTCGTCGTCGGCCGGCCCGGACGAACCACGGGAGCGGGAGAACAGTCCCATGCGTGCAGCCTAGGTGTCCTGGGACAGTTCGCGTCGGGCGCGGGCGATCCACGACGGCGGGTCGCCGAAGCGCATCGGTGGGATCGCCTCGTATGCCGCGCAGCTGGCCACCAGCGTCGCCATCCGCCGGTCCCGGGTCGGCGCTTGCTTCGCCGAGAGCACCCAATGGATGCACTGCTTGCGGTAACTCGGGGTCGCGCGCTGCCAGAAGGCGCTCGCCCGAGGGTCGGCGGTGAGCTGGGCGGCATACTCCGGGGGCAGCTGCCCGGCCTGCGCCTGCTCGTAGGCGTAGATCCCCCGTTTGTCCTCGCGCCCGCGCTCGTATGCCGCGCGCCCCGCCGGTCGCATCTTGCCGGCGGCCTCTAGCTCGGCCACGAGGGCGGTGTTCACGGTGCTCCACGTCGAGCCCGGCCGGCGCGGGGTCCAACGCTGGCGGACGGCGTCGGGGCCCATCGAGTGGACGACCGAGTCGATCCAGCCGAAGCACAACGCCTCGGGCACGGCCTCGGCCCAGGTGAGCCCGCGAGGCTCGACATGCTTCTTGCGCAAGCCCATCCACAGCTGACTCGCCGTCTCGTGGTTGGTCTCGAGCCAGGCGCGGAAGTCCTGGGCCGACTCGAAGAAGACGATCTCGGGTCCCGCGTCCGGGCGCTGCTCCCCCGCCACCTCAGCCGCCCGACACGTCGAGCTCGGCCGCGGCGATCTGCTCGCGCTGGGCGTCGGTCAACTCGGGCGAGTCGAGCCAGCCGTCCGGCAGGGCGACCCGTTTGGGGGTGCCCGCCCGGCCGCGTTGCCCCTCGGCATCGGCGCCCGGCCAGGGCGCGTCGGGGTCGAGGCGACCCAACAGCCGGTCGAGGGCGGCGAGGGAGTCGACCAGGGCCAGCTGTTGGCGCAGCTCGCCGCCGGCCGGGAAGCCCTTGAGATACCAGGCGATGTGCTTGCGGATGTCGCGGCACCCCCGGTTCTCGTCGCCGAAGAACTCCACGAGGTATGCCGCGTGCCTCCGCAGCGTGGAGGCGACCACGTCGAGGGTCGGGGTGGCCCGCTGCGACCGGCCGGCGAAGGCGGCGTCGAGGTCCGCGAACAGCCACGGCCGGCCCAGGCAGCCCCGACCGACCACGACTCCGTCGCAGCCGGTCTGCGCGACCATGCGCAGCGCGTCGTCGGCCGACCAGATGTCGCCGTTGCCCAGCACCGGGATGGTGGTGACCGTGTGCTTGAGGGTGGCGACGGCGGGCCACGCGGCATACCCGGAGTAGTGCTGCGCGGCGGTGCGGGCGTGCAGGGCGACCGCGGCGGCGCCCTCCTGCTCGGCGGCCAGCCCCGCGTCGAGGTAGGTGAGGTGCTCCTCGTCGATGCCCATCCGCATCTTCACGGTGACCGGCACGTCGGCGCGGGCGCCCTCGGCGACCACCGCGGCGACGATGGCCCGGAAGAGGTCGCGCTTCCACGGCAGCGCCGAGCCGCCGCCCTTGCGGGTCACCTTGGGCACCGGGCAGCCGAAGTTGAGGTCGATGTGGTCGGCCCGGTCCTCCTGCACGAGGATCCGGGCGGCGGCGCGGGCGGTCACCGGGTCGACCGAGTAGAGCTGGACCGAGCGCGGCTGCTCGTCGGGGTCGTGCTCGATGAGCCGCATCGTCTCGGCGTTGCGCTCGACCAGCGCCCGCGAGGTGATCATCTCCGAGACGTAGAGCGCGCCCGGCGCGTGCTCGCGACACAGCCGCCGGAAGGCCCGGTTGGTGATGCCCGCCATCGGGGCGAGCACCACCGGCGAGGCGAGAGTATGCCGCCCGATCCGCAGGGGCGCGGTCGCGGAAGGCGCCGTGCTGGCTGGGGTGGCGGCCAGTGCGGCGCCCGTCGTGGCGGCCGGTGCGGCATACGTCGTGGTCATGGTCGGGCCATTGTCCCAGGTCGCCGCACGAGGTGACCGCCGCCGAGTCCGGTGCGCAGGATCTGCCGTCGAGCTATCGTCGTGAGATCGTCTTGAGCAGGTGCTCCTCACCAAAGGATCTCGATGACCGACGCCCCGCACCTCGCCCTCCCCCACTGGGAGTCGACCCCGGACGACCTGCGCGCCGCCACCCGGGAGATCAAGGCAGCCATTCGGGCTCGGATCGAGGCGTCCGGACGCACCGTCGAGGAGGTCTTCGCGGTCGTCGAGGCACGAATCGCCGCGCGGATCGCCGAGATCCGCGCCGATCGCGAACGCGGCGAGAGCGTCTGGCCGGTCATCGACTACGCCGATATCGCCGCTGGGAGGGTGACTGAGGCGCAGCTCGACAAGCTCCGGCGCCGCGGCTGCCTGGTCGTTCGCGGCCAGTTCAGCCATGAGCAGGCGAGCGCCTGGGACCGTGACATCGTCGACTACGTCGAGACCAACCACTTCTTCGAGACCTATACCGGCCCGGCCGACGACTTCTTCGCCAGCGTCGGCTCGAAGCCGGAGATCTACCCGATCTACTGGAGCACCGCGCAGATGCAGGCCCGCCAGAGCGAGCAGATGGCAACGGTCCAGGCCTTCCTCAACGCCCAGTGGAAGCACGAGTCGCAGGGGCAGACTTGGTTCGACCCCTCCCGCGACTCCCTCTACCCCGACCGGATCCGGCGCCGCCCGCCGGGCATCGACTCGGCGGGCCTGGGCACCCACTCCGACCCCGGCACCCTCGACCTGTGGATGACCCGGGCCTACCAGCTCGCCTTCCGACACCTCTTCGACGGGACCGTCGAGGACTACGACCCGTGGGACGCGGCATACCGCACGGCCGGTCCGCAATATCCCGGCTCGACGATGTGCTCGGCCTTCCGGACCTTCCAGGGCTGGACGGCACTGTCCGACATGGACCACGACCAGGGCGTGCTGCACACCATTCCCATCCCCGAGGCGATGGCCTACCTCATGCTGCGGCCGCTGCTGCCGGATGTGCCCGCGGACGACATGTGCGGCGTGACGGTCAACCAGACCTTCCCGACGAGCGAGCGCTGGCATGCGCCGCTGCTCGAGGCGCTGAGCGGGATCCCCGACGTGCGGGCCGGCGACACGGTGTGGTGGCACTGCGACATGGTGCACAGCGTCGCGCCGGTGACCGACCAGCGGGGCTGGGGCAACGTCATGTACATCCCGGCGGCCCCCTGGTGCCCCCGCAACGAGGCCTATGCCGTGAGCGTCCGCGAGGCCTTCCGCACCGGCTCGAGCCCGGCCGACTTCCCCGAGGAGCACTACGAGCGGGACTGGGTCGGCCGGTTCGGCGAGGAGTCGCTCAACGCGACCGGGCGCCGCGGGCTCGGGCTGTCGGTCTGAGATCACCAACCGGGTCGGCTCGGGTCTCGGACTGACCGGCTGAGGCCTCCGACCGGTTCGGGCGGGGCTCGACGCAGCCTCGACATCGTTACCCAGTTGTGATGTGATCCATTGTGGGACAATGGTTTTAGCCCGGCGCACTGTCAGTGGTCGGTGTGAGTGTCGAGCCATGGACACCACCCGAGCGACTCGCGACGCGGCCACCTGCCGCGCGGTGATCGCCGGGGCCACCGAGGCCGTCGGTGAGTTGCTCGCCCCGCTGTGGCAGGTCCAGGGCGCCGAGTTGGGCGCGCTGCTCGCGCAGCTCGACGAGTTGGCGTCGAGGGCCGGCGGAGCCCGGGTGGCGGTCGCCGCCGAGGCGCAGACACGCGGTGAGATCACCGCTTCGCAGGCCGGGTCGACGGCCACCTGGATCGCCGCCCACGCACCGTCGGCGTCCGCCGGCACCGGCGCGGCAGGGGTGGCCCGGTTGTTGCGCGAGGGCACCCGACGCGATTGCCTGCCGGTGCTTGCCGCGGTCACCTCCGGTCGGATCGGAGTCTCGGTCGGGCTCGCCGTGTTCGGCGAGTTCGGGCGGCTGCGGCCGCGCTGGCGCGATGGAGCGGCGCCCACGGTGCTCGAGGGCCTGCTCGAACTCGGCCGGGCGGATGGTGCCCGCGGAGTGTGAGCCCTGCGCCCCGCCCTGCTCGCGGCATACGGTGCGGAGGGCGAGTTCCAGGCGGACGCCGACGCGGCGGCCCGTCTCGTGTCCCCCTCCAGCGCCTCGACCGACGAATTCGGCTCCCGCAGCTACCGGCTCACCCTCGACCCGGAGGGTGCTGCGGTCCTCGAGGCGGCCATCGGTCCGCTCAGTGCGCCGGTGCCTGGGCCCGACGGCGAGCGCGACCTGCGCAGTCCGCAGACCCGCCGTGGGCAAGCGCTCGTGGAGGTATGCCGCCGGGCCACCGCCGCGGCCGACCGGCCGCCCCCCGGGGTGAAGGCGACCCTGCTGCTGACGATGAGCCATGACGACCTGGCCGCGCGCTCGGGTGCCGGCGTCATCCTCGGCTCGACCGCGACCGGCACTCTGCTGGCTCCCGAGCAGGTCCGCCGGCTGGCCCGCGACGCCGTGATCCCCGCCGTGCTCGGCAGCCGCGGCGAGTTGCTCGACCTCGGGCGCAGCACGCGGCTCGCCACGCCGGCCCAGCTCACCGCGCTGTGGTGGCGCGACCGCGGCTGCACGTTCCCGGGTTGCGGGACGCCTCCGCATGGGTGCGATGCCCACCATGTCCAGCACTGGATCGATGGCGGCGCCACGGACCCGGGCAACCTCGCCCTGCTGTGCGGGCGACATCACACGATCGTGCATCGAGATCGGCTCACCGCCCGCATCGACCCGTCGGCCGGCACCGTCAGCTGGGAGACCGACGTCGGCAGCTACCTCGGCGCTCGTGGCAGCAGTCCGCCAGGCTGGGGGCCAGCTGACATGCCTCACCGCGACCGACACCCCGCGGCCGCGTCGACACTCCACTCCCGGCCACAGGAGACACGACCGCACGAGGTTGGAGATCAAGGGCTGGCCCCTCCTCCGGCAGACCCTCCGCCAGATTGGCGTGCCCTGATCGACGCGCCGCCGGAGTGTGATCCCTGGTTTCCCGACACACATCCGGCCGCCTGACCACCGGCGTTTCAACGGACGGGGGTCCGCTGGCAGTGGGTCCGCTCACAGCGGGTCCGCTGACGGAGGGGCCGGCAGCGGGCGACTCGTGCGGCAGCGCGCCGGACGGCATACCGAATCCGTTGTGACAGCGCGAAACCCACCGCATGGGTGGGTTTCGCGCCGACCGGTGCCACATCTTCAGTGGTGGATGCGCGGCAGCCAGGACGGGCCGCGGTGGGCGTGCTCGCCGAGCAGGGCGAGCGTCGCCGGCAGCAACACCCCGCGGACGACCGTGGCGTCGAGCAAGACCGCGACGGCTAGGCCCACACCGAGCTGCTTCATCTCGAGCACCGACAGCGTCCCGAAGATCGCGAAGACCGCGACCATGACCGCGGCCGCGCTCGTGACGACCCCAGCCGACCGGGCCACGCCGAGCCGAACCGCAGCACGGGGGTCGAGACCGGCGTCGCGAGCCTCGCGGACCCGGCTCGTGACGAAGACGTGGTAGTCCATCGACAGCCCGAACAGCACGACGAACATGAGCAGCGGCAGCCACGAGGCGATCGAGCCGATCGAGGTGAAGCCGAGCAGCCGCTCCGCCCAGGTCCCCTGGAAGACCGCCGTCGTCACCCCGTAAGCGGCCCCGACCGACAACAGGTTGAGCCCCACCGTCGCCACCGCAAGTGCGGGCGAGCCAAAGGACACGAGCATGACGAGCAGGGTGAGCACGAGGACGAAACCGACCACCCACGGCAGGCGACTGTCCATCCACCGCGCGAGGTCGGTGGCCGCGGCATACCCGCCGACGTGCACCTGCACGTCGCCGGATTGGCCGAGCGCCCGGGTCACCTGCGGGACGACGTCGGCGCGCAATCGGTCGACGACACCGGGCAGGGCACGGTCGGAGGAGTCGAGTCCGACGCCGACGGCGAGCACCGACACCGTGCCGTCGCTCGACGTGCGTGCCTGCGGGGCCACCCCGGAGACGTGCTCGAGAGCTGCCGCGGTCGGGCCGGCCGCGGCGAGCGCGGCGCGCACGTCGGCGGCCCGCTCCACCGGCGCCTTCACCACGACGAGCAGGGAGACGCCTTCGGTGGGAGCGGCGGCCTCGAGCTGACGGTATGCCGTGACGATCGGCAGCTCGGCGGGCAGCCCCTCGATCCCGGACAGCGAGGTGCGCATCCCGAGGGCGGGAACGGCCAGGCCGGCCAGCAGGGCAGTGGCCACCGCGGCCCACGCGACCGGGCGGGCGACGACCCGACCGGCCAGCCGGCCCCAGACCGACTCGGTGACGGCGGACCCGGCCGCCCGCGCCGCCCGCCGCCGGGCGAAGGGCAGCCGCAGCGAGTCGATCCGGTCGCCGAGGATGCCCAGCACGGCCGGCAGCACGGTCGCCGACGCGAGCACGGCCACCCCGACGACCAGGAGCGTACCGACCGCGAGCGAGGTGAACAGGCCACCCGCGACGAGCATGCCGGCCATGGCGACCATCACAGTGAGCCCGGAGACGAGCACGGCCCGGCCGGCGGTGGCGCCGGCCGCGACGATGGCGTCCTGCACCGAGGCACCTGCGGCCCGCTCCTCACGGGTGCGCCGCAGGACGAACAGGGCGTAGTCGACGCCGACGGCCAGGCCGATGAGCAGCACGAGGCTCTGGGTGTTGGGGTCGACGCTCACCCACCCGCGGGAGATGGCGGCGGTGAGCCCGAGGGCAACCGCGACGCTGCCGATGCCGAGCAGCAGTGGCACACCGGCCGCGAGCACCGCCCCGAAGGCGACGAGCAGGACGAGCAGGGTGATCGGCAGGCTGACCAGCTCGGCGCGCTGGAAGTCGCGCCCGAGGGTGTCGTCGAAGGCCTTGGCCACCGAGCCGCTGCCGACCTGGCCGAGCTGCCATTCGGGATGCTCGCCGCGCAGCCGCTCGGTGACTGCGAGAGACGGACCGACGACCGCGGCGGCCTTGGGCAGGCTCTCGTCGGCTTCGCTCGCTCGCGCCGCCAGCTCGAAGGGCACGACGACGCTTCGGCCGTCGGCTCCCGGGAAGGGGTCACCGACGCGAGCGACACCCTCCACGCCACGGTATGCCGCGGCCAGCTGAGTCCCGACCGCGAGGGCCTGCTCGGCGGTCCAGCTGCCGGCCCGGGCCGTGGCGATGACGCTCTCCATCGGCTTGGCGGTGAGGTCGGTGCCGGCGAGGACCGCCTCGGCCTGGGCCGAGTCGCCGACGAGTTGCTGGTCCTGCGGGGTGGTGCGGATGCCACCGGCCATGAGGGCGACGGCACCGGCGAAGACGAGGGTGGAGATGAGCACCACCCACCAGCGGTGGTCGACGCACCAGGCGGTGAGGGCCGAGCGTGGCCGGTCGGACGGGAGGGCAACGGAGGTGACCGTGGCGGTGTCAGGGCCGGATTCGACGGCGCGGGATGTGGTCTCGATGGTCATGCCTCGACCATCCCGTTGACCGCCCCCAGGCCGATACGGGGCATCTCCCCCAGTCATCCCCGAGCCGACCCCGATCCGACCTCGGGGTCGCCCGTGAGCCGAGCCTGAGTCGACCTCGGGGTCGCCCCTGGGCCGAGCCCGAGTCGACCTCGCGGTCGCCCGCCCGCTCGGCGGTTATCGGGTGACCCGATAAGAGTGCGCTCGACCCGACGAAACTTCTCGGGTCCAGCGCCATCTTCTCGGGTCACCCGATAATGCCCGGAGCCGGCGGGGCGCCAGCTGAGGCGGGCAGAGCGGCATACGGTGGCTGCCACTGCCAACTCTCGGTAGCTGCCTCGACGGCGATATCGCATGCAGCGAGGATCGCCGCGATTCGACCGGCCCACAGTGTGCCCGACTCTGCAAGGCCCCCCCCTGGCCAGACCGGGAAGGCCCCTTTGGGATTGACCAGCTCGTGAACCGCCTCGGTGACCTGCACGCGGACACCGAGACGCTCGTGCTCGCCGGCCGCGGCCAGGGGCGATCTCCCAGGGGTCGGCGGTTATCGGGTGACCCGATAACCGTGCGCTCGACCCGAGGAAACTCCTCGGGTCGAGCGCCACTTTCTCGGGTCACCCGATAATCGCGGACTTGGCGGTCACCTCGCGGGCGAAGGCGGCGATGAGCGCGCTGGTCTGCCAAGGACGGGTGAGCGGCAGCAGGTGGCTGGCGCCGCGAACCGTGTGCAGCCGCCCGTGTGGCGCGGCGGCGGCATACCGTGGGCCGTCGAGGCCGAGCTGGTCCCACTGGCCGCGGACGACGAGGACCGGGCAGCTCACCTCGCGCAGCAGCTCGGGCCGCCCGCCGGCCATCACGGCCGCCCACGAGGGCCGCACCCCGTCGAACCAGTAGCCCTCGGCGTGGATCGGGTCGAAGACCTCCGGCGGCGCCATCCGCGAGAGCAACGCGTCGTTGAGCCGGGTGACTCGGGCGCGGCTCGCCCGGTCGGTCGCCAGCCCGAGCAGCCGGTATGCCGCCGCCCCGGGACCGCGTGGGATCGTCGCCGCCCCGATCGTCACCAGACCGGTCAGCGCATGGGAATGGCGGGCGGCATACTCCATCGCCGCGAAGCCGCCGAGCGAATGCCCGACGAGCACGACCGGCTGCCCGGGCGCCGCCGCGTCGACGTCGACGGCGATCGCGGCAGCCGCGGAGTCCATGGTGAACGGCTCGGCGGCCCGGCTGCCGTGACCCGGCAGGTCCGGCGTGCACACCTCGAATTCCGGCTCCAGCCAATGCCGATGGGCCGCCCACTGGACCCCGCTCACCCGGGAGCCGTGGACGAGGACGAGACGAGTGCGCACAGCTCCCACCCTAGGCGGGCATCCGACGCTCAGAGCCAGCCGTTGGCCTCGGCGACGCGGACCGCATCGGCGCGGTTGCGTGCCTCGGTCTTGCCGATCGCGGCGGACAAGTGGTTGCGCACCCTGCCCTCCAATTGGAACAGCTCGGCCGCGATCTCGGCAACCGACGCGCCGGTGCGCGCCGCCCGCAGCACGTCGGATTCCCTTTCGGTCAAAGGGGATTCGCCGATGACCAGGCCGTCGTCGGCCAGCGCAGCGCCACGTCGGGGTGCGTCTGCTCGGCCGCCGCGACGACCTCGTCCCCGCGGCCCACCTCGGCGACGACCTCGAGATCCGGGCTCCAGGGAGAGCAGGGTGCCATCGCCCCCCCGGACCACGGCCTGGTCGTCGGCCAACAGGATCCGGATCACGACCGACCTTCCGTCGAGGGGGCGCTCACGCGCAGGACGAAACCACCTCGTCGACCGGCCGGGCCGTCGGGAAGAGGGCCGCGATGTATTCGACGCTCTCCCGGACCGTGAGGTCGCGCAGGAAGCCGCCGGTCTGCATGACCGCGGAAATGAGCCCGTGGGCGATAGCTCGGTGCGGGTCCATCCCGAAGACCTTGACCTCGCCGGCGTCCGGCACGCCGAGGCCGAGGATCATGTCGATGCTCGTCGTCTTGCCGGCACCGTTGGGGCCGAGCAGGGCGACGATCTCGCCGCGCGCGACGGTGAGGTCGACTCCGCGCACGGCCTGGACCGTCCCGAAGGACTTGCGTGCCTCACGCAGCTCGATGGCTGGCGCGGCGTGGGTGTTCTTTGTCATGCCCCCAGCGTGTCGCCGGGCGGCATACCGCCCCTCGTCGGTCCGTCACGTCCTGCCCGTGACGAATGTCAGGGGCGCTGGGCCAGGCTGACCAGGGGCAGCACGGCGCCCACCCGCTCGTCGGCATCGCCGTTGGGGAGCATCCCCGACGGGAGGTCAGCGACGAACCATTGCCGACCCGAGGTGACCTCCCAAGCGAGCAACCGCCTCGTCACCGGGCCGGTAGGACTGCTCGGACCCGCCGCCGCCGAGGAATAGAGCACGACCGTGGGCGCGGCCCAGCCGAGTGCGGTGCAGCAGCCCTTCACCGGGCCGTCCGCGGCGGCGACCAGCAGTCGCGGCATACCTGACACAGGAGCGGCGACCAGGCCCTGCCAGGCGCCAGAGAGCTCGGCCTGGGCGTCGGCGGACAGGAAGGTGCCGGTGGCCGACCACCCCGCGCCGCTGGTCACCGTGTCCCCCGACGTGTCGCCGAGCCACGGCGGGAGCTCGCGTTGGTCGAGGGCCGCGCCGTCCGCCCCGAAGGTGACGAGGTTGGCGCCGGACCCGGAGGACACCGGATGAATCCGGCCGGCCCCGTCGTAGACCGTCTCCGCGACCGGCTGAACTACCTGGGCCAGCGGGTCGAGCCGCCACTGGCCGCTGGCCGACCACGCGAGGAACCACCGGCCACCACTGGTCCAGCCACCCGCGGCCGCATCCGACACCGGCAGCGGAGTGCGCACGACGGTGCCGACCCGCAGGTCGATGCCGACGACCTCGCCGGGCTGGACGAAGGCCAGCCGGTGCCCGTCCGGGGCGATGACCCGCGGCCCCAGCGCGACATAGGGATCAGGAGTGTCCACGCCGAACGGCCGCAACAGCACCGAGTCGAGCTCGAGATAGCGCGCCGCATCGTCGAGCGGCTGCCCGGGCCCCCTGGACAACAACACCACCGGGTGATAGCCGCCGCTGACCCGACGCAGCAGCACCGCCACTGCCGTGGTGTTCACCGGGCCGACACCGCTGATCCGTCGGATCGAGGCGCTCGCGTCGAAGCCGATCCGGGCCGGCAGCTCCGGGTTGAGGTCTGCCGGCAGTGGCGCGAGCGCGGCCTGCTGGGCGGGCGGCACGGCATACTCGATCTGGAAGCCGCCCTTGATGCTGTCGGGCAGGACGTCGATGGCTGTCTGGGTCGGCGTGACCGCAGGCCGGGTGGCGGGTGGCTGATCGAGGCGGGTCGAGACCGCCCAGCCGGTGCCGGCCAGCACGACGACACTCGCCGCGGCCACCAGACGATGGCGACGTGCCGCGGAGCGCGCGGCAGTCCAGGCGGCGGGGGCGAGGTCCCGGTCAGTCAGGGGTGCGCTGTCGGCGGCCCGCTCGAGCTCGGCGCGCAACTCGGGGCTCATCGCTCTCCTCCCGAAACGACCGGTACGTCGACCCCGGGCAACGCGGCTCGCAACTTCTCCAGGGCGACGTGGGTCTGGCTCTTGACCGTGCCGACGGTGACTCCGAGCAACTCGGCCGCCTCGCGTTCCGTCCGGTCCTCGATGAAACGCAGCACGACCAACGCACGCTGTTTGGGGGTGAGGGCGGCCAGCGCCCGCTCGACGTCGAGCCGGTGGCCGACCTCGGCCATCTCGTCATGCGTCGGCACGGGTTGGGCGGCGAGTCGGGCGAGGCTGCGCCGCTCGCGGCTGCGGGCGCGCCAGGCGGAGATGCTGTCGCGGTAGAGGATGCGCCGCAGATAGGCATCCGGTTGGTCGCGTCGCACGCGCTGCCAGTGGCGGGCCAGCTTGACCAGGGCGACCTGCAGCAGGTCCTCGGCCTCGGTCGCATTGCCGCACAACAGGTATGCCGTGCGCAGCCAGGCCCGCTGCCGGGAGCGGACGAAGTCGGTGAAGTCGGCGAAGTCGTCGCGGGGAGCGAGCCTGGTGTCCACCACCCTCCTCCCGCCGCTGGAACCGCGTCATCACCTAAACGTCGCACACCCAGCGAAAGGTTGGGGCCGGGCCGGCGCGTCGGAGATAAGCCTGGTATGCCGCCGGTGCCTCGCCGCCGGACTCCCCAGCGCCGGGCAGACTCCGTCCCGACCCCGGGCAACTCCCCACCTGCGCAGTTCCTCGGCCTCCGAGCCCGTCCCGAGCCTGGGCAACTGCCCACCTGTGCAGTTCCTCGGGCCACTCGGCCCAGCGTCGGCGGCATGCGCGAGGAGCGCGCGGACCCCCGGACTCGGGGCTCAGCAGCCGACGAGGCGCGAAGCCAGCCACCCCTCGACCTGGTCGAGCGCGACCCGCTGCTGAGCCATCGAATCGCGCTCGCGGATGGTGACCGCCTGGTCGTCGAGGGTGTCGAAGTCGACGGTGATGCAGAAGGGCGTGCCGATCTCGTCCTGGCGGCGGTAGCGACGACCGATGGCCTGGGCGTCGTCGAAGTCGACGTTCCAGTTGCGCCGCAGGGCCGCCGCGAGGTCGCGGGCCTTGGGCGAGAGGTCCTCGTTGCGCGACAAGGGGAGCACCGCGGCCTTCACGGGCGCCAGGCGCGGGTCGAGCCGCAGGACGACCCGCTTGTCGACCCCGCCCTTGGTGTTGGGGGCCTCGTCCTCGTGGTAGGCGTCGACGAGGAAGGTCATGAGCGAGCGGGATAGCCCGGCCGCCGGCTCGATGACATAGGGCATGTATCGCTCACCGGAGGCCTGGTCGAAGTAGGAGAGGTCCTGACCGGAGTGCTCGCTGTGGGCGGTGAGGTCGAAATCGGTGCGGTTGGCGATCCCCTCGAGCTCCCCCCACTCCGAGCCGGGGAAGTCGAAGCGGTATTCGATGTCGACGGTCCGCTTGGAGTAGTGGGAGAGCTTCTCCTTGGGGTGCTCGAAGTGACGCAGGTTCTCCGACCGGATCCCCAGGTCGACGTACCAGCGGGTGCGCTCGTCGATCCAGTACTGGTGCCAGGTCTCGTCCTCGCCGGGCTTGACGAAGAACTCCATCTCCATCTGCTCGAACTCGCGGGTGCGGAAGATGAAGTTGCCCGGCGTGATCTCGTTGCGGAAGCTCTTGCCGACTTGGGCGATGCCGAACGGCGGCTTGCGCCGGGCCGCGCCCTCGACGTTCTTGAAGTTGATGAAGATGCCCTGGGCGGTCTCCGGACGCAGGTAGTGCAGCCCCGACTCGTCCTCGACGACCCCCAGATAGGTCTTGAGCATCATGTTGAAGTCGCGCGGCTCGGTCCACTGGCCACGGGTCCCACAGTGTGGGCAGGCGATCTCGCTCAGCGACACCGAGTCGGGGTCGACCTCCTTGCCCGCCTTGGCGGTCTTGGCGGCATACGCCTCCTGGAGGTGGTCGGCCCGCTCGCGCTTGTGGCAGGAGAGGCACTCGACGAGCGGGTCGGAGAAGGTGCCGACGTGCCCGGAGGCGACCCACACCTGGCGCGGGAGGATGATCGAGGAGTCGAGGCCGACGACGTCCTCGCGACCGTGCACCATGGCCTTCCACCACTGGCGCTTGATGTTCTCCTTGAGCTCGACGCCCAACGGTCCGTAGTCCCACGCCGACCGGGTGCCGCCGTAGATCTCCCCACACGGGAAGACGAAGCCCCTGCGCTTGCAGAGGCTGACGACGGTGTCGACGACGGAGGTGCGGGCTGCCATGCGGGCAAGGCTATCGGCCTGCCGACGCATGCCCGACCGGCGAGTCGGACCGCGGGCCTGCCCTGCCCTAGACTCGACGGCCGTGAGCCTGCCCCTGCGATCGCGCGTCGAGCACGCCTCCGTCCCGTTCGTCACGTGGCTCAACCGGATGCCGCGCTGGCTGGCCTTCCTCGTCGTCCTCGGGACGATGACGGCCGGCGTCTTCGTCCCCCGGGTGGGTTTCGTCTTCACCCTCCTCGTGGCCGTCTTCCTCTGCTGGCTCGCCTTCCTCACCTGGCCACGCCTCACCCCGCCCGAGAAGCTCATGCGGACGGCGGTCCTCTCCCTCGTCGTCGCCGTCGCGATCATCCAGGCCTTCCCCCGCTGAGCCGGGCTGCACTCCACCTGCTGGCACCGAGCTCAGGTCGGGCGTGCCCGCGCGCCTGTCATTGCGATACTTGACAATGATTCTCATTCTTGAAACACTCGGGGTATGCCGCCGCGACGCGCCTCCCGCTCCCGCCGTGGCCGCACCCGCGCCCTGTTCCTCAGCCTGGCGATCGGCCTGCCCCTCACCCTGACCCTCGGCCTCGCCGGGTGCGGGCTGCCCGCCGCCGTCCCTCCCCCGCTCACCGGAGACACCCCGGTCCGGGTCGTCGCGGCGTTCTACCCGCTGGAATTCCTCGCCAGGCGAGTCGGCGGGGACCGGGTCGAGGTGAGCGGACTCACCAAGCCCGGGGCCGAGCCGCACGACGCCGAACTGAGCGCCCGGAGCCTGGGCAGCCTCTCCTACGCCCACCTCGTCGTCTATCTCTCCGGCTTCCAGCCGGCCGTCGACTCCGCGGTCGAGGCGAGGGCGAGCGGCACGGCATACGACGTGCGCGCCGACGCGGGCCTCGAACCGACCGCCGGGGACGCAGTCGACGATCCGACCGGGGACCCGAGCACCGAGCCCGACGCGCACACCCACGACGAGGCTCACGACGAGGGCGGGGACGGGCACGCCGACGACCCGCACTTCTGGCTCGACCCGCTCGCCTATGCGCAGGTCGGGACCGCCCTGGGGGAGCGTCTCGCTGCCGTCGATCCCCGGGGGGCGGCCGACTACCGCGCGAACGCCGCGAGGATCCTCGACGAACTCACCGCCCTCGACGGCCAGTTCACCGCGGGGCTCGCGCAGTGCCGGTCGCGCACGGTCGTCGTCGGCCACGCGGCCTTCGGTCACCTCGCCGAGCGCTATGACCTCACCCAGGTGCCGATCGCGGGGCTGTCCCCTGAGCAGGAGCCCTCGGCCCGCCAGCTGGCCGAGGTCGCCGCGACCGTCCGTGCCGCCGGGGTGCGGACCGTCTATGCCGAAACGCTCGCCGACCCCGCCTTCGCTCGCACGATCGCCGAGACCACGGGGGCGCTCCTGGCCACCCTCGACCCCATCGAGGGGATCACCACCGCCTCGGCCGGCACCGACTACCTCGAGGTCATGCGGGCCGACCTCGCCGTCCTACGCACCGGACAGGAGTGCTCGTGAACGCCGACCCACCCGTCGTGCGGCTCACCGACGCCGCCTTCGGCTATGACGACTCCCCCACCGTCCGCGGGGTCACCCTCGACGTGCACCGCGGCGACGTGCTCGCCGTCCTCGGGGCCAACGGCTCGGGCAAGTCCACCCTCGTCAAGGGGATCCTCGGCCTCACCCATCGGTTCGCCGGCTCGGTCGAGGTCTTCGGTATGCCGTGGGCGGACTTCCGCGATCGCGCGCGGATCGGCTATGTGCCCCAACGGCATACCCTCGCCTCGACCGTCCGGGCGACGGTGACCGAGGTCGTCGCGAGCGGACGACTCCCCCGCACGCCCTGGTGGGCCCGCCAGAGCCGGGCCGACCGGGTGGCCATCGCCCACGCGCTCGACCTCGTCGGTCTGGCCGACCGGGCCGACGTCGACGTCACCGCCCTCTCGGGCGGCCAGCAACGACGGGTCCTCATCGCCCGGGCACTCGCCGGCGAGCCCGACGTGCTCGTCATGGACGAACCGACGGCAGGGGTCGACGCTGCGAACCAGCACGTGCTCGCCGAGGTCCTCACCCGGCTGGCGGCCACCGGTGTGACGATGGTCGTCGTCACGCACGAACTCGAGATCTTCGCAGACCTCGTCACGAGAGTCGTCGTCATCGACGACGGATGCGTCGAATTCGACGGCACGGCAGCCGAATTCGCGCGGATCGGCCCCGATGTCCTGCACGACCACGATTCCCACCACCATGACCTCGAGCTGACCCCCCCTTCCGTGGAGATCGTCGGGCTCGCAGTCGTCGAACACCGGAGGTGGCGCGATGGGTGAGCTGCTCGCCCTCGACTTCATGCAACGGGCACTCGTGGCGGCCCTCCTCGTGGGGGCAGCCGCACCGCTCGTCGGCGTCTTCCTCGTCCAACGCCGGCTCGCGCTCATCGGCGACGGGATGGGACACGTGGCGCTCGCGGGCGTCGCGGTGGGACTGCTCACCGGCGTCTCGCCGGTCTGGACGGCCCTGGTCTGCGCCGTGGTCGCCGCCGTCGTCGTCGAGGTCATCCGCAGCTCAGGCCGGGCCGGCGGGGACGTCGCGCTCGCCCTCATCTTCTACGGTGGCATCGCGGCGAGCGTCGTCGTCATCGCCAAGTCCCCGAGCGGCACTCCGGCGACCCTCACGGCATACCTCTTCGGTGCGATCACGACGGTGCGCACGGCCGACTTGTGGGTCTTCGCGGCGCTCACCCTCGTCATCCTCCTCACCGTCTCGGTGCTGCGGCGACGCCTGTTCGCCGCCGCGAACGATGAGGAGTGGGCTCGCGCCGCCGGGCTACCGGTCACCGCGCTCAACCTCGCGCTCGCCGTCCTCACCGCCGTCACGGTCGTCGTCTCGATGCGGATCGTCGGGCTCCTGCTCATCAGCGCGCTCATGATCGTGCCCAATGCCGCCGCCCAGTTGCTGGGCCGCAGCTTCCGGACCGGGGTCGCCTGGGCCGTGGTCATCGGCCTGGTCTCCTCGGTCGGCGGGGTGCTCCTCTCGTATGCCGCGGACACCCCCTCGGGGGGCACGATCGTCCTGCTCGCGATCGGGGCCTTCATCCTCGCGGCGGCCTGGTCCGCGGTCGTCGGGCGGGTGCGACGGCGAGCGCACGTGCAGGCCGAGGGCCATCCGCACGAGCACGGTCCCGGGTGCGGCCACGACGCGGTGGCGCATGAGGGCCACGTCGACTATCTCCACGACGGCCACCGGCATGCCGTGCACGGTGGGCATTACGACGAGCACGCGACCGGGCAGCGGGTGCACCGATGAGCGGAAGCTCGGGCGCGTCGGCATCCGGTGTCCGGGTGCCGGGCACCCGTCGCCGGACCGCTCAGCACGAGGCCGTCCTGCACGAGCTCGCCGGCTCGGACGTCTTCGTCACCGCACAGGAGGTGCACGGCCGGTTGCGGGCCGGTGGGTCCGGTATCGGTCTGGCCACCGTCTACCGCGCGCTCGCCGCGCTCGCCGCCGACGGCGAGCTCGACGTGCGGCGCACGGAGGAGGGCGAGACGGCATACCGGCGCTGTTCGCAGGGGCACCACCACCACCTCGTCTGCCGGGGATGCGGGCGGACCGTCGAGTTGGACGGGCCGGCGGTGGAGAGCTGGGCCGACCGGGTGAGCGCTGAGCACGGCTTCCGAGACACGCGGCATACGGTGGAGCTCGTCGGGACCTGCGCCGACTGTTGATCGGCCGGGCGGTTGCGACGGCCGAGGCCCGCCACTCGGGTGGCCTCGGTCGGTTCGACCGGCTCAGCCGGTGGCGTCCGGGCGGTCGACGGCCCCGCCGTAGCGGCGGTCGCGCGCGGCATACTGCTCGACGGCGGCCCAGAGGTGACGCCGGTCGAAGTCGGGCCAGAGCGTGTCGAGGAAGACCATCTCGGCGTAGGCCGATTGCCAGAGAAGGAAATTAGACGTCCGCTGCTCCCCCGACGAGCGGACGAAGAGGTCGACGTCGGGCATCGTCGGCTCGTCGAGATGCCGCGCGATGGTGCGCTCGTCGATCCCCGAGGGTGTGAGCCGGCCGGCCGCGACCTCGTTCGCGATCCGCCGGACGGCGTCGGCGATCTCGGCCCGGCCGCCGTAGTTCACGCAGAAGTAGAGCGTGAGCCCGGTGTTGTGCCGGGTCAGCTCCTGGGCGACCTCGAGCTCGTGGATCACGCTGCGCCACAGGCGTGGCCGGCGCCCGACCCAACGCATCCGCACGCCCCACTCGCTGAGCTGGTCGCGGCGGCGGCGGATGACCTCGCGGTTGAAGCCCATGAGGAAGCGGACCTCGTCGGGCGAGCGGCGCCAGTTCTCGGTGGAGAAGGCATAGGCCGACAGGTGGGGGATCCCCAGCTCGACCGCGCCGGCGACGACGTCGAGCAGCGCCGCCTCGCCGGCCTCGTGGCCCTTCGTGCGCGGCAGCCCCCGCTGGTTGGCCCACCGCCCGTTGCCGTCCATCACGATCGCGACGTGGCGGGGCACGAGTTGCGGCGGGATGGCCGGTGGTCGCGCGCCACTCGGGTGCGCGAACGGCCGCGCGTATGCCGTCACACCCCCACCCTAGGGCGTGCTCGCCTCCTTCCCCGCCGGTGCCCCGCCCGTGCCCCGCCCGCCACCCCTCGGCACCCCCGTCGATCCATCACCTCCGTCGCCCCACGGCGCCCCACGGCGCCCCACGGCGCCATACGGCACCCCATTCCTCCCGCGAGGGATGGGTTGTTGTCGTTAACGGGCCCCTTTGACGACAACAACCCATCCCTCGCGAAAGGGGCCGGGGCGTGCGGGGGCCCCTGTGGATGACGAAGGACGCCCGTCGCCGCGAGCGGTCACCATAGGGCGATGTCCCGGCCGCCGATCGCGCTCCCCGCCGCGCTCGCAGCGGGACCCTTCACGGTCGCCCGCGCCCGGGAGCTGGGCGTCGGGACGGGGCGGCTGCGGCATACCAGCCTCGTCGTGTCCACGCGTGGAGTCCGCGCAAGCGCGCAGCCGAGGTCGATCTCGGACGCGGCTCATGCCACGGCCATCGCCCTCGAGTCCCCGTTCGCCTTCTCGCACCTCACCGCCGGGCACCTGCTCGGTATGCCGTTGCCGCGGCCTCCCACAGCCGACGATGCCCTCCATGTCATGCGCCCGAGTGGGCTGGCGCGACCCGTGCGGCCGGGCGTGGTCGCGCATCGAGGCCTCGAGCGGCGCAGGCTCGTCCGGGTGGGCGGGCTCCCCGTCGTCGGACCCCTGGACACCTGGCGAGACCTGTCGCGCTGCCTTCCGCCGGACGAACTCGTCGTGTTGGGGGACTGGCTGCTCGGGCGCGGAGTGACCCTTGAGGATCTCGCCGCCACTGTTCGCGGGCACCACGGGGAACGCGGGACCAGGGCGGCCCGTGCGGCGTTGCCACTGGTCCGCCCCGGGAGCGAATCGCGCATGGAGACCCTGGCCCGACTCGTCATCTGTGCGGCAGGCTTGCCCGAGCCCGAGCTCAACGCAGACGTCCTGGACGACGACGGTCGGTGGATCCTGCGAGCCGATTTCCTCTGGCGCGCGCAGCGCGTCATCGGCGAGTACCAAGGAGACATCCATCGCACCGACCGTCGACGCTGGCAGGCCGACATCGTGCGCCGGCGGCAGGCCGAGGACAGTCGATGGACCGTTGTCGACATGTCCGCTCCTGACGTCTTCCAGCCCTATCAGCGCGGCCTCCTTCTCGCCCGCCTCGCCCAGTTGCTCGGCTGACGTCCTCCGCGAGGGATGGGTTGTTGTCGTCACCGAGTGGGTTTGACGACAACAACCCATCCCTCGCGGAAGAGGGGGGCATGGGCGCGGCGGAGGCGGGGGCGCGGCGGGCCCGGAAGGCCTCAGACGCGCTCGACGTGGCGGAGGCTGCGGACGCCACGCTCGAGGTGCCACTGGAGGAAGGCGGCCACCAAGCCGCTGCCCTCCCGCCGGTTCGCCTCGGCGGACCGATCGGCCACCGTCCAGTCACCGGTGAGCAGCGCCGTGAGCAGCCCCAACGTCTCCGGCGCGGGGGCCGCGGAGCCGGGCGGGCGGCATACGAGACACACCGCCCCACCGGCGGCGACGTTGAAGGCCCGGTGTGGACCCGGCGCGCCGCACTTGGCGCAGTCGTGGAAGCTCGGCGCCCAGCCCGCGACGGCGAGCGCCCGCAGCAGGTAGGCGTCGAGGACGAGCGTGGCGTCGTGCTCGCCGGCTGCGAGCGCGGCCATGGCCCCGGCGACGAGGAGGTACTGCTGGGTCGCGATCTCTCCCTCCTCGGTGAGCCGGTCGCAGGTCTCGACCACGGCCGTCGCCGCCGTGTATGCCGCGTAGTCCCGGCAGATCGCGTCCCCGTGCGGTGCGAGGGTCTCGGCCTGGGTCACCGTGTCGAGCGAACGCCCCTCGTAGCACATGAGGTCGACGACCATGAACGGCTCGAGCCGGGCCCCGAAGCGGCTCTTCGTGCGCCGGACCCCCTTGGCGACCGCGCGCACCTTGCCCCGACCGCGGGTGAGCACGGTGACGATGCGGTCGGCCTCGCCCAACTGATGGGTGCGCAGGACGACGCCTTCGTCTCGGTAGAGCGGCACCGGGACATTCTCCCTCGGTGCGCCCGCTCAGGCACCCAACCGGATCGCCGTGTCGATCGCCGCGAGCGCGGCCGGGTCGCCGGTGCGCTCCCACGAACCGAGGGCGGTGTCGGCGAACTTCACGATGTGCTCGCCGCCGTCCGCCAGCACCCGGCTCCACACCTCCTCGGGCTCCTGCGCGAGGGCACCCGAGGGGGCCGGGGCGAGCTCGCGTGGCCGGTATGCCGCGACGACCGCGGCCGTCGCGGTCCAGGCCGCGTCGAGACCGTCCAGCCAGAGGGTCTCGGGCAGGCTCGGCAGCGCCATGAGCACGGCATTGGGCGCCGTCGCGGCGTGCACGAGCAGGGTCGGGTGGCCGTGCGCGATCCGCGGGTATGCCGCGACCGTCGCGTCGACGACCGCCGCGAGCGCAGCGGGCACGTCGGCTGCGGTCGCGGGCCGGGGCAACGACTCCACCGCCTCGCCGAAGCCCGGCGTGCTCGCCAGCTGGGGCAGCCGATAGCGGATGCCGAAACGCTGATCCGGGACGGCCGGCATGGCCTCGAGGAGGGTGCGCGCGTCACCGGCCCCGCCAGCCCTCGGGATGGCGACCGGCTCCCAACGGGCCGCCCAGTAGCCGAGCGCGTGCGCGATCTCGTCGAGCCGGGGTTGAGTGGCCTCGGTGCGGACCGCCTGGATCGCGTGCCCGAGCCGGATCACCCCGTGGGTCGCGCCGGAGGCGATGCCGGGCAGCAGGCGCGGCCACCAGGTCGCCACGGTGTCCGCCCAGCCTTGCTCGGCGACCTGCGCGAGGAAGAAGTCGCGCCATTCGCCGAGCAGGACGGCGTTGCCGAAGTCGTGGTGCCAGTCGTCCGGCCCGACCGGGAATCGTGAGGTCGGCGCGACGTCGAGCCGGTCGACGTAGCCGTCGGTCCACGCGTGGACGGCCGCGGACGACCCGCGCCGTGCGAGCGCCTCGACCGCCATCGGCCCGTGGTTGGACAGCCATCCCTCGAACTCCGGGCCGGTCGTGTGCAGACGCAGAAGCGCCTCGTCGTAACTCCCCTGTGGTGTCATCATGGGAGCAACCCCACAACATCAAGTTCACTTGAGGTCAAGGATGGATGGACGCGAACTCATGACGATCGGCGAGGTGGCCCACCGCAGCGGCCTCGCGCACTCGGCGCTGCGCTACTACGAGTCGCTCGGCCTCATCACCAGCCGGCGCACGAGCGGCAACCAACGCCGTTACGCCCGTTCGGTATTGCGCCGCTTGGCGGTCGTCCACGCGGCCCAACGCGTCGGCGTGGGTCTCGACGACGTATGCCGCGCGTTGGCCGCGATCGCGCCGGACCCGGAGCACGCTCCCACCAAGCGGGAATGGGTCGTGCTCTCGCGCCGCTGGCGTCCGTTGCTCGAGGCACGGATCCGCGAGCTCGAACAGGTGCGCGACGGGCTGTCGATGTGCGTGGGATGCGGTTGCATGACGATGCGCCAGTGCGCGATCTACAACCCGAGCGACGAGCTCGCGAGCACCGGTGCCGGCGCGCGACGGGTCTTCCCGCACGACTAGGTGGCGCCCGACGGGGCGGCCGGGCGGCCCACATCCGGCGCGCGCCTCGGACATGCGTACGAAGGTCTGTCGTACACTTGTCCCATGACGGTCGCCGCCGGGACGCAAGGGTCACTGCTCGACCTCGACGAGGCCCCCACCTTCGGGAAGCTCGGCGAGACGGTCCGGCGGATCGAGCTGTCCTTCGGTGCCTGGGTCGACGTCCGCCCGGGGTGGCTCACCGGCGCCGACGCGGCCTTCGACACCGTGCGTGCGGCGGTTCCCTGGCACGCCGACCGGCGCCAGATGTGGGACAACGTCGTCGACGTCCCCCGCCTCACCAAGTTCTACGGCTCGGGCGAGCCGCTGCCGTTACCCCTGCTCGTCGAGGCCCGAGACCGGCTCTCGGCGCACTATCGCCCCGAGTTGGGCGAGGACCTTACGAGCGCCGGCTGCTGCCTCTACCGCGACGGTCGCGACAGCGTGGCATGGCACGGTGACACCATCGGCCGTGGGTCCACCCACGACACGCTCGTGGCGATCCTCTCCCTCGGCACGGCTCGCCCGCTGTGCCTGCGTCCGCGCGGAGGCGGGCACACGGCATACCGGATCCCGTTGGGGCACGGGGATCTTGCCGTCATGGGCGGGTCTTGTCAGCGCACCTGGGAGCATGCCATCCCCAAGACGGCCAAGGCCGTCGGACCGCGCATCTCCATCCAGTACCGTCCACGGGGCGTGCGCTGAATCACTCGCCCCGGGACGCTCCCTCTAGAGTGCTCGGGTGGCGACCCGCACGATGTCCTTCTCCGCCCGCGTCCCCGGCGTCACGCCCGTCGCGGCGATCGACTGGCAGGCCGACCTGGGCAACACGGTGGGGCTGCAGCCGCTTATCGAGTCCGCCGAGCTGACCGGCAGCGAATTGGTCGGCGGGCGCCAACGCACCAGTTGGCGAGTCACCGAACGGCTGCACTTCTGGCGGCTGGGCTATCGGATCCACTTCGACTCCCAGGTGACCCGGGTCGCGGCGGACCGGCTCGTCATCCAGGTCCGTGCGACGGCTGGCACCCGCCTCGACGTCGTTGTCTGGGCCAAGGTCGACCCCCAGGACCCCAGCGGCGTCATCGTGACCGAACACCTCACGGCAACCGCGCCTGCCCTCACCATCCGCTACGTCGCGGCCCAGGCCCGGGCGGCGCACACCGAGGCCTTCCGCCGACTGCCGAGCCTGCTGGGAGCCTGAGCTCGCGCCGAGGACCGCGAGGCGACGTCCGGTCTCGGAGCGCCGGACAACTCCCCACCTGAGCAGTTCCCGGGCACCCGACACGCCTGGGGCCCCGGACAACTTCCCACGTGAGCAGTTCCCGGACACACGTCACGCCTGCCCCGGACAACTCGCACGCGCGCGATTGCCCGCGCCAGCGGTCCCCGGGCCGTGGGAAGCTGTCCCACGTGTGGACGGCACGCGAGGAGGAGCAGTTGCGTGCAGCTGCCATGACGTGGCTCGCGGTGCGCACCCATGACGGGTTGGATGCCCTCACCACCGAGGAGATCGGCGAGTTCACCTTCCGGGGCGAACGATTCCCGCTGATGGATCCGCAGCGCGGCATCCGCAAACCCGCAGTTCTCAGCTCGGCCCTGTCTATCCGCACGGTCTGGCGATCCGAGGGTGCGGCCCGACCCTATGACGACGACGTCGGAGCAGATGGCCTCATCCGCTACAAATGGCGCGGAGACGACCCTTCGCACGCCGAGAATCGCGCACTCCGTGCGGCGATGCATGCCGATGTGCCGCTGATCTGGTTCTGGGGCGTCGGGGTGGCGATCTACAAGCCGATCTACCCGATCTACCTCGTGGCCGAGGAGTCCTCTCTGCAGCAGTTCGTCGTCGCGACCGACGGCTTGCAGCACCTCGCGCCCCAACAGGGCCCGATGGAGGAAGTTCTGCGGCGCTACATCCGCAGCGAGACGGTGCGTCGGCTGCACCAGCCGGTGTTCCGCAGCATGGTCATGCGCGCCTACGGGGGACGGTGCGCCGTCTGCTCGCTGGGGCACAGCGCATTGCTCGACGCCGCGCACATCGTCGAGGATCGTCACGAGCTGGGAGCTGCGGCGGTGCGAAATGGGCTGTCGCTGTGCAAGATCCATCACGCGGCATACGACGCCGGAATTCTCGGGGTCACCCCAGAACTCGTCATCGAGATTCGGGGCGACGTCCTCGACGAGACCGACGGGCCACTGCTCGAGCACGGTCTCAAGCGCCTGCACCACCAGCCCCTGCGGGTCGTTCCGACGAACAAACGGGAGCGCCCCGACGGGGGGCTGCTTGCGATCCGCTACGAACGATTCCGGGCGAGCTGACCTCCAATTCGGTATGCCGCGGCACACGCGGCCAGGCGGCATACCGTGGTCGCGGGCGGGGCTCAAGCGGCGGCGGCCGCACGGCGACGGGCGACCTCGCGGAACAATTCGACGGCGCGAGTGACCGCCTTGCGGGGCGCGGTCGCCTCGCTCACGAGAGCGACGATCCGGCGGCGCGGGGCCGCCTCACCGGAGATGACGCACTCGACGAGGCCCGGGCCGAGCTGTCCCATCGCCAGGCGCGGCAACATCGTCACGCCCACGCCCGCCTCGACCAGGCCGAGAGCAGCGTGGTGGTCGCTCGACCGGGCCACGTAGCGCGGACTGACACCGGCCGACGCGAAGGCGTGCCGCAGGATCGTCGCGCAGGTCGAGTCCTGCATCCCCTCGGCGATGAGCCGCTCGCCGGCGAGCGCCGCGAGTGAGACCGCGCGGGTCGCCGCCAGCCGGTGACCCTCGGGCACGACCAGGACATAGGGCTCGTCGAGCAGGTGCACCCGACGGCGCCCCTCGACCCGGGTCGCCGGCAGCGTCGGGTCCTCGGCCCGCAGCTCGATGTCGTAGGCCGAGCGTGGCTGGCTGTCGTCGAAGAGGTCGAGATGCAGCAGGAGAGAAGGGAATTCGTCGGCCAGGGTGCGGGCGATCTGGGGCACCCAGTACTGTCCCGCCGAGGGGAAGGTGCCGATCGACAGGCTCCCGGTCCGGCCCTCGCGCAGGTCCTCGACCAGACCACCGAGGCGACCCAGCGCCGTCATCACCTCCTCGCTGCCGGCCGCGAGCGCCAGGCCCGCCGGCGTCGGCGCGATGCCCCGCCCCGACTTCTCGAAGAGGCTGAGCCCGGTCTCACGTTGGAGTGCGGTGATCTGCTGGCTCACGGCGCTCGGGCTGTATCCGAGATTGGCCGCAGCGGCCTGGACGGTGCCGGCGTGGACGACGGCGCGGAAGACCCGCAGGCGGGTGACGTCGAGCATTCATCTATCGTACAGCCCTACTGAATGGTTGTGAAGAAGTATTCGCTTGTCCTGTCGGATCCGAGGTCGCACAGTGGAGTCATGAACAGCTACAGCCGCTACGCCGACACCCCGATCGACCGCGACCTCGAGCGACTCGCCGACGAACTGCGCGCCGCCGCCAGCCAGACCTCCACCCCGAGCGCCCGATCGACCGCCGCCTGCCCCAGCCGGCGCACCGGCCGGTTCAGCTGGCTGCGCAGGCACCTGCACCTGCGGACCACGGCCGCCTGCTGACAACGCCCCCCAGTCCCGCCCACGGTCCGCCCGATGTGAAAACGGCACGGATTCCGTGCCGCTTTCACATCGGAGCCAGGCTGGCGGGTGAGCGGGCGGCATACCGGCGCGTGAGCGGGCGGCATACCGGCGGGTGAGCGGGCGGCATACCGGCGAGTGACGTCGTGCGGGGCCTCAGGCCGGCGTGAGGGCCCCGTCGCGGATCGCGCGGTTGACCGCGGAGACAACGGCCTTGAGCGAGGCGGTGACGATCGAGTTGTCGATGCCGACCCCCCAGAGCACGCGCTCGCCGACCGCGCATTCGACGTATGCCGCAGCCTTGGCGTCGCCGCCCGCGGACATCGCGTGCTCGGCATAGTCGAGCACCCGCACGTCGACGCCGACCTGGGCAATCGCGTTGCAGAAGGCCGCGATCGGGCCGTTGCCGTGGCCCTCGAGGCCGGTGACCTCGGAGTCCGACCAGGACCGGTCGCGCAGGCCGACCGAGAGGGTGGTGTCGCCGTCCTCGACCGACTCGACCCTCGCGGTGGCGAGCCGGAAGCGGCCCCACGGGTTGCCCGGGGTGGGGAGGTATTCGTCCTCGAAGCGCGACCAGAGCTCGGCGGGGGTGACCTCGCCGCCGTCCTGGTCGACGCCCTTCTGGACGACCCCGGAGAACTCGATCTGCAGCCGGCGCGGCAGGTCCATGCCCCGCTCGGACTTCATGATGTAGGCGACGCCGCCCTTGCCGGACTGGCTGTTCACGCGCACGACGGCCTCGTAGGAGCGGCCGAGGTCGTGCGGGTCGACCGGCAGGTAGGGCACCGCCCAGGGGATGTCCTCGACGGTCTTGCCGACGGCGTTGGCGTCCTTCTCCATCCACTCGAAACCCTTCTTGATGGCGTCCTGGTGAGAGCCGGAGAAGGCGGTGAAGACGAGGTCGCCACCATAGGGGTGACGCTCGTGGACGGAGATCTGGTTGCAGTGCTCGACGGTCCGGCGGATCGTGTCGATGTCGGAGAAGTCGATCTCGGGGTCGACGCCCTGGGTGAACAGGTTCATCCCCATGGTCACCAGGTCGACATTCCCCGTGCGCTCGCCGTTGCCGAACAGGCAGCCCTCGATCCGGTCGGCACCGGCCAGCAGGCCCAATTCGGCTGCGGCGACTGCGGTTCCGCGGTCGTTGTGCGGGTGCAGCGAGACGACGACCGAGTCGCGCCGCTCGATCTGGCGGATCATCCACTCGATCGAGTCGGCATAGACGTTGGGGGTGATCATCTCGACAGTCGCCGGCAGGTTGACGATCATCTTGTGGTCGGGCGTCGGGTCGATGACGTCGATGACCGCGTTGCAGATGCGCATGGCGAAGTCGAGTTCGGTGCCGGTGAAGGACTCCGGTGAGTATTCGTAGAAGATCTCGGTCTCGGGGATGGTCTCCTCGAGCTTGCGGATGAGCCGCGCCCCCTGGACGGCGATGTCGATGATCCCCTCCTGGTCCATCCCGAAGACGACCCGCCGCTGCAGGGTCGAGGTCGAGTTGTAGAAGTGGACGATCGCCGTCTTGGCGCCGCGGATCGCGTCGAAGGTCCGCTCGATGAGGTGGTCACGGCACTGGGTGAGCACCTGGATGGTGACGTCGTCGGGGACGTGGCCGCCGTCGATGAGCTCGCGGCAGAAGTCGAAGTCGGTCTGACTCGCGCTCGGGAAGCCGACCTCGATCTCCTTGTAGCCCATCCGCACGAGCAGGTCGAACATTCGCTTCTTGCGCTCGGAGTTCATCGGGTCGATGAGCGCCTGATTGCCGTCGCGCAGGTCGACCGCCGCCCAGCGAGGGGCCTTGGTGAGCCGGTTGGCCGGCCAGGTCCGGTCGGAGAGCTCGACCGGGATCTGCTCGTGGAATGGCACGTACTTGCCGAACGGCATACGCGAAGGGGTTTGGGCGTGTCGCATGGGGGGTCCTCGTCAGGTCGGGGCGGGTGCGACGGCGTCCACTGGACACGACAGCCTCCGCGACGAGGGGGCCGTCAGAAGTCAGGCCTCGCCGCGGCGGGGAAGGAGGAGCACCCGTGCCACGCGACGAGGGTATGCCGTCCGCCCCCCTCCCGTCCAACCTCCGGGCCGACAGCGCCCGCATCGTGAGATCCGAGCAACGGGATCGACCTGCTCACCACGCGGGGTCCGGTTCGCCCGTTGTGGTCCGGCGCCACGGCCGTGGTGGCTCGACTGCTGACCACCAACACCTATGACCAAGGCAAGCCTGACGGTCAGGACTACCACCTGGTGACGACCAGCGTCAGCGGGGCCGAGACGACGGCCACTCCGCCCGTGGTCCTCGACCCGGTGACCACGACCACGGGTTATGCGCCTGCTGCGGCGGGCGACACCTCCGGCTGGGTCGTGCGCAAGCCGACGTCGGTCACTCTCACCGCGGCCGGGGCCTCGGTCACCTCAAACGTCAAGTACGACTCAGGTGGACGAGCCATCGAGGCGCGCAAGCCGGGGTCGAGCGGCTCGGATGCCTTGACGAGCAAGGCGGTCTTCTTCACCGCCGGCACCAATGCCGCGGATGCCGCGTGCGGCAACCGCCCCGAATGGGCCGGTCAGGCCTGCGTGACTCTCGCGGCCGGCGCCATCACCGGTGTCGATGCAAGCCGGATGGGCACGGCGTTTCCGGTCAAGCGAGTGACCGGCTACTCCCGGTATGGCACGCCCACCGTCGTCACGGAGACCGGCACCGGCCCGGTCAGCGGCAGCACGCAGACGTGGACCCGGACGACGACAACCACCCTCGACGCGGCCGAGCGAGTCGCCGAGGTCGCCATCACCGGGACAAACCTCCCCGCCGGAGGCAGCGTCGACAAAGTCATCACCGACTACGACCCCTCGACGGGCCAGGCTGTCGCCAGCCGGTCGGTCGACGGCTCTGGGACGACGACCGGGACCGTCAGCCGGCAACTCGACGTCCTCGGGCGCACGGTGAAATACACGGACGTCACGGGCGCCTACGCCACGAGCAGCTATGACCGATACGGCCAGCCGCTGACGTATGCCGAGTTCACGGCTGGCGCGGTATCCATCGGCTCGCGGGACTTCACCTACGACCGCGCGATCGAGCCTCGTGGACTGCTCACCAAGGTCCATGACTCCGTGGCCGGCGACATCAGCGCTACCTACGGACCCGATGGGCAGATCCTCACCGAGGACCTCCCTGGCGGCATCAGGGTCACCACGACCTACGACCCCAGCGTGTCGCCGTTGTCGCGGATCTACACACGCGTCAGCGATGGGCAGATGCTGGGTTCGTCGGTGATCACGGAGAACACCAAGGGCAAGTGGGCCAGCCACGCCACCACTGCGGCCACCAGCCAGTACACGTATGACGCGTTTGGTCGGCTGACGGATGTGCAGCAGACCACGGCGGTGACGAATGTGTGCACATGGCGGCACTACGCGTTCACCGACCGGGCGGCCCGCACCAGCAAGGCGACCAAGTCCACTGTGGGTGGGTGTGGGCCGGTGGCTGGTGGGATGGGGACGCCTGATTCGACGTTCAGCTACAGCTACGACTCGGCTGACCGGCTGGTGTCCGACACGAGTACGGCGTCGTCGCCGTGGTCGTATGACCCGCTGGGACGGATGACCGCGGCGCGGTCGAGCCTGGACAACACGGTGACCATGTCCAGTGCCTATTGGGACAACGACAAGGTCCACACCCAAACCATCTCTGGGGTCGGCACCCAAACCTGGGCCTTGGATCCGTTGGGGCGGTTCAATACCTCGACGTTCACCCCGACGACCGGTCCCGGTGGCACCACGAAGACCAACCACTACACCGGAGATGGGGACAACCCGGCGTGGATCGGGGAATCAGCGACTGACCCCACCTCGGTGACCCGGTATGTGACCGGGATCGACGGGCGCCTCGCGGTCTCCACCAGCAAGACCGGTGACCGGGTCGTGCAGCTGGTCGACCTGCACGGTGACGTCACCGGCACCCTCACCCTCGATGCCGCCGGAGCGATCACCACCCTCGCGTACACGGCCTCGGATGAGTACGGCATACCCCTGGACTTGAACACCGGCGGAGTCTCAGCCAACGCCCCACCACGCTACGGATGGCTCGGCGGCGCCCAACGCTCCGGAGAAACCCTCGCCGGCACCCTGCTCATGGGATCACGGGTCTACGCGCCAGGCATCGGACGGTTCCTATCCATCGACCCCACCCCCGGCGGCAACGCAGGCGTCTACGACTACTGCACCGCCGACCCCATCAACTGCACGGACCTCACCGGCAACTGGCCCGACTGGGGCGCCGTCCTCAACGTCGTCGCCGTCGTCGCCGAAACCGTCGCCACCATCGTCCCCGGACCCATCGGCACCGCCGCCGGATTCATCTCCGCCGGCGCCTACCTCGCCACCGGCAACACCAGCAAAGCCACCGAAATGGCCATCACCGCCACCGCCCAACTCGTCGGCGCCGGCCTCGCCGCCAAAGCCGCCATCAAAGCCGTCCAATACGCCAGCAAAATCGGACGAGCCACCACCAGGATGGCAAAGGAAGCCCGCGGCGCCCTTGCCGTGGCCAGAGAATCGCGGTTCGTGCGAGCAGTGGAATCCCGAATGACCGCTGCGGGTCCACGAGATCGGGGTGCCATTAGACTGGGAAGGGCACCCTCATACAAGCCAGCGGGCAATAGAGTATACGCGTCCGAGGCTGCGGCACGTGCCCAAGCAAAGGCGGACGCCAAGGTGGGAGGGAGATGCCGATTCCGCGACGTATGCCAACCCGGTGGCAACCATGTCCATGTTGACTACATCAACAAGCATGGGAAGATTGTGCGCACTGAACATTACCCGTGGAGGATCACATGACACATCGAGGCACATTGCCGCAAGTCGCTGCGGCTTTGAAAAGGGCCCTGGATGAATACGTCAGCCAACTATCAAGTGACCCAGGAGCCAACTCAGCGGTAGTACCTCTCCAAGATCGGCTGCGGGCACTATGTCGCGAGTTTGAAGAAGTCTCCGTGAGCGAGAATGGGTGGGGCAGCCCCTTCACAGACATCGCCGACGACTCGATGGAAGAACGGTCACCCAACCTAATAGGAGGAGGTGACGTCCTAAGCCTATTCAGTCGATGGGATTTCCGAATCCTCAACGAGGAAGCGCTAATGAAAGCGGCACGGAAGGCATCGCGAGACCTTTGGCCGACCGACTCCGAGCAAGCTATTCGGGATCGAATCGACTCTCTTGCCTCGGCCGCCTCGGAGATCCTGCACGAATCACCGCTCGCGCCGTTTTCCGGAGTTGGTTGTCTAGAGGAACTGCTGAACCGCTCCATCGTGGTCGTCCACTCTGGAGAGGCCGATACCGAACACGACCTTCTCCGCTTGGCATATTCACACCTAACCGGGCAGACTCCGCATCCATTTGAGTGATCCGCTGCGCCCTGGGAAGGGGCATCAGTCAACTACGCGAACTTCCTGACCTTGATTCCCGTCGCGCATACGCTCTGAGTGTTTGACAACTGAATCGAGACGGGCGAGGGACTCGGGGGCAATGCCTACGGTCGGCTCGGTGCGGTCATAGCGGGTCTTCGACTCTGCGCTTGCGGTTGTGCAGCAGACCACCTCGGTGACCCGGTATGTGACCGGGATCGACGGGCGCCTCGCGGTCTCCACCAGCAAGACCGGTGACCGGGTGCTGCAGCTGGTCGACCTGCACGGTGACGTCACCGGCACCCTCACCCTCGATGCCGCCGGAGCGATCACCACCCTCGCGTACACGGCCTCGGATGAGTACGGCATACCCCTGGACCTGAACACCGGCGGAGTCTCAGCCCGGATCCGTAAGTTGGTGGGTGGCCCGGGAGGGTCGGATGTGGCTGAGCCTTGATCGTCCTTGGTGGCTCCGGTGGATTGGCCGTCCGACCCTTCGGGGCGCCCTGACTGCTGATTGAGATGTGCGTTCTGGTCGCTGTTTACGGATCCGTCGGCGGGGTGTTCTTCGGGCCATCAGGTTGGTCCAACCCCGTGCGGAGGAGGGAAGCGGTGGGAGCAGAACAGGTCGCCCATGGCTGGGCGGGTATCGACGTCGGCAAGGGGCACCACTGGGTGTGCCTGGTCAACGAGGCGGGCTCGACTCTGTGGTCGAGCAAGGTCGTCAACGACGAGGCGGCGATCTTGGACGCGATCGCCGAGGTGTTGGCGCGAGCACAGCAGGTGTCGTGGGCGGTGGACATCACTGGCACCAGCAGCGCCCTGCTGCTGGCCCTGTTGAGCGCCCATGGGCAGGCTGCGACGTACGTGCCGGGACGAACGGTCAACCAGATGTCGACCGCGTACGCGGGGGAGGCCAAGACTGATGCCCGCGACGCGTACGTCATCGCAGAGACGGTGCGGCTGCGTGGTGACCTCACACCCGTGGACGTCCCGGCGACGTTGGTGGCCGAGCTGCGGCTGCTGGTCACCCACCGCACAGACCTCGTCGCCGACCGGGTCCGGATGATTAACCGTCTGCGGGACGTGCTCAGCGGCTACTTCCCCTCTCTGGAGCGGGAATTCGACTATGCGACCAGTCGCGGAGCGGTCGTCCTGTTGACCGGCTACCAGACACCAGCCGCGATCCGGGCACGTGGCCGTGCTCGCCTGACGACGTGGCTGCGGGCCCGCAAGGTCCGAAGCGCCGAGCAGATCGCGACGGCCGCGGTCAAGGCCGCCAACGCGCAACACACCACCGTCCCCGGCCAGGACGTCGCGGCGAGCATCGTCGCGGAGATCGCCACCGCCCTGCTCGAGCTCGACCAGCGCATCCGCGTCCTGGACGCGCGGATCGGTGACACCTTCCACGCCCACCCCCAGGCACAGATCATCGAGTCGATGCCCGGCATCGGCACGATCCTCGGCGCCGAGCTCATCGCGGCCGCCGGCGACCTGTCCCGCTATGTCGACGCCGGACACCTCGCCTCAGCGGCCGGGCTGGTCCCCGTCCCGCGCGACTCGGGTCGTCGCACCGGGAACCTGCACCGCCCGCTGCGCTACTCACGCAAGCTCCGCCGGGTGTTCTACCTGTCCGCGCAAACCTCGATGATGCGCGAGGGTCCCAACCGCGACTTCTACCTCAAGAAGCGCGGACAAGGCCACGGACATGTCCAAGCGCTCATCGCCCTCGCCCGCCGCCGCGTCGACGTCCTGTGGGCACTGCTACGCGACAACCGAGTCTTCGAACTCACCCCGCCAACTCGCGAGAAGCTGCCCCACACCGCTTGACAACATCATTGAGAATCCACCGGTGAAGGTGGTGGCGTGAGCGTGGCGTGGGACGAGAATGCCCTTGCTGGGCGGGAGAATCGGGCTTGCTGAAGGACCGATCTGACACCGAGCAAGGGACACCTCGTAAGTGAAAGCCTCTCACACGATCCGGCCTGTTTTCGATGATCCGAACGTGGTGTCGGATGCGGGTCTGGTGCCGGTGCTTCGCCTTGCGGAGTCGGCTGGTTTGCATGATCTGCTCGATGACCAGTTGGGCGTGACCTCGGCTCACGCGACAGCCAAGACGACCAGCGTGGTGGCTGGGATGCTCGCTGGTGCGGACAGCATCGATGACCTCGACGTGTTGCGGCACGGCGGGATGCCGCGACTGTTCGACGGGGTTCGGGCACCCTCGACGTTGGGCACGTTCCTGCGCTCGTTCACTCATGGGCATGTCGAGCAGCTCGACGCCGTGGGCGCCGGTCTGCTCGTGGGTCTGACCGCCCGGGTGCCCGGGCTGATGGCTGGCGGCCAGGCCGCCGACGGGTTCGCGTGCATCGATGTTGACGACACCATCCGCGAGGTTCACGGCTACGCCAAGCAGGCCGCCGCCTACGGCTACAGCGGAGTGCGAGGACTGAACATCCAGCTCGCCACCATTTCCACCCCGCTGGCCGCGCCCGTGATCGCCCGGGCACGGCTGCGTAAGGGAAACACGGCCTCTGCCAAGGGCGCCGGAAGGCTGCTGGCCCAGGCCATCGGCACCGCCCGGGCTGCCGGGGTGAAGGGTCAGATGCTGTGCCGGGCCGACTCGGCCTACTACGGGTGGGCATTCGTCGGTGCAGCGATCAGGAAGAAGACGTGGTTCTCCGTCACCGCACGGATGACCAAGACCGTGACCGCTGCGATCACCAGCATCGCGGAGGACGCCTGGGTTGCGATCAAGTACCCCAAGGCGGTCTGGGAGGACAGTGAGCAACGCTGGATCTCCGACGCCGAGGTCGCCGAGGTTCGGTTCGTCGCGTTCACCGGCCGCCGCAAGAGCCAGCACGTCACCTGCCGGCTGGTCGTGCGCCGGGTCAAGCGGCTCCAATCGTTGGCGTCCGACGGCACCGAGCAGGGCGAGCTGTTCGCGAGCTACCGACACCACGCCTTCATCACCAACAGCGACCTGACCGTCGTCGAAGCCGACCAGCGGCACCGAGATCACGCGATCGTCGAACAGGTGATCGCCGAGCTGAAGGACAACGCGCTGGCGCACCTGCCCTCGGGCAAGTACGCGGCCAACGCCGCCTGGGTCTCCTGCGCAGTGATCGCGTTCAACCTCGCCCGCGCTGGCGCGGTCGCGGCCGGTCTGGCCAAAGCCCGGTGGGCGAGCCTGCGCCGCAAGATCATCCACGTCCCCGCCCGGATCGCCTCCACCAGCCGACGAGTCGACCTCCACCTACCACTGCACTGGCCCTGGGCCCAGAGCTGGCTGACCCTGCACGCCACCGCGACCGGGCCACCGCCCACCCACACGAACTGACCACCCAGCCCCAGCGGGCGAAACCGAGGACCACGAAGTGGACGAACCGGACTAGCCGGCCGAACAACCACGCCCACAAGCCGACCCACCTCCCGACCCACCGAAATCACCGCCCAACAATCCTTTACCGGTGGATTCTCAATGATGTTGTCAAGCGGTGTGGGGCAGCTTCTCGCGAGTTGGCGGGGTGAGTTCGAAGACTCGGTTGTCGCGTAGCAGTGCCCA
>WBZT01000222.1_pt1 | contig 48390 bp, 43 predicted proteins | sample 5204241 | NCBI WGS metagenome assembly WBZT01 (sample SAMN12344358, study PRJNA552823) | activated sludge metagenome | biome: Activated sludge suspended growth; feature: Nitrification reactor; material: Wastewater; isolation source: activated sludge from nitrification reactor of wastewater... | reverse complement strand
AATGTTACGTGCATTGCGCGAAGGCGCTGGCCACGTGCGATCACGCAGGGCGCGCCGATGTCAGTCCAAAAGGCGACCCATCGCAAGCCTTGATCGGGTGGCGAGATGAGTCCGCCTGGTTGGCCGACCGGCCGGGCAATCGCCGGGCCGACAGCTTTCGCAACATCCTGGTCCAGCCCCGCATCGCCGCCGTCGCGCTGATTCCCGGCAGCACCCAAATCGTCATGCTGTCCGGCCAGGCGCGCATCACCGAGGATGTCACGATGCGGGCCGACTTGGCGGTAGCAGAAAAGCAACCTCGCCTGGTGACTTGCATCGACCGACCGGTGCTTTCCATCCGCGACAGCGTTGCCTTGGTTCACGCATCCTTGTGGCCGGCAACCTCTCCCGTTGAAGACATCGATCCCGCCGCCGTCCTGGTTGCCCATATCAAGTCGAGCAAGACACGGAGTGTACAGGCGACGGTGGCGCGGAGGCTGCTTTCGGTCAGCCGCATGAAAAAGGGGCTCACTCGCGATTATCGGACGAATCTGTACTGAGACGCCGCCTCGCAGATCGCACGAAAGGGAGGTACTGTGAACGTGACGCGAACCACTGGTGAAATTTGGGGCATGCCGCTTATATTGGCGGTGGTCACCACCTTCGGCCTCATCTCCGCACTCCTGGGCGATGACATGTGGGACCGACTCTCGTGGTTGGCGCTGGCCGCTCCCCTCATCGTGATCGGATGGCATTTCACCCGCCGTCCCACTTCCTGCCGGAACTGAGTCCGCGTTGTCCGCCCCCGCCGTTCGCGATGTGACTGACTCTCCGGAGTCTGAACATGCCCGGCGGGAAAGTTGGGCAATCCAGAGAGTAAACATTCCCCCTTCTGATCCGTCTTGATAGATGGATGGACAACACAGCCGCAGAGGGAATGATGAATAGATTGGAACGCGCGACCATGTGCTCTTGGATGTCCCTGGTGGTGTGCTGGCTCATAGCCGCTCCGGTTTTCGCTTCCCCGTCTGGAACCGGATTCTTGGTGGTCGCGCCTGATCGCGGCGCGCTCGGCAACGAGGAGATCCGCCGCCTGTTCGAAGAATTTAACCAGAGCTACCGCCCGGCCTCCCTGGTTTTTGTCGGCCGCGACTACCGCGGCCCCGGAACCGAATACTCGCCCTATCTCAGCGGCGCGCTCAGCGACCTCACACAGGCGGGCGTGACGAACCTGATTGCGATCCCACTGTTTCTCTCCAGCGCGGACCCGATCCTGGCGAACGTGATGGCCTCTCTTCCTTCCTACGACTATTCCGGATCGATCGGTTGGGCCCAGCCGATGGCGGACAGTTACCTGATCGGCCAGATCATCCTCGACAGAGCGGCCGCGCTGAGCCGCCAGCCGTCGGACGAAGGGGTGCTGATCGTGGGCTTCGGGGCGACCGACCAAAACAATGAGCGCGCCATGCAGGGGGATCTGAAAAAGCTGGCCGATTACCTCGGCCGCTATCATCATTTTCGCGAGACGCAGCAGGTCGTCTATTACGATCGGGCTGCGCCAGAGGCCGAAGAACGCAATCGTGTGGCCGATTCACTCATCACCCACATGGCGGCGAAAAAAGGCCGGGCCTTGGCCGTCATGGCCTCTCTCGGCCCGAAGTTCGATCATGGCATGTCGCTCATGTCGCGCATGAAAACGCAGTTTCGCGAGATCGATGTCGTGCTGTCAGACGAGGAATTGTTGCCGCATCCCAATGTCTTGCGCTGGCTCAAGAAAACGGCCAATGCATATCAGCCCGCCGCCGCATCCGAGGTCGGCGTGGTGATCATGCCGCATGGAGCCAATCAGGTGTGGAATGACGCGGTTGAGCAGGTGGTGGCCCCGCTCCGAGCGACCTATGCCATTGAGATGGCGTTCGGAATGGGCGATGCCCGAATCCTCCAGGAGGCGGTTTCCAACTTGGAAGCTCGCCACATGAGAAAGATCGTGTTTGTGCGCCTGTATGCTCTGACCCGGCATTTGAAGGAACGCACGGATTACATTCTCGGTCTGACCGACTCGCCTACCGCCATGGGGCACGGCGGACACGATACCACCGGAACCTATCCACCTCAAGTGCGCACCGCCGCTCAATTTGAGACCGTCGGCGGATATGAGGAGACATCCGATGTGGCGCGCATTCTTCACGAACGCATTGTGGAAATCAGCACGGCCCCGGCCGATGAGACCGTCTTCCTCGTCGCGCACGGCGAAAAACTGGACGAAGACGATGCCAAATGGCGCGCCCTCATCAATGCCCACATCGAGACGTTGAAGCAGGATCCTCACTGCGCGCAATTGAAGGCGATTCGCGCCGCCACCGTCCGCGAAGATTGGCCCGACAAACGGGACAAGGCGGTCAAAGACATTCGGGACATGATTGAAACGGCGTCGCAGACCGGACGCGCCCTGTTGATCGCCGATCGCCTGTATGGGTCAGGCCCCTACCCCAAACTGTTTCAAGGACTCGACTATACCCTCAACGACAAGGGCCTGGCGCACCCCGTTCTCACCGGGTGGCTTCGGACCGCCATCGATCGTGCCGCGGCCACACTCACAGCGCCGCGCGCCACCCCGTCGCGCTGAGCGACGCTCAACGGGAAAGGAGCAGAAGATGAATTGTCCGAAATGCGGCGGCTATATGACGCTCGACCGACTGATGGATTTTTATGCCAAGGAGCGACAGTGGCGCTGTATCAATTGCGGCTGCACCAGTCCGACGGTGGCAGCCATGCTCAAACTGAACAATCGAAGCACGGCTCGTCATGCGTGAGCCATCACACGGATGAGAGAGAAACACACCATATCGATCACGAATCACAAAGGAGACAAACGATGGAAGAAGCGATGCACGGTGACACACGATCCAAGCTGGTGTTGTGCGAATGTGGGAAGTTTCATTTCACGTACCGTTCGATGACGCTCCATTTCGAGCGACAAGAATTTTTCGCGTTCGTCGACTCCGTGGCACGGCTCGGAACACTGGTCAAAGATTCTGCCAACGGAACCGCGCATCACCCCGCTGCGGTCCAAAACTAACCCGGCGTACCTTTAGCGCGCCGGCGGCTTCGGGAGCACGGGTGCGGAATCGTAATCGGCGACCATGTGTGATGGCCTTCCTTGAATAGGATGATCAACGATCAGCCAGAATTGGACATCTATCTGGCCCATCGCGGCGAGTTGATCAACTACGCGGCAGGCATCGTCGGCTGCCGTTCTATGGCAGAAGATGTGGTACAAGAAGCCTACTTGCGCTTTCACCGTCCGGCTGACGGCTCCGAAATCGCGACGCCGGTCGGATATCTTTTTCGTATCGTCAGAAACCTCGCGGTGGATTGGTCGCGGCGGGTTGCGCTGGAGCGCCGGCATGTCGACGTCGTCGACGAGCCGCCCGCCACCGTTGCCGGCACTCCCTCGCCGGAGGACGAACTCGTACATCGGCAGGAATTGAAGCTCGTGTTAGAGGCGTTGGCCGAGTTACCGGAGCGGAGCCGACTCGCGCTGGAAATGCATCGCTTCGGAGGGCTGAAGTTAGAAGAGATCGGCAGGCGGCTGCACCTGTCGACGGCCTCCGTGCACAACTTGATTCATCAAGCATTGGCGCACTGCCAGGCACGGCTGAAAGCCGGAACGCGAGTCGGCACACGAGGGGCTTAAAAGTGGACTGGCCCGTTCGTCTAGTGACATGAGAGGATAAACGCGACCGGAAGGAATGCTCCATTCTGACGCACATGGAAGAAGATCAGGTCTCACAGCAGGCGTTGCACTGGCTGATCATGTTGAAAGATCGGCCGGACGATCGCGACATCCACATCAAGTTTGACGCCTGGCTCGCGCAATCCGATGCCCACGAGGCCGCCTGGGGCGAGGCTCAACGAACCTGGTCCGCCATCGGCCGCACCTTCCCCCTCCATACCGACCAGTGGCATAGGCAATCCACCCTCAGCTCACCGGTCGAGGCGGTTTCTCTCCCGGCGGAGATACCAGCGGACGACAGTTTCCAACAAGCTCCTACGACCGCCCCGACGACCTCTGCGACGACTCCGACGAGGGCAAGCAGGCGCAAGGTATTGATCGCGGCGGCCGTGGGATTTGCGGCCTGTCTCGTGCTCGCGCTGCCCACCGTCCGGCTGTGGTGGATAGCCGACTTCCATACGGGGGCGGGCGAGACGTCCCGTGTGGCGCTAAAAGACGGGAGCATTCTGCACCTGTCGGCGGATAGCGCAGCTCGAATTGCCTACGAACAAGACAGGCGCCAAGTCACGCTTTTGAAGGGCGAAGCTTTTTTCGAGGTGGCGCCCGATTCCGCCCGGCCGTTTCGCGTGGAAGCCGATGAATGGACCACGACCGTGCGCGGGACGGCATTTGACGTCGTATTGGACAAACGCGGCGCATCAATCGCAGTCGAACACGGGACCGTGGTCGTCGGTTCCCATGCGCCAGCGCCTTTCGGTGATCGAACCCTCGGGCCGGGCGACTGGGTGCGTCTGGAGCGGCAGCGGGGCGTCGTGGCCTCCGGCCGCGCGCAGGCCTCGCAAGCCGGTGCCTGGCGCAATGGATGGATGGTGGTCAAGAGCCGGTCCGTGGCAGACGTGATTAACGATCTTCGCCGTTACCATCGTGGGTTCATCCTGCTGACAGACCAGCGACTCGGCAGTCGCCTGGTCAGCGGGGTCTACGATCTTCGCCATCCGGAGGAAGCGTTGCGCGCCGTTGTGCAACCGCACTCAGCCGTGGTGCGTCAAGTCACGCCGTATTTGCTCGTCGTCTCTTCCTCTTGAGCGTCTGTCGGATTCATACCGTCCCCCTCCTCACGAACGATTGTCCGCACAGGTTTGACCGACCGATCACACGTCTTCTGCCTGGAGTAGAGGTGCTCTGAAAAAGTCTCATCCCCATCCGTCAACTAGATGGTAGGCCGCGCCGGCATGCGGCCGCGATCGAATCTGGAAAGGAACGGATGGCAACGATGGGAGAGACAATTAGACTCAGGGAACGATGGCCGGTGTGGCTTATCCTGTTCGCGATGTGGATGGCCTCCGGCGTTGAAACAGACGCATCGGCGGCGACTTCCATGCGATCCACCACGCAGAGCATGGCGACAGAGGGCACCCATCCAGCCGCATCGTCTGCACAAGCGCACGTGTCACGATCGTTCGACCTTCCGGCACAGCCGCTGGACGATGCGCTCGCGGCGTTCGGCCTTCAATCCGGACTGCAGGTGAGCGTGGATGCCCAGCTCGTGCGCGGCCTGTCTTCTCAGCCGGTGCACGGCAGCTACGTTCCCGAAGAGGCCCTTCGCGACTTGCTCCAGGGAACGGGCCTGACCTTTCGCACGGCCGGCGACAGCACCGTCGTCCTGGAGAAAGCCACGCCTCTTCCCTCGGCTACCACGCCGCAGCCAACCACCGCTCCACCTCCTTTCAAACCCGAGGAGTCACGCCATGCACCGCCGATCGTGAAAGTCCCCGAAATCATCATGCTGGGCGACAAGCTGGATCGCTCCATCGAGGATATCCCGCAAAGTGTCAGCCTGTTCACCGCTGACAACATTCTGCGCCAGGCCAACACGACCTCCGCGCAGGAGGTGTTCTATCGCACGCCGAACGTCAGCGTCGGAGAACCGGCCAACGGCAGCTTTCAAATCCGCGGCGTGAACAATAACAACGTCGTCCGCAATACCGACACAGGGGCCAATGGCTCGATCACCGTCCTGTCGAACTTGGTGCCCATCTCGTTCTCCTCAGCGGACTATTTTCCCCCCAGCCTTTGGGACATCAAGACAGTGGAAGTCTTCAAAGGGCCGCAATCGGTCACGCAAGGACCGAACTCGCTTGCGGGAGCCGTCCTGTTCAACTATCAGGAGCCGGAGTTCAACTATGAGGGGCGCTCCCGTTTTACCTACGCTTCCTACAATACACTCAATGCAGCGTTGGCCCAGAACCTCAAGCTCATCGATGATATGTTGGCGTTGCGCTTCAGTTACGAACGGCAAACGAGCGACGGGGCCATCGACAATAAACTTCTCAATATCGGAGATTGGGCCAATGTCGATCGGAATACCTTTCGTGGTCAGGCGCTGTTGCGGCCCTTCAAAAACAAGGACCTGGAGGCGAAGCTGACCGTCACGTCGGATTGGTTCGGGGGCAATGCGACTCCCAGTCATGGGAGATTCACGCCGTTTTTCGACCGGATCAACAGCCACGACGTCCGAGCGAAGGACGACATCAAGGGCACGACGGCTGGCCTCGTCGTGAACGGACGAATATCCGACGCGCTACGTGTCACCTCGATTTCCGGGTTCAATCACTTGCACCTGGGACAGATATTCGACGGGGGCGGCACGCCGGATTCTGACGGCACCGTCGATTTCTTCCGCAAGGAGAATGTCGGCACCCAGGAACTGCGGATGAATTACGAGACGCGCCGCTTCAGGGGGTTGGTCGGTGTGTTCGGACAATACGGCTCCTATGAAAGCGGATTCGATTTTGTCATTCCGGGGGCAGGCATTTTCATCAAATCCATCACGGACAAACGCTGGAATGCCAGCCTCTTCGGAGACGCGGAATACGATCTCACGGACCGACTGTCGATCGGCGCCGGCCTGCGGATTCACCATGAAGACTACCGGATTACGATGGGGCAGAACGTCTTCGGCTCTGCCATCGGCTCTCAAACCACAGAGCGGTCGGATACCGTGCCGTTGCCGAAAGTCCATATCAGCTATCAGTTGTTCGATCCTCTGAAAGTGGGACTGATGGTATCCCGCGGGTTCCGTTCAGGGGGCGGGTCCGTCACCTATTCTCCTCAGTTTGCCGGAGTGGAGACGAGCTCGTACGGTCCCGAGCATACCTGGAACTATGAGGCCTTCTTTCGCTCCATTTGGATGGACGGCAAGCTGACGGTCAACGGCAATGTCTTCTTCGTCGACTGGCAGGACATGATCGTCAGCATTCCAACCATCGGAGCGTTCGGCACAACCAATACCGTCACGGTCAATGCGGCCAGTGCTCGAACGCATGGCTTTGAAGTGCAGGCCGTCTATACTCCAATCGAGCAGGTCAGCGTCCCCTTGGGGCTGGGCTACACGCATACCGAATTTACGGACTTTCCTCTGACCCCCACCGAAAACATCGCCGGACAGGCGTTTCCCAACGCCCCTGCATGGAGCCTGTCGGCCGGCCTCGATTATCGGGCGCAGAACGGCATCTTCGCCACCTCCACCTTTTCATGGCGCAGCTCCACGTATGCCCAAGTGCAAAATGTGAATCAGACGAGACTCCAGCCCCGCGAGCTCTTGAGCGCCAAAGTGGGGTACGCTGCGGAACATTGGAGCGCCTACCTGTTCGGCAGCAACTTGCTGAACGACAATTATGCAACGCTCTTATTCCTCCAGCCCGGAGCACCGTTTGTCACCGGAAACAGCGGTCTTCCCCGAATGATCGGGTTCGGTTTCGAAGGATATTGGTGACGGTCTTCCTTTGGCGGTCGTGGTACGGAGAGTCTGAGCTTGTCGTCATGGTCTGGACGTTGAGCATGGAGTTTCGGCGTCGATATGAGTACAGTCGCCTGCTCCGTTGACTCGTGATGCCTGGTGATGACCTCGACCGATCTCGAACGACTCTTTCGCGACCATCAGCCGCTGTTGATCCGGTGGCTGGCGAAGCTGGTCCGCTGCGAAGATACCGCGGCGGATCTGGCGCAGGAGAGTTACGCCCGCATCGCCGGCGCAGCCGGCGAACAAACTATCGCGCATCCCCGCGCCTTCTTGTTCCGGACGGCAAGGAACCTGGCGCTCGACCACCTTCGCAAGATGCGAACCAGAGGCCAGACGGTCGAACCGCTGGACGACGTCGTTGAAGTGCCGAGTCCGGCCCCCTCCGCCGAGACGGCTTTAGTGGATCGGCAGCGCATCCGGCTCTTCACAGAGGCGCTTGGCACGCTGCCGCCCCGCTGTCGGGAAGTGTTCCTCCTGCACCGGCTCCACCAGTGTAGTTACCAGCAAATCGCCCAGCGCCTGGGCATTTCGGAGAGCGCTGTGGAGAAACACATCATCCGGGCGCTGAGCCGCTGCCGGGCGATCGTGAACCAAGGCGATGCGGAACACAGGTGAGGGATTGGCGCGCTCACTCGTCTCGGAGCTATACTCGCGCATCAGCCTGGTGACACAGACCCTTGCACCAGGCGAGAGCACTCGTCATGACCAAGCCGATTTCCCCCGATAATCGCTCTCCATACTCGCCGCCCGAGTCCGCCCAGGCGGAAGAGGCCATCACCTGGTTCGCGCGGCTGCGCTCGGGGCGCATGACCGCCCAGGAACAGGCGGCGTTTCAGACCTGGCGCAGCCGGAGTCCGGCGCATGAGGCGGCCTGGCAGGAGATCGGGGCGTTGTGGAATGAACCTGAATTAGCGGCGGCCGCCGGCGAGATGGAACAGGCCGTGGTGCCGACAGCAGGAGCGAGGCGCCGAGCATGGCTCTCGGTGCGGGTGGCAGCGGCCGCCGCAATGGCGGCGCTGGCCGTGGTTGCAGTCCTCTATCTGGCCGAGGTGCCCCTGCGCTGGCAAGCCGACTACATGACATCGGTCGGGCAACGCCATACCCTGACGCTGGCGGATCAGTCCACGATCACCCTCAATACGGACAGCGCGGTGGCGTGGAGTTACGGGATGGATCGCCGGGACATTCGCCTGCTCAAGGGCGAGGCCTTCTTTCGCGTGCAACCCGATGTCAAACGGCCCTTTGTGGTCAAGCATGAGGGCGTGACGGCCAAGGCGGTGGGGACGGCCTTCCTCGTCCGGGAACGCCAGGGACGAATACAGGTCACCGTGATCGAAGGCGTCGTCGCCGTACACACCGGGCAGGCGGATGTCCAGTCGCTCACAGCCACGGCCGGACAACAGATTCTGATCACGGCCGAAGGCGCCAGGGTGTCATCCGTCAATGCGGCGCTGGCTGCGGCCTGGACGACAGGGCGGCTCGTATTCGACAACGTGCCGTTCTCCGAGGTCGTCGCCGAGATCGGCCGATACCATCCCGGCTATATCGGACTGTGGAATCCCGCCCTGGCCCAACTTCGCGTCAGCGGCAGTTACAACCTAGCCGATACCTCGCACATTCTCACGACGCTCACGCAAACCCTGCCCGTGCACATGAACAGGCTCACGGATCGCCTCGTGGTCTTCCGCTGAAGATTGTGTTCCTCCCGCAACGTCCCGCTCCGAAAAAAACGTTCTCGCGCATGTGAGGGGCAGTCCCCGTCATTCGTCTAGGCAGGCACGCAATGGTGCGTCATGGTGCCGGTACATGAGGGAGGCTCTCGATGGTGGGAATCATTCGGATCTGCGTGCTGTGGGGACTATTGTTGTCGGCAGGAGCCTGGCCGTCGTGGCTATGGGCGCAAGCACCCGATCCGCTGTCGGCCCGCGTCGAGTTCGACATTGCGCCGCAACCGCTGACCGGTGCCTTGAACGAATTTGCCGCGAAAACCGGCCTGCAAGTCAGTTACCCCGCCGACCTTGCAGCAGGACTCTCGTCTCCAGGTCTGTCCGGGACACGTACGCCTATGCAAGCACTCGAAGCGCTGCTGGCTGGAACCGGCTTGGGGTTTCGCTTCGCCAACAGCGAGACCGTGACACTGGAACGGAATGCGCCCATCCCACCGACGCCGCTTGCACAGCCACAGAGCCAGGCCACGCCCGCGCCAGCGCGGGAATCGGGGCCAGAGACGTCTGCGGCAAAGAACGGTCAGAAACCCGTAAAGGTGCCGGAGATCATCGTGAAGGATGTGCGGGAGAAAGACGACGATACCAAATCGTATGTCGCGGAAGAAGCCAGTACTGCCACACGCACCGACACGCCGATTATTCAAGTGCCGCAGGCGGTCGAAGTGGTCACCCGAAAAGTGATGGACGATCAGAAGGCGATTCGCTTGGATCAGGCGCTGCGCAACGTCAGTGGTGTCGTGTCGCCGGACGCCTCCAGAGGGGTGTTCAATGATCGCAGCTATTGTCGAGGATTCGTGTGCGGGGTTTTTAAGAATAACATGCGCAATCTGGATCAACAGCAGGTTTTGACATATCGAGACATCTCCAATATCCAGCGCGTCGAAGTCCTCAAAGGGCCTCCCTCCGTTCTCTACGGACGCAGTGAACCATCCGGCATCGTAAATATCATCACCAAGCAGCCCCTGAAGGAATCCTACGCGTCTCTGGAAACCGTGTTCGGCAGCTATGGCCTCTACCGCCCTATGATCGATGTGTCAGGGCCCATGAATGAGAGTAAGACTCTTCGCTTCCGGATCAACGGCGCCTATGAAAACGCAGAGAGCTTCAGGGACCTCGTGCGGAGCCACCGCTATTTTATCTCCCCGGTGGTGACTTGGGATGCCGGGTCGAATACGTCCCTCACGTTTGAAGGTGAATATGTTCATAACAATCAAACGTTCGATCCGGGAATTCCGATCATCGGACGACGGCCGGCGCCGGTTCCCATTACCCGATTTCTGGGAGAGTCTTTTAATACGTATAACGTTCGTGAGGTTCGCGCGGGCTTTCTGATCAAGCACCGGTTCAACGATGACTTGCATCTTGAGAGCCAATTTCGGGTCGATCAGAGCTCATGGCATGGAGTGCAAATGGCATTTGGGGGATTGTTGCCAGACAATCAAACGCTCACTCGCATCAATCAGGCCGGAGGAGCGACTCAAGGAAGCTACTATTGGCGAAATGACCTCATCGGGAGTTTTGCCACTGGAAGCGTCAAGCATACAACTCTCGCCGGCTTCGAAATCGGCCGGAACAACTATTCCACGACCCTGGGCGCAGGGCTTTACCCGTCCATCAATATATACAACCCCCTCTACGGGCAGGCCGCGTTCGTCGATCCGCGAAAGACCGTGTTCGTCGATACGTTCTCGAACTCTATAGGTGCCTATCTCCAAGACCAGATCGACCTGACAGATTCCCTGCATCTCTTGGTGGGCGCTCGCGGGGACTACGTCTACCAGCACAGCGGTCAGGGGGTGTTTGGTCCGAAGAGAGATACGACGGCGGAAAATGTTGGGTTTAGCCCGCGAGTCGGGTTGACCTACCAGCCCATTCAACCCTTGGCCCTCTATGCGAACGTCACGCGATCGTTCAATCCGACTTTTACCGCAACGGGCGAAGCCAACAATCTGTTCATTCCCGAAACAGCGACGCAGTATGAGGCCGGCATCAAGGCCGACGTAGTCCCAGGCCGCCTGACGTCGAACGTTGCAGTATACCGGATTCTTAAGCAGCATGTGTTGGCGATAGACCCCGGCAATCCCCTGCTTCAAATTCAGACCGGGGCACAACGCAGCCAGGGCGTCGAGTTTGACCTTACGGCACAACTGACAACCGCTTGGAAACTCATTGCAACCTACGCGTACACCGATGCGAGAATCACAGCGGACACGACGTTCAGTATCGGCAATCGGCTGCCGCTTGTCGCACGGCATACGGGCAGCATGTGGACGACGTACGACTTTCTGGATGGTCCCCTCCAGGGCTTCGGCCTCGGAACGGGGCTCTTTGCCGTGGGCGAGCGGAGCGGGGATCTGGCGAATACCTTCGAACTGCCGGGATACGTGCGAGTCGATGCGGCGCTCTTCTACCGCAAGCCTGCGTTCCTTCCCCGCACGAATCTCACCATACAGCTGAATGTGCAAAATCTGCTCGACCACGAGTACTACTACGGCGGGGCAACGATCCGAACATCCGGGGCCTTTCCCGGGGCGCCGTTGACGTTTATAGGCTCGGTCAAGTTCGAGTACTACTAAGAGGGGTGCATGTCGATCGTCCCAAACGGACTGCGTTTCTGGTACGTCCTCCACAAGTGGACGAGTCTCATCTGTACCCTCTTCCTTCTCCTGCTGTGTCTGACGGGCCTGCCGCTGGTGTTTCACGAGGAACTGGCCGTCATGCTCGGAGACCTCGTGGAACCACCGGTTCGGGTGGAGCCGAAACCGGTCGACCTCGACCGTGTGATCGCCGACGCTCTGGCCCGTCGCCCGGCTGATCAGGTCAAGTTTCTGATGCTGGACCTCGATCATCCGATCTGGCAGGTCACGATGGGAGCGCATGTCGCGGCGCAAGCCAATTCGGCGGCGTTCCTGTACGACGCCCGCAGCGGCGAGTTTATTCACCATCGACCAGTGAACCAGGGTCTGATGAATGTGCTGCTCAAGCTCCACGTCGACTTGCTGGCCGGATTGCCCGGCACGTTGTTTCTCGGTGCCATGGGCGCCCTGTTTGTCTTATCCGTCGTGTCGGGGGTGGTCGTCTATGGCCCTTTCATGCGGAGGCTTCCGTTTGGGACCGTGCGATGGGACGGCAGCCGGCGATTGACCTGGCTCGATCTGCACAACCTGCTCGGTATCGTCACCGTCGCCTGGGCGGTGACGGTCGGAGCCACCGGCGTGATCAACACATTGGCACGGCCGCTGCTCGCCATATGGCAGAAAACGGAACTGGCGGAGATGACCCATGCCTGGCGCAGCCGTCCTCCATTGACGTCGATCGCCTCCGTCGACCGCGCGGCGCACACGGCAAGACAAGCGGAACCAAACCTGGAGATACGGATCATCGCCATGCCCGGCACGCCCTTCGCCGGGAACCATCACTTTGCGTTCTTTATGCGCGGCAACACGCCGTTGACGGAGCGGCTCTTGCGGCCGGTGTTGGTCGATGCGACCACCCTTGAACTCACCGCGTCTCGAGACATGCCCTGGTACTTACGCCTGCTGTTGGTGTCCCAGCCTCTCCATTTCGGAGATTACGGCGGCATGCCGTTGAAAATCCTCTGGGCCATCCTCGATCTCATCACCATTGCCGTCCTCATGAGCGGCTTGTACCTCTGGTGGAAGAAACGGGAGGACCCACTCGCGAACGAGATCGAGCAAGCATGGAGTCGTTGATGTCATGGCGACGTGGCCGTGGAAGACTCCGAGATGCATGGCGCCCTTAGGCGCCGGCGCGATCGCAGGTGCGGATCGCAGAACAGGCAGATCTGATGATCGTAACGCGAACCCCTCGTGAAATTTGGAGCATGCCGCTGATCATGGCGATGGTCTCCGCCCTTGGCTTGACCTCCGCTCTGCTGGGAGACGACGTCTGGGACTGCCTCTCGTGGCTGGCGCTCGCCGCTCCCCTCGCCGTGATCGGATGGCATCTGAGTCATCCGCCGCACCACTGATCCGACCGCCATCCACCTCCATCACCGGCGGCCGCTTCCACTGAAGCCCGTCCTTGCGGCTTATTTTCCTTTTTGGATAGCCGTGATCTCTTCCGGACCGAATCGATGGCTCACGGCAGTCGCGGTCGTCTCGCCGAAGTGCCGGAAGGCGGCTTCCACCATGAGCGGGGCCAGGTTCGTGAGATCGTTCGAGTTCCCGGTCTGCAGCGTGTCCCCACGCCACAGTTCGACGGCGGCGCCGCTCGCACTCGACTTCTTCATATCGACCACCACGATCACGAGTTGATTCTGATACTGAGGCATACCGGCTGCACCGGCAGGGGTGCTGGCCGCCATGCCGTACGAACCGCCGCCGGCTCCCGGCGTTCCCATCCCACCCCCGGCGCCCATCGGAGGCGTCGGCGACCCCATTGTGGTCGGGGCGGTTGTCTTCGCCGTGCTGCCATAAGCGAGAAATACGCCAAGCTGCGCCGTCTTCTCGCTGGTTTTCTTGTATCCCATCCCCTGCATTTTCTCCGATATCAGCGTCGCATAGGCCGGAAAAGCCGGGTCCTTCGCGACTTCCGTGGTGGGGAGAACGGTGTAGGTCACCTGCTGTGGTATCGCCTCAGCGACAGTCCTCTTGCCTGACGCCGTCACGGTGACGGTCTGTGCGCATCCCGAGCACACCAACGATATGGCTCCTACCAAGACGGTCCAAACGACGCCGCTACGAACATGCTTGTTCATGAGTCCCCCCTGTGAGGCAATGAGGTTGTGCTTCATATCGATCGTGATACACGCTCTGCCATGACGGTGTTGCGGTCCGAGCATGGTCAATAATGGAGATTCCGCATCACCTGTGCAAGCGGTGACTCATCCGGATGCCGAACATTCCCACTTCGATGTCGCTCTGCTAGCGTGCCGCACAGGACGCAGGAACCACCGGCACCCATCCCCTTCCTCATGACGACAGTTCCCGCAAGGCCATCCCCTCAGATCTCAATGCCATGAACGAACCGAAGCCCGATTCCTGCGACGACTCGTTTCACGGATCGCCGCTCTTCCAGGTCTTTATCGACTGCGCCAAGGAGCTGCGCTCGTTTTTGACCCGTCGCCTGGGATGCGCCGAGGTCGCGGCCGACCTCGTGCAAGACACCTATATCCGGCTGGCCACCAGACCCGACCCGGACGTGCATGCCAATCCGCGTGCCCTCGTCTTCCGGGTGGCCGCGAATCTGGCCACGGATCATTCCAGAAAGCAACGCCTCCGCGACACGTACGATGGCGGAACCCTTGACGATCTGGCCGTCCCTTCGCTGGTACCCGCACCGGATGCCGAACTGACGGCGCAACAAGACCATGCGCTGTTGAAACAAGCGATCGCGCGATTGCCGGAAAAGCGGCGCACGGTCTTTTTACTGCGGATGGCGCAAGGGTTGCCCTATGATCAGATCGCAAGCAGAGTAGGAATCTCCGTCAGCGCGGTCGAAAAACATATGAGTCAGGCCATTGTCCATTGCCGGACCTATGTTGAACGGCACCATGGTGCCGGCGATGATTGAGCCTTTCATCGGCTGGATCGTTGTGTAAGGATAGAGATGCAGAGCACCATTTTTCGCATGACGGATCCGTCCAACTCTCAGCGCTCCCTTTCAGATCAAGCCGTGGTGTGGCTCGTTCGCCTGCAAGCCCATGATGCCACCGACGCGGATCGAGCGAGATTTGCTTCCTGGTATGCGACCAGCGACGCCCACCGGTCTGCCTATTCGGAAGCGGAAGCGTTCGTCGGCCGGCTCCGTCAACCCGCCCAAGCAGTCTGGGAGGAACAACACCTCCGCCGTTCCTCCGCCCCCCCTCAATGGACAGGCCGCCGACTCGCGAGCATCGCGGCCTGCCTGGCGGTCGTGGCGGCCGGATTCCTCCTCTGGCCGATGGTCGAAACAACACCCGGCGAATGGCTCACGACGCATAAGGGCGAACAGCGGCGCGTTGAATTGGCCGATGGGTCATCCGTATTGCTTAACTCCAATACGGAGTTACGCATGGCCTATAGCGACCATCGTCGTCAGCTGGCCCTGCAGAAAGGGGAGGCCTTTTTTACCGTCGCGAAGGATTCTACTCGCCCCTTCGAGGTCACGGCCGCAGGAGGCCTGACCAAAGCCGTGGGAACCGAGTTCAACGTCCGAGTGAGAGATGCGGCAGCCACGGTAACGGTCACCGAGGGCGTGGTGGAAGTCTCGCAAGCGGAACCAGCGGATGAGCATGCTCGGACGGCGCTCCCGATCCGCCTCCATCCAAGCGAAACGGTCAGGTATTCTCATGACGGGATGGGTGGAATCACCCGCAGTGACACTCTCAGCAGCTTGGCCTGGCGGCGGGGGCAATTTGTTTTCAATCAGCAACCATTGGGAGAGGTCATCGAAGAATTGAATCAACAATGGAACGGGCACGTGTTTGTGGGCAGCGGAAAACTCCGGCAACTCCCAGTCAACGGCGTCTTTGATATCCATGATCCCCCGGCAGTTGTGCGGGCCATTGAACGCACCTTTCATGTCCGCTCCGTCACCTTGCCCTTTCAGATCATCGTTTTGTATTGATCGATCCCGCGTCTTCTTGCCGTTCGCATAGCAGGATGCGGAAAAAGTCCGCCGGCGGCGTTCTCCAAATCCGTGAAGCGTGAATCGTGAAGCGTATCTCGTCAGAATCCGCAACTTGGCCGTCACGAGAGACGAACGACGTTTCACGCACGACGAACTTTTTTACGCATCCTGCAAGCTATTCTGACGCGAGACGCCTCTAGACCACGACACCATTCCCCTCGCCCCTGTCCTTCAAGCACCGGTTCATAGCGCCTCCAAAAAAAATCGCCGGACCTTTGAGGGTCGCGCTCGTTCACCCGTTGTAGGGGTAGAGACGCCCATATCCATTACCTCAAGGGAGCCACCATGCCGTTTTTGCGCAACTCGTCCTCTCGCTCGATCGTGAACACCATTGTGCTGTGCATGATTGCCTTCGGGCCATGGAATCAGAGTGCGATCGCACAGCCCCAGATCTCGGAGAATTCTTCAGGGACGATGCCGTTCGACATCGGCCCGCAACCGCTCGGCTCAGCCATCGCGGAGTTTGCGGCCGCCACCAAGTACCAAGTGCTGTATGGGCAAGGCATTCAGCAGGAGGCACAGAGCAAGGGCGCGCGAGGACTCTACACCCCCGCCGAGGCTTTGAACACCATCCTCGATGGAACCGGCGTCACCTATCGGTTTACCGACGAACGAACGCTGACATTGGATCAGTCGGGCATGGTTCCGATTCCGGTCCCGGCGTCACAGCCACGCTCTGAGTCGCCGCAAACAGACTCCCCCGCTCCCAGCGCGGCTCGCAATTCCAAACCGGTCAAGGTGCCTGAGATCCTGGTGAAGGACGTCCGGGAACGCGAGGGCGACGTGTCCTACGTGGCGGAGGACACGAACACGGCGACGAAAAGCGACATCCCGCTGATCGAAACGCCTCAGTCCGTCAGCGTGATCACGCGCGCCCGCATCCAGGCGCAAGAAATCAACTCGATCGGCGAGGCCTTGCGATACACCGCTGGCGTGCGAGGCGAACCGTTCGGGTTCGATTCGCGCCTGACCTGGCTGCAGTTTCGCGGGTTCGACAACACTACGAACGGCCTCTTCAAGGATGGCCTGCAACTTCGCAACCCGGCCTTTGGAATCAGCTACAACCTCGAACCCTACGGCGCGGAACAGTTAGACGTGCTGCGCGGGCCGTCCTCGTTTCTGTATGGACAGGGCAGCCCCGGCGGATTGCTCAATTACGTCTCCAAACGGCCGACCCAGCAGTCGCTTCATGAGGTACAGTTTCTGGCCGGCAATTTCGGGCGTTATGAAGGCCGGTTCGATTTCGGAGGCCGAGTCAACGACAGCGACACCTTTTCCTTCCGCATGACCGGCCTGATCCGGGAAAGCGGCACGCAAATCGACAATGTGCCGAATGATCGGGTGTTCATCGCGCCGGCTTTGACCTGGCGTATGGCACCCGGCACGAGCCTGACATTTTTCGCCACCTATCAGAGGGATCGCGCCGGAGCCTTCCAATGGTTGCCGGCCGATGGGACGCTCCGTTTCAACCCCAATGGGTTCATTCAACCTCACCGATTTACGGGTCAGCCGTCCGTGGATCGCTACAACCGCAGCGAACATTCTGTCGGCTACGAGCTTCACCATCGGTTGTCTCAGAATTGGACGTTTCTGCAGAAAATGCGTTACAACTCGAACGAAACCGACAACGTCACGACCTTTGTCCTCGGTTTGGAACCGGACCGTCGTACCGCGCTGCGGGATCAATGGACCAGTTACGGCAAATTGACCGCCATCGCGCTCGATAATCAGCTCAGCGGACGACTCTCCACCGGCCCGCTGCAGCATACGCTCCTGGCCGGCCTTGATTTTCAGCGCATCTCCGTCCGGCATAATCAAAACTTTGCGGAAGCGTCATCCATCGATATCTTCAATCGATACGACTACGGCACGCTGGGCGTGATTCCCTACTTCGACAGCAGACAGGATACGAAGCAATTGCAGACCGGCGTCTATATCCAAGATCAGATCAAACTCAACAACTGGTTGCTGACCCTGGGAGGCCGCCACGATTGGGCCCGCAATGAAGCGACCGACAACGTGGCCGGCACCACGAGCTCGCAAAGCGACCGCAAAGCCACAGGCCGCGCCGCATTGACCTATCTCTTCGACAGCGGACTGGCGCCCTACATCAGCTATTCGACATTTTTCCTCCCTTCGCTGGGCATCGACGCCAACGGAAATCAGTTCAAGCCGGAAACCGGCCGGCAATACGAAGTCGGCATCAAGTATCAGATTCCCCATACCCGCGCCTTCCTGACCGCGGCGGTCTTCGACCTCACGCGAGAGAACTATGTCCAGACCGACCCAGGGACGTTCCTGCCGGTACAACGCGGCAAAGCCCGCTCCCGGGGATTGGAGTTGGAAGCGGTCGCCACCTTCGAGTCCGGTTGGGATCTGATCGCGGCCTATACGCTCTTAGACAACGAGGTGAGAGAAACCGTCGATCCGAGCGAACAAGGCAAACGTCTGGTGCAGGTCCCGGCCCAATTCGGGTCCGCCTGGGCGAAATACACCGTCCCCCAGGGAAAATGGAAAGGCTTCGGCATCGGCGGCGGAGTCAGATACACCGGCTATAACTATGCCGATACTGCTAATAGCTTCCGGGTTCCCAGTTACGTGGTCGGCGATGCCGTCATCGACTACACCTGGAACCATTACCGGTTTGCGCTGAATATCAACAACATCCTGAACCACAACACGTACGGCTGTTTCAACGAAGGCATCACCTGTAACTTCGGCGAACGGCGCACCGTGGTGGGCACCGTGGCCTACAGATGGTGACGGGCTTCACCAGAACCTAGGCCGGCAGGCGCTCCTTCGTGTTGATCCGTTCGCAAGCCACGAGTGCTGACAGGGCATGCCTTCGCGCATCCTTCCGTGTGAGGAGACCGTGCCGCGCGCACCGGTTCTGTGTGGACCGCTCTGCCCGTGACACAGCCGCCGAGACATGGCGAGAGGGGACAATCTGCGTCCACACAGAGGCACAGTCGACGAATGAGCCAAATTCCTCTTGATGCATGAACACCGAGCCCGTGTTCGATGTTTCCGCCGACGTAACCACTGGGTGTTCCACTCACTGCGGAGCCGCCGGGGATAGCCTTGCGCCGCTCATGACGAGTCTCTCCCATGCCCACCCACCGGCTCCGCGCCGCTGAGGCCACTCCTCTCTCCCCCTCCCCACCTGAATTCAGCCGTTCGGAGAGGCTCCGGATATTGAGCATGGTGTTTCGGCGGCGATGCCTGTAGGGTCTGCGCGTCCAGGATTAATGGTTGTACTTCCTATGACGACGGCCGACATTCGACACTGTTATCGGCAGTATCAGCCACTCGCCCCTGTTTCCGACGGCGCCCCGCTGCCCCCAGGCACAACCCGATTGCATCCATGAGCACATCGTCCCCTTCAGATCTGGAAGGATTCTTCCGGGACTACCGCTCTGAGCTGGCGGCCAAGCTGCGACGCATCGTCGGATGCGCCGACACCGCTGCAGACCTTCTACAAGAGACTTACTTGCGCGTGATGGGCAATCCGCGTGAACCGGAGATCGCGTATCCGCGGGCCTATCTCCATCGAATCGCCACCAACTTGGCACTGGATCATCTTCGGAAGCAGAAGCTGCGCACTCCTCTGCACGTGCCGCTGGAAGACGCCGCGGTTGTGCCGAGCGATGCCCCGGCTCCGGTGGATGAAATCTACGGAAAGCAGCGGCTGGCGGTCTTTCAAGACGCATTCCGGTCTCTACCGCACGTGACGCAACAGGTGTTGTGGCTTCGCCGGGTACAGGGATGTCCGCATGAAGACATCGCGACGCGGCTCAAGTTGACGAAACGACAAGTGGAAAACCATCTGGCCAAGGCGCTATACCATTGCCAGAAAGCCCTCGACGAGGTAGCGAGGGCATGATGGTGACCGGCGTGGCCGACCAAGAACGCGATTTGCTCCGAGAAGCGACCGAATGGTTTGCCCGTTTCGATGCTGAGGACTTTACCGACGAGGAACGCCGGCGGCTCGAGAGTTGGCGCCGGCGCAGTCCGGAGCATGACGAGGCCTTTGAGCGCATTTGCCGTACATGGGAGGCGGCAGACCTTGCTGTGGCGCTCGGCTCCGTTCCCCCGGCCGATGTGCAGGAACGGCCACGCTCGAGCATTGGGCCTCGAACCTGGTGGGCCGTCGCCGCAACACTGCTGTTGGTCGCAGGATGCTGGTCCTTCTCCAGCCACGTGTTCCTCACCCTCAGGGCAGACTATGCCACCGCCACCGGTGAGCAGCGAACGATTCACCTGCCCGACCGCTCATCCGTGGTTCTGAACACGAATACGGCACTGGTGTCCCATGTCGAGGGCGCACATCGCCTCGTTCGCCTGCTCAAGGGCGAAGCGTTGTTCCAGGTACAGGCCGATGCGACAAGACCGTTCATCGTCGAGCATGCGGGGCATCGGGTGCGGGTGCTGGGAACCGAATTCGTCGTCCGTGAACAACAGGAAACCACGACCATCACCGTCATCCACGGTACGGTCCAGGTGACAGGCGCGAACCCGTCATCGTCTCCGATCCACCTCACGGCCGGGCAACGGGTGTCCATCGGGGCTGACGGCGCCGGACCTGTCTCCCACGTGACGGCGGCCGATGCCACGGCCTGGACGCGCCGGCGTCTCGTGGTCTCCGATCAGCCGCTCTCGGAGGTCATCGAGGAAATGCAACGGTATCATTCCGGCTCCATCGTAATCTTGAATCCGTCGGCTCGCGGGATTCGAGTCACCGGCATCTACGATCTCACCAACACAGCCGACACGATGACGGTGCTCGCCAACACGCTGCCGATTCACATGGATCGGCTGACCGACCGGTTAATTGTTCTTCGCTAAAAGAAAAAAATTTTCTCTGCTTTCCCGAACCGCCCTTTCCCATACGTTACACCTATAAGCGCGCGTATCGTGACGAACCGCTGAGAGTCGCATGCGCTCATTCAGAGCGCATCATTGAACTCCTGGACAGATGGTAGCAAAGGAGGCTTCTGTGAGCAGAGTGCCGATGTCGTGGTGTGTCTACTGGGATCAGATGCGACGCCGAGTCGCAATGTGCGTCGTCTTCCTCTGCCTCATGCAGGCCCCGGCGCCTCTCCTCTCCCGCGCGCAATCGGACCATGTTTTCGAGTTCGATATTCCCGCGCAGCCGTTGGATCACGCGTTGAAATCGTTTGCGGCGACGACAGATTTCCTGCTCAGCTACGAAGCCGCGATGACCGCAGGGTTGGTTTCGACGGGAGTCACCGGCCGGTACACCTCAGTGGATGCGCTGAGGCGATTGTTGACGGATACAGGGCTGAACTATCGATTTGCCAACGACACAACCATCACCCTCCAGCCCGTGAGCAGCCCGGTCCCGACCCCGGTAGCCCCTCCACAAAGCCAGACGGTCCCCACCGGAACGCACGAGCAGCCGTCCGGCGGCAACGAAAACGCGGTCAACCAGAAGCCGGTCAAAGTGCCGGAGATCCTCGTGAAAGACGTGCGCCAGCGCGACGACACGACCTCCTACGTGGCCGAAGAGACGAGTACGGCGACGAAAACTGATACCCCGCTCATCGAGACCCCGCAGACCATCAACGTCATCACACGCGCCGAGATGAACACCCGACTGGTGCAAAACATCAGCCAGGCAGTCATGTACACCCCCGGCATCCTCACGGAAATGTATGGGCCGGTGATGCGGGACGATTATTTCAATATCCGTGGCTTCGATGCGCCGCAATTCCTGGATGGGCTGGGATTAGTCGGTATCAATTACGGCAACCTGCGCATTGAGCCCTACGGGTTGGAACGAGTCGAGATCCTCAAAGGTCCGGCGTCCATGCTCTATGGCCAAAGCTCCCCCGGCGGTTTGGTCAACATGACAAGCAAACGGCCCACTGAGGCTCCGGTGCGGGAGATTTTATTGACCGGCGGCAGTTTCAAGCGCATGCAGGCCGGAATCGACCTGGGCGGACCGATCGACGAGAAAGGGCGGTTTCTGTACCGGATTACGGCGCTGGGGCGCTATAGCGACACGCAGATCGATTTTGCCAAGGACAATCGCTACTTCATCGCGCCGAGTTTGACCTGGCGCCCGAATGCCAACACCTCGTTCACGATTCTCAGCCAGTTTCAGAAGGACGATGCCGGAAACACCCTGCAGTTCCTTCCTCCGGAAGGCTCGCTGCTCGGGAATCCGAACGGCAGAATCCCGATCAATCGATTTGTCGGCGAACCCGGGTTCGATCGCTGGAAGCGGCAGCAATACACGATGGGGTATGCGTTGGAGCATCGGTTCAACGAGTCCTGGAAGTTGGAACAAAACTTCCGCTTCGCCCACGTTCGGACCGACTATCCCACCACGTTTTACCTGGATTTCGTGCGGGACGGCGACGAGAACCCGGTGGATTTTCGAACAATCAGCCGCCTGGCCGGACTGTATCGGGATCTTGCGAATACGGCCACCCTGGACACCCGTCTCCAAGGAGCCTTTGACACCGCAATGCTGCGGCACACGGTGTTGATGGGCGTCGATTATCGGCGCCTCTGGGGTCGATCGCAACGCGGGTTTTCCGACTCTCCGACGCTGGATGTCTATGCGCCCCTCTACGATCAGCCGTGGACGACGCCGGTGATCGACTTCACGACCGCCCAGCAGCGCGACCAAGTCGGCGTGTACGCGCAGGACCAGGTCAAGTACGACCGATGGATCCTGACGCTGGGGGCTCGCTACGATTTCGCCAACACCGATACCCAAACCACCGACCTGCTCTTCGACGAACGGGCCACAACGCGACAACGGGACAATGCCGCTACCTATCGTGTCGGATTGAGTTACCTCTTCGACAGCGGCATCGCGCCCTATGTCAGCTACTCGACCTCGTTTCAGCCGGAGGCCGGAACCGACTTCGGCGGTACACCGTTCAAGCCCACCACGGGGCAACAGTATGAAGCCGGCATCAAATTCAAGCCCGCCGGCTACGATGCGCTCCTAACCGTCTCCGCCTATCACCTGCTCCGGCAAAATATCGTGACGCCGGATCTCACGCCGGGACATTTCGGCTTCAATGTGCAGACCGGAGAAGCCCTGGCGCGCGGCATTGAGGTGGAGGCGAAGGCGAATCTCACGCAGTCGCTCGGCATCATCGCGGGGTATGCCTTTACCGATACGAAGGTCACGGAGAGCAATGATCCCCTCACCCTCGGCCGCCGGTTGTCGCTGACCCCCAAGCATCAAGCGTCATTCTGGCTCGACTATGGGTTTCAAGAAGGGCCATTGGCCGGACTGAATCTGGGCGGCGGGACACGCTATACCGGGTCGAACTACGGCGACCTGTCCAACAGCTTGAAAGCGCCCTCTTACGTCTTATTCGATGCCGCCGTCCGATATGACCTGCGACGTGTGCACGACTCGCTCCGAGGGGCCGAGTTGAGCGTCAACCTCAACAACCTGCTCGATCGCGAATACGTCGCGACCTGCGCGGATGCGGCCTGCTTCTACGGAGTCCGGCGCACGGTCTATGCCAGCCTGCGGTATCGCTGGTGAGAAGGGAGAGCATGCTTCGTCCCCGCATGCATTGGCAACCGAGCGTTCTCGCGCCGGCCTGCATCACCGACGGCCGTTGCTGCCCTGCGGGCAGACCCAATCCGAATGAGAAGGCCGAGGTCGCCATGCCCGACACTCTGCAACACCCGCGGAGAGGGACAGGGGCTCGTGATCTCCCTCGGCTGCTGGCCGGTCCGGCGACCGATCGATTTCAAGTCGACCGGTAGTCGGAAGCACGAGGCCCCTTCTCCGCCGGATTCGGCTGAAGCGGTCAGGTAGCCGTCGGCACCTGACCTATCACCCTCCTCCCCTGGCGGCTCACCGTCATGGATAACCGCCGGGAGATCATTGCCTTCTGCCGGCCAAACCGTGTAGGCATACGGAGGAGTACTACTGCGAGAACACTATGAACCATATCGCACTGCTTATTCACCGATGGGCAGGACTGCTGATGGCCGGATTCCTGATCCTGTCGGGACTGACCGGTGCCGTCATCTCTTGGGATCATGAACTCGACGAACTGCTAAATCCCCATCTGACGCACGCCTCGTCCCGCGGGCCCTCCCTCTCGCTGTTCGATCTGGCCGACGCCATCGAGGCGCGAGACCCGCGCGCGCGGGTGACGTTCATTCCGCTGGCCGTTGAAGCGGGTGATGCGCTCGCCTTTGGGGTCGATCCGCGCGTCGATCCCGCGACGGGCCGGTTGTACGAGTTGGGCTATAACCAGGTGTTCATCGATCCGGCGACGGGGGGCGAATTGGGGCGGCGCGAATGGGGCGCCGTGTGGCCGGTCACCAAGGAAACGTTCGTGTCGTTTCTGTACAAGCTGCATTATTCGCTGCACATCCCGGAGATGTGGGGAATCGACGAATGGGGCCTGTGGGTCATGGGCGGCATCGCCATTCTGTGGGCCTTGGATTGTTTCGTCGGTTTCTATCTGACCCTGCCGTCGAAGATTCCGCCGTCGCATGCGCAGTCCCATCCGGGATGGTGGGTTCGTTGGAAACCGTCCTGGGTGGTCAAGCTGTCGGGGACGAGCCGCCGCATCAACTTTGATTTCCACCGCGCATTTGGTCTCTGGGCATGGGTCTTGTTGTTCATGCTGGCCTTCACGGCCTTTTCTCTCAATCTCTACCGAGAGCTGTTTTATCCGTTGATGTCCCTGGTCACCCAGGTAACGCCGACGCCGTTCGACTTGCGCGAGCCGAGCGGCAAACATCACCCCATCGCGCCCGCCGTCGGCTTTGCGGAGATCCTTGAGCGGGCCCGGCAGGAACAGGCGGCACAAGGCCGGCAGGAGCCGGAAGGCGACCTGTCCTATAGTCAAGAGTTCGGGATCTATACCGTACGGTTCTTCAAGCCCGGCGATGATCACGGCGCGGCCGGCGTGGGCCCGCCGGCCTTGTACTTCGACGGCAGCGACGGCCGGTATCTGGGCGATCGCCAACCGTGGAAGGGCACGGCGGGTGATCTTTTCGTGCAAGCCCAGTTCCCGATGCATTCCGGCCGCATTCTCGGTCTGCCGGGCCGCATTCTGGTCTCGATGCTAGGCGTGGGTACCGCCGCCCTGTCGATCACGGGGGTCGTCATCTGGTGGAGAAAACAGGCGGCCTATGCCAGGCGTGCCCAACGGCACCTGGTCAAATCCGATGCCGTCACGGCCGGGTGAGACGGAGCGCCGATCGCCCCATCGACTGCCTCCAAGGCTCTTCCCTCCTCCATCCACTTCCCTGGAATTCGAACATTCCATTTTTCTCTTGGATCCTGCTATGCATCGCCGCTCGCCAAAGGAATCCGCGCGATCGTTGTCCGCCATGACCTCATGACATCCGGAGAAATCGAACAACTATACAGAGACCATCAACGGGTGCTCATCCGATGGCTGGCCAAACTGGTGCGCTGCCAGGACACGGCCGCCGATCTGGCGCAGGAGAGTTATGTGCGTGTGGCGGGAGCGGCCAAGCAACCCATCGCCAACCCGCGCGCCTTTCTCTTTCGCACCGCCCACAACGTCGCCTTGGATTATCTCCGCCGCATGCGCCAAGGGTTTCGGCAAGCCGCGTCGCTGGATGACGCCTCCGAGATCGCGAGCCCGATCCCCTCGGCCGAGCGCGAGTTGCTCGGGAAGGAACGGTTTCACCTGTTCCTGAAGTCGATCGAGTCCCTTCCACCGCGCACACGCGAAGCCTATCTCCAGTACCGCGTGTACGGCTACTCCTATGCAGAGATCGCCGAACGCATGGGCATCTCCGAGAGCGGCGTGGAAAAACTGTTGATGCGCGCGCTCGAGCGTCATTGTGCCGCGATTGAATCGCTCGACCGGGAGGAATGAGGATCATGACGCGCCGTTTCGTCACAGGATATACTGAGCCCCACGTAGGCTCAGACCGGCCGGTTGCCGCGGTGAGACCGCATCATGAGAGAACCCGATCCAAGCACACAAAGTCCGAACGAGGCCGTCGTGCGTAAGGAAGCGATGACGTGGGTGGTGCGTCTTGCCGGCAATCGGCTGTCCGTCGAGGACCGACGCGAATTTGAAACCTGGCGGGCGCAGAGCCCCGCCCATGCGCGAGTCTACGAGTCGGTGTCGGCGGTATGGAACGATCCGGACCTGCACGCCGCCGCGACTCACGCGGCGTTTCACGTTCCGCCCGCGCGGATCGATCGCACCCTCCCACGCGCGCGACGGATGATGGTTTCGGCGGGGCTGGCGACGGCGGCGGTGTTGGTTCTCATGACCCTCTATTGGGATCCGCTCATCACGCTTCAGGCCGACCATCACACCGGAATCGGCGAACGCCGGACGATCACCCTCCCCGATCAATCGACCGTGATCCTTAACACACAAACCGCCGTGGGGATCTCGTTCGAGGGGGGCACCAGGCGCGTCCGCTTGCTCAAGGGCGAAGCCTTCTTTCAGGTCACGCCCGATCCTGACCGGCCCTTCCTGGTACAAGGCGCAAGGAGCGTCACTCGGGCGGTGGGCACCGGATTCACCGTCCGGTCGGCCGAGCGCGAACGGGTCACCGTGTTGGAAGGAACCGTCGAAGTCGCCGCCCACGATGACGGCGAAGAGCCCGTCCGGCTGCACGCCGGGTCCGAAGTCGAGATCGAACAGGGGCGCCTCGGCGCGGCCCATGCCGTCGACATGGCGGCGGCGGAAGCCTGGATGAAGGACCGCCTCGTCGTCAACGGCATGCCGTTGACGCAGGTGCTCGACGAAGTGCGCCGCTACCATCCGGGAAAGATCCTTCTCTTGAACGACGACGTGGGGCGCCACGCGGTGACGGGCACGTACAATCTGGCCGAGCCGACCAAAATCGTCGCCCTGCTGATCAAAACGTTTCCCCTGCGCTCGGTGTCGCTGGGCGACCACCTCATCATCCTCTTCTAGCAGGCTGCGGAAAAAGTCCGCCAGCGGCGTTCTCGCATCAGTCAGAGGCTCACCGTGCGGCACGAGTACGATTCGCCCTGTTCGTTCGCTGCGGCCTTGACTGCGGAATGGCGCGTCTTGGCGCGCCTGGGTTGGGCGGGTGAGAATCGTCGCCTTTTTGCGCACCCTGCGGGCTATTCTGGGGCGAGATGGCCCCTGTGTGAAACGCGACGTATGACGCAGTAATCGAGTTTTTCCGCATCCTGCTAGAGCCGTCGTTCTCACGTCGCTCCCGCTCTCGATGCTCAGCCGTTGAAAAATATTTTCCGCGAGGTGAGGAAAAAGAATCCTCCTTGCGTCTAGGCATGCACGGGCACGAACAAGGAGGCGGTGCATGAAGAGGACGTTATCGGAACTGTTTCGCATACCAGTCTGCGCGATGATGATCTGGGCCTCGGCGACCGCCTTTCCGGCGCAGGCGCAAGAGCCGACGGCGCCCACCCCGCAAACCCATCCCATGGACTTCGACATTCCGGCGCAACCGCTCGGATCGGCGCTCAACACCTTTGCCGCCCGCACGGGATGGCAGGTCAGCGTCCCGACCGACCTCGCGTCGGGTGTCACCTCGACGGCTGTGAGCGGCTCGCACACACCGGAGCGCGCGCTGGAGACCATGCTGACCGGCACCGGCTTGACCTATCGTGTCGCCGACCAGGGCGCCGTCACGATCGAGCGGGGATTTCTCCCAGCGCCGGCCGTCGCGCCGGTTGCCACCCAGAGCCAAATCCCGACGCCGGCAAACGGCGCGGCGATGTCCAAGCCGAACGGCCGGAAGCCGGTCAAGGTGCCGGAGATCGTGGTGAAGGATGTGCGGGAACGGGACGACGACAGCCAGTCTTATATTGCCGCAGAAGCCAGCACGGCGACACAAACCGATACGCCGTTGATCGAAACACCGCGATCGATTTCCGTCGTCACCACCAAACAGATTGAAACGCTAAAGGCTCGAGGCATCAACGAGGCCTTGCGGTACACCGCCGGCGTGGTCGCGGAACCGAGAGGAGTCGACCCGAATCGTTCGGAAATATTCATTCGAGGCTTTCGGAACGAGGATACGATCTATCGTGATGGATTGAAAGGTCATGGACGCGGTGCGCTTTCCTTTGCAGCCACGACGATCGATACCTATGGCGCTGAACGGGTCGAGGTGCTGCGAGGCCCTGCATCGGTTCTCTATGGACAAGGTTTGCCCAGCGGCCTCGTCAATATGGTTACCAAGAAGCCGACCGACTATGCGTTTGGGGAGATCGAGAGCAACGTCGGCAGTTACCAACAATATGTCGGCAGGTTCGACCTTGGCGGCCCTATCGACCAGGATAGGAAACTGCTCTTCCGGCTGACCGGTCTGGGCCGTGGAGGCGATACTCAGTTTGATTTTCTTGATACAGGACGGGTCTATATCGCCCCGGCCTTAACATGGCGTCCTTCGAGTGCGACGAACATCACCTTTCTGGGCCAATACCAATGGGATGACTCCTATGCCACCAATTTCGTGCCGTCATCCGGAACGGTGTTGCCCAATCCGAACGGCAGGATTCCACGCTCGCGATTTATGGGAGAACCGGCGTTTGAACAGAATGAAACGAAGTATGCTGCGCTGGGCTACCTTCTCGACCATAAAGTGGGCGAATCGTTTCTGTTCAATCATAAACTGCGCTTTGAAAACTTCAACATGGACGGCAAATCGCTGTTCAACTCCGGATTCCAAAACAACAATCGCATCATGAATAGAACCGCCCTTCCCACCAAGGAAGACGGGTACTTCTTTTCGACGAACATGAACGGCCAGTTTAAGTTCAAACTGGGCCGCACGGAAAACACCACTCTGATGGGAATTGATTTCAAGACGGCGATGATCAGCCGTAATCTGCTCAACCAAGTCGGACCGTCGTTGGATGCGTTCAGTCCGATCTATGGGCAGCCGGTCCTGAGCACGGCTCCCGTGACCTTCAGATTGAATACACAGGAACGCCTGTCCCAAGTCGGCGTCTACTTTCAGCACCAAACGAAACTCTTCGACCACTTGGTGGCGACATTCGGAGGACGGCAGGATTGGGCGGATTCCGATCTGGAAGACAGGACGACCACCATCAGGACAAAACAGAGCCACAACGCCTTCACGTATCAAGGCGGCCTCCTCTATCTGTTCGATAACGGCCTGGCGCCCTACTTCAACTATGCCACCTCCTTTGAGCCGCAGAGCGGGAGGGATTTTGCGGGTTCGGCGTTCGTACCGTTGACAGGAACTCAATACGAAGCCGGTATCAAATATCAACCGCCGGGATACAACAGCCTGGTCACCATGGCAGTGTTCGACTTGACCCGGCAGAATGTCCTCACGCCGGATCTCGTCAATATCGGATTCAACGTCCAAACGGGCGAGGTCCGCTCGCGAGGAATTGAAATCGAAGGGAAGGCCAATCCTCTGGAGAATCTCAATATCCTTGCCGCCTATACCTATACCGATCCGGAGGTCACGAAGAGCAATGGCACGAATCTCGGCAAACAAGTGCAACAAGTCCCCAATCACATGACATCACTCTGGGCCGACTACACAATTCCACAAGGACCGCTTGCGGGATTGGGCATTGGGAGCGGCGTGCGGTACGTCAGCGCCTCCTTCGGCGATGTGCTTAACACCTTCGAAGTTCCGTCGTTTGTGCTGTTGGATGCGATGCTCAGCTACACCGTGCAGGCCGGTTACCTGAAAGGACTGCGATTCGCGATCAATGCCCATAACCTGCTGGACAAAAGCTTCATAGCGGCATGCGGAGCAATCAATAGCTGTTACTTCGGCGCGGGACGTGATGTTCGAGGCAGCGTCACATTCCGTTGGTAATCCTTTTGCCCAGAGACATATGGAAGCCGCTTTTATTTCGACGACGCGGCTGTTCCTGATGATCCCTGACCCGTCCTGGCGTTTGCGTTCGGCACCCGCTCCTGAGCATGCATCGTAGCGCCAGAGGTGCGACCAGAGGCCGTCTATCTGGACTCTGAACATCCGACCGGCCTTCCCGGTTCTCCGCCCCACGGCAATGGTCTCGATTTCTACTCCGCAACAACCGGTGGCGGCCACACCTCTCGGCCTCACAATATCTTCCGTTTCCGTCCCTGGATATGTCCGGGTGGATACAGCCGTTTATTACAACCATGACTTACAGACGCACAATTGGCTTCATGCCAAGCAGGTAAACTTTTCCATCAATCTGCGCAACATCTTCGATCAGGGCTATATAGAATCGAGGTTTTCCACGACACAATTGTTCTTCGGCGAGCCCCGCACCGTCCTGGCCACAGTAGGGCTGCGGTTCTGATTCTTCCCGCCGTCAGTGATGAGCAGTCATCCCGCGTCGACCTACGCCCGTTTGGTAAACCGCTCACCCATCGTGCTCACCGGAGACCGGTCTGCTCGGTACATCTCTCGCTTCTCTCCGTACGGTTTTACCCGCTTCACACGTCTCTTATGAGGAAGGCCTCGCCTGACCTGTGGTGATTCGTGCTGGGCTGCCGTCTTCAAGGAGTGGCCGCGCTACGTTCCTTCAGGCGTCGAGTCATCCGGCTGCCAAGGTAAATCATGTCAATCTGGCCGACGAACATCCCCTTTTCCTGCGCCGCGGCTTTACCATCTCCGGCGATGAGCGAAGAAGATACCCACGCCTGGGCCGAGTCGGCCTCTGCTACCGAATCGTTGTACGAGGCGTTCGAGAAATGCGCCCACGATCTGCAACGATTTCTAGTCAAGAAAGTGACTTGTGAAGCCACGGCCGCCGACCTGGCGCAAGAGACCTATTTGCGCGTCATCCGCTTGGATCCGACCATTTCCGTGGCCGATCCGCGCAGCTACCTGTTTCGCATCGCCCACAACCTGGCCATCGATCATCTGCGGTCGCAACACCGCCGGCGCGCCCTGCCTCACGACGCGCCGGAAGCCCTCGCCTTGCCCGATCAGCGCGCCTCGCCGGAAGCCGCCTATCTGGCGAAAGAGGAATTGGAGGTGGTCTGCCGGGCGATGAAGGATTTGTCGCCCTTGTGCCGCCGAATTTTTATGCTGAACCGCTTCGATGGCCGGTCCCATTCGGACATCGCCCAAGAACTCAGCATTGCCAAAAGCACGGTCGAAAAAAACCTGGCGCGGGCCCTCAATCACTTCCGGCTGAAGCTGAACGAGCATGCGGGTGCCTAAACCGGCAGGCTGGGCTTTCCGCTGTTTTGACAGCGCGCGCGTCCCTATCGTAGAAAGAACCGTTGAATGACGGACGATTGTAAGCGCCTGCCGCTACCGTGGCGGCGATCATGGCGGACTTTCATGGCCGACACCCCGCACTCCCCCGCCGATCGAGAACAAGTGGAAGAAGAGGCGGTGCAGTGGCTGATCAAGCTCGCCTCCGGCGAAGCCACCGCCGAAGATCGGGCGGCAGCGGACCAGTGGCGCGGACAGAGCCTTTCTCACGAGCAGGCTTTTCGCAAAGCCGAGCGCCTGTGGCAGGGGCTGGCGCCGATCCAAGACCGTTTGACCGGATTGGAGCGCGCTCTCCGCTACACCGTCCCAGCCCCGCAAACCAGCGCCGCCCATACATGGACCTGGCGCTGGTCGATGGCCGTCGCCGCCTCACTGGCCGCCCTCACCCTCGCCCTGCTCTTTCGTGCGGATCTCACGGTCGGCCTGCTGGCCGATCATCGAACCGGTACCGGCGAACGTATAGCCGTGACATTGCCTGACGGGAGCCAAGCCCATCTGAATACCAACTCCGCACTGGCCCTGCGCTATAGCGCTGCCGAACGGCGGATCGATTTGCTTGCGGGCGAGGTGGACTTCGCCGTGATGCCGGATGCCGGCCGACCCTTCATCGTCCAGGCAGCCGGAGGCGAAACCCGCGCCGTGGGCACGGAGTTCATCGTGCGTGAAGCACTCGATGCCGTCTCCGTCACGGTCCTAGAAGGCACCGTGACCACCTCGTATCCCACGCGCGAGCAAGCGCAGAATGCGACGGTCCAAGCGGCTCAACAGGTGCGATACGGCCGTGATCTCGGCATCGGCTCAGTCGAACCGGCCGATCTCTCCCGCGCGACTGCCTGGCGGAGAGGCAAACTCATCTTCGAACGAACACCGCTCGCCCAGGCCGTGGAGGAACTCAATCGCCACCGGCAAGGCCGCGTACTCCTGCTCAACGCTCGCTTGGCGCAGCACCGCGTCAGCGGCGTCTTCGACTTACATCGTCTCGACGAAGCGGTGACAGCCATCGAACGCACGCTCAACCTCCACGCCGTCCACCTGCCGCCTTCTCTCGCGATCTGGTACTGACCGGTTCTCACAGAATAATTTTCGCGGCTTCATCCGGTTTTCTCCCGCTCAAACGTGTCCTACATGAAACAGGTTGGGCACTCCGAACGGAACGTGGAGGAACTCTCGTGATGACTCGTCTAGGCCGCCGATGCATGTCGCTGTTGATAATGGTAGGGCTGGGAGCAAGGTTGTGCCTCGGCCCGCTCCCTCTTCACGCGCTCGAGCCGGAACCGGCCGCGCCGGCATCGCCTGTCATGCGCTTCGATATCCCATCCACATCGCTGTCCGGCGGGCTCGCGCAATTCGCCGAACAAAGCGGCTGGCAGGTGTTCTACAGCTCCGAGCTGACCGACGGTCTGTCGACCCAAGGCGTCAGCGGAACCCACTCAGCTGGGGAAGCCTTGCAGATCCTCCTCAGGGAAACAGGATTGGGATTCAGTTTCGTCGATGCGCAAACCGTGACGTTGAAACCCGCACACACGATACCCGCCCCGCCGGCTCCGGCTGCGCCGATCCAGCAGAATCTGGCTGATCCGCCGATGAGGCAGGGAGAAAAACAACCCCAGGCTCAAAAACCGGTCAAGGTGCCGGAGATCGTGGTGAAGGATGTGACGGAACGGGACGACGATGCGACGTCCTACGTCGCGGCAGCAGGCAGCACCGCCACCCGGACCGATACGCCGCTGATTCAGGTGCCGCAATCAGTGGGAGTCGTGACTCAAAAAGTCATGCAGGATCAGCGGGCCCTCAGAATGGATCAGGCCTTGAGAAATGTCAGCGGCGTCGTGATTCCGTTCTTAACGCTCGGCAATCAGGCCGATACGGTGTTCTGCCGGGGATTTCCCTGTGCATTTTTTAAAAACGACATGCGGAACGACAATAGAAACCAAACGATGACTTTCCGCGACATCGCCAATGTTCAGCGTCTGGAAGTGTTAAAGGGCCCACCCTCCGTGTTGTATGGTCGGAGTGATCCGGGCGGGATTGTGAACATCATCACCAGGCAGCCCCAGGAGGAAAAATATGCCTCTATCGAGCAGGTCATCGGAAGCTACAATTTTTACCGGACGATGGCGGATGCGACAGGACCGTTGAACGCGGACAAGACCCTCCTCTACCGAATCAGCGGTGCCTACGAAAATTCTGAGAGCTTTCGAGATTTTGTGCACGGTCAGCGATACTTCGTCGCGCCGGTCTTTACCTGGAAGGTGAGTAACCGGACCACCATCACGTTCGAAGGAGAATACGTTCGCGATAATCGCACATATGATGGCGGCCTACCCGCGATCGGCAGAGGGATCGCGTCGATTCCGATCAGTCGATTCTTAAGCGAACCCTTCAACAATCAGAAGGTCGAAGAGGGTCGCGCCGGATTCTTGATCAGCCACTATTTCAACAGCAATTGGCACCTGGAAAGCCGGTTTCGCGCGGACCGATCCAGCCTGCTGTATCGAATCGTGGCCCCTGATGCCGTGCAAGACGACAACCACACTCTGACACGCTTCCTCACCACTCAAGACAATGATCTGCAAAGCTACTATTGGCGAAACGACCTCATCGGCAAGCTGTCGACGGGACCCGTGAGGCACAGGCTCTTGACCGGCATCGAGGTCGGTCGCCAGCGCGTGGCGGCAGATATAGGCCAGAGCCCCTATGACTCGATCAACATCCACAATCCGCTCTATTTTCAAAATGCCGCTCCGGCGGCCGCGCCATTTTATCAATTGCGATCGTTCAGCAATGCGGTCGGCGCCTACGTTCAGGACCAAGTTGATCTGCTTGACAATCTGCACCTGCTGATCGGGGCACGGGGTGATTACTTTTATCTCCACTCCCACGCAAATGGAGAGGAACAAAAGTCTGAAAACTATGGGTTCAGTCCGCGCATTGGAGTGACCTATGAGCCGATACGATCCGTTGCAGTTTACGCAAACGTGACTCGGTCTTTTAATCCTGTCTTCGGTGGGCTCAATCCTACGCCGTCCAACAGCAACCAATTCATTCCTGAAACCGCGACGCAATATGAGGCCGGGATCAAGACGGATATCGTCCCCGGGCGGTTGACTTCTACCCTGGCCATTTACCGGATTCTCAAAAAGAACGCGCTCGCAACGAACCCGGCCAATCCCTTCTTGCAGATTCAAACCGGAGCCCAACAGAGCCAAGGCATCGAATACGATCTCGCGGCTCAGCTCTTGCCGGGGTGGCAGGTGATCGCAACCTATGCCTATACCGACGCTCGTCTTGCCGCAGACACGGACTTCCCGATCGGCAATCGTCTACCGAATATTGCTCGGCATACGGGGAGTTTCTGGACGACCTATGAGTTTCAAGAGGGTGGGTTGCGCGGGTTAGGTGTGGGTGCCGGAATCTTTGCCGTCGGTCAACGGGCCGGGGATCTGGCCAATACCTTCTACCTACCGGGATATGTGCGCGCGGACGCGGCATTGTATTACCGGAAGCCTGACCTCTTCGCCCGCACCAATCTGATTGCCCAATTGAACGTGCAGAACTTGCTGGACGCCCAGTATTTCGCCGGCGGTGGCGAGGGCAGAGGCATCGCGGGTTTACCCGGCTTGCCTCTCGCGTTTTTTGGCTCCGTGAAGCTGGAGTACTATTAGCACCAAGCGAAGGTCGAGGATGAATGTCGCGACAGAAGCGCGGGCCTTGCCTTACGTTCATCAAGAAGAGTTTCGGCTCACGAGCCAACCACTTGCAGCTCGCTCGCTCTCGGACCAGGCCCCCACATACAGGAGCCACGTGGAGGGAGCCGGACGATATACCTTTGTTCGGCTCCTTCCACTTTCTATTCTCATCCGGCCCTCCGCTCTGATCTGCAGCCCGGAAATTAGCTCCACGCGAAACATGTGAACGTGGTCGTGAATTTTCGGAACACCTTCGACCAGGGCGATATCGAGTCGGCCTCTAACTCGACCACGCGCCTGTTCTTCGGCGCACGCCTCATCGTCGTAGCCACAGTGGGGATGCGGGTCTGAAAGGGTTCGCCAATCGGGTGCGGTTATGAAGCAGCCGCTTCTCGGCCTCGTCTGTTCGATGCCCATGGCCCGCCTTCGCCATTCCCGCACGGACTGTTCACTGCCGTGACGACGGCAGATGCGTCCGGTCGAGTGTTTCCGTAAGCCGGGCGTTCGGATCGCTCTGCAATCCTCCGCGGGTCACCTGCACGATGGCTCGATGAAAGGGCTGCGAGGTCTGCAAGAGAATCTCCCTCTGTTTGACGGCGATTTCCTCCTGAAGCCTGTGCATCAGCGCCTCGGATTCTTTCTTGGTCGCTCGGACGCCGAAGGGATCGCCTTGGTCCTCTGCGAGGCGCAGGCGTCGTTTGGCTGCGTCGATTTCACGGAGCCGAATTTCGGCGAACGCGCGCATCTCGTCGTCGAATTGTCGAATCCAGCACGATTCCTCGGTGACGCGGTTCAGATCGACCCAGGAAGTCATCGCATAGGTCATTTTCGGCAACGGCATCGGCAGTGCCTGTTTCGTGAGTGGATGGAGCCCGCTGCGAAGGACAGCCGCGCTCTCCTTGGTATGAGCGATCCGCTCGAGGGAATGCGGGTGCAGCCGAAAATGCAGACAGGCCTGACTGCGAGGCACTTCAGTGGTGAGGCGAATCAGGGTTTCCACGCCCGTATCCACATCGACCCCTGCCTGATACAGATGCGCCAGCGCATCGGCATCGGCCGCGTTCTCATCGGACGGCACATACGCGTGAGAGAAACGCCACGCTGGGCTGCTGGCCGGGAGGGACGACCGTTGAGACAATGGGCCATCTCATGGGCGATGACGAAGGCAAATTCATCGTCGCTCAAGAAAAACCGTACCATCCCTTCGAACAGCCCGATGGCTTCTCCCGTGCACCCCGCGTCGATCCGATCGTCGCCCCGCCCCGCATACAGCAGCACCGGCATGACCGTCGATCAGCCGAGACTGTCTTGCAACGCCACGCTCAGGAAATTCAGCCGGTCCCGCTGTTCTTGCCGCCAGGGTCGCAACTTCTCCAACAACTCTTCTCTGGTGCGGACTTCCTCCGGCGTCAGCTGCGTGGCGCAACTTGCCGGCAGCAAACCGGCGCAGAGGAGCAACAATCCCACCGCAACGAGACCGGCACGTGGCAGGGCGCAATCAGGCCTCCGCATGAGCGGATTAGGGTCGGAACGCCGGAGGAACGGCATCACCGCTCACTGTTCCCGCCAGGTTCGGCGCCTCATCCAGCAAGGCGATCAAGCGACCGTTCGGATCAGTGCGAGTCTCTGCCTCAGCCAAACGGCCGACCTGGCGCCGGATCGCATTTATCGAGGCCCGTTCAATCGATCGTTCCCGCTCGCCGATCTCGCGCTGGATCTTCATGATCGTTTCGTGGGCCTCGGCCGCCATAGTCGAGGCAGCGTACCGATCGGATAACTGCTCCGTGCTCTTCAGGCGAGCCCGTTGCTGTTCGAGGGCCCGGCGATGGCGAGCCGAGAAAACCGCATGGCCCTGGGCGATCCGGCGCAGCAATGTGGAGCGGCCGAAGACGAGCGCTCGGTCGAACCAGGCAGGCAAGGATGCCGGAGCGCCGTCGGGAGAAAGCAAGGTCTGGTTGGTGACTGAATCGCAGCCCGCTTTCAACGCCGCGGCTTTCCCCTCCCACAGTGAAACCGCCGCCTCGAGAGGGAGTCCGGCGTCGTATACGAAATGCAACGCATCGACGTCAGCTTCTCGTTCTTCGTCGCGATCGGACCGCTTGGCTCCCCAGAGGGAAGCGATGGAAGCGAATCGTTTGCCCTGACGCGCCCGGCGCTGTTCGACATGCCCTCTCCTGCAATGGCCCAGTTCATGGGCAATCACGACGGCCAACTCGCTGTCGTCCGCGAGAAACCGCATCATGCCTTTCAGCACCCCGATCCGCGTGCCGTCGATCTGTAAGGTGTCGTTGAGTGATCGGCCGGGAGGACCGGACAGACAGGACGTGAGAACCAGCAGCATCAAGCACGGCAGCATGGTCATGATGGGCCTGTTGAGTCGTATACACATCGACGCATGACGCTCGGGGCATCCGATTACTAAGGACGCCGTACCGGCAAGGGCGTTTCCGATCAGGGGTTGGAGTTTTCGCGGCTCGTTCGTCTGCTTCACGATGAGGAAAAGATCGTCATGTCCAGGAGTGTAAACATGGCCGGGCCAGCCGCCGTGTTCTATGATTCGACCGCCGCGCCAAGGATGGATCAAGGACCGTGCTCGCCGATGGGATCAGACTCATGCAACTGGACATGGACGGCCTGCACCCGCTACGACGGGGAGCTGTTAGCCTTCTTGACGGCCAAGCTCCGCTGCCCGCATGAGGCAGCCGATAGGACCCAGGAAACCTACGCCAGGTTGCCGACCGCCGCCTTTCTTTTTGTCTCGGGCCTCACCGGCGCGATCATCTCGTGGGACTATGAACGGTCCTACCAGACGGTCTTGACCGGGTATTGCGTGATCAACGGATCGGGTGTGAGCAGGGTGAGTTCGTGCTGGATGGCTTGACAAATCAACATGCGATCGAATGGATCTCGATGATGTGTGGGCAGGCGAGGAAGATAGAATACTGCCGGTTCTTCCAAGGCCAGCGTGGTGATTCCATGTCGTTCACGTTGCTCGGGGATGAAACGCTCCGGTGGGTATGGAAGCAGAAGTTTGTCCAGGCCGACCTTCACCACAATTTCCCACACTGAGACGCTGCTGAGATAGGCCTCATTGACAGGATCAATGAAAAGATCCCGCGCCTTGCTCGAGAGTGCCGCATCGTCTGAAATGAGCCACAAGAACGTGCACGTGTCGAGGAGTAGTTTCATGTCGTCTTGCCCGAAAAATCATCGGCCACATCGTCTGGCAAAGGATCAAAAAATGCTTTGGGAATGGAAAACTGCCCTTTCGCCAATCCAATAGGACGCTTGCCCGCCAGCGGCGAAGGTAAGGGTCGAATCTCAGCGATCGGTTGATTACGGTTGCACAAGATGATGGTTTCTCCCCGTTTTTTCAGTTTGGTCAAATAGTAGGATAGATGAGTCTTGGCTTCGTGAACATTGATCTTAATCATAACCATATAGTAGACCCACAATAAGCCTCAGTCAATCGATCGGTGTCTTTGATTCTCCGACTGTCACGCACTGGAGCAGAACCAAAACCGGAAGGCCCCTTCAGGGCATTGAGAGGAGAGTGAGCGTTCGATGCGCGCCGCTGGGGTGATTATCCACCGTTGGGCTGGATTGCTGACGGCAGCTTTTCTCTTCGTCTCCGGGCTCACCGGCGCGATCATCTCGTGGGACCATGAACTGGACGAATGGCTGAATGCCGAGCTGTTCGAGGTGCACGCCGGCGGTCCGCCCCTACCGTATCTCGAGCTGGCCGCCCGCATTCAGGCGGCGGATCCGCGGGCGCGCGTCAGCAATATTCCCCTGCAAACCGAACCGGGCCATTCCCTGCTCTTCGGCGTGCAACCGCGCGTGAATCCCGACACGGGCACGTTGTACAAACTGGGCTATAACCAGGTCTTCATCGACCCGGCGACCGGCCGTGAGATCGGTCGGCGTGACTGGGGAGCGGTGGCGCTCGACCGCGAGCACCTGCTGGCCTTTCTCTACAAATTGCACTACACGATGCATATTCCGGATTTCGCCGGGATTAATCGCTGGGGCCTCTGGTTCATGGGCGGCATTGCGCTCATCTGGCTGCTCGACTGTTTTGTCGCGCTCACCATTTCCTTCCCCGACCGGAACAGGTGGACACGATCGTTTGCCATTCGCCACGGCAGCCGGTATCAATTCAACTTCGACCTCCATCGGGCGGGCGGCTTGTGGACCTGGACCATCCTGCTGATCTTGGCGCTGAGCGCGGTGTATCTGAATCTGAACCGCGAACTGTTTCGTCCCGCCGTGGCGGCCGTCACCACGGTGACCCCCTCGCCATTCGATCTGCGGCCACAGCGGCCGTTGAATCAGCCGCTAGAGCCGCGAGGGGACTATGCCGCCATCATTGCGCAGGCCGTGGAAGCCGCGCAGCGGAAAGGCTGGCAGGAACCGGTCGGGAGCGCCTCCTACAACGCCCGCTTTGGGATCTATCAGGTGCGATTTTTTCACCCCGGACAGGATCACGGCTCGGGCGGCTTCGGCGTCCGGAGGCTGTATTATGACGGCGTAACCGGAGACTACCTGGGCGAGCATATTCCCGGCAGCGGCACCGCGGGCGATATCTTTCTCCAGTTACAATTCCCCCTCCACAGCGGCCGCATTGCCGGAATTCCGGGCCGCATCTTCATTTCGTTCATGGGGCTGGTCGTTGCCGCCCTCTCCGTCACCGGCGTCGTGATCTGGGCGAAACGGCGCGGAAGTGTGACGGCGATCAACGCCGCGCTGAGCAAGCCCACGGCTGGAACTGTCGCCCATCGGTAACGCGTCATCGACCGGCCCCTGCTCCCGACCTTGAACCACCCGACCTGCCTCATCTTCCGGATACCGGACATTCTCTTCGGGAATCGCTCCGTGTTAGCGTCCCCTCCCATTGCCGTGCTGACCGGATTTCGAAGGCATGCCTATGTCGCTTTCCTACGCCCAAGTTGAATCCCTGTTTCGGGAATATCGCGCTGAGCTGTTACGGCGCATGTCGCAGATGGTGCGGTCACGGGACACGGCCGCGGACTTGGTGCAGGAAACCTATTTGCGGTTGGTGCGGCTGACGGATATCCAATCCGTGGGGCATCCGCGCGCGCTCCTCCACCGCATTGCCACAAATCTCGCTATCGATCATCTGCGCGCAGGCCAAAGCGGGCTGGGCCAGGCGGAGCCGTTGGACGCGGCGCTCGAACTGCCTTCCCCCAGGCCGACGCAAGAACGCGAGCTGATGGGGAAGCAACGTCTCGAACAATACATGGCGGTCATCAACAATCTGCCCCCGCGCACGCGAGAAGCCTTTCTCCTCTACCGGGTCCATGGCTGCGCCTACCTCGAAATCGCGGCGCGGATGAATATTTCAGTCAGCGGTGTTGACAAACATATCCGCCGAGCGATCGACCAAACCACTCGGGCTATCGCCGCGCTCGACCAGAACGAGTAAGTGTCTTGGAGTGCCGAACCGTCACACGATATACTGGCCCCTTCTCGAACCGCCGACGCCGCCCTTGAGGCACCGTATGCCGTCTCCTTCACAGCCACAGGATCAGTCGCCGCCGGACGACCCGGCGCTCCGGGAAGAAGCGATCGGATGGTTGGCTCGTTTGAGCGATCGCGAGGCCACGGCAGAAGACCGACGGTCGTTCGAGATCTGGCGAGCGCAAAGTCCCGGCCATGCCCGCGCCTATCAACGGCTCGCGCAGATCTGGGACAACGCCGATTTGAACCGGGCCGCCCTGCTGGTGGCGCACACCGAGCGGAGCCGCGCGGGTGGTCCGGTTTCCAGCCATGGCTCTGCCGTAGAAGACCGCTGGGTGCGCACGAAATGGGCCACGGCGGTATCGATCGTCCTCCTGGCGCTTGGGACGGTGTACGTTGACCTGCCGACGCGGCTGCAGGCAGACCAGCAGACGGCGGTCGGCGAGCGGAGGACGGTGCGCCTACCGGATCAGTCGACGGTGACGCTCAATACCCATTCGGCCATCGCCCTGTCGTTCGACGGCGCGGCGCGAACAGTCCGGCTGCTGAAGGGCGAAGCGTTTTTTCATGTGCAACCCGATTCGACGCGCCCCTTTCTGGTCGAAAGCGCGGAGACCTCTACCCGCGCCGTCGGAACGGAGTTTGTCGTGCGGCAACAGGACCGGGGCGATCGGGTGACCGTCATCGAGGGCACCGTGGATGTCAGCTCCCTTCGCAACGGCGCCTCGACGGAGCGGCTGACCGCCGGCCACATGGTCGAACATGCCGGCGGCCGCCTCGGAACCGTCCAACGGATTGATGTCTCCACGGCCTCGGCTTGGCGGCAAGGCCTCTTGATCGTCGATGACGTCCCCCTGGCCTCACTGATCGAAGAACTCCGCCGATACTATCCCGGCACGATTGTGCTGTGGAACCGGGAGATGGCGAACCGGCACGTCACCGGCACCTACAAGCTGGACGAGCCCTCCAACGTGCTGTATCACCTCACGAAGACTTTCCCGCTCCGCACGGCCACCCTGGCCGATCGCGTCGTCATCCTCTTTTAATCCAATTCGTAATTTTTTTCCGCCCCCCATCGTTGTCAGGTGCGAAAACCCTTGCCCCGCTCCGTCTACACACAGAGAAAACGGACAGGAGGCGTCGATGCTGAAGTATGCGTGGATGTTCGCGTGGGTGATGATGCTGACGTGGAATGTGGGAATAGGCCTGGCGCAGGAGGGGGCGACGCCGCCGGCGGCCGCCCCGCTCGATTTCAACATTCCCGCGCAGCCGTTGGGTTCGGCCTTGAATGCCTTTGCCGTCGCAAGCGGCTGGCAGGTCAGCGCGTCAAGCGAACTGACCAGCGGGATCGATACGCGCGGTCTGGTGGGCACCTATACGCGCGAGCAGGGTTTACGAACTCTGCTGGCCGACACTGGCCTGACCTACCGGATGGACGGGGCCCAGATGGCGACCATCGAGCGGGGCATGTTGCCGCCCGTGGGGCCGGTGGTGATCCCTCCAAAAAGCCAAACCCCGCCGTCCAACGGGGCGATGACAGCCGCAGCACCGCCACCGAAGCCCGTCAAGGTGCCGGAGATTGTGGTGAAGGATGTCAAGGAACGGGACGAGCATCGCTATACTGCGGATGAGTCCTCGAGTGCCACGAGGATTCCCGTCCCGATTGAAGACGTTCCGCGCTCTATCAGCGTGGTGACTCGTCAGGTCATGGAGGATCAAAAAGTGATTCGCATGAATGACGCGTTGCGGAATGTAAGCGGCGTGTTTCAGTCGCAGTCGGGCGGTGGGCGAGGCGGCGCGTTTACGATTCGTGGGTTTGAGACCAACTTGAACGTATTTAAAAACGGCTTTCGCGACGATGGCACGTTCGGCACCAAAGTCCCCTACGACGTCATCAACCTCGAAAGTATTGAGGTTGTGAAGGGGCCGCCGTCCTACCTGTATGGGCGATCGGATCCGGGAGGGATCATCAATCAGGTCACCAAGGCTCCGTTGAAAGATCGCTACGCCGCCACGGAAGTGATCGTCGGCAGCTACAATCTCTACCGTCCCACGTTCGATGTCGGCGGGCCGCTGAACGAAAGTAAGACTCTGACCTATCGATTCAATGGGTTGTACGAATCGGCAGAAAGTTTCCGAGAGGGTGTGAAGACCGACCGAGTCTTTCTTGCTCCGACGATCGGATGGGAGATCGGGCCGCGGACCACCTTTCGATTCGAAGGCGAGTACGTTTACGACAAATCGCCGATCGATCGAGGTCTTGTCGCCTTCGGTAATGCCCCGGCGCCGATTCCTGTCGGTCGATTTCTGGGCGATCCGGCTCGCCGACGGGAAACCAATGCGGGGAAGGCCACTCTGATTCTGCTCCATGATTTGAATACTCAGCTCCGGTTGCGCAGTGCCTTTCGTACTGCAGTGACGCATGAACGCTACTCAAGCCTTGAAGGTTCAAGCCTCGATGACACGACAGGAATTCTGTCATTGGAGCGCAACGAATTGCCGTCGGTCAATCAGAGCCACTACTGGCAGAATGAACTGTTGGGAACATTCACGACCCAGTCGATCAAACACAAGAGTGTTGTCGGCATTGAACTTGGGCGTGAAGTGCAATCACAGCAGTTCCGGAGCGATTTGGGGGCGCTGGGAAACGCTATCAACGTCTTCAACTCCAGCCGGCCCCTCTTTACCGATGGTCCACTTACTTCTGCCGGTAATTTTCTCAATACGAACAGTATCCTCGGAGTCTATGCAGGCGACCAGATTGATCTCTTGCCGAACCTGCATGTTCATCTCGGGGGTCGCTACGATGTGATCGAACAGAAAGAGCGGAGTCGCCCGGACGACTTCGATCCGACCACGCGAGGGACCAATACGACGGAAACGGCGTTCAGCCCGTCGATTGGAGCCGCCTACCAACCTTGGCCATGGGTCTCGATCTTTGCCAACTATACGGAATCTTTCGCGCCTCAGTTCGCGGGAGCACGCAGCGTCACCGGAAGCATCTTCCGGCCTGAGCGTGGGAAAGCCATCGAAGGCGGTCTCAAATTTCAGACGGAGAACGGGCGGCTTCGCTCAACCCTGGCCGCCTTTACTATCACCAAGAGGAATGTGTTGACCACTGATCCCGTCAATGGCCCCGCCTTCTCAGTCACCGCAGGCGAGCAGCGCAGCCGGGGGTTCGAATTCGACCTGAACGGGGAGATCGGGCCCGGTTGGAACGTGATCGCAACCTACGCCTATACGGATGCGAAGGTCACGGAGGACAATACATTTGCTATCGGCAGTAGACTCGCAAATGTCCCGCTCCACCAGGGAAGCTTGTGGACGACGTATTTTTTGCCGGAAGGACTTGGCAAGGGATTTGGCGCGGGGGTCGGCCTGTACGCACAAGGTCGCCGCCAGGGAATCATCGCATGCCAGAATCCAGCCGATTGCGGTGCCCCCTTCGAAATGGCGGGTTTCGTCCGATTGGACGCTGCGTTGTACTATCGGAAGCCGCAGGTCTTTGAGAAGACCAACCTCCTGGCCGCTGTCAATTTCAGCAACCTGCTTGATCAGCGGTACTTCGCCGGATCCCAGTTTTCGGGCTTGGCCCTCTATCCCGGCGCGCCGCTGACGGTGATCGGCTCGCTCAAGTTAGAGTTTTATTAGAAGCCTGATTCGCGGATTTGGCTCAGGAAGGTGCGGGAGGGCGCGCGCCGTTCGCCGTTTCACAGGAGGCACGCCCCTCAGGGCGATGCCTGGTCACGGCCCTCGGTCAACGGGCTGACATGAACGCATGCGTTCTTCAAGGCTGTCCGGGCGGTGAACAGTTCTGGCAGCTTCGTTTTCGCCTCGTACGAGCCAATTCAGTGCTTCCTGTCATCCTCCTCACCCGCAGGGTCTCTATAGACCAATACTAGACTGGTCTAAAAAAATCCGCATGTTTGATCGGCTCACACACCAAGGAGGGATGCGAATAACATTCTTCCGGATGACGCCAGGCGGCGTGCCTTACTTGCGCTATCTACCTTCTGAGCATCGCTGATTCGATAGCATCAGCAGGAGAAGAGACGAGCATGAAGGCTAAGACCGAAGCGTTGGAGATGAGTCAAAACCTACCGGATGATGCGGCCATCGGTATGATTTATAGAGAAGCTTTTTTCAAGCAACAGGTCGAGAAGGGACCCCAGGATGTCGCAGAGAGGCGTGTTCTCACTCATCAAGCATCGAAAGAAAGCATTGCTCGTTGGCGCAAATACGCCGGTCGTTGACCGCCGGCGGGCATCATCTTCGAATTTCGATGGTGAATGGAATGATCCACGATTTCCGCGAGATCCACGCATCGTTCGCGAACGACCTCTCGGCCAGGCCCACAGATACCAAGCCGGCCTCAAGATAAGACCAGTGCCGCCTGCAGCGGATTGTTGTATGGGCCGTAGGTGGGATTGGTCTCATGCGAAATTCGAGGCCGATTGTGCCACGCCGTGGGAGCGCCGAATTTCTCGCGGGTGACCGGTAGACGTTGGTGGCAGGCAGTTGTTACTATCCGGTGGCTAACGGGGCACGTACGTACTCCTTCACTCTCTCGATGATCGACATCGATACGGTCGGTACGATCAAGAAAGGAACCATGATTGCCATCGGGAAACCGGTCCCTGACGGAACCTATCAAGCCTACGCCGAAGACTCGATTCAATCGGTCACATTCAATGACCAGCGGGGGAAATGGTTGATTGTCTTCTTTTACCCCGGCGATTTTACCTTCGTCTGCCCGACGGAATTGGCGGAGATGGCCAAGCTGTATCCTGAATTTCAAAAGCTCGGCGCGCAGGTTTGGGGCGTCAGCACCGACTCCGTCTTTGTCCACAAGGCTTGGCATGACGCGTCGGCGACGATTCGTTCCGTCAAATTCCCGTTGATTGCCGACCCGACCAGGGCGCTGTCGCAGGCTTTCGGTGTGTATCTGGAAGATGATGGTGTGGCGCTCCGCGGAACGTTTTTGATCGATCCCGACGGCGTGTTGCGCGCCTGTGAAATGCATGACAACAGCATCGGCCGCAATGCCGATGAAACGCTGCGTAAACTGCAGGCCGCGATCCGCGTCCGCAGCGGCGAAGGCGAAGTCTGCCCTGCCAGTTGGCAACCAGGACAAGCCACGTTGAAGCCCGGCCTGGATCTCGTCGGCAAACTGTAACGGTAACAGGCTTCAGCACAGTCCGAGGCGGTAGGAACCGTCAGACGATATCCCGACGACTGCTGGATCGATCCCTGCGAGTCGGAACCGCCTCCTCGACAAACCCGGCGGCCGGTGAAGGTTATCCCTTCCCGCCGCCGGTCTGTGTGCGCATCCAACGAATCAGTTCATCCTTCGCCATGTTCCCGGCCGCGACCTTGCGCGTCGCGGTTTCGAGATCATGAGGCGCGGTCGTGAGCTCGATCCCGTTGTTATCGAGAAACACAAACGCTGCCATGACTGCCGCTCGCTTATTTCCATCGAAGAACGGGTGGTTTTGGGCGATGTGAAACAGATAGGCCGCAGCCATAGCTGCCATATCCTCGTGAAGATAGGCGCCCCCAAACTGTTGCCGCGGCATCGCGACGGCTGCATCGAGCAGGTTGTGATCCCTCACTCCTTCCATGCCGCCCTCGTGCGCAATGGCGCTGGCATGAATCTGCACCACGTCCTCGACGCTGAGAAAGGCGATCTCTTTCACGGCCTACTCCGCCAACCGTTTGAGCATCGGCCCGTACCGGCGACGCATCTTCTTGAGCGACTCTTCAACCCGCGCTTGACCTATTCCTACATTCGCCGGTGTGATGACGAGCGCATTGCCGTTGAGCGTAATCTGTAACGGAGTATCCTCGGTGATGCCGAGCGCTTCCATCATCGGCTTTTCGATGACCAGCGCCATGCTGTTGCCGTGCTTCTGAAGGGTTTTGATCATCGTGCACCTCCGTTCTCACAATGTTACAACAGAGTGACGCCCTTGTCCACGCGGCCCCGCTTAGAACTTCTGCCCACGCCCTCACCTGCAGAAACGCATGCCGAAGCTGATCCCGGATCACGAGACGATTCGGCCGCGTTTGATGGTGCCGTGAGAATAGGCATGGCTTTCGCCACGGTCCTGGTTTACAGTCCTCCCTATGTCCTTCCGCCCTACTACTCACGCGCTGCCATGCGAAGAAAGGAGTCGATCATGAAGGGCTACATCGTCCACATCGAAGACGCCACACGCGACAACCAGCATTACCGCAAGGTGCTCTTTACGGCGCAACACTCTCAATTGGTCTTGATGAGTCTGAAGCCCGGCGAAGAAATCGGAGAAGAAGTTCATGAATTGGATCAATTTCTCCGTTTCGAGGAAGGTGAGGGAACCGTCATCCTGGACGGTAAGAACCATGCGGTCAGCGACGGCTTTGCGGTCGTCATCCCGGCCGGCACCAGACACAACGTGGTCAACAGCGGAAGCAAGGCTCCCCTCAAACTCTATAGTTTGTACAGCCCTCCGGAACATAAAGACGGCATCGTGCACAAGACCAAGGCAGAAGCCGACGCCGACCACGATCATCATTTTGACGGCCGGACTTCGCTGAAATAACCAAAACCTCATGCATTACATTCACATGACATGATCGCGCTGCGCGGCCTCATTCTGGCGGGATTGCTGCTCTCGCCACCTGTTCTCGCCGGAGCGGATGAGGGCTCCCCTCCCGACCAGCACCTGGCCGACCTAAGCTCAGACGGCATCAACCGGGCGGACCAGCAACAGAAACCCTATGTGATCCTGGTCTCACTCGACGGCTTCCGGGCCGATTACTTAGACCGCTTCGACCTACCCAATTTCCGGCATCTGATCGAGGATGGGGTGCGAGCGGAAGGGCTCATGCCGGTCTTTCCGTCCATCACTTTTCCCAACCATTATTCAATGGTGACCGGACTGTATCCTGAGAAACATGGCATCGTCGGACATGTCTTTTATGACCCGACACGAGAGCAGGTGTTCTACCCTCCAAGCCGCCCCGATGGAACCTGGTACCACCGTCGCCCCATCTGGATCACGGCGGAGACGCAAGGGATTGCGACTGCCTGTTACTTTTGGGTCGGCTGTGAAACAACGATCGACGGAATCCAACCGACGTATTCACTGCCATACGATCAACAGGTCCCCAACAGCAGTCGTGTCGACCGGGTCTTGGCCTGGTTGCAGTTGCCCTCCGACAGACGGCCCCATTTCCTGACCTTGTATATGAGTGACCTTGACGAGGCGGGACATCGCTTCGGCGCCGACTCTCCCGAGATTCGTCTCGCCGCGCAGGGCGTGGATCAGACACTCGGGCTCCTTCTGGACCGTCTCGAGACCCTCTCCATCAGGGAACGGATCTTCGTGATCATTGTAAGCGACCACGGCATGCTGTCTGTTCGACGCGACCACGTCGTCTGGATGGACAGTCTGATACACGAGGAACCAGGCGAGTGGATCGGCGCACTCGGCGCCTACGCCAGCTTGCACCTGAACCCTGCGGTGCACGATCCCATCAAGACGCGCGACCGGCTCAACGCGGTGCTCCGGCATGGTCGGGCCTACCTCCGTGAAGAGCTACCGGAGTCGTTGCACTACCGTCTTGACCGAAACATCGGCGACGTCGTGATTCTGATGGACATGCCTCATCTCATCTGGTGGAAAGAGTTTGAATCGTTACTTCCTCATGGCGAGCATGGATGGAATCCCGCGCACCCCGACATGCATGGCATCTTTGTGGCCACCGGTCCCGGCATCAAACAAGGCGCGACGATTCCTGCCTTCGAAAACATTCACATCTATCCATTACTTGCGGAGTTACTGGGATTGACCATCCCGGCAGACATCGATGGACGGCCGGGATGGCTGAGGAGATTGGTGCTCGAATAGCGGAGACAATCGGCCGATTCACCGACTGCGTTGTAGGTCGGTTCCAGCGCGCGGCTCATCCAGGTGAGTGGCCAGAAACCGCTCCATTTCACGAAACAACGTGAGGCGGTCGGCTTGCCGGCTCAGGTAATGGTCGCCGTCCGGCAATTCGACATAGCGCAGATTGTTAAAGCCCGCATCCTTCAAGGCCTCAACCATCGCCCGGGATTGTTCAACGGAAACCGTCCGATCCTCCGCCCCA
>WBZT01000221.1_pt1 | contig 48474 bp, 39 predicted proteins | sample 5204241 | NCBI WGS metagenome assembly WBZT01 (sample SAMN12344358, study PRJNA552823) | activated sludge metagenome | biome: Activated sludge suspended growth; feature: Nitrification reactor; material: Wastewater; isolation source: activated sludge from nitrification reactor of wastewater... | reverse complement strand
GAACTCTGATGTAATTACATTGGTGCTACCAGCTCTGTCAAGGATTCACCCCCACCTTACTCCCTCACCCCCTCCGTCGGATCGACCTTCAACCACATGAGCCCGCCGCAGAGGGCGATACCGGCGGCGACCAGCAACGACGCCGTCCATCCCCAGTGATCGGCCAGCCAGGGCGTCAGGCTCGGGGAAATCACGCCGCCCACATTGGCCCCGGTGTTCATCACGCCAGACAAGGTCCCCGCGTGGGTTTTGGAGAGATCCGTCGTGACGCTCCAATAGGCCCCCACGGTGAAATACAACCACCCGGCGCCGAGTGAGAGGCAGACGATCGCCATGGTCTGCGACTCCACCCAGGCCCCGATGGCAATGAGTCCGCCGGCCAACGCCATCCCGAGCATGCCGATGGAGAGCCGGGCCTTGCGCAGACCCACGGTCGGCACGAGCTTGTCCGTCATCCATCCGCCGAAGGGGCAGAAGAGCAGAATGGCGAGAAAGGGTCCCGCCGCCAGCCAGCCGCCGCGCAACAAATCGATCCCGCGCACATTCACCAGGTAGAGATAAAACCAGCTCATATAGATGTAGGCCACGTAGCCGAGGCAGGCATAACTCGCGACGAGCCACCAGAGCGACCGGGACCGGAGGATCCGCCGCCAGGGAATCGGGGCCGGGGTCGTCTGTGCCTTCGCCACGCCGCCGTTCCGTCGATCTTGCGAGCAGAACACCCAGAGGATCGCGACCATCAGGCCGATGAGGGCCGAGAGATAAAACACCGACTGCCACCGATAGTTCACCATGACCCAGGAGGCCAGGGGAGGGGTGATGGCCGCCCCGACACCGATACCGCCGATGGCAATGCCGATGCCCAGCCCCCGTCGGCCCGGCGGCATCCAGTCGGCCACGGCGCGATTGAAATTCGGCAGGGCGACCGATTCGCCGACCCCGAGCAGGAAGCGCGCAATCACCAGCGCACCCACGGTACCGACCAGGCCCGCCACGGGCAGGGTGGCGACCACGGCGGTCAACACCGTACAGAGCGACCACCAGACCAGGGCGCAGGCTAACACCACCCGCGCCCCCCAACGATCGCCCAGGCGGCCTCCCGGGATCTGGCAGAGCGCATACCCGAACACGAAGGCCGAGAACACGTAACCCATGTCCTGATCGGTGAGGCCGTAGGCAGGCATCATTTGCCGGGCCGTGACGGAAATGTTGACCCGGTCCATGTAGGTCACCGCGCTGATCGTAAACAGCAGGGCGAGAATGCCCCAACGCGGTCGTGTCATCGCTGTGTCATCGCCCACTCGTGATTCCCCCGGTGTCCGCCGTTCGGCGGCCGGCGCATTATAGACCCGTCCACGCAGGACGTGAACTGTGAAAGGTGAGGCGTGGAGGCACGCGCCGTATGGATTTCACGTCGGCGCATCCAGTACACTGCGCTTTTGAGCTACGTACCTGGAGGTGGAGTGAGGGTTCGTCCCCGCACGGTAGTGTTGTCGCTGCTCGGCCTGGTGGTGGTGGGTGTGCTCCTCCTCCTGTATTCGCGCGAGCTGTTCGGCGTCGATATCCTCAAAAACTTTTTTCTTCAGCAACTCGAAACCAGCCTCCGCCGCAAGATCGAAGTCGATCGCGTCAAGCTGGTGGTGCTCCCCAGCCTCCGCCTCGAACTCAGCAACGTCGGCGTCTACGGCCACGACGACCCAAGCCACGTCGTGTTTACCGCCAAGGAAATCGACATCGTCCTGCGACTGCTGCCGCTCCTGAAGAAGCAAGTGGTGGCCAAACGTATCTTTCTCGATGAGCCGACCGTGACGTTGATCCGCAATCGGTCCGGTCATTGGAACGTGTTGGCCGGGTTGCCCTCGGCGGCCAAAGATCAATCGGCCTACCAGATGTTCAGCCGTTTGCTGCAAATCCGTGAAGCCACTATTCAAAAGGGACACATCACCGTCACCGACGAGGCGCGACCGGACGGCGTCCGCACCACGAAGTTAGAATCCGTCGAACTGGCCCTCAAGGTCTATCCGAGCAAGGCCCAGGGCGATTTGCATATCTCCGCCGCGCTACCGGCGACCGACGCCCCTTCGTCGTTTTCCTTAACCGGTACGATCAGCCTGAGCGAATCCTCGTCGTCGCTCGCGGCCGAGGAACCCTACTCGGTGCATCCCGCGTTTCAATTCGAGGGCGAGATCGACACGACCAATCTTCACCTGCGAGAGGCAGCCGACTTCTTCGGTCCCCGGCCGGTCCCTCCGCAATTGCAAGGCGGCGCGAGCCTGCAAAGCCGCATTCGTGTGGCGCCCGGCGTAGCCGGGTACGACGTGGTGCTCACCGACATCAACGCCAACGTCGATAAATTGGCCGTCAGCGGCAAGGCCAACATGGCCGGGCTGCTGACCACACAACCCACGTTCTCCATCACCTTCGCTGCGCCCTCGATCGACCTTCGCCAACTCTTTGCACGGATTCCGGCGCAGTGGGTCCACCCGCAGCTGCCGGCACTGGTCGAGCGACGTCAACTCGGCGGCACCGTGGAGATTCTGTCTGCTACCTTAACCGGCGCAACCGCACCCAGCCCGCAACTCTCACTGACCGGCGATTTCCAAATCGAGCAAGGCACGGCCCTCATTGGAAACGATCTGGTGCCGACCCAGGATCTCTCGGCCACCGTGTCGGTGGAACCGGGACGTATTCGTGTCGGCAAACTGAGCGGGGCCTACGGCAATCTGAAGATTACCGACGGAAAAGCCGTGGTCTCGTTCTTGGACGACGGGCCCTGGATGGAGTTGGACATCGGCGGCGACATGACGGCGGCCGATTTGGTGAAATTTCTCACCAAGACCATTCGTGCGGACAAGCTTACCTCGCTGCTCGCGCAATCGAGCGAGATCGAAGGGCAGACCCATCCGACGTTTCGCCTGGTCGGTCCGCTGGACAAGCCGGACGGCATCACCTTCGCGGGCGGGGAGGTGCTGACCGAGCACGTCAGCCTCTTGAATCCCTCACTGCCGCAGCGGCTGACGGCCATGCAAGGGCGGATCATCTTTTCACAAACCGGCGGCGTGCAGTTCGATCAGGTCACGGCCAATGTGGGGGAGGCGCAACTCCAATTCAACGGGATGATCGGCGGCGGCACACCCAGCGTCTTCCAGGATTTCGTGATTCGCGCGAAGGGCAACGCCACTCAACTGCGCCAGATGCTGTCGGCCGGCACCTTTCCCGACGACCTGCTCTATGGCACGGTCAGCGCCAAGATGCAGTTGTCCGGCCCGTCAGGCGCACCGCATCTGCGCGGAGAGATCGGCTTGAACGACGCGAAACTCGTGCTGCCGACACTGGGGGAGAAGCCGTATGGCTCACCGGCCTCCTTGGAACTCGACGCCGACGCCGTCAAAGGCATCGGCCTGGTCGTCTCGCGCCTCGAACTCGTGGTACCGCCGTTACGGCTGCCGTTGAAGGGGCGCATCATCCTCGGCGACCAGTTTTCCATCGATGCCTCGCTGGCCACGGGGACCGTGTCGGTGTCCAGCCTGCCGGAATGGGTCTACCGGAGCGGCTTCGAAGCGGGCAATCTCGAAGTGTCGATGGACGTGAAGGGGTCGGATGCCCAGTGGAGAAACTGGCGCGCGGGCGGTTGGCTGGCCCTGACCAACGGTTTAATGACGCTGAAGGGTGTGGACGGCTCGGTCGAAGACCTCTACCTACGCTTAAAGTTTTCGAAACACATCGCCGACATCAAACAATTGTCGTTCCGCATTAAAGACAGCGACGTGAGCCTGTCCGGCGCATTAAAAAACTGGACGACGAAGCCGGTCGTCGCGGTGAAAATCGAATCGGCCCAGATGGATCTCGATCTGCTGATTCCGAAAGGCCACCGGTCGCCGATTCGGGAATTTTTGGAGACGCTGGCCTCGACCAGCCAGGTGAGCGCCACCGCCACGATTGAAAAGGGCCTCTACAAACATCTTCGTTTCGGAGGGCTTTCGGGGCGGCTGACCATTCAAGACGGCATGTTGGATCTCGACCGGGTCGTGACGCAATCGGGCTCGGGTCATGCGGCGGGACGAATGGTGGTGCGCCTGCCGAAGGGCGAGCCTGCGGAAACGGAAGCCTCGGTGCGCATGACCGGCATTCCCGTCGAAGCCTTGCTCCCGCTCCTCGGCGCCAACGATCAACCGGTGACCGGCGACATGAAACTCACGGGCGCGCTACGCGGGCACGGACGCAATCCACACGGCCTCCTGCCCACACTGAATGGAAAGGTTGAACTCGTGTTGCAGGACGGGCACATCCTGAAAACCGAGAAACGCGCGATCTGGAAGATCCTCTCTATTTTGAACTTGCCGGCCGTGCTGCAGGGCAAAGTCGATCTGGAAAAAGAAGGCCTCCAGTATAACCGGGCCAGTGCCACCCTGACGGTGCAGAACGGCCTGGTGAAGACACAGAACATCATCCTGGACAGCCCGGTACTGAAGATCTCCGCAGTCGGCAGTTATGACATGCCCACCGACCAACTCGACATGATCTGGGCCGTCAGTCCGTTCGGCTCCTATTCGCAGTTTTTGAAATCCATCCCGCTCTTCGGACGCCTGATGGCCGGAGACCGGAAGGGGTTGGCGACGGCGCTGTTCCAGGTCAAGGGATCGATCGACGATCCGGAGGTGACCTATCTACCGATGAAGTCCTTCACCACAGGGCTCACGGGCGTCGCACAACTCGCGTTCGACCTGTTGAAGAACACCGTCATGCTGCCGATCGACATTCTTTCGCCGCAAGAAGAAAAGGAACCGCTCTTCGATCCGGCGTTGGAGATACAAACGCCCCCCTCCGCACCGCCGCCGGTCGAGATCCCGCAAGCACCGGCGCGCGTGCCCGCCACGCCTTGACCACCTCCGGACCGCGTGATAGCATCCGAATCATCTGATCGCGTCGACCTCATGAGCCAGTCCACCGAGCACAACCAGACCCCAGGCCCCAGCGCGACCCTCTTCATCGCCGCCAGTGAAACGGACTCGAATCTCTATTACGCGACGAAGTTCATCGCGCCCGATCCGTTCATTTATCTGGAGGTGAAGGGCGAGCGCCTGATGATCATGAGCGATCTGGAAGTCGACCGCGCGCGACATCAGGCCACCGTCGATCGCGTGGTGTCCTATTCCGACCTGGAACGGCGCGCGAAATCGATGGGAGTGAAGGATCCCGGCAATGTCGATGTCGTCCATCTGGTACTGCAAGACGCAGGATTGCGGGAAATTCTGGTGCCGCCGACCTTCCCGTTTCTCCATGCGCAACGGCTTCAGGAACTGGGCTATCGGCTCCGCACGAAACGCGAACCGTTTTATGAGCGCCGCGTGGTGAAGTCGGACGACGAGGTCCGCCACATCGAAGCGGCGCAACGGGCGACTGAAACCGCGGTGGCCGCGGCACATGCGAGTCTCCGTCGGGCCGACATTCGCGACAACGTGCTCTGGTTGGACGGCGAGGTGTTGACCTCCGAACGGGTGAAGAAGTTGATCAACGTGGCCCTGATGGAATGCGACTGTGTGGCGCAACATACCATCGTGGCAGGCGGGGAGCAGGCCTGCGACCCGCACGACGAAGGTAGCGGGCCCCTGCCGGCGCACCGCAGCATTATCTTCGACGTGTTTCCGCGCTCGGCTGAGTCCCGCTACTTCGCCGACATGTCGCGCACGGTGGTGCGTGGACGGCCCTCGCCGGAATTGACGAAACTGTACCAGACCGTCAAAGACGCACAGGAGGAGGCGATCACCACAATTCGCGACGGCGCGGACGGCGCGGTGATCCATCAAGGCATCTGCGATCGGTTTGAGAAGGCGGGGTATAAGACCGGCCTGGTCAACGGCCGCATGCAGGGATATTTTCACGGCACCGGGCATGGCGTCGGCCTGGACATCCACGAGGCGCCGCGCATCAGCCGGACCGGCTCCTTACTTCAGGAAGGGCACGTCGTGACGGTGGAACCGGGGCTCTATTATCCGGGGTTGGGCGCCGTGCGCATCGAAGACATGGTGCTCGTCACCAAGGACGGCTGCCGCAACCTGACGAACTATCCGAAGGTCTTCGAGCTCGGGTGACCTATGGTGACCGGTTCTTCGAGGGAAAGAGGGCGCTTGTTGATCGTTTCACGTTTCACGTCGTACGCCTCACGCTGATATGCGCCTGACCTTCACCATCCAGCGCTTCAATCCCGAAACAGACCAGCACCCCCACCAGGAAGAATATCGTCTCGACATCGGGCGAGGCCTGACCGTGCTCGAAGCGCTGATCCGCATCAAGAACGAATTGGACGGCCGCTTGGCGCTCCGCTACTCCTGCCGCTCCGCCATTTGCGGCTCTTGCGCCATGCACATCAACGGCACGGAGAAACTCGCCTGCCGCACCTCCGTCCGCAAAGAATTGGAGCGGCACGGCAAGATTACGATTCAACCCTTGCCGAACCTTCCGCTCATCAAAGACCTGGTCGTCGATATGGCGCCCTTCTGGGAAAAGATCCGGGCGGTCACGCCATGGCTGACGCCGATCACCCATCCCACGAAGCGCTACGGACCATCGGGACAATTGCGGTTGCTGCCGGAGACCTACCGGTTTGACAACGTCGATGCCTGCATCATGTGCGGCGCCTGCGTGGCCGCGTGCACCTCGCACGAAGTCTCGAAGGGTTTTCTCGGCCCGGCCGCGCTGGCCAAGGCGGCCCGATTTGTCGCGGACCCACGAGAGCCGGCGGACGCCAAACAAGTGCGGCTCTCGGCGTTGCAGGAGGCCGACGGCATCTGGGATTGCACTCGCTGCAACATGTGCGTGCAAGTCTGCCCCAAGGATGTCCAACCGATGGAGGCCATTATCCGCTTGCGCCGCTCCTCCATCCGGCACGGCTTAACCGATGCGGAGGGCGCCCGCCATATCACCGGGTTCGTCGATCTCGTCCGGCAGGAAGGGCGGTTGAACGAAGCGCTCATGCCGCTCAAAGTGGTCGGCACGAATCTGCAACGGATCCTGCACGTCCTCCCCTTGGGTGTGCGTATGTTTTTCAAGGGCAAGGTGCCGCTGCCGTTCGGCCATACCATTCCAGGGATCGAGCAGGTCCGGGCGATCTTCTCCGCCGCACGCCGCCGCGCCGGTCACGGCTGACGCCCATGTCGGGCACCTTTCGATTCCTCGACGACATCGCGATGGCCGACATGGCCTTCGAGGCCGAGGGCGACTCCCTGTCGGCGCTCTTCGACGCCGCAACCGAGGCGCTCCTGCACAGTTTGGCCGACCCGGCCACCGTGACACCAACCTGGCGCCGCACCCTGGATCTGTCCGAGCCGGACATCGAAACCTTGCTGTTCGAATGGTTAGGCCGATTGGTGTATCTCAAAGATGCGGACGGCGTCGTATTTCACCGGGCCGCACTGACGTTGGCACAGGAGCCCGATGGCTCGGCCTGGCATCTGCACGCGGACGTGACCGGCGCGCCGGTCGATCCGGCCAGGCAGGAACTTCGGTCAGACGTCAAAGGCGTGACCAAGCACCTCTACGCAGTCACACAAGACGGACACAGGTGGACCGCCAGGGTCGTGTTGGATGTCTGACTGTGCGACTCATACGATCCGGCCTGTACTGACCATGGAGTGACGTAATGACACTCAACACCGACATGCAGGTCAATCGCATCGACGACTACCTCTGGGAAATTCCGCCCTCCGAGAAAGCGGGCATGCTGGTCCCCGCGAGAATTTATGCGAGTCCGGCCATTCTCGGCGCCATGGATCGCGGTGTCTTCGATCAGGTCACCAACGTCGCCTGCCTGCCCGGCATTCACCGCTATGCGCTCTGTATGCCCGACGGCCATTGGGGCTACGGCTTTCCCATCGGCGGGGTCGCCGCATTCGATCCCGAAGACGGGGTCATCTCTCCAGGCGGGGTCGGGTATGACATCAACTGCGGCATGCGGCTGATCCGCACCGACCTGACCTTGGCTGAAGTCCGGCCCAAACTTGAACTGCTGATGACGGAATTGTTTCGCCGCGTCCCGGCCGGTGTCGGCTCACGCGGGTTCGTCAATCTCAACCGGCGCGAGTTTCGGGACGTCATGCGCAAAGGCGCCAGCTGGTGCATCGCCAACGGCTACGGGTGGGCAGAAGACCTGGATCGAATCGAAGAGCGTGGATGCCTCGACGGCGCCGACCCGACACACGTCACGGATTACGCCATCGAACGCGGTATCAATCAACTCGGGACCTTAGGCTCGGGCAATCACTACTTAGAGGTGCAGGTCCTGTCGGACAAGGGCATCTTCGATCGGGAGACGGCTGCGGCGATGGGCTTGACGGGTCGCGATCAAGTCGTGGTGATGGTCCATTGCGGCTCGCGCGGCTTCGGACATCAAGTGGCCAGCGACTATCTCAAAGTCTTCGAGAAGGCGATGCGCCGCTATGGGATCTCCGTCAAGGATCAGCAACTCGCCTGTGCGCCGTTTCGTTCTCCGGAAGGACAGGAGTATTTCGGGGCCATGAACTGTGCCGCCAACACGGCATTCGCCAACCGCCAGGTCATCACGCATCAAATCCGCGAGGCCTTCGCCGCCGTCTTCGACTCGACCCCGCATGCGCTCGGCATGCACCTGATCTACGATGTGGCGCACAACATTGCCAAAGTCGAGCGGTACCAAGACGGGCAGTGGCTGGTGCATCGCAAGGGGGCTACCAGGGCGTTCGGCCCCGGCAGTCCCGAACTGCCGGCCTGTTATCGCCACATCGGCCAACCGGTCATCTGCGGCGGCTCCATGGAGACCGGCTCCTACCTCTTGGTCGGCACCGATCGCGCCATGCACGACACCTTCGGATCGACCATGCATGGGTCCGGCCGCACGATGTCGCGCGCGCAGGCCAAACGCACGGTGCGCGGCGAACAACTGCTCCGCGACATGAAACAACACGGCATTCTGGTGAAGGCCGTGTCCATGTCTGGCCTCGCCGAAGAAGCCGGGTTGGCCTACAAGAATATTTCCGACGTGGTCGAAACGGTGGACCACGCGGGAATCACAAAAAAAGTGGCGGAACTGAAACCGATCGGCAATATAAAGGGCTAGTGCTGCATGCAGACGATGGCGCCTGTACGGCACGGGTATCGCCGGCAAGGATCAGGGGTCGTCACCCGTCGTTTCACGCCACGTCATCATGGACCAACGCAGACACCAGCGGGTTTCCGTCCGGTTCCAGAGCTCCTTCTCGTCGGTGAACCGAGTGGACGGGGAGGGCCACGCCATCGATCTGTCTTTGCGCGGCTGCGGCATCGTCACGCAAACGGCGGTGCATCCCGGCACCACCCTCACCATACGCATTCATCAGTCGCCTGACGAGGCGGCCTTGACGGTCCAGCAAGCCGTGGTGCGTTGGTGTCGCAATGGACGCATCGGGCTCGAATTCGTGACCCTGCAACCGGACGAATGGGTTCGCCTGCAAGCCATTGTGAAAGACCTCACCCGGCAACCCTACGAACGCACCGACGAACCATAAATGGTTGCGGCACCCAGCCGCCTTTTTCTGTCGAGGAGGATACAGCATGGCCGATGCGCCCGCGTCCACATCGAGATTGCCCCGAACCTGGATTCCGGCACTCCTGATCAGCCTGCTCGTCTCAGGATTCTGCGCTGCGGCGCTCTACCTCATGTTGGCGGAACATGACCGCGCGCTCGTCGCCCAGCGCAACGCCACCGCCGTCGTGACAACAGAGCGCAGCACCCATGCCACAGCCAGAACCCTGGCCTGGTTCATTGAATCGTTGGGCGGCGACAGCCTCGCCGCGATCCAGCAGACGCTGGAGCAACATGCGCCGCAGGCCAATCTCTTATCGTCCGCCGTCATCACGGAAGACAACGTGGTCGTGGCTGCAGGCAATCCCGCCGCCATCGGCACGCAGCTGCACGATGCGGCCTGGATGAACGCGCGCAACAGCCAGAGCAGCGTCATCGCCTCCGGCATGGAAAAGGGGAGGCCGGCGGTGATCGTGGTCGAGCCGATCCGTCGAGACAACCGGATTGCCGGCTGGGTCCGACTTGCCGTCGCCGCGCCCCCGGACGCCGCCGCCCCTCGCTCGGAGGACGACTTGGCCCTGGATGTCGCCCTCGTCATCGTTCCGCTGTTGCTCCTCCTGTTTGCACTCTTGATCCTGACTATGAGCGGCCTCATGAGCCGGGTGCGGAAACTTCTCGGCCGCATCCTACTCGAAGCTCAGGAGCAGCTGCCACGGCCGCTCGACTCGGGTCTCGACACCCCGAGCCAGGGCGGTGTCGCGTAACGGGCAAAGGAAACGCCGAGGGCTCCCGTGAGTGCCGATCGGCCCCGGGAGATTTCCCGGCAGGACAGGGTCTCAACAACTGCTATTTCTCTGGCACTTCCCTAAAACTTTGATAGGCTGATGCGAGCATAGGGCCGGAGCGTCGTTCCCGTTGCTCCAGGGTCCATCGCCAGGGCCGTTCGCCCTTCGTATGCCGATGTGCAGCGCCGTCTCCATGTTCGAGTGAGACCGTGATTATGAGTCAAGCCCGTCCGACTATTCTCATCGCCGACGACGACCCGCTCACACGGTTGTTCGTGAAGAACGCGCTGGAGCCGGCCGGCATGGCGGTCGTAGAAGCCACCGGCGGCAAGGACGCCTTGACCAAGTTCGAGGAGGAACCGTCCGATCTCGTGATTCTCGACATCATGATGCCGGAGGTCGACGGATACCTGACCTGTTCCAGAATTCGTTCGCTGCCGCGCGGCAAACGTATCCCCATTTTGATTCTCACCGGCCTGGACGATGCGAATTCCATTGCCCAGGCCTATCAGCACGGCGCGACCGACTTCATCACGAAGCCGGTGAATGCCACGATCCTGTGCCATCACGTCCGCTACATGCTCCGCACCAACAACGTCCTGCATGCATTGATCCGGAGCGAATCCCGCCTGGAACTCGCGCAACGCATCGCCCGCATCGGCAATTGGGATTGGAACCCCAAGACGAATCGCTTTGCCATGTCGAACGAATTGTGTCGCTTGGTCGGCGTGCGCCCGCAGGATTTCACCGGAACCTTCGAGGGCTTTCTCAGTCTCGTCCATCCCGACGACCGTCCGCTGGTCACCGGCGCGCTGCAAAAGTTGGTGGCCCAACAGACCCCCTGCGACATCGATCACCGGATCGTGCTGCCGAACGGCAGCGACTTCGTGATCCATCTCCAGGCCGAGGCCGTGCGGGAAGAGGAAGTGGATGAGGTTACGGTCATCGGCACGGCCCAGGACATCACCGAACGCAAACAGGCGGAACGTGCCATCCATCAACTGGCGTATTACGATAGTTTGACGGGCTTGGCCAATCGCGTGTTGTTCAAGGATCGTCTGTCGAATGCGATCTCCTACGCCGCGCGACACGATCAGCACCTGGCGACGCTTTTCATCGACTTGGACCGATTTAAGATCATCAACGACACGCTCGGCCACACGGTGGGCGATCTACTCCTCACACGAGTCGCGGAACGGTTGAGCGAGTCCGTTCGACAGAGTGACTCCGTCAGTCGGCATGCCGACCATGAACCGGCCCATGCACTGGCGCGGCTCGGCGGCGATGAGTTCACCATTCTTCTGACAGCCCTGCCGCAACCGGAAGACGCGGGCCGGGTTGCCCGGCGCATTCTGGATTCGTTGGCCCATCCCTTCAGTATCGAGGGCCATGAAATTTTTATTTCGGCCAGCATCGGCATTTCGATCTATCCGTCGGACGGGGCCACGGTCGAAGCGCTGCTCAAGAACGCCGATACCGCGATGTACCACGCGAAGGAACAGGGTCGGAACAACTGCCAGTTCTATTCCTCCGGACTCAACGCCGCCGCGGCCGAACGGCTGGATCTGGAAAACGAACTCCGCCGAGCGTTGGAGCGGGAAGAGTTCGTGGTCTTTTACCAGCCGAAACTGAACATTCACTCCCGTGAGATTCTCGGCGCCGAGGCGTTGGTGCGCTGGAAACATCCTAAACGCGGCCTGGTCCCGCCCGGAGTGTTTTTGAACGCCGCAATCGACACCGGCTTAATTCGTTCCATGGACGAATGGGTGCTGCGTGAAGCCTGTCGTCAGGTGAAGGCCTGGGAGACGGCCGGGCTTCCGGCGATCTCGATCTCGGCCAACGTCTCCAATTCGCTGTTTCACGGGCGCACGCTGCCGGCGACCGTGGCCGATGCGCTGCGAGACTCCGGCCTGAATCCGTCGCAACTCGAACTCGAGCTCACCGAGTCCATCGCCATGCGGGACGTCGAAGCCTCGGTAACCATGCTGGAAGGCCTGCGGACGATGGGCGTCCGCCTGTCGATCGACGACTTCGGCACCGGCTATTCCTCCCTCAGCTATCTTCAACGCTTCCCCCTGAGCCGCTTGAAAATCGATCAATCCTTCGTGCGAGACCTGCTGACGAACGAAAACAACGTGAAGATCACGCGGGCCATCATCGCAATGGCGCATAGTTTGAATCTCTCGGTGCTGGCGGAAGGCGTGGAGACGGAAGGGCAGTTGGCGCGGTTACGCGAGGAAGGGTGCGACGAGGTGCAGGGATACCTGTTCAGCCGCCCGGTCTGCGCGGAAGATTTCGAGAAACTACTCAGGGGCGATGCCGATGCCCGTACAGCAGCGTGATGTTGATCCGCCGGTTGGTAAACCCTTCCTGAAATGCGATGTCGTCGGTTTCGTGAAACAGGTCTGAATTGAACAGCACTGCCCGGTTCGCCCGGTAGGGAATAGTGATCTCACGGGCGCCCTGGTTCTTCAGCCACTCATAAATTTTACCGCGCGCGCTGTCGCTGTTATACGTCCTGAAGTCCCACTCCGCCGGCGCTTCCTTGTCCCAGACCACCAGACCTCCGCTCTCAGGATCGCGATTCGCCTCGTCGGGGGTGATCCAGAAGTTCACGTTCACGGCCGCCGCATCGGCATGAATATTCAATCCCCGTCGGGCACTGTCGTGTTTGAAGGCCCAGGCCTGCGTGAGGCGATGCCTGCCGAAAATGCGCGGGAGCCGGCGGCGCAGTTCCTCCGCAATTTGCAGGAGCAGGGGAGAGGCAAACCCGTCGCCCAGAAACGCCCCGATGTAGCCGTTCTCGTAGTCCTTCTTCCAAATCGTCGACGTCCAGCAGAACTCCCGCAGTCGGCGCAACGCTTCTTCCGACAGAAGTCCATCGATGTAGGTGACCTCCGGTTGTGTCGAGAGATATCGAGCTTCAATCGCGGCCGTGTCCAGATCGGACGACAACGCGCCTTCCGCAATCGTGTCACAAGGCGCGACATATAACAGACGATTGAACGAAGGGGCGATCGGTTGGAGATCGGCAGGGGAAACCGGCACCCGGTTTCCAGTGGTCGCACCGGGTGCCGCTTCAATCTTCGCCAGCAAACGGATGAGCGCCTCCTGGTACCCACGCCAGGTTTCTCCCAGGAGGCCACGTTCAACGAGATACGCGACCTGCTCGGCGTCATGCTTGAGCCGGGAACGGAACACCGACGTATCGGTGACCGGTCGCCCATGCGCATGTTTCGCCTGGGCCGTTTCGGCAAAACAGCGCAACGCCCGCGGCATCTCCTCCCGCCACATCCAGGCGATCCCCAGGTTGTAGAGTGCGGTGCCGTAGCCGGGATGCGCCTGCAGGGCCCGTTCGAAACTGCGGATGGCCTCGTCGGTCTGTCCCTGCTCCAAGAGGACGAGCCCCAGATTGTTGTGAGCCTCGGCATGATTCGGCTTCAACGCGATGGCTCGCCGGTAGGCCTCGGCTGCCTCCTCCAGGCGGCCCCGTTCTTTCAGCACCACCCCGAGATTGTTGTGGGCCTCGGCATGTTCGGGATGTAGCCGAAGCACCTCTTCATAGGTGGCCTGCGCTTCGGGAAGCCGACGCAAATCTTTGTAGGCGTTGCCGAGATTCGTGCGGGCTTCGAGGTAACGCGGATTGAGTTGGATGGCGCGGCCGTAGGCTTCGACCGCCTCGTCCAACAGCCCGGCTCGCTGCAGGACGACACCGTGGTTGAAGCAATAGACCGGATTGCGGGCGTCGGCGGCGCGCGCCTCGGCCAGCCGGGACACCGCTTCTCTGAGGTGGCCCCGCCGATACAGAAGGAGACCCAAGCCGTGAAGGGCGTCAGGGTTCGAGGGACGCCGTTCCAGCAGAAGGCGGTAGCCGCGTTCCGCTTCATCCAACCGACCGGCCTGGTGATGCCGTTGCGCGTCACGCAGGAACGTCGACTCACCGACTGCCTGTTTGGCCTGCTTGCCGTGCACTTTTTCGTCGCGGCGTCGCTCCTCACGGTTCATGCGCAACCTCTCCGGTGATCGGACGACCGGCCGACCAGGAGAGTAGCGCAGAAGGGGCCTGTGGGTCAAAGCGCAGAGGAGGGAACGGTCGGAGGAGAATGGAACGTTAGGCCGCTGTGGCCTGCTCCTGCCGTTTACGGCGTTGTCCCAGAATATCCAAGGCGGCAACGCGATAGGCTTCGGCAAACGTGGGAAAACCGAAGATGGTGTCGATGAGGCGATCGATATTCGCCCCTTCCTGGAGGGCCATTTGTCCGAGGTGGATCAATTCAGTGGCGTTTTCTCCGACGATCTGCACACCCAGCAGGCGTTCACCTAGGGGATCGGCGACAAGTTTCAACAGACCGTCACAGGCCCCGGTAATATGCCCCTTGGCGATCTCCGTGAACGGCGCGCGCCCCACGAGCGGTCCGCGATAGCGAGCCCCGGCCTGCTCCTCATCGAGCCCGATGGAAGCGATTTCAGGAATGGTGTAGATCCCGATGGGGACCTGGTTGGCCGAATCGCCGACGGGCAGACCGAGCGCCTGACTGACGGCGCGCCGCCCGTCTTCCATGGCCTGTGACGCCAATGCCGGCGGACGGCCCAGCATGTCACCGGCGGCATAGATGTGGGGAACCGCCGTCTGTCCATGGTCGTTCACCGGCAGCAGTCCCTTCTCGTCTAACGACAAGCCGGCTGCCCCGAGGTTCAACTCCTCGATGTTCGGTTGGCGTCCAAGCGCCACCAACATTTTTTCGCTCTTGACGACCAGGCCGTTGGCCAACCGCGCGACAACGGAAGATACACCGTCCCAGGCCACTTCGGTCACGGTCTGGCCGAGATAAAACCGTCCGCCTTGGCGTTCCAGCCCACGCTGGAAGACCGAGACAATCTCCGGATCCATGAACGGCAACGGACTTTTGGCCCGATCGATCAGCGTCACCTCAACCCCGAGCAAGGCGAACGTGGAGGCATACTCACAGGCAATGGGCCCACCCCCCAGGACGGTCAGCGAACGGGGCAGATAAATCATCGACAAAATGGAGTCGCTGTCCAGCACATGCTCATGATCGACCGGGGCTTCAGGAATGGAGCAGGGACGCGATCCCGTCGCCAGAACGATGGTCTCGGCGAGAAGGGTCTGGGAAGCGCCGTCGACGGTTTCCAATTGCACTTCATGCGGCGACACGAGCCGCGCACGGCCATGCCAATAGGTGACGCCGTTGCGGGCGAGTTGATCGGCCATATAACATTCGTGGGCCTTGACCACTTCGTCCAGGCGGTGCAAGAGCACCGTCATGGGTAGGTCGAGCCGGAGCCGGCCTTCGAACACTTCGTTCGAACGTTTAAGCCGCTCGAACTGCAGCGCCGTCTCCCGCAACGTCTTGCTGGGAATGGTGCCCCGGTAGACACAATTGCCGCCGATGCCCTGTTCCTGCTCGATCAGCACGACTTTCTTGCCGGCCTTGGCACCCTGAATCGCGGCCTTTTGACCGGCCGGTCCGCTCCCGACCACCACGATGTCATAGGCACTGCCGGGCATCATAACGGCATCGCCTCCACGACGGCTTGCACCTTGTCCCTGTGGGCCAATAACGCATCGACATCTTTAGGGTAGAGGTTCAGGTCCGCGAAGATCACATGCTCCCGCAGCGTCGCCTCATCCAAGGCTTCAGGATCGAGAAAATGTCTGGCCATGCGACCGGCGAGACAGGTGGTCATACATTCTTGCTTGGCGGTTTTGGCATAATTGTAGTCCACATGAAATCCGATGGACTCCACCACGGGTGGCGGCAAGCCCCATTCGTCCGCGACCAGGAGTCCCACTTGGATGTAATAGCCGTCCAACAATTGCTGCATCAACTCTTTGCTGAGGGTCGTTCCTTGCTCCTTGGACAGGGCGACCAGGGTTTGCAAGACGACGGGCCGGCCGATACCATGCAGGAGGCCGCACAGATAGGCGCTTTCGACGTTGAACCGCCGCATGCGCGCAATTTCCTTGGCGTAGGCGCCGCTGGCGAGCGAATACTGCCAGAGCCCCTTGACTTCATCGTCCCATCCCGGCACTTTGAAGGCACTGCCTTTGATGGACGCAGAGAAGGCCAGCTCGGACATCAGGTTCATGCCCAGCATAGACACGGCATGCTGAAGCGAGACGACCGGATTGCGGGTCATGTAGGCCGGGGAATTGGCGATCCTGATCACATGGGCGGCCAAGGCCTGGTCCTGGTGAATCAAAGCAGCGAGTTTAGCCGCCTCCGCATCGGGGTCGTAGACCATCGCCAGAATCCGCGATGCCACCTGGGGCAAGAGCGGCAATTCAATGGCGCCCTTGCGAATGCGCTCAATCAGGAGTTGTTCCAACGAATCGGTAGGAACGGGGGTTGTCGCTTGGGGAAGTTCACCGCTCATAGGTCTTACACCACCGGTCAAGGTTGCGGGACGATCGTTGTTGTAAATCCTTCTCGGCTCTTCCTGCCGAAAACATTAACCACCCATGGAACGGGGGGAGGGCAGCACACATGCCACGTGCATTGACGAATTCGCCTCCGGTCCGTCCTCTAGCGGGACGATTCGTGCAGCCTGAGAGGAGCCTCCCGGTGCTGGTCGGCAGCGTGCTGCTCTGCTGGTCGGTCGTGGGACCGTCGCCGGCGATCACCGGTAGGGAAGCGCTCGCCGCCGCAGACCAGCCACAACCGACGACAACGGACAAGGTCCTCCGAGACACCAAGCAGGCAGTCGAGTCCACCAAACAGTACACGCTGCAGCAGAAAGAGGCGTTTCAGAAAACGATTCAGGCCGAGCTGGCCGAGCTGCAGGGCAAGATCGCCGAACTGCACAAGAAGGCCGGCGCCGCCTCGGTGGAAGCCCGATCAGAAATGCAGAAAGCGCTCCAGGATCTCGAACGCAAGAAGAACGAGGTACGGACGCAGCTCGATGACGTGAGCCAGTCCACCAGTTCAGGCTGGAGTAAACTGAAAGAGAACCTGAACAGGACCCTTGACGACTTGAAGCAGAGCTACAACGAGACGGTGTCGAAACTTCCGTAACCGTGGCCGACGTGACGCGGCCTCCCTGTCGCGGGCTTGACTCCTTCGGTCCGACACTGTTCATGAAGGGGGACAATCAGCTATGGTGGGGCAGACATCCCGGACAGAACGACGACGAAACCTATGCCATTAAAATTCGCCCTCTATCCCGGTTGCGCCGCCAAGGGCGCCACTCCCGAACTGTATCAATCCACCATGGCCATCGTCGGTCGCCTGGGCATCGAGGTCGTCGAACTTGCCGCCTCCTCCTGTTGCGGAGCCGGGGTGATCGGGGAAGCCGACCCGGACCTCGCCCTCGCGCTGAATGCCCGCACCTTCGCCCAGGCCGAGCGCTTGGGGCTGGATGTGATGACCATCTGCGGGACCTGTCAGGGGGTGATGAGCGCGGCCAATCGCCGGTTAAAACAGGAACCGGCCACACTGGAACGCGTCAATAAGCTCCTGGCACAGGACGGTATCGTTTACGGCGGCAGCGTCCAGGTCAAACATCTCCTCTGGATCGCCGTGCGCGATCTCGGGATCGCCCGGGTGACCGATACGGTCAGTGTGCCGTTTCGTGATTTCCGCATCGCCCCTTTTTACGGCTGCTACATGCTGCGCCCCTCCTGGGAACTAGGCTTCGACGATCCGGAGAACCCCAGCTCGTTGGAAAGGATCATTCGCGCCGTCGGGGGAGAACCGGTGGCTTATGCGGGGCGGACTAAATGTTGCGGGTTCCCCATCATCCTGGAAAAAGAGGCCATCGCGGTCGCCATGGCCGGTACCAATATGAAGGATGCCCGGGACCATGGCGCCGACTTCATGGTGACGCCCTGTCCCCTGTGCCACATGAGCCTCGACATCTACCAGGAACGGGCGGGGCGGGCGGTCAAGACGGCGCTGAACCTCCCCATTCTCCATCTCCCGCAACTGCTCGGCCTGGCCATGGGCATTGCCGCACAGGACTTGGGACTAGCCAGACATTTGATCTCAGTCGAGAGCATCGTGACTCGGTTACAATCACGTCACACGGAACATTCAACCTGACCCGCGGAGCCCAGAACATGAAGGTGATCGCCCTTTCGGATATTCAGCAATTCAGTCCGGACAAGATGAAGAAGAACAATCTCTTCGAAACATCCCGGTTCTTTTGCGACGTGTACTGTTTTGAGCCGGGGCAGGAACAGAAGGGACATATCCACGGCGAACAGGACAAGGTCTATATCGTGCTGGAGGGCGAAGGCACCTTTCAGGTCGGGTCGGAGAAGCAGGTGTTGGGAGCGGGGCAGGGTACGATGGCGCCGGCAGGGGCAGAGCATGGCGTGAAGAACCATACGGCGCAACGGCTGAGGGTGCTTGTCTTCGTCGCGCCGAATCCCTGACAGACGACGAGTCACGGCAACCAGGCCCAGTCCCGGGCGATCAGCGGTTGTTCAGCGGCGCGGTCACCGTGATCGCACCGGCAAGATCCCCTTCCTTGTGGCCTTCCCTGGGGTAGCCTGAAATATCCAGCACCCCTTTGGGTTCTCCGTGGCAGGCGAGACAATCCTTGGCGTAGTAGATCGGCATCACCACGCGCAGCGTCTTTCCCTCCTCGGTCAACTCGCTCACATAGGCCTCTGCGCGCGGCCTGGCAGCCAGCCACTTCAGCACGGACGCCTCGTACTCGTCCGGTTCGTTTTTCGGATTCCGCGCGTCGAGTGCGGTCTGCTTGAGTCGAACGTGCGATGATTTGGAAAATCGGGCCGAAGCCTGACTTCCCCACGTCGCCGGAATGAAATTCTTGTATCCGATCCCGCGCTGATTGATGACGACCTGGGCATCCCGCACGACTTCGCGGCCGGCCTGTACCAGCGCGGGCAGCAGTTCCTTGGCAAGCGGGGGAATGACGAGGGACACCGGAGCCGTCGGCAAGGCGGTGAGATCGATGCCCGACTTGACGCGAAATTCCCGGATTAACTCAGCCTCAAATAGTTCCGGCGTCAATCCTTTCTCTCCCTGATGAGGATCGTCGATCAAGGTTTGATTCCGTTCGATCACGGCTCGCCCCGACTCCAGCAGTGTTGCGAGGAGCCGCGCGGTTTCTTCCACCTCGGCTCGTTCGACCGCCCAGGTCGGCGGCGGCTGAAGCAGGACGAACAGCATGAGCACCGTCTTCACCATCGTGCGACTGTTCATGGCATGCTCCTCGCTTTCACCTCACGGCAACGGTTTGAGATAACAGGTTCCCTGGATATAGTGAACCGCCATCTTCTCCACATCGAAGGGTAATCCTTCCAACGAGGCACGCCGGGGAAACGCATAGTCCTCGTCGAGCCACCGTGTCCGCATCTCCCGAAGACGGCCGGATTCGTCCAGCTTCAGAAGCAGGTCGTTGAGCAGCCACCGCAGACGGTAACTGTCTTCCGCGACGACGACCCCATAGTCGGCTTTGGTGAGGAAAAGCGGCAGCCCAGTGTCGCGGGTCAGCGGTACCCAGTCCCTGCGGACGCGGTTGACCATATACTCCAGCACCGGTTGCGCGCCAAGGATCACATCGATGCGCGGCTCGGTCTGGGCGTCGGCATATTCGAAGGCCGCGGGCAGCGAATCACAGATCAGCAAGCGATTCGCTCCTAAATTGGCCTCGGCGTAATAATACGCGCTCGTTTCAGCCTGCACGGCAATCGTCAGCCCGTCCAAGGCATGACTGGTGGCGGCCAGTCGATCGGCAGCGGGATGGAGCGTTTGCTCTGTGACATTGGCCCGCACACGATCGATCACGGCAGAGCTTCTCGTGATCCCGCTGATACCGCCGCCGTAAAAGTAGGGCAGGGAATAGGCAACCCCGGCGCGGCTCGGTGCCGGCGTAGTGGTGGCCACCGCCGAGACAAACCAATCCAAATGTCCTTCGTTCAACAGCCGGAAGAGGTCTCGGAACCGCACCAGGTGGAGCACCGGGGTGATCGGGCGGCCGCAACGATGGGAGAGTTCGTCCGTCATCGCCTTGATCAGTTCGACATCGAGCCCGGTCACCCTGGCGCCTTCATCGGTCCAGATGGTTGGAAACACGAACGGTCGAAACGGCTCCATCGTCAACCCGACTTGGACCCGTTCACGCGCACAGATGATATCGACCCGGTTGCCGGCTACGGGCCAGACCTGTTCGACCGCGTCGATGAGAAGTCCGCAGCCCGGCAGCAGCAGGGCGAACAGGGCCATCCACACCTCTCGACGTCCTGACCGCCTCATTAAAATCGCACCCCCGTGAGAAACACCCATTGCTGCGCCTGTCCCGCCTCGCCCTGAAAATCCACACCGTATTGACTGTATTGCACGCTGACATCGACCGATAGACTCTGCGCCACTGGAAACCGCACCCCCACCTGCCCGCCGATCAAATGCCCCGGCGCCCGATTCCCCGGACCGGGCAACACGCCTCCAGCCAGCGCGCCGATGTAGGGGACTGCCCGGTCTTCCAATGGGCCAAACAACACGTGACGGATGAGGCGGCTGATCGGTTTGTGTTTCGGAAAGTCCAGGATGTCGATGAAGTTGTTCCAGCGAGGATTGAGAAACAACGAATGTTGGTCGGTGCTGAATTCGTGGGTATGAATACTGAAAAATTGGTAGATCGTCCGGACTTCCACGTTGCCGTACCGCAATGCCGTGATCCCCAACTGGACGCCGATTTCTCGGTCGTCCGGAGCAAACGTCTGCTGGCGCAGCATGACATCGACATTGAAGGGACGGATGGGGAAGTCGAGCACCGCCTCCTGTGCGCCCACCGAAACAGCAGACAGCAGCCAGGCACCCGCCGCCGCAGTCAGGCATCGGACGAAGACTCTGCCGATTGTTCCGAGGGCTTCGGTCACAGGCATGACGACTCGTTGTCTGGGCGTGGCGAGTCTCTCTGAATAGTCGATGCATTGCAAGCGCGTTCAGTGCCGTAGCGGTGACGGACCGGCCGAGATACAAGATTTCATGATGTCGACCTGACAGCGCAGGCTCCCGACCAGCGCACGGCGCGCGGCCGCCAGGAGTTCCTCCGGAACGACGAGCCCGCTCGATACATCGACTAAGACATGCTCAGGAACGCTGTCCGGGTCGACGCGGGCCACGCCTGGAATCTGAGCCAATGCCGCCACGATAGACTGGCGTTGAGCGGAACAGTCGGATCCTGACAAGACAAGCGCCACGCGCTCCTGTGAGATTTCGGCAGCGGCCGGAAGGGCAAGGCATCCGCTCAGCAGGACAAGGAAAAACCGTATCGTCCCAGGAGTCCGCATCGGCATCCCCCAGAAACCAGGCACGTTGGACATCTGTATGACTCACAGGTTGCTCTCTCCCAAGGAGGGCCGGCGGTCCACCTGGACGGCCGGCCCCCACGACGGTCAGTGCCCCGGCGCTGGCGTGGTCTCGGTCTTCGAGGCCGGCAGTACCCAGGGCACCATCGGCATCAACGGAGCCGGTTTTGCATCCGGTCCCGCCAAGAGAACCGCAATCGCTCCGCGCAATGCACCGGTCAGCGAATGGGTCACCAGCGGGTAGGCACCGGCGGATTCCACGACGACATCGAACGTGGCCGCACTGCCAGGGCCCACGACATAGGTCTGCACCCCTTTGAGGTTATTGGCAGGATTGCCGCTCTCGTACACGTTGTCCCAGATCTCGCCGATCGGATGGAACGAGGAAAACTCGTTCGGCCCCGCATTGACAAAATAGATACGCACGCGTTCGCCTGGTTTGGCATCCAGCTTTCCCCCTCCGGTCACAAAGGGGTGATACTTGAAGATGCCGCCGTTGAACATCATGCCGTCATACTTGCGATCGAACATCGCCTGCACATCGTTTGGATTCTTGTAGTACTCCGATTGCACCAGGACGTACTCGCGATCGGCTTTCGGCCAGACCTTGGCCTGTTTTGGATCGACGATGATCGCGCCGAACATGCCCCGCGCGACGTGTTGAATCATCGGCGGCGCCCCGCAATGGTAAAAGAAGATACCCGGCTTCTTGGCGACGAACGTATAGCTGATGGTTTCTCCGGCATTCACCGCCCGGTAATTTTTCAAGAAATCGATTTCCGCCGCATGAAAGTCCATCGCATGCGGATTCTTATTCGTGGCGGGGTTCGTCAATGTGAAATTGATCGTATCGCCTTCCGTGACCCGGACAACCGGCCCCGGCATCTGTCCGTTGAATGTCCAGGCGGCATAGGTTTCCCCTCCGCCGTCGATGACAATATCGGACTCGACCGCCGTCATCTGAATGTTGTGCGTCTTGGCGTGAACGGGAAGAGCTACCCCCCCCGCCATCCCGATCGCCGCACTCAGGCACATGATCATCCTGTACCGACCAACGCCTCGACTGTTGTGCCGTGTGGGTGTCGACATCGCCGCCTCCTGTGATTCCATCGGTTGACTCAGCGCCGGAAGCCTGATGCTCCCGAATCAGCATATGTCGCGCTCATATGCTCCGCCTCTGCCTGCACCATACGAGAGGCCAGCCCAACAAAACATGACAATAATCATGTTTCAAGGCATTGCAGCGATGTGGAGAAAATAATTACGTGGAAGCGAGGAGTTTGAGCTTCGGAAGGTCTCGAATGACGAGGCGGGCGGCGGTACCGGTGACCAGTCTGTCCTTCTTGAACCGCGCCATGATGCGGATGGCGGTTTCGGTGGTGACCCCCACCATGTTGGCCATGTCCTGTCGCGTCAGGCGCACAGTAATGCGGAGTCCGTTCGATTCCTGTACACCGCTCCGTTCGGCCAGATCCAGCAGAAGCGCAGCCAGCCGCTGATCGGCACGATCGAGCGCGAGGACTTTGGCCTTTTCCTGTGCCTCATTGAGCCGGTTGCCGAGGTAGCGAATCACCTCCATGGCCGCATCCGGGTTGGCGCGGAGCATCTTGAAATAGGCCTCTTTCTTCATGCGCAACACGCTGACCTCGCCCATGGGTTGTGCGGTCCCCGGGTGATAGGCCCCGTCGAACGTCGCGGCGTCGCAGCAGAACAGGTCGCCCGGCATGAGCACCTTCAGCGTACATTCCTTGCCGTCGAGCGACGATTTGACGCACTTCACCGATCCTTCCTTCACGATGTGGAAGTATTCGGTCGGATCGCCCTCGCGAAAGATGTACTCGCCCTTGCCGTAGCGGGTTTCGGTCATTTCGCCCAAGACCTTTTGTCGATCCTGGGCGCTGAGAATCTGTAACAGGGGAATCTGGTTCAATCCGGCAGGTGCACCAGGATTGGACCGTTCAACGGGTGGCAGTGTTGGCGATTTCTTTGGCTGCTTCGACAATCGAGCGTACTCCAATTCCGAAATGATCGACGAGTTCCTCGGGTTTGCCGCTGCGCGGAATGTCACGGACAGCCAACTTGCGGACCCGCACGCCCTCCGAAGCCAGGGCGCTCAATACGGCATCGCCGAGGCCGCCATGCGCATAGTGATCTTCGACGGTCAGGAATCGTCCTCCGGTGGCGCGCGCACACTCGATCAAGGTCGCCTGATCTACCGGCACGATGCTGTAGAGATCCACAACCCGGGTCGCGATGCCCGCCGTTTTCAACTGGTCATGGGCTTTCAACGCCTCAAAGAGCGTGACACCCGCCGCAACAATCGTCAACCGATCGGCCGCACTCTGCCGAAGGATTTTAGATCCGCCGATCCGGAATGTCTCCTCCGCGCCGTAGATCACCGGCGTCTTCGGCCGGCCTGCACGGAGATAGACCATCCCCTTATGGCTCCCAGCCGATTCTACCAGTTTATACATCGACATGGCGTCTGACGGGTACAGCACGGTCACACCGGGCTGAGCCGACATCATGGCCAAATCTTCCAGTCCCATCTGAGACGGGCCGTCCTCGCCGATGCTGACCCCGACGTGGGTGCCGACGAGTTTGATGTTCGATCGACTGATCGCCGCCATGCGAATGAAGTCATAGGCCCGGGTGAAGAAGGCAGCGAAGGTCGCCACGAAGGGTATTTTCCCACAAGCCGCCACTCCGGCCGCCGCGCCCAGCATGTTTTGTTCGGCGATGAAGTTTTCGAGGAATCGATCGGGAAATCGCTTTCCGAATTTGTCGCTGTAGGTGGAATTTTTCACGTCCGCATCGAGGGCGACCACCTGTGAGTTGGCTTCCCCCAAGGCCAGGAGCGCTGCACCGAAGGCCTCGCGCGTCGCGGCGGCGTCACCGATTTTGTAGGGCGCGGGTGCCATGGAGCCCTTGGCAGGGGCGGCAGCAGTGATCGCAGTGGGCGCCTTGATCTGTACCTCTACAGACACGGGTTTGAGCTGCCGTGTCAATTCATCCAACGCCTTCTGGGTTTCTTCGCCCTTCTTCAACGGTTTTCCGTGCCATTCCGGATGATTCTCCATAAACGAGATGCCGCGACCTTTGAAGGTCTTGGCCAACAGCACCGTCGGCCGGCCTTTGGTTCGCGCCGCCTCGTCGAACGCCGCCAGGAGCGCGCCGATGTCATGGCCATCCACGACGATCGCATTCCAGCCGAAGCCACTCCATCGAGCGCGGTAGGCCTCCATGTCGTGCTGCAGCATGGTCGGGTCGCTTTGCCCCAGACGATTCACATCGACGATCGCACAGAGATTGTCCAAGGCCGCGTGTCGGGCGACTTCCGCCGCTTCCCACACCGATCCTTCAACGGATTCGCCGTCGCCCATCAACACATAGGTGCGATAGTCGGTCTTGTCGATCGATTTCGCGTTAAAGGCGAGCCCCACCCCGGCCGGCAGCCCCTGCCCCAACGAACCGGTCGCCATATCGACGAACGAGAGACGGGGGGTCGGATGGCCTTCGAGATCGGACCCCAAGGTCCGTAGCTTCAATAATTCGGATGTGGGAAACAGACCGGCCTCGGCCCAGGCCGCATACAACAGCGGCGCCGCATGACCTTTCGATAGAACAAAACGATCGCTGTTGGGGGCCTTCGGATTCTTGGGGTCATACCGCATCACCGAAAAAAACAACACCGCCAGAATATCTGCGGCGGAGCAACAGCTGGAGGGATGTCCACTTCCAGCCTCACTGGTCGCCTTGACGCTCTCGATACGCAGGTGTGTCGCTTTGTTGGCCAGGGCGGTCAGGAGATCAGGCGTTGCAGCGGAACCAGACGAGGAAGTCATGCGCGATCCTTTCACGATGGGAGCTGATGATTCTGATGCTGTGGAGAGACCGACCGGCTCTCAAGGGCACGAAGCTAACAAATGGCATGCAGGGAGTCAATGAAGGGAATCGCCTGCGACGGTCGCCACGCCCGCCGGACATTCTTGACAGAGTGGAGGCAACTCGCTAAGATCGCCTCGCCTTTAACGCTCATCCTGTGAGGTGGGTAAGGAGTTCATGATGACGACCCGCGGCACCACGCCGTCCGACAACCTGCACCTTCTCATCCAAACCGGTGGGAAGGTTTTTTTATGCCCCCGGCAGATCGGCCCACGATGACGACCGCACCGACCCCAGACAAGCGACAAGAGCGGGTGGTCATGGACGCGGGCGATATCGCCCGCGCGGTGACCCGCATCGCCCACGAGATTTTGGAACGGAATAAAGGTATTCAGGATCTCGCGTTGGTGGGGATTCGAACCGGCGGCGTGCACCTGGCCCATCGCCTCGTTCGACGTATCCATGACATTGAGGGAACCCAGATCCCGATCGGCGAACTGGACATCACGCTCTACCGGGACGACCTCTCCTTGCGGAAGGATCAACCGATTCTCCGGACCACCTCGGTCCCCTTCAAAATATCCGATTTGAAGGTGGTGCTGGTCGACGACGTGCTCTTCACCGGCCGGACCATCAGAGCCGCCATGGACGGACTGATCGATCTGGGGCGACCGGCGGAGATTCAATTGGCGGTGCTGGTCGATCGCGGCCACCGGCAGTTGCCCATTAAGGCGAATTACATCGGCAAAAACATTCCCACCTCGCGCGACGAGGCCATCGAGGTTCACCTCGAAGAAAACGGGGAAGAGGACCGCGTGGTCATCCTCAGGGCGTAACCGGAGACATTGTCGTGGGGCTCAAACGGAAAGACCTGCTCAGCCTGACCCAGTTGTCGGCGGACGATATCTCCTTGATCCTGGAGACTGCGGATTCGTTCAAGGAAGTGTCGGGGAGGGAAATCAAGAAGGTGCCGGCGCTGCGCGGCAAGACGGTGGTCAATCTGTTTTTCGAGCCGAGCACGAGAACCAGAACCTCGTTTGAGCTCGCCGCCAAACGGCTCAGCGCCGATGTCATCAACTTTTCTCCGTCCTCCAGCAGCGTGGTCAAAGGGGAGACGCTGCTGGACACGGCGCGGAACATCGAAGCGATGCAGGCGGACATCATCGTCCTGCGACATTCCTCCGCAGGCGCGGCCGAGACGCTGGCGCGGGGCGTGAAATCGTCGGTCATCAATGCCGGAGACGGGTGGCATGAACATCCGACCCAAGCGCTGTTGGATCTGTATACGATTCGCGGCCGGGGCATGGGGTTCGCCGGCCTTCGCGTGGCGATCGTGGGGGACGTGGCGCACAGTCGCGTGGCCCGCTCCAATATCTTTGCCCTGACGAAACTCGGTGCGGAGGTGCGGGTCGTGGGCCCGCCCACCATGATCCCGCTGCACATCGGCCAACTAGGCGTGCGGGTCTATCATAATCTCGACGAGGGATTGCGCGACGTGCATGTGATCATGATGTTGCGCCTGCAACTTGAACGGCAGGGTCGGGCCCTGTTTCCGACCATCCGCGAGTATGCACGACAATACGGATTGACCGGCGACCGGGTGAAACTGGCCGAGCCCGGCGCGATCGTGATGCATCCGGGGCCCATCAATCGGGGTGTGGAAATCGCTCCGGACGTGGCGGACAGCCTCTCGTCCGTGATCCTCGATCAAGTCGCCAACGGCGTCGCGGTGCGAATGGGTATTTTGTATCTCATGTCCGGAGCGGGATGAGGCGCACTCAGTCGGCGGCCAGGACCTCGAGTCACACTTTTCATTACATGAGTGAACAATGACACTATTGATTCAAGGCGGTCATGTCATCGATCCCGGACGCGTCAACGGCGTCGCGGATGTCCTGATCAACAACGGCACCATCGCGGCGGTCGGGCCGAACCTCGCCGTCCCAGCCGGTGCGACGGTAATTCCTGCCGCCGGCCGGCTGGTCGTTCCCGGCTTCGTCGACCTCCATGTGCACTTTCGGGAACCGGGGTTCGAATATAAGGAAACGATTCAGTCGGGCACGGATGCAGCTGTCGCCGGAGGCTTCACCAGCGTGTGCGCGATGCCCAATACGAACCCGGTCAACGACAACCAGGCAGTCACCGAATTGATGTTGGAACGCGCGAAGGCGGCGGGCACGGCCCGCCTGTATCCGATCGGCGCCATCACGAAACGGTCCGAGGGCAAGGAACTGGCCGAGATCGGCGACCTGCGCCGAGCCGGATGCGTCGCGATCTCCGACGACGGAAAACCGGTGATGAACAGCCTCGTTATGCGGCGGGCGATGGAATATGCCCGCGCATTCGACGTGCCGGTCGTGGACCATTGCGAAGATCTGCATCTGTCGGAAGGCGGCTGCATGAACGAAGGGGTCATCTCAACCGAACTCGGCCTGCCCGGTATTCCCTCAGCGGCGGAAGACGTGATGGTTGCGCGGAACGTCTCGCTCGCAGAGCTGACCGGAGCGCGGCTGCATCTGGCCCACATCAGCACGGCGGGTTCGGTCCGGATGGTGCGCGAAGCCAAAGCGCGCGGGCTCAAGGTGACGGCGGAAGCCTGTCCGCACCATTTCACCCTGACGGAAGAAGTGACGCGCGGCTACAACACCCACGCGAAAATGAATCCCCCGTTGAGGACGAGTCTGGACGTGCAGGCGATCAAAGAGGGGTTACGCGACGGCACGATCGACGTCATTGCCACCGACCATGCGCCGCATGCCACGCAGGAGAAACAACAGGAATTTACCGAAGCCCCGTTCGGTATCGTCGGTCTCGAAACGGCCTTGCCGCTGACGCTGGCCCTGGTCGAGGAAGGGGTGCTCACGCTGGAATCGGCCGTGGACAAACTCTCGACCGCACCCGCCAAGGCGTTCAGTCTCAACGCCGGAACCTTGGCCGTCGGCGCACCGGCGGATGTCGCCATCGTCGATGCCGACCAGGAGTGGCATGTCGATCCCTCGCGGTTTCGTTCCAAGAGTCGCAACACGCCCTTCGCAGGCTGGAAGGTCAAGGGGCGCGTCACGACCACCATCGTCTCAGGCCGGGTGGTCTACGAACTGGATCGTCCCGGGCGACAGGCGTAGGGATCGACAACGGTGCGCCAAGGATTGATCGCCTGTATCACCTGTGAGTTGCTGGCCCTGGCCGTCTGGATCGGCGGGCTCCTGGTGCTCGTGGCGGCCGTGATCCCCGCGGTGTTCAACACGTTCGGCGGGCAGGATACCGGGGGGTTCTTTTTGACCCGCGCGTTCGACGGGTATAACCGGTTGGTCCTCGGCTCCGCGGCGATCCTGATCGCCGGTATTCTCTGGCGAGCCTGGCTGTATCAACAAGGGCTGGCAGAGGAATCCATCACGCGCACCGAATGGCTCCTGCTCGGCGCCATGTTGCTCACGGCGGGCGTGATCACGTTTGTGCTGCATCCTCAGGCGGCGGCCCTACAGGCCCAGGCCTTTGCCTCCAAAGGAGACGAAGCGAGGAAAGCGGCATTCGAGGCGTTTTTTCAGCTGCATAAACCGGTGCGGGTTTTGTACATCGTGAATGTGGGACTCGGAATCGCGCTGCTGACCGTCCGCGTGCGATCCTGGATCCCTCGATAAGGAGTGAGCGTGAAACAAGCGATTCTGGCGCTCGCCGATGGAACCGTCTTCGAAGGACGCGCCTTGGGTGCGGAAGGGGAGACCGGCGGCGAAGTCGTGTTCAACACGGCCATGACCGGCTATCAGGAAGTCCTGACTGATCCGTCGTATCGCGGGCAGATCGTGACCATGACGGCGCCGCACATCGGCAACTACGGCGTCACGCCGGAAGACGTCGAATCGACGAGAATCTGGGCCGAAGGGTTCGTGGTCAAGGAATCCAGCCGGCTGGCGAGCAACTGGCGCGGCAAGGCGACGTTGCAAGCGTATTTGGAGACGGCGAAGATCGTCGCCATCGAGGGCATCGATACCCGGGCGCTCACGAGGCACCTGCGCGAGCGAGGCGCGCAGCAAGGGGTGATCTCCCATATCGACTTGGACCGGCGCCGCTTGGTGGAAAAGGCCCGTCAGGCACCGAGCATTATCGGGCGCGATCTGGCGTCGACCGTCACCTGCGATCGCCGATATGCCTGGTCGGAGGGCACGGGGCAGTGGGCGCCGAAGATCGTGCTGCCCTCACCTGACGCCTCACAGGTCACACGTAAGACCTGGCGGGTCGTCGCCTATGACTTCGGCGTGAAGCAGAACATCCTCCGGCGTCTGGTCGACGTCGGGTGCGAGGTCACGGTCGTACCGGCCTCGACCCCGGCAAGCGAGGTGCTCGCCCTCAATCCCCACGGCATCTTCCTCTCCAACGGTCCCGGCGATCCCGAAGGGGTGCCCTATGCCATGACGGCCCTGCGCGAGTTAATCGGCCGGGTGCCGATTTTCGGCATTTGCCTGGGACATCAACTGCTCGGCCTGGCGCTGGGATTGTCCACCTACAAACTGACGTTCGGACATCATGGCGCCAATCATCCGGTCATCGACCTACGGACGAGGAAAGTGGAAATCACGTCACAGAACCACAATTTCGCCGTGCGGTTTCCGGCCGACGCGCCGAGCGCAGGGGATGGCCTCCCGGTCGTAGAGACGCCGTTCGGACGGGTGCAACTCACCCATACGAGTTTGAACGACGGATCGGTCGAAGGCATGCTGTGCCTGGATCGTCCGGTCTTTTCGGTGCAATATCATCCCGAAGCGTCGCCCGGTCCTCATGACTCCGCCTATCTGTTCGAACAATTTGCCGCAATGATGGAGACACACCATGGTTAGTCCTAGGCAGCTTTCGACCGGTCTTGCCGTACTGGCGCTGGCGCTGATGCAGGCAGCCTGCGTGACGATCAACCTGCCGCCGGGGCCCGGCGCCCTTGAAGAACACAAGGTCAGCGGAACGGGAAAAGACAAGGTCCTCTTGATGGATGTGTCGGGGGTGATCAGCTCCGAAAACAAAGACGGGTTTTATTCCGCGCCGGGCATGCTGGCGACCGTGAAGGAGGAACTTGAGAAGGCAGCGAAGGATGAGCGCATCAAGGCGGTGGTCCTCCGGATCAACAGTCCGGGCGGCACGGTGACGGCCTCCGATATCATCTATCACGAATTGAAACACTTCAAAACCAGTCGGAAGATTCCGATTGTCGCCTCGATCATGGATGTGGGAGCCTCCGGCGGGTACTATATCGCGGCGGCGACCGACACCGTCTTCGCTCATCCCTCGACCGTCACCGGCAGCATCGGCGTCATCATGTTGACCGTCAATGCCAGAGGGCTGCTCGAAAAGGTAGGGTTAGAGACGAACGCCGTCACCTCCGGACCGCGCAAGGATATGGGCTCACCGTTCCGGGCGATGCTCCCGGAGGAGCGCGCAATTTTCCAGGGCGTCATCGACGGCTTTTACCAGCGATTCCTCCAGGTCGTCCAAGATGGTCGCCCGAATCTGAACGCCGAGACGATCAAGAGACTGGCTGACGGCCGGATCTATTCGGGCGAACAGGCCAAAGCCGCCGGCCTGGTCGACGAAGTCGGCTACCTGGACGACGCGATCGAGCTGGTGAAAAAGAAGGCCGGCCTGACCGAAGCCCGAGTCGTGACCTACCGCCGACCGGGGGAATACCAGAACAATGTGTACTCGAGATTGGTCGCGCCGGCACCAAGCCTGGCAAACCTGGCGAATCTCGACCTGTTGTCGGTGGTGAGAGGCGGGTCTCCGCAATTCATGTATCTCTGGATGCCCTGAGGCGGTGAGTTGCATCCCGCGCCCGGTGTTGATTGAATGGAAGGGACGTGATGGAACCGTCGGACCGACATTCGATCGAGACCGTCTTGAACACCCCGATGGGGCGCCGGGGGCTGTTGGCGTTGGGCGCGCGCGCCGCCTCTCTCCTCTCGACCGCGGCACTGGTAGGCGGGGCGACCGGATTGATGCAATCGCTCGCCGGCTGCCAGCGGGCGCCCGGAACCGCGCGGGAGCAGTTCATCTACATTTCGGAAGAAAAAGAAATGGCGATGGGCCTTTCGGCGTTTCGAGAAGTGCTCCGGCAAGCCCCCTTGAGCGAAAACCCGGAGCTCACCGAAATGGTGCACCGGGTGGGCAACCGTATCGCGAAGGCCGCGAATAAGCCCGAGTATCAGTGGGAATTCGCCGTCATTCAGGACGACCGCACGATCAACGCATTCGCTCTCCCCGGAGGCAAGGTCGCGGTCTTCACCGGCATCTTAAAAGTCACGAAAACGGAAGACGGGCTCGCGACCGTCATGGGGCATGAAGTCGCGCATGCCTTGCAGCGCCACGGAGCGGAGCGGATGAGTCGAAGCGTACTGGAACAAATCGGCCAACTGGCGGCCTTGGGCGCCGGTGCGGCCGCGGGTCGCCCGGATGCGGCCATGGCGGCCATGACCGTCTACGGCGTCGGCGTGTCCCTGCCCTTCAACCGCCGGCAGGAATCGGAAGCCGATTTGATCGGCCTGCGCTTGATGGCCGAGGCCGGCTACGACCCGCGCGAGGCCGTCGCCTTCTGGGAACGGATGAGCGGCTGTCCGCGCGCCATGATCAACAAATTGTGTTTTCGCTCCCAGCAGGCGATCCCGGAATTTCTCTCGACACACCCGTCGGATGTCACCCGCATCAACCAGATCGAAGCCTGGATCCCCGACGCCATGAAACACTATCATCCCGCTGGAAAGGCCCCGGCAATCCCGCTCGGCCCGATCCAACCCTACCGGCCTCCGGTGGGACCCATGCCCGAGGCACCGCTGCCGATCGGCTAACTTCTTGATTCGAGGTCAATTGTGCCACGACGGACAGACATACGCTCCATACTCTTGATCGGCTCAGGCCCCATCGTGATCGGGCAGGCCTGTGAATTCGACTATTCCGGTACGCAGGCCTGCAAGGCGCTCAAAGAAGAGGGCTACCGCGTCATCCTGATCAACAGCAATCCGGCTACGATCATGACCGACCCGGATTTTGCCGACCGGACCTACATTGAACCGATTACCCTGGACGCGGTGGAAAAGGTCATTGAGTGCGAACGTCCCGACGCACTCCTGCCGACCATGGGCGGACAAACCGCGTTGAACACGGCGATCGGATTGGCCAAACGGGGCGTGTTGGAAAAGTTCGGAGTGAAGCTCATCGGTGCGTCGATCGGCGCGATTCATAAGGCCGAAGACCGCGATGCGTTCAGGAAGGCCATGTGGAAAATCGGCCTGCGCGTGCCGGACAGCGGAGTCGCGACCTCGCTCGCCGAAGCCGAACGCGAGCTGGAGCGGATTCGTTTCCCGGCGATTGTGCGACCTTCATTCACCATGGGGGGTACGGGCGGAAACATCGCCTACAATATCGAGGAATTCCGCACACAGGTGGAATGGGGTCTGTCCATGAGCCCGGTCCGCCAGGTCCTCATCGAACAGTCCGTCATCGGCTGGAAAGAGTTCGAGCTCGAGGTGATGCGCGACTTGAAAGACAATGTGGTCATCATCTGTTCGATCGAAAACCTGGATCCGATGGGCGTGCATACCGGTGACAGCATCACCGTGGCGCCGGCCCTGACCCTGACCGACAAAGAATATCAACTGATGCGCGACGCGGCGGTGCGCATTATCCGTGAGATCGGCGTCGATACCGGCGGATCGAACATTCAGTTCGGAATGAACCCCGCCAACGGGGAGATGGTCGTCATTGAAATGAACCCGCGCGTCTCCCGAAGTTCGGCCCTGGCGTCAAAAGCGACGGGCTTTCCCATCGCGAAAATTGCGGCCAAGTTGGCCGTCGGATATACGCTGGACGAGATCACCAACGACATTACGGGGGTCACGAAAGCCTCCTTCGAACCGACGATCGATTACGTCGTCGTGAAAATTCCTCGCTTCGCGTTTCAGAAATTTCCCGGCGCCGATCCGACCCTGACCACCCAAATGAAGTCGGTCGGCGAAGTCATGGCGATCGGCCGGACGTTCAAGGAGTCGCTGCAGAAGGCGATCCGGTCGATGGAAATCGATCAATTTGGTTTCAGCTCGAAGATGGGGCTGGACCTCGGCGTGCCTCCGTCGCTCGATCGGGAAGAAGCGGCGGAACAGGTCCGCAAGGCCGTGCGCACACCGCTCCCGGATCGGCTGTGGCGACTCGCCGACGGTATGCGGCTGGGCATGTCCAATCAGGAGTTGTTCGCCCTGACAAAAATCGATCCCTGGTTCCTCGATCAGATTCGCGAGATCATCGAGTTTGAGCCGAAGCTCGTCGCGGAACGGGCACACCTCGGTGTGGACGGCCTGAGGCCGGAACTCCTGCTGGAAGCCAAACAATTGGGGTTTGCCGACGAGCGATTGGCACAACTCCTCGGCGTGTCGCAAGGGACCGTCCGAGGCTGGCGGTCGGCGCTGGCCCAGGGGACCGCTCCTTGCGGCGTCACGTACAAACGCGTCGATACCTGCGCGGCGGAGTTCGAGGCGCATACGCCATACCTCTACTCGACCTATGAACAGGAGTGCGAGGCGCGGCCCACAGACAACAAGAAAGTCGTCATCCTGGGCGGTGGGCCGAACCGAATCGGACAGGGCATCGAATTCGACTACTGTTGCGTGCATGCCGCCATGGCGTTGCGCGAGGAACAGATCGAAACCATCATGGTCAACTGTAACCCTGAAACGGTCAGTACCGACTATGACACCTCCGACCGGCTCTACTTCGAGCCGCTCACGGAGGAGGATGTGCTGAACATCGTGGAGCGCGAGCAACCCATGGGGGTGGTGCTGCAATTCGGCGGACAGACGCCGTTGAAGCTTGCCTTGTCATTGTCGCGCGCCGGGGTGAACATTCTCGGTACCAGTCCGGATGCCATCGATCGCGCGGAAGACCGCGCCCGTTTCCGCGAGTTACTCGACAAGCTCGGCTTGCGCCAGGCGGAAAGCGGTATGGCCCATTCCGTCGATGAAGCGTTGACGATTGCCGCCGCCATTACCTATCCGGTGATGGTGCGACCCTCCTACGTCCTGGGCGGACGATCGATGCAGATCGTCTACGACGAAGCCGGCTTGCTGCATTATATGAATACGGCCGTCAGGGCCTCAGCGCAACATCCGGTCTTGATCGATAAGTATTTACGCGATGCCATCGAAATCGATGCCGACGCGATTTCCGACGGCACCACCGTGGTCGTGGCGGGCATCATGGAACATATCGAGGAGGCGGGGGTGCACTCAGGCGACTCGGCCTGTTCCCTGCCTCCCTATACGCTGGACTCCGCCACGATCGAGGAAATCCGCCGGCAGATGACCGCGCTGGCCCTGGAGCTGGGCGTCATCGGACTCATGAACGCGCAGTTCGCCGTGAAAGATCGGATCATCTATGTCCTGGAGGTCAATCCACGGGGCTCGCGCACCGTACCCTTCGTCAGTAAAGCCATCGGCGTTCCCCTGGCGAAACTGGCCATGAAAGTGATGGTGGGAAAGTCGCTCCGGCAATTGAATTTTACGACCGCGCCCCAACCGACCCATCTGTCGGTCAAAGAAGCCGTGTTCCCGTTCACAAAGTTTGCCGGAGTCGACGTGCTCCTCGGTCCGGAGATGAAATCCACCGGGGAAGTCATGGGCATCGACAGCGATTTCGGCTGGGCCTTCGTGAAGTCTCAAGCCGGCGCCGGCGCCATCCTGCCTACATCGGGCACCGCGTTTCTGAGCGTAAAAAGCGAGGACCGCGCAGGAGCCTGCGATGTCGCCCAACGCCTGGTCGCGTTGGGGTTCCGGATCATGGCCACCTCCGGAACCGCCGCCTACCTGACCGAGCAGGGCATGCAGGTGAACATCGTCAACAAAGTGCAGGAGGGACGGCCCCACATCGTCGACCATATCAAGAACGGCGAAGTCGCGCTGGTGGTCAACACCGTGCGGACGGCATCCGCGCAAACCGACTCCCTCTCCATCCGGCGTGAGGCCCTGCACAAGGGCGTGCCGTACTACACCACGATGCGGGGCGCGCTGGCTGCCGTGATGGGGATTGAAGCGTTGCTCAAAAAGGGACTTGCCATTCGAGCCTTGCAGGAGTATCACCGGGTGCACTGAAGGGAGCGCGAGCACGCGCGTACGCGTCAACAGGTACCGGGAAGGCCTCCGGCTGAATGAGGTCCCGCCTGGACACGAGTCGGTACACCGACTCGCAGTCCAGGGCACCGGTTTTAATGGTCATCGGGGGGACGATATGCCGACACCGATCACGAGAAAAGGGTATGAAGCGCTGAAGGCCGAACTGGACCGGCTGCACAAGGTGGAGCGACCGCGGGTGATTGAGGCCATCGCGGAAGCCCGCGCGCACGGCGACTTGAGCGAAAACGCCGAATACGATGCAGCAAAGGAGCGCCAGGGATTCATCGAGGCACGCTTGGCGGAGTTGAAGGGAAAGCTCGCCGACTGCCGGATCATCGACATCGCCGGCCGTACCAGTGAGACCGTGGTGTTCGGCGCCACCGTGGTGCTGATCGAACAGGAAGCGCAGGCCAAGAAACAATATACGCTCGTGGGTCAGGATGAGGCGGACCTTAAGTTTTCCCGTATTTCGGTACAGTCGCCGGTCGGCCGGGCCCTCATCGGCAAGCGGGTCGGGGACGTCGTGGAAGTGACGACTCCGGCCAAAATCGTCGAATACGAAGTCATGGAAATTCGATTCGAGGAATTCTAGCAATGCTCCCGCTTGTCAACGCACCAGCCCCCATGACTCCGGGGGAGCGGAGCACCGCATGGCCGGTCTTAACCCCGCCATGCCGGTAACCATTCCCCTCATCACCTTGCTGACGGATTTCGGCGACCGCGACTACTTCGTGGCCAGCCTGAAGGGCGTGATCCTCAACATCAACCCCCAGGCGCAGATTGTGGATCTGACGCATCACGTCACGCCGCACGACGTCGCAGACGCCGCGTACCTGCTGAAATCCTGTTACCGCTACTTCCCGGAAGGCACGATCCATGTGGCGGTAGTCGACCCTGGTGTCGGCACGACCAGGCGGCCGCTTCTCGTGTCCTCGTCGCGGTATCATTTTCTCGGGCCGGACAACGGGATCCTGACCTATGTCTGTGAGGAGGAACACGGCGTCGAGGTGCGGCACATCGAAAACCGGCAATACCGCTTGGACTCAGACGGCGCCACGTTTGATGGTCGTGACCTCTTCGCACCCGCGGCCGCCTGGCTGACCAAGGGGCAACCGCTCGGCTCGTTCGGCAGACTGGTCCCGAACTACGAACGCCTGCCGCTGGGCGATCCAGGCTGGGAGCAACATGTACTGGCAGGGGAGATCACGTACATCGATCGGTTCGGCAACCTGATTTCCAACCTCACCTCCTACCACATTCGTGAAGTGCGCGGGGTGTCGAAACGGTCCGAGCCGCTGATACGGCTGGGCGGAGTTACCATCGACGGACTTGTCCGAAGCTACGCGGAGGGGTCCACCGACACCCCCCACGCTCTTATCAACAGCAACGGGTATCTGGAAGTCTTCCTCAAGGAAGGTCGGGCATCCGACCGGTTACACCTGTCGCGCGGCGCACGAATCGAACTAGGTTAACCTCACGGCTTCACCTTTCTCACACTGCTCTCAATGCTCGCTTCCTGTCGTCTCTCCTCGATTGACAGGCCAAACGTGCCTTTGTTGTAATGAGCTCCACGACAATTCTCCCCTCTGCTCACACGAAGTCGACGGGGAAACGCCGATGATGCCGGCAGGGTGAAAGGTCCGGGTGTTGACGTAGACGCCCGCTACGCAAACGCCGATCGAACCGGGTCTGGCTCATATCATTCAGAGGTTTCCTCTAGGAAGATGTTTTGGGCTGGAACCCAGGCGGTCGGTCGGGGTCAGAGGCGCTGTGTGGACAAAAGACCGACCGACAGAGAAGCGACGTACACGGAGTGTCATGACACGATCCTTGCGCTATTTGCTGTTCCTCCTGGTGGGGTTCGCTCTCACGTCTTGCACCCAACCGGACGCGCCCGCGCCTTCGGTCAAACCGCCTGAACCTCCCGCGACAACCGCTCGCCAACGTGATCTCCAAACCCTGCTGGTCGACGCCTCGTCCTCGCTTCCGGCCTTGACGTTGCCGGCTCGCGTTACCTATGCCGAGGACGGCTACTCGAAAATCTCCTCCCCCCTTCAGGGACCCGTGCTGGAGGTGCGGGGCAAACTCGGCCAGGCTGTCAAAGCCGGCGAGGTCTTGATGGTCATCGACGCCGCCGACATCGCCCGGGCCTATGCCGCGTATGTGGAAGCAATTTCAGAGCTGGGGTTAGCCGAGCGGAACTATGAATTAACGAAAGATCTCTACGACGCCCAAGCGATGCCCCGCAAAGATCTCGAACACGCGGAGAACGATCAGAATCGCGAACGGGCCGAATTCAAACAGGCCAAGGAGCGGCTGCTCTCGCTGCGCGTGCCGGCCGCCGAACTCAGCAAACCCCTGGCACAACAGCAAATCACCTCGCGTTTCGAGCTGCGCAGTCCGCTGACCGGCACCGTCGTGGAGCGCGCCGTGACGCCGGGACAAATCGTCGGGGCGGGGACGGATACCCCACTGTTTACCGTCGCGAATCTGGATCGGTTGCAGGTGGTGGCGGATGTCTACGAGCATGACCTGTCGGGGATCCGGGTCGGTGCGGTGGCCATGATGACGGTTGAGGCCTATCCCGGCATTGAGTTTCCCGCAAAGATTGCCGTCATCGGGGATGTCGTAGACCCGGCGACCAGAACGATCAAAATCCGTGCGACCGTCTCGAACAAGGATCGACGATTGAAACCGGAGATGTTCGCTCGATTGACCATCGCGGGCCATACCATGCGCCCCAAGATCGTCATTCCCACACAGGCGGTGTTCGAACGCTCCGGGAAGCAGTGGATCGTGGTGCAGAATGAGAACGGCCGCTTGGAAGATCGCGCGATCATCATCGACAGCATCGCCGACAACCAGGTGACGATTCGCGAGGGCGTCACCACGGGAGAGCGAATTCTGCTCAGCCCGTCGTCCCTGAACCGGGTTGCAGAAAGTGATGCGGCAACGGACGGTGCCTAGCGACGTGAGGGATGTGTCCGGCTACAACGCCGCAACGAGAATTCTGACCAATCCTGAGAGGTCCTCGGTATCGACGCCGACCACTGTCCGGTTGGTCGTATTGCTATAAGAGGCTTCCAGCGACAACGTGGTGGGATGACCGTAAATCGGATTCAGGTTGAACGCACACATTCCCCGCCCCACGATACTTTCCGTCCCAATCAGGCCATCCGTCGACTTGGTGCTGGTGTATCCGCCCGCCGCGCTGACCAGCAACCGCTGACTCTGCTTATAGAGCAGCGAGACCGACGCCGTCGGGGTCTGAATCTTCGCGCCCGACCAACGTTGCGTTTCCATTCGATAACTGAAGGTGGGTGCCAGAGTCAGCGTGTTGAGGGGCTGATACGTCGCAACGAGCGTCTGGGCGAAGGTCGTCGACTCCGCGCCCCCCCGCATGTCGTCGCTGGTCAAAATATAACTCGACGACAGCCGAGCGTTCCAGGTCAGACCCGTATAGGCGATGGCGGCTTCCATGCTATTGCTCCGACTCCGCTGCCGCTCCATGCTGGCCGGCGTGAAACTGCTGGCCATGGCGCTCCGTGCATAGGTCACACTCAATTCCGGCCAGGCCGGCTTCACCAAGGCAATCCCGATCCGGTTGACCTGCTGTTCAATTCGCGGACGATTCGGGTCGAGATCCACGTTATTCCAGCTTTGGCCTGAGGAACTTCGCAGTTTGGCGATGCCCAATCCCCATTCGGCCCACATTTCGCGGACCGTTTGATCCGGGGAATTGAAAAAGGCCTTCCCAGCGGAGCGATACGAGATCCCGTACCGCATCGGACCATTATTGCCGGCCAATGCCATCCGTACCATACGCGTGGCTCCGTCCTCGCGTCGATCGATACGGGAGGACATACCGGCGTCATTGGTTGCGTTATTCGCCACTTCACCTTCCGCGATCAGCTGTCCCTTCATCCACGTTGAACTGGCGCCGATTCCCTTCGTCTGCGGCCGTTCGGAGTCCGGAACCAGATCTTTCAACCGGGTTGAGGTCGTTTGTGGCGCGAAGGACGTCGCCTGGAAGGACGTGTGCAGCACCGGCGAGGCGATGGAAAAGGGAATCGCTCCGGTACCGGATTCTCCCGCAGTGTCACTGAATTGAATACGCTGGAGCAGCAGTTCCGATTGTTGACCGTCTTCTGCGAGTACCGTCAATGGGAGGGTCAGACACAGCAGGAGCGCCCCGATTACCCGACCGGATATCATGAGAAACAGCTCGACGAAGCCATGGCGTCACACAGCATGAACTCAAGTGTAGCACTCGATATTCAGCATCCCGCCCGGCTTCGACGGTGTACAAAACGTGTCGGTAGGCTGTTCGATCGTGAACAAGACACGACGAGGGGCGACAAACGGGAATCAGCGGGAATGACAAGTAGTTCTACGAGAACGGGGTGAGAGGCTCAGTCGCCTCACGAATGGCACTGTGCAAAATTGCCACCATCTTCGTAAGCTCGTGAGGCTTGATCGAGAGGGGAGGGACGAGGGCAATGACGTTCCCGAGCGGCCTCAGTAACAGACCACGGAGCCGGCATGCCTGCGCCACTCGATGCCCGATACGACGCTCCAATGGAAAGGGAACTTTGCTCTGACGATCCTGCACCAGTTCAATGCCGACCATGAAACCGCACTGACGGATGTCGCCCACGTGCCTCAAGTCGGCCAACGGACGGAGGAGACGGCCGAGCAAACGCGACTTTTTCCGCACCTGCGCGAGCGTCCCTTCACGTGCGAAAATCTCAAGATTAGCGAGGGCCACGGCGCAGCCCAGCGGATTGCCCGTATAGCTGTGCCCATGAAAAAAGGTCTTCCACTCGTCATACCGTCCCAGGAAGGCGCGATAGATCGCTTCCGTCGTCAGTGTCGCGGCCAACGGCATATACCCGCCGGTCAACCCCTTACTGATCGCCATGAGATCCGGCGTCACCCCCTCATGCTGGCAGGCGAACATCGTTCCGGTCCGTCCGAATCCGGTCGCGACTTCATCCACGATCAACAGTACGTGATATCTGGTACAGAGCTCACGTACGCGTGCCAGATATCCGGGCGGAGCCACCATCATTCCGGCTGCCGCCTGCACCAACGGTTCAATGATCACACCCGCCAACTCGCGGTGCCGTGTCTTGAGCAACCGTTCGAGCGGATCGATACAGGCCATGTCACAAGCCGGATACGTCCGGCCCAGGGGGCAGCGATAACAGTAGGGCGGCTCCACCGGATGCGTGGGAAAGAGGAGCGGTTTGAATCGCGCATGGAACAACTCGATGTTGCCCACGCTGACCGAACCGATCGTGTCGCCGTGGTACGCCATTTTTAAATGGGCGAAGGACTGTTTCGGTCCGGCCGTGGGCCGGATCTGTTGCCAGTACTGCACTGCCATCTTAAGGGCCACTTCGACCGCCGTGGAGCCGTTGTCGGAATAAAACACTCGCTGCAGCCCTTTCGGAGCCAGACGGATGAGTGCTCGCGCCAGCCGAATGGCCGGCGGGTTCGTGAGGCCGAGAAAGGTGGAGTGTGCAATCTGTCTGAGCTGCCGCGTGAGCGCGCGATCGAGATGCGGATGCCGGTGCCCGTGGAGATTGACCCAGATCGAGGAGGTGCCGTCGAGATACTTTCGTCCCTCCGTATCGATGAGGTAGGAGCCCTTGCCCTTTTCAATGATCAGCGGGGTCTCGGCCTCCCACTCCTCCATCTGGGTGAAGGGGTGCCAGAGATACCTATGATCCCATTGGGCCAGCGGAGCACGGGTGGATGATCGTGTCATGGGGTGAGGGGACGTGATACAACGACAACGCGGCAGGAACGCGTCAGATGCGTGAAACGCCGCGCCGCGCGCGGATTATACCGGCGGGCGATTTCTTTGACAACCTTGGAGGCGGTCACTATAATGAGCCGATTTTGGGGAACATGAGCCAAGATTTGCAAAGTCTCATCCGAAATTTCTCGATCATCGCCCATATCGATCACGGTAAATCGACCCTCGCCGACCGGCTCCTCGACGCAACTGGCGCAGTGACTGCCCGGGAGGCGAAGGAGCAGATCCTCGACGCGATGGACCTGGAGCGTGAGCGTGGTATCACGATCAAAGCTCACGCCGTGGCCATCCGCTACAAGGCGCTCGACGGGAAGACCTATTTACTGCATCTGATCGATACGCCCGGACACGTCGATTTCACGTACGAAGTGTCGCGTAGTCTCGCGGCCTGCGAAGGATCGCTCCTGCTGGTGGACGCCACGCAGGGCGTGCAGGCGCAAACGATCGCCAACGTGAACCTGGCGATGGGCAGCCATCACACCATCATCCCGGTCATCAATAAGATCGACCTCGCCAGCGCCGATGTGGAGGGGACGAAGCAGCAGATCTCCGACGTGTTGGCCCTGGACGCGAGCGATGCCATGCTGGTCAGCGCCAAGGAGGGACTCGGCGTACCGGAGGTCCTCGAAGCGATCGTGAAGCGGATTCCGCCTCCGTCCGGCGACCCCACGCGTCCGCTCAAGGCGCTCATTTTTGATTCCTGGTTCGACAACTATCAGGGTGTGATCGTCCTGACCCGCATCATCGACGGCGCCGTACGCCCTGGCATGAAAATCAAAGTCATGTCGAACGATCGACAGTTCGAGGTGACGGAAGTCGGGCAGTTCACCCCGAAACGAACCAAGGGGACCCAACTGCTGACCGGTGAGGTCGGCTACCTCTGCGCCAATATGAAAGAAGTGGCCGACGTGAAGATCGGCGACACGATCACCGATGCCGCGCGGCCGACCGATCAACCGTTTCCCGGTTACAAGGAAGTGAAGCCGCTGGTCTTTTGTGGCCTGTATTCTACGGATACCGCCCGTTACGAAGATCTCCGCGATGCCTTGCTCAAGTTGCGGCTGAACGATTCCTCGTTCATTTACGAGCCGGAAACCTCGTTGGCGCTCGGGTTCGGATTCCGCTGCGGGTTCCTTGGGCTGCTCCACATGGAGATCATTCAAGAGCGCCTGGAACGCGAGTACGGATTGACGCTCATTACCACTGCGCCGACCGTCATCTACCGGATCCTCACCACCGGCGGCGACGTGCTGGAGCTGAACAACCCGGCTGATCTGCCGGAGCCCAGTTCCATCGAGTCGTTTGAAGAACCCTTCATTCTGGCCACGCTGATCGCGCCGGAACGGTATCTCGGCGCCTTGTTGCAACTCTGTCAGGAACGGCGCGGCATCCAGCGGAGCATCCACTATCTAGACCCGACCCGCGTGGTCGTCGCCTATGAACTGCCGCTCAATGAAGTCATCCTGGATTTTTACGACAAGCTCAAATCCAAGACCCAGGGCTATGCCTCGCTCGACTACGAACTGCTCGGCTACCGAGAGTCCGACCTTGTGCGACTGGACATTCTCCTCAATGGGGAGCCCGTCGATGCCCTGTCGTTCATCACCCATAAGGAACGGGCGTATCAGCGCGGTCGCCAGGTCGCCGAAAAAATGAAAGAGCTCATTCCCAAACAGATGTTCGAAATCGCCATTCAAGCGGCCATCGGCAACAAGATCATCGCCCGCGAAACCATCGGGGCCATCAAGAAAAATGTCACCGCTAAATGTTACGGCGGCGACATTTCCCGCAAGCGCAAACTGTGGGAGAAGCAGAAGGAAGGCAAAAAACGCATGAAGGCGGTCGGCCGCGTAGAAGTACCGCAAGAGGCGTTTCTCGCGATCCTCAGGGTGGGCGAGGAATGAGCATCGACCCTAACCCACGTCCTGACGAAGTCCCTCCCTCAACAAACCCGGGACCTCCCCCCTCGCAGTCGGACCAGGCGACCCGGGAGCCCCGCGCCTCGGCTGCTGATCAACCGACACACAAATCGATCCTGCGAGAGTATGCGGAGGCGATCATCATTGCGATGCTGCTCGCCTTCGCGATCCGCGTGTTCGTGGTGCAGGCCTTTAAGATTCCGTCCGGCTCGATGATTCCCACGCTCCTGGTCGGAGATCATATTCTGGTCAGCAAGCTGTCGTATGGATTGCAATGGCCGAAGGACTGCAAGTTTCAACCGGGCTTTCCACCCGTCACCTGCTATTCCTCGCACACGGTCATTCCGTTCGGATCGATTCAGCGCGGCGACATCATCGTGTTTCGTTTTCCGGAAGATGAAGACAAGGACTTCATCAAACGCGTGATCGGATTACCCGGCGATACCATTCAGGTACGGAACAAAGTCGTGCACATCAATGGAACGCCGTTCGACGATCATACCTTTACGCAACACACCGACCCTCCCATCCATGACGGGCACATCAGCCCACGCGACAACTTTGGGCCCGTCACCGTACCGGAGGATGCGTATTTCGTCATGGGAGACAACCGGGATCACAGTCTCGACAGTCGGTTCTGGGGGTATGTCCGCACGGAGAAGGTGCGCGGCAAAGCATTTCGCATTTACTGGTCGTGGAGCGGCCAAGGATCGTGGACGGAATGGGTACGATGGGGAAGGTTAGGAAAAGCCATCCAGTAGGGCGGCCCGGGCCACCCGGAGCGTCGCATGGGGAGGGGAGCGAGGATCCGACAGTGGGTCAGGCTGCGCTCACCACATACATCCAGCGCTTTCCACAGGCCAGTGTACTGGTCATCGGGGACTTGATCCTGGATCATTATGTGTGGGGCAGGGTCAGCCGGATTTCTCCGGAAGCCCCTGTGCCCGTCGTGCACGTCGAGTCGGAATCTCTGAAGCTCGGTGGTGCGGCCAATGTCTTCAACAACATCCTCGCGCTCGGCGGCCAAGCGGATATTTGCGGCGTCATCGGCGCGGACGAGAGCGGGCGACTGCTGTTGAAGGAATTGGGCGGGCGCCGCCAAGGGCGAGGCGGGGTCATTATCGATCAGAGCCGGCCGACCACAAGAAAGTCCCGCGTCGTCGCTCATAACCAGCAGATCGTCCGCTACGACGTGGAGCGTCGCAACGAACTCTCCAGCCTGTTGCAACGTCGTATGCTTCGGTACGTGGAATCGCGATTGAAAGAGCTCTCCTGCCTGGTCGTCTCAGACTATGCGAAGGGTGTCGTGACGGCCTCGCTGATGACGGAGTTGACTCGCCTGGCCGGACAGCGCAAGATCCCCATCATCGTCGATCCTAAGGTGGAGCATTTCAGCTATTACAAAGGTGTGACCGTCGTCACCCCCAATCATCTCGAGGCGACCCAGGCCGCCGGCGTGCAAGGGGAGGATGACAAGACGATCAACAAAGCCGGAATGATCCTTCGTCAGCGATTGGGATGCCAGACCGTTCTCGTGACCAGAGGGGAACGGGGCATGAGTGTGTACCAGAGTCACGGCGACCACTGGCACATTCCCACGCGTGCCCGTCAGGTCTACGACGTCACGGGGGCGGGCGACACGGTCGTCGGGACGTTGGCCTTGGCCCTTTCGACCGGCGCCAGCATGCGGGAAGCCGCCATGCTCGCGAATCAAGCCGCTGGGGTGGTCGTGGGCATGGTCGGCACCGCCACCGTCACCGCAGCCCAGCTGACGGATGCCCTGGGGCAGAGCTGACGTGAAACGTTCGGTCACGGTCGTGATTCCAGCCCGCTACGGATCGTCGCGGTTTCCCGGCAAGCCGCTGGTGAACCTGATGGGCAAGCCAATGATCCAACATGTCTACGAACAGGCCACGGCGTGCCGCGTGGTGGACGAGGTGCTGGTCGCCACGGATGACGAACGTATCAAGACAGCTGTCGAGCGATTCGGGGGGAAGGTGGTCATCATGACGGAGCCCTATCGCACCGGCACGGATCGCGTGGCTGCCGTCGCGCAGGCCAGAGGCGGTGACTGTTACGTTGACCTCCAAGGAGATGAAATTCTTCTCCATCCCGACCTGGTGACGGACCTGGTCGAACCGTTTCTGGCCAGCGACGCGCCGATGGGGACCTTGAAACGACAAATCGAGTCCGACCAGGACCTTCACAATCCTGGCGTCGTCAAGGTGACGACGGACCGCGACGGGTATGCCCTGTATTTTTCACGCGCCCCGATTCCGCTCGTGCGCGACGACCCGAAACGGGCCGCCGTGCCGGGCTTACATTTCATTCACCTGGGCCTGTACATCTACACGCGCGAAACGTTGAGCCGGCTGACCGCATTGCCGACGGGAACGTTGGAAGAAGCGGAAAAGCTCGAACAGTTGCGCGCACTGGAAAACGGCATTCGGATTCGCGTGTGGGAAACCGCCCATCAGTCGGTCCGCATCGATAGCCCCGACGACGTGCCCGGCGCGCTGGAACAACTGCGCGGCGGCACGACCGGCCTCGGGATCACTCAAGCATGACCTTACGCCGCATTCACACACAGAAGGTGCCACGATGAGCAAGCTGATCTTTGTGACCGGAGGAGTCGTCTCGTCGCTCGGAAAGGGGCTGGCTTCCGCATCCATCGGCAACCTGCTGGAAAGTCGGGGATTGAAGATCACGTTCTTGAAGCTCGACCCCTACATCAACGTCGATCCCGGCACCATGAACCCCTACCAGCACGGCGAAGTCTACGTCACGGAAGACGGGGCCGAGACCGATCTGGATCTGGGACACTACGAACGCTATACCTCGTTGACCCTGACCCGCGAAAACAACTACACGACCGGGCGCATCTACCATTCCGTCATTTCGAAGGAGCGGCGCGGCGATTACCTCGGCGGAACCGTACAGGTCGTGCCGCATGTCACCGACGAGATCAAGCAGTGCATCATGCGGATCTCACAGGGCATGGACGTCACGATCGTCGAAATCGGCGGGACGGTGGGCGACATTGAAAGTCTGCCGTTTCTGGAAGCTATTCGTCAGATCCCGTATGACGTCGGACGCGACAACGTCCTCTACGTGCATCTCACGCTGGTGCCCTATATCGGAGCCGCCGGCGAGCTCAAGACGAAGCCGACCCAGCATTCGGTGAATAAGCTACGCGAAATCGGTATTCAGCCGAACATTCTGTTGTGCCGGACCGACCGGTATCTCCCGCCGGAACTCAAGGCGAAGATCGCTATGTTCTGCAACGTGGAGAAGGATGCGGTGATCACCGCGAAGGATGTCGAGACCATCTACGAAGTCCCCATCGTCTTCCGCAAGGAAGGCCTCGATGAACTGATCGTGCGCCAGCTCAAACTGGAGACGGGTCCGCCCAACCTGCGCGAGTGGGATGCGATGGTGCAGAAGATCAAGCATCCCAAACACGAAGTGTCCATCGCACTCGTCGGCAAATATGCCGGGCTGAAGGAATGTTACAAGAGCCTGGCGGAAGCCCTGGTGCATGGAGGAATCGACCACGAAACCCGAGTCAACGTCACCTGGATCGAATCCGAAGATGTGGAACGTCAGGGGACGGAACGGATCCTGCGCGAGGCCGACGGCATTCTCATCCCTGGCGGGTTTGGCGCGCGCGGCATCGAAGGCAAGATCATCACGATTCAGTATGCGCGAGAGCATCAGATTCCGTTCCTCGGGCTCTGTCTGGGCATGCAATGCGCCACAATCGAATTCGCGCGGAACGTCGCCGGTCTGGCCGGCGCCAACAGCGCTGAGTTCGATGCACAGTCGCCACATCCGGTCATTCATCTGATGTCCGACCAGCAATCCGTCAATGAGAAGGGCGGCACGATGCGACTCGGGGCCTATGCCTGCAAGTTGGGTGAGGGCACCTTGGCGCAAAAAATGTACGGCGTCAGCGAGGTGCGGGAACGACACCGGCATCGATACGAATTTAATAATGCCTATCGTGAACAACTGACGGCCAAGGGTTTGGTGCTCAGCGGCTTGTCGCCGGACGGGCGCCTGGTAGAAATCGTCGAACTGCCGAACCATCCGTGGTTCCTGGCTACGCAGTTTCATCCCGAGTACAAATCACGGCCCCATCACCCGCACCCGTTGTTCAGCGGGTTTGTGGGGGCGGCGTTGCGCCGCAAGTGCGGCCACTGAACAGGAATGCTGAAACTGCCTTTCAACGGCGTTCTCGACTCGACACAATCCTCGACGTAGCTCCGCTACGCCTGCGGTTCTGTCTCGTCTGCGGCCTTGCTGAAAGACCAGTTTGAGCATCCCCTGACTTACACGACACTCATTGGAGACTATGGCGCACGAAGTGGATTTAGGACAGTTTAAGATCGGGGCAGGGCATCGGCCGTTTTTGATCGCGGGCCCTTGCGTGATTGAAAGCGAGCAGCTCGTCATGGACACGGCGGGACGCATCGCAGAGATCACCAAGGCGCTCGGCATGCCGTACGTGTTTAAATCGTCCTTCGATAAGGCCAATCGCACCTCCATCACCTCGTTCCGAGGGCCCGGTCTGGACAAGGGGTTGGCCGTCCTCGCCAAGGTCCAGCAACAGATCGGTGTCCCGGTGTTGACCGATGTCCACACGGAGGAGCAGGCCACCGAGGCGGGACGCGTGGTGGACATTCTGCAGATTCCGGCCTTCCTCTGTCGCCAGACCGATTTATTGCTCGCCGCCGCCAACACCGGCAAGGTCGTGAACATCAAGAAAGGGCAGTTTCTTTCGCCCCCGGAAATGGGCAACGCCGTCAAGAAAGTCGAAGACGCCGGCAACCGCCGTATTGTGCTGACGGAACGGGGCTCGTCGTTCGGCTACAACAACCTGGTGGTCGACATGCGCTCGTTTCCCATCATGCGCCGCTTCGGATATCCGGTGGTCTTCGATGCGACCCATAGTGTGCAACTACCAGGCGGGGGAGGCACCAAATCCAGCGGCCAGCGTGAATTCGTCGAACCCTTAGCTTGCGCGGCGGCAGGAGCCGGCTGCGACGGGTTCTTCATGGAAGTCCACCCTGACCCCGACTCCGCCTT
>WBZT01000218.1_pt1 | contig 48516 bp, 42 predicted proteins | sample 5204241 | NCBI WGS metagenome assembly WBZT01 (sample SAMN12344358, study PRJNA552823) | activated sludge metagenome | biome: Activated sludge suspended growth; feature: Nitrification reactor; material: Wastewater; isolation source: activated sludge from nitrification reactor of wastewater... | reverse complement strand
CATCCGCGCCGGTGTCGCGTCGCCGCCATTTGCGCACCGTGGCGCGGTTCAGGTGGTACGCGCGGGCCAGTTCGCGCTCTGACTTGGTGGATTCCCGCAGTTCCTGGCGGATGGCCGGGGTGGTGCGCGCGTTCTTATGCAGATTCAGATTCATGGTTCGCCGGTCTCCGGTCAGTCGTTGCCCTGGTCTTGCGCGTTGCGGGACGCGTGCGTTTAACCTCTTCGCTAAGGGTGCGCAGAACGTCCCTCGCGAAGAATAGCGGATAACTTCGTCTCGGTATATAATCACACGGGGCTTTACAGGTACTCATGTGGCAATGGAGATGTAGCTGATCCCCGAGTGTCAACACGAAAATCAGTCGGGGACGAGGCGGCACCAACTAAATCCGTATGACTGACGTGTATGGCGATAATACCGATCACAGCGGGCCGGAACAGCATATTAGTCACTACAGCGACACCATAGGCTTGTGCGAAAGGAAACCAAAGGGCTTCATGCTACATCATCACTCAAAAAAGCAGCATTAATTTGCGCTAGATCGCTTGACGACGACGCTGTTGGGAGCTAAAGGGGTTCGAGCACGATCCTACGGGACCTGGCGATCACACAAACGCATAGATCCAGGATAGGTATATACTGCGCCTTTTTTCGATTTTCGATCTCGGGCAGGAGACCCCAATGGCGACAACTGACATTAAGAAAGTGGTGCTGGCCTATTCCGGCGGCCTGGATACATCCGTCATCCTGAAATGGCTACAAGAGGAATACGGCTGCGAGGTGGTGACATTCACCGCCGACATCGGCCAGGGCGAGGAATTGGAGCCGGCCCGCGCCAAGGCCCTGGCCGCTGGGATCAAGGAGATCTATATCGACGACCTGCGGGAGGAGTTCGTCCGCGACTTCGTCTTCCCCATGTTTCGGGCCAACGCCCTTTACGAGGGCGAATATCTCCTGGGAACCTCCATCGCCAGACCTCTGATCGCCAAGCGCTTGATCGAGATCGCTGCCGCGACCGGCGCCGACGCCATCGCCCACGGCGCTACCGGCAAGGGCAACGACCAAGTGCGCTTCGAACTCACCGCCTTGGCCCTCAACCCCGAGATCAAGATCATCGCCCCCTGGCGGGAATGGGATCTGTTGTCCCGGGAAAAACTCATGGATTATGCCGCCAGCCGCGGCATCGCCGTGGAGATGAAGCGGGATGGCACCAAATCACCCTACTCCATGGATGCCAACCTGCTGCATATCTCCTACGAGGGCTACGACCTGGAGGATCCCTGGGTCGAGCCTGGCGCCGATATGTGGCGTTGGACAATGCCGGCCGAGCAGGCCCCGGACAAGCAGACCTACCTTGAGTTGACCTTTGAGAAGGGCGACGTCGTCGCCATCGACGGCCAGGCCCTGAGCCCGGCCCAGCTCCTGGCGGAACTCAACCGGATTGGGGGCGCCAACGGCATCGGACGCAGCGATATCGTGGAGAATCGTTACGTGGGCATGAAGTCCCGCGGCTGCTATGAGACCCCCGGCGGCACCATCCTGCTCAAGGCCCACCGCGCCATGGAGTCTCTGACCCTAGATCGCGAAGCGGCCCACCTGAAGGATGAACTCATGCCTCGTTATGCGAGCCTGATCTATAACGGCTACTGGTTTGCACCGGAGCGGGAGATGCTGCAGGCCGCCATCGACCAGACCCAGCAAGTGGTCAACGGTGTGGTGCGCCTGAAGCTCTACAAGGGCAACGTCATGGCCGTTGGCCGCAAGTCTGCCACCAATAGCCTTTTTGATACCCATATCGCGACTTTCGAGGAAGACGCCGGCGCCTACCATCAGGGCGACGCCACCGGCTTCATCCGCCTCAACGCCCTGCGCCTGCGGGTTGCCGCACGCCGGCGGGTGTAAGAACGGAGCCAAGGCTTGGCGTCAAGGGGGAGAAAAATGCTGTGGCCCGGCTTAAACCGAATATAATAATATGGTCTAGCTTTCAGAGGCCGCCATGTCCGCACCCCCAAAGCCCCTCGCCATCCCTTACTGGCTCAAGCCCCTTCTCCCCTTCCTGATCTGGTGGCCACGAGTCAATCGCGCTACCTTGCGGGACGACCTGATGGCGGGCTTGACCGGGGCGGTGGTCGTACTGCCCCAGGGTGTGGCCTTTGCCACCATTGCCGGCATGCCTCCGGAGTACGGTCTCTACGCCGGGATGGTCCCCGCCATCATCGCCGCCTTCTTTGGTTCCTCCTGGCACCTGGTCTCCGGTCCCACTACGGCAGCCTCCCTCGTGCTTTTTTCCATCCTCACCACGGACGCGATACCTGGCACGGCGGAGTATCTGGTACTGGCCTTCACCCTGACCTTTATGGTGGGAGTGATCCAGATCGCCCTGGGGGCGGCACGGCTGGGGGCCTTGGTGAATTTCATCTCCCACTCGGTGGTGATCGGCTTCACGGCGGGAGCCGCGATCCTCATCGCCACGAATCAAGTGAAAAACTTCTTTGGGCTGGCGATCGAGCGCGGGTCCTCTTTCGCGGAGACCTGGGGGTACCTCTTCTCCCACCTGGGGCAAATTGACGGCTATGTCACGGCGGCAGCCCTCGTCACCCTGGTGGTGGGGGTGATGGTGAGACATTTCCTGCCGCGTTGGCCCTACATGATTGTCGCCATGCTCGGCGGCGGCCTGCTGGGCGCGGCCTTTCACTGGGCGGGCATCGCGGACATCAGCACGGTCGGAGCTCTCCCCGCCACCCTCCCACCCCTCTCGGCACCCGACCTCACCCTGGATAACCTGAGGGCACTGGCCAGCGGGGCCGTGGCGGTCACCCTATTGGCCCTCACCGAGGCGGTCTCCATTGCGCGGGCGATGGCGTTGCGCTCGGGCCAGCAACTGGACAGCAATCAGGAATTCATCGGCCAGGGGCTATCCAACCTCATTGGCAGCTTCTTCTCCGGCTATGTCGCCACCGGTTCCTTTAACCGCTCGGGACTCAACTATACCGCCGGTGCCAAGACCCCGCTCGCCTCGGTCTTCTCGGCCATCCTGCTGGCCGTGATCGTCCTGGTGGCAGCCCCCTTCGCAGCATGGCTGCCCAATGCGGCCATGGCCGGCGTGCTGTTCCTGGTGGCCTGGGGTTTGATCGACTTCCATCACATCCGTCAAATCGCCCGTACCAGCCGCGCCGAAACGGCCATCCTCCTCATCACCTTCCTCGCCACCCTCACGATTGATTTGGAGGAGGCGATCATCATCGGGGTCATCCTGTCCCTGGTGATCTATCTGAGCCGCACCTCGAGGCCCCAAGTGGTGAGGCGCGTACCCGATCCCCTGCACCCCAAGCGCAAATTCAGCCGCGACCCTGACCTGGCGGAATGCCCACAGATGAAGATGGTGCGGGTGGATGGTTCCCTCTTCTTTGGCGCCGTCTCCTCGGTGAGGGACCAATTTCAAAATTTCGAGAAAAAGGTTCCTACTCAGCGCCATCTGATCATCGTCGCCGCGCCGATCAATTTCATCGACATCGCCGGGGCCGAATTCCTCGTTGACGAGGCCAAGCAGCGCCGAGCCAAGGGCGGTGGGCTCTATTTCATTCAGATGAAAAGTGCCGTACTAGCCACCTTGGTCCGGGGTGGCTACATGGATGAAATCGGCGTTGGCAATACCTTCCGCTCCAAGGGAGAGGCGATTAGGAACGTGTTTAACCGGCTCGACCCCGAGATCTGCCGCCACTGCAAGCTGCGGGTATTCCTTGAGTGTGGTCAGACCCCGGGTACCCTGGCCGTTTCCCCCAGCCCAGGGGTCGAAGTACCTCCGAGTTCTGGATCCGCGGGTGATCAGCAACCTTCACCCGCTTGATACGAGCAAGACCCGAGCCCGGATTATTCATGGACTAGGCGCCAAGACCTGTGGCACTGGCGCCATTTTTTCGAAGCGTTCAGGATGGGCCGGCATCATCCCGATGGCCCCGGTCCAGGGCCTGTTCCAGATCGCCCAGCAAATCCTCGCTATCCTCCAGGCCCACCGAGAGCCTTACCAGGCCCTCACTGATGAAATGGGCGGCCCGAACCTCCTCGCTGTATACCGCATGGGTCATGCTGGCGGGGTGTTGGGCCAGGCTCTCCGCATCGCCGAGGCTGACGGCGCGGGTGAAGAGGCGCAGGGCATTCATGAAGCGGCGGCCAGCCGTAATGCCCCCCTTCAGCTCGAAGGCAACCATACCCCCGGGCTGGGCCATCTGCCGCCGGGCCAGGGAGTGCTGGGGAAAGGAAGCCAGACCGGGATAGTGAACGACGGCCACCTGGGGATGAGCGGAGAGATAGGCCGCCACCCGCTGGGCATTGAGGCAATGGCGATCCATGCGCAGGGCCAGGGTTTTGAGGCCGCGCAAGACCAGAAAGGCATCCTGAGAGGACAGCACGGCGCCCGTCATGTCCTTGATGCCAACATAGCGTACCTCGTCCAAGGTTTCCCTGGGCCCAACGATGGCCCCGGCTAGCAGGTCGCCATGACCCCCGAGATACTTGGTGGCGGAGTGGACGACAAAGTCGGCCCCTAACTCCAGGGGACGTTGCAGATAAGGGGTGCAATAGGTGTTATCCACCACCGTCAGGGCGCCGTGCCGGCGGGCGATGGCGGTGATGGCTGCGATATCGACCAGGCGCATGTTGGGATTGGCGGGTGACTCGAAGAAAACCATGCGAGTCTTGGCGGAGATAGCGGCCTCCAGATTCGCAGGCTCAGTCAGATCCAAATGCCGGACCTTGATGCCAAACTTCTCCAGACCCTGATGAAAGAAGGCAAAGGTGCAGCCGTAAAGGGTCTGGTCGGCGATCAACTCATCGCCGGGGGCGAGCAGGGTCCAGAGCAGGGAGCTGGTCGCCCCCTGGCCCGAGGCCGTGACCAAAGCCGCTTCGCCATGCTCCAGATTGGCGAGGCGCTCCTCCAAGAGGCAGGTTGTAGGATTGCCAACGCGGGAATAGACGAATCCCGTTTGCTCGCCAGCAAACCGGGCCATGCCATCCGCCACCGTGGGGAAGCAATAGGTAGAACTGTGGTAGAGAGGTGGATTTAGGGCACCATGGCCTGCGTAAGGATCATAGGCATGATGGATGGCTCGGGTGGCAAAGCCCAGCGTCGGATAGGCCTCGTCTTGTCCGAAAGTACCCCCATTCGCGTCCACCCGTCAGAACACCAGGTTGATCATAGTCTGGGAAACCAGCAAGAACAAAATAGTCATGATACCGCCGGCGCGCAGGAAGTCCGGAACCCGATAACCCCCAGGGCCCATGAGCAGGGCGTTGACCTGGTGAGTCGGGATGAGGAAGGAGTTAGAGGTAGAGATGGCCACCGTCAGGGCAAAGACCGCCGGATTTGCCCCGGCCCCAATAGCGATATTCACGGCCAAGGGCACGAGGAGTACGGTCGCGCCCACGTTGGACATGACCAGGGTGAAGAAGGTGGCGAGCACGGCTATCGCCGCCTGGATAATCCAGATCGGCATACCCCCGAGCACTCGCAGGGTCTCCGTGGCGATCCAAGCCGCGGTTCCCGAGCCATCGACCGCCATACCCAACGGGATCAGGGAGGCGAGCAGGAAGACCGTCTTCCAACTTACCGCCTTATAGGCCTCCTCAATGGATAGCACCCCCGATAGCACCATCCCCAGGGCCCCCGTCAACAAGGCGACGGAGAGACGCAGGTTAGTAAAGAGTACCAGTCCGAGAGTTATGACGAAAAACACGAGAGCCGGAAGAAGCTTATGCGGACGTAAATCTTCGTGGGGGTATTCGGTAGTAATTACCAGAAAATTGCGGTTCCTTTCCAGGTGCGCGAGATCCACCCAAGTGGTATGCACCACCAGGACATCACCCACCTGAAAGGGGGTATCGCGCACACCGAGCGTACCCAGACTGACGGTACCCGAGCCTCGGTGTATCGCGAGAACCGACAAACCATAGGTCTTACGCAACCAGACGTCGCGGGCGGTCTTGCCGATGAGGTTGGAGGCGGGCGGAATGAGGACCTCCGCGATACCGGCCTTGGCCGGGGACAGGGCGTCGGCGAAGAACTCCAGATCCGTATGGACCTGGACACTCGTCTCCTCCACAAAGGTCTTGAAGTACTTATCCGACCCCAACAGACAAAGGAGGGTTCCCGCCCCGATTCCCAAAGTACGGTCGACCCCAGAGGCCCCAAAGCGCAGGCCATCGCCCTTGTCGATGCCAACACTCCGCACCTTCCAACGCCGTTCCATCTCGTCAATGCTGACTCCAACCAGCGGGCTGTGAGCGGGGACGCGCACCTCGTGGGTACCTATGGCATCCATGCCATAGGTATCGGCGAAATACTGCATGGTGTTCGCCCCCTCCAAACCGTCGTTCGCGCGTACGGGCAGCACGAAGCGCCCCGCCAGCACAAAGTAAACGATACCCGTAACCACTAGGGCCAGCCCGATAGGCGTAACGGCGAAGAGGGGGAAGATGGCCATCTGCACATCCTCGGGCAGGGTATGGTTAGAGGTCAGGATCAAGTCGTTAAGCAGGATCAGGGGGCTAGACCCGACCATGGTCACGGTACCACCCAGGATGGCGCAGAAACCCATGGGCATGAGCAATCGCGACATGGGCAGGCCCGTGCGCGCCGAAATGCGGCTGACAACCGGCAAAAAGAGGGCGGCAGCTCCCACGTTCTGCATAAAGCTGGAGATAAAGGCTACGGTACCGGAGATGATAGGGATGATCCGAGTTTCCGTGCGGCCACCCACCCGTAAAATGAAGGCCGCTACCTGGGACATGAGCCCGGTTTTGTCCAGACTAGCCCCGATGATCATGACGGCGATGATGGAAATGACCGCATTACTGGCGAAGCCGTCGAACAGGTGGCTAATGGGCACCAAGCCCTCGGTCAGGCCCATCAGAGGAGCCAGCAGACTGGTGAGTCCCAGGAGGACCATCACCGAGATGGCGGCGACATCGACACCCACGACCTCGAAGGCAAACAGGAAAATAACCAGCAACAGGAAGGCGGTGACCCAAGCGATCTCCACCGTGGGTACGATGGTGGCCAGGGCGAACCCAGCCAGGAGAAAGCAGACGGCACCGACAGCGCGGGCCTGCAAGGCGGGGGTCATCACAGCCATGGCATTTTCCATCTTTGCACAACGTAATAGGTAAGTAACATTCTAACCCCAACCTAAGTCCTAAACCAGCATGACCCGGCGGCTGGCCCATACCCATCAATCCCGAGGAGTACGTCGGCAATCGCCCGCGAGACTCTGGATGAAGGTAGCTCAAACCTGCAGATTCCTATCGCACCATGGCCAACTTCAGGCCCGCTCGATAGGGAAGGCCAGCACTTGGTCGATGTGGCTGGCGCCGATCTTGACCATGAGCAGACGATCCAGACCCAAGGCGACGCCGGAGGAGGCGGGCAGGCCAGCCTCCAGGGCGGCGAGGAAGCGTTCGTCCAGGGGAGGAACCTTCAGGCCCAGGTCACGACGCTGGTCCTGATCTCGCTCGAAGCGGCGGCGCTGCTCCCCATGGTCGGTCAACTCCTCGAAGCCGTTCGCCAATTCCAGGCCCTCCAGGTAGAGCTCGAAGCGCTCGGCCACGGGTTCGGGAGCTGGCGTGATGCGCGCCAGGGCCGCCTGGCTAGGGGGATAGTCACGGATGAAGGTCAGCCGGTCTCGGCCGAGGCCTGCCTCCAGACAGTGGGTCAGGAGCAGATCCAGCCAGCCATCGCGATCGAGATCCAGGTCCTTGGCAACGGCGATAGCCTGGGCCTGGGCGCAGGCCTGGAGTTCCGCAGTCTGAACCCGGAAGGGGTCCAGACCGAGGCGGGAAAAGAACAGGTCGCGATAGGCGAGAATTTCCACCGGCCGGTCGGGCTGGCCCAGGGCCCCGCACACCAGAGCGGCTACCTCGGCCATGAGTTGCTCTAGCTCCCAACCCGGGCGATACCACTCCAAGAGGGTGAATTCGGGATGATGGCGACGACCGCGCTCACCGTCCCGAAAGACCTTGCAGATCTGATAGATGGGACCGCTGCCCGCCGCCAGTAGACGCTTCATGGGGAACTCGGGCGAGGTATGCAGCCACAGCGCCTCAAGACCAGCGGGGGCCGACCAAGCGGTGCGCCAACTCTCCAGCGCTGGATCGGTCAAACCGCCGTGCGAGGCAAGAGGCGTCTCGACCTCCATCACCCCCGCGTCAGCAAAAAAGCGGCGCAGGCCGGCATAGAGTTGGGCACGGGCTTGCAAAACCTCCGGCTCCGCCAGGGGACGCCAATCAAGCGGGTGCATGGCTCAAGTTCCCAACCACTGTCTTTCAGGTCGGGGACCCTTCATTCCTCCTTGGCGCGGGAGACATACTCCCCGGAGCGGGTGTCCACCTTGATGAGTTCGTCGGTCTGGACAAAGAGGGGCACGCGCACCACAGCGCCCGTCTCCAGCGTCGCCGGCTTGCCGCCACCGCCCGAGGTATCACCCTTAAGACCAGGGTCTGTTTCAACGATGCGCAGGATGACGAAGTTGGGCGGGTCCACGGACAAGGGGGCGCCGTTATAGAGGGTCACCTGACACAGATCCTCCTCCTTGATCCACTTGGCGGCGTCGCCGACGGCCGCCGCCTCGGCGGTCAGTTGCTCATAGCTGGCCGGATCCATAAAGTGCCAGACATCACCGTCGTTGTAGAGATACTGCATCTGGGTATCATGGACATCCGCCGCCTCGACGGTCTCGCCTGACTTGAAGGTACGCTCAACCACACGGCCGGTCTTCAGGTTGCGAATCTTGACGCGGTTAAAGGCCTGACCCTTGCCAGGCTTGACAAACTCGTTTTCGATAACGGCGTAGGGATCGCCGTCCAACATGATCTTGATGCCGCCGCGAAACTCGTTGGTGTTGTAAGTCGCCATGTCATTTACTCATCGGATGGGATCGCAAAACGGCCCATTATACCTACCACCCTGCCCATTTCCGCCCCGGATATTACCCGAAGACTCCGATTGGAAACGGGAACTCCGGGAGGCCTTCACCCAACCTGCGGCTCTGCTCCGGAGCCTGGGGCTGGACACCCGCCTCGCCGCCCCGGCCGCGGCGCGCCAATTCCCCTTTCTGGTCCCACGGAGTTTCGCCCAGCTCATGATCCCGGGTGACCCAAACGACCCCCTACTCCGCCAGGTACTGCCCATTGCCGCCGAACTTGAGGAGCAACCCGGCTTCTCGAAGGACCCGGTTGGAGATGAACAATCCCGGCGCGCCACCGGCCTGCTGCAAAAATACCAGGGGCGCGCCCTGGTGCTGGTCACGGGGGCCTGCGCCCTGCACTGCCGTTACTGCTTCCGACGCCATTTCCCCTACGCCCGGGACACCCTGGTCCATGACCGCGACCAGGGGGCCATGGCCATGCTGGCGGGGGATCTTAGTATCACGGAGGTTGTCCTCAGCGGTGGCGATCCCTTGATGCTGGATGACGAGCACCTGGCCGCGCTCTTAGACAGGCTAACGGCAATAGCCCACTTACGCCGACTGCGACTGCACACGCGCCTGCCAGTGGTCCTGCCATCGCGCATTACCCCCAGCCTCTGCACCCTGCTATCGCAAAGCCGGTTACCCATCGCCCTCGTCATCCACGCCAATCATGCCCGAGAAGTATGCGGAGATGCGGTCCGCGGCGCCTTGGGGGCACTGAATGCGACCGGCGCGACCCTGCTCAACCAGAGCGTCCTTCTCCGTGGCATCAACGCGGATGCGGCCAGCCTTGCGGACCTCAGCGAGGCCCTGTTCGCGGCTGGGGTCCTGCCCTACTACCTGCATCTGCTCGACCCCGTGGCCGGTGCCAGCCATTTCGAGGTGCCGCTGCCGGAGGCCAGGACCCTCATGGCCGAACTCAGGAGGGAATTGCCTGGTTATTTGGTCCCCAAACTGGTACGGGAGATGCCGGGTGCGGCGTACAAGGAGCCCTGCGGATGAGCCCCGCGGAAGTTCGGGGGCCAAAGGCGCTGATTGGTTTGGACGGGTGCCTTTCGATGATCTCAGGCTGGCCTTGCGGAACCTGAGTAGGGATAATCCTGTTTGACCTCTCCTGATCCGCACCTCTCCCTGGACAAAGCCCCGTGCCGCCGAAACTTCTGATCCTCGCCCCCCAGGAAGACGATAGCAAGGACATCGTCGCTAGCCTGCGGCAGGTGGGGCTGGAGGCGCGGGGCAGGCATTGCGCGGGGCTTGACAGACTTAGGGAGATGGTCGCTACCAGCGCGCCGGATATCCTGCTCTGCTCCCCTCATTCGCCGCACATCGACTTGGCCGCCTGCCTGGAACAGTTCCAGAAACTTGACTCCGACCTGCCCCTCATCTTGCTTACCGATGCCACCACCAGGGCCGAGCAACTCTTGGAAGCCCGCAAACAAGGGGCACGCGATGTCACAGCAAAGGGCGATTTCGCCTGGCTTGCACTGGTCATCGAACGGGAATACGGCGATCTCCAGCAAAGGAGGTTGGTAAAGAAGCTGCAACGACGGGTGCTAGCCCTGGAAGACGGCTGTGACAAGGCCAGCGGCAAGCCCGGGACGAACAGGGGGGCCCTGGCCAGTAAGCCCCAGGCCCGCACAGAGGATGGGGACCGTCAGTTCGCCCAGCGCATCAACCGCGCCCTGGGCGGCGATTACTTCCAGTTATTCTACCAACCCATCGTCAGCCTCAGGGGGGATGGCCAGGAACGCTACAACGTCTTTATCCGTCTGCGTAACGACCTCAACGGGATACGCGAGGCCAAGGAATTCCTGGCCGCCGCCGTCCAGTCCGGTCGCATGGTTGCCATCGATCACTGGGTCATCGAACGTGCCATCCTAGCCTTGGTGGAACAACGCGATTTGGGCCGTCAACTCAACTTCTTCATCAACCTGGCCGAAGAGACACTCCAGGAGGAGAATCTCACCACCTGGATCAGCGAACAGCTTGCCCAACAGCAAGTGCCGCCGGATTGGCTTACCTTTCAGGTCCTGGAAGAACATGCCCGCGCCCATCCCGACATCTATGTCAGATTAACCCAGGATCTTGCCAGGATCGGCTGCCACATGGCTCTCAACCGTTTCGGCGTCGCCCCCAACCCGGACAAACTATTGGCCATCTTGCCGGCCGATTTCGTCAAGCTTGATCCCCAGTTGACCAACGGCATTGCGGACGACGATCGCAAGGAAAAGCGGCTCAACCAGCTCATCGAGGCCATTCGTGGGCAGTTCAAGTGCAGCATCGCCACCACTGTCGAGGATGCACGCACCCTCAGCGTCCTCTGGACCGCTGGCATAGATTACGTCCAGGGCAACTTTCTGCAGCAACCCTCGCCCTCCCTGGACCCGGTCCAGTAGCCGGGTTCGGGCCCGGCTCCAGTCGGCGTCCGGGCTAATTCATGGGACCCGCGTTCACCACCCCATGGGGTACATGCCCGGTCGCGACCACGTCCCGAGCCGACTCGCAGTGCAGCGGCTGATCGTCGAAGAAGATATCGGCGGCGAAGGCCCGCAGGAAGGCTGCCTTGTCGAGCCCCCCCAGGAAGAGGGCCTCGTCGATACGCACCCCCCAGGCTCGCAAGGTGCGCACAACCCGCTCATGGGAGGGGGCACCCCGCGCCGTAATGAGGGCCGTGCGCAAGGGCGGATCATCCACCGGGAACAGGGCCTGAATGCGATGCAGGGCGCTCAGGAAGTCCTTGAAAGGTCCCCCCTGGAGGGGTTCGCGAGCAGCGGCGGTCTCGGTTTGATTGAAGGCCGCCAGGCCTTCGCGCCGATAGACGCGTTCCGCCTCGTCCGAAAAGAGCACGGCATCACCGTCAAAGGCGATGCGCAGGGTTTCATCCGTGCCACCCGGATGGTGCTTGCCTTGCGGCAGCAGGGTTGCGGCAGCGCAACCGGCCTCTAGGGCCATGGACACATCCTGAGGATCGGCGGAGAGGAAGAGGTGGGCGCCAAAGGCCCCGACATAGCGGTAGGGTGTGGCGCCACCCGCGAAGGCGGCGCGGGTGATATCGAGTCCATGGTGGCGAATGGAATTGAAGACCCTCAACCCGGTATCCGAGCTGTTGCGAGACAGCAGGATGACGTCCACTCGCCCGCGTTCGCCAAGCCATTCATTGAGGGCCAATAGCTTGCGGGCCAGAGGGAAGGCTACCCCGGGCTCGAGGATGTCCTCCTCATGGGTAGCCTGGTAGGCGTAATAGGCTGCCACCCCCTCGTTCTCGAATACCTGGTGCGATTCCGCCAGATCGAAGAGGGCACGGGATGAGATGGCCACCACGAGGCGGACGGTGCTGGTCAGCCTGGCATCCGGATCAGCGGTCATAACATCCATGAAGACGATTTACCCCGTCGCGGTTAGTCCAGGCCCAAATCAACCCTATCCCGGCCAGGGCCAATCACCAGGGAATGAAGGAATTCATGAAGCTCATGGGACGGCTGATGTTGTGATTCAGGTTCCCCATGTCATTGCTCATGTTGCCGGTCGTCTGGGTCATGACCCTTATGGATTGATTGAGGGATTCCATGCTGTTCATCATGGGCTTGAGCGTGGTGACATCCGTAGCCATGGACTCGACACTGGTGGCCATGAGACGGACATTGGTGCTCATTTGGCTGACATTGTCGGACATGGATTGCATATTGCTTGCAAGCACCGTCATGTTGGAATCTATGCTGATGGCCATATAATGCACATCCTTGGCCAGGCTGAATACCAAATAGAAACCATAGGCTGCCAGGATGATAAAGGCGAACATGGAAGGGTAAACGATCAATTCCCAGCGCTTGGCGCTGGTTTCGAAGGCATGGGACAAGCGATCAATGGCAATGCCATCATCCGGCCCTGCCTTGAGGTCCTGGCCGACCGCCTCGGCCTTGGTCAACACAGTATTTTCGGCCATGGCTTTGTTCGTTGCAGACCCCGCATCGGGTTCCTTAAGTGTAACAACCCAGCACGCACCAGGTTCGGCTCAGATTTAGCGTAGCACGTTCGGATAGAGCATGGCAGCAAGGGATAAAAACTCTGTCGCCCCCTTGCCGCGCGGCTCCAGTTCAAACACCGCCAGGCCCTCGCTGAAGGAACGGCGAAAGACGGTGCGGGTGGCGATGCGCGGCTTGATGAATTTGATGCCGGGGAGGGTGACCAGAGCGGCGGCAGTCTCATTTGTTTCGCGAACGCCCTGATGGGTGTCGCCTCGGTTAATGAAGCCAATCATCTGCGGCGCTGGACCCGACGCCGCGGATTGAACCAGATGGATGTAGCGCTGAGTGGACCAGATATCCGCCTGGGAGGGCGGCACGGGGACCACTACGCGGTCACAGAGCCTGAGAGCCAGGCGCATGGCATCCATGTCCGCCGTGCCGACATCGATCAGGGTCTCCTCGGCACTAGCGAGGGTTTCCTGGTTGATAGCGGACTTGCCCTTTACCTTCAGCTTGGGACTAAAGCGTTCCTCCAGACGCACATCCACCACGTCGGTCAAGGTGGCCTGGGGGTCCGCGTCCACCAGTTGAACCTTAACTTCCGCCATAGCCAGCCATACCGCGAGGTTAAAAGTCAGGGTGCTCTTGCCGGACCCCCCCTTCAGGCTACCGATAACCGTAATCATGTCGTGACCTCGCGGCCAGGTTTAGTGGCGACTGCGCTTCTGTGGGCCAGAGACGCGCCCTTGTGAACATTAGGGCTTTGGTGCGGGAACACCAGTTCCGCCTTGAGGCATCTCCATGGGGGTATAACCGGCGGGAAGCGTGAAATTCTCGTCAGCCTGAGGGCCGATGCGTATATCAACAAGTTCGCTGATCATGCCGCCGGGGTATTCCTGTTTGATTGCCATATGCAATTCTGGATCGTACCACTCGGTAGTGGCCAGGGTCTTACCATCCGGCCCCGTCATCTTCACCTCCCACTTCTCGGTCTTGCGACCAGCCAATTCCTCCTGGCCTTGGAGAATGCGCTCCATCTGCCCACCTTCGAGCATGGTTTGACGCAATGTAAAGGCGGGACCGCGCTCTTTATCAATCCATTGGGTGACAGTGGTGGGTTTGCCATGCTGATTGACGGTGATGTCCCATACCAGAGTGCTACGCCCAGAAATTGTCTCCTCGCCCTTGGCCTGGCAGGTCAGGCCAGGCAAGCTGGCGCAAGGGTCCTGGGCGGTAGGCTCGGCCCGGGGTTTACCGTCCGGCCCCAGGGTCGAGCGCTCCACATAGCTTTTGCGATCGGGAAAAAGTATCCACTCCAGACCGCGCTGCTCATCGGTGATACGCACTAGGCTCTTACCTTGGTAGACGGCTTCTGTACGTGTCTTGTCCTTGCCAACCAGGATCTTGCCAGTGCTGGACTGGCCATCAGGTCCGCGTTGGACCATTTCGGCGGAGAATTGGACATCCGCCAGCGCGAGTGGGGCCACCAGAATGGCCGCTAGGCCGATGGCAAGGGCACAGCGATCGGATGGCAGATGCTGATTCATTTGGGTATTCCTCTGGGATGAAAATTGCTGTTGTAACGAGTAACCTACCAGACGCCTGCTTCCTGGATTCTACGCAAGTTACCGATCGTGATCACCCAGGAAATTCAGCGGCCACCATCACCCGCGTGGCGATAGTTGCGCTCGAACCAATTCTCGGGTTCACTGGTTGGCATGCTCGGCATCCCTGCATCTGGAGGCAAACCCCGAGGCCAACCACCGGGTTGCCTGTCAGGATAAGAGGAAGCGCTGGGCGCCAATGGCGAATCCTGACGGGGTGCGGTCAGAGGTCTCCAGCCCGAGGTTTCGTGTCCGCGATCCCGTTCCTGGGCCGTTAAGGGGCGGTAGCGATAATCCGAGGCAGAAGGGGGATCGCCCTTTTCGACAGGCCCATCACCCCGGAAACGGTAACCCCTTTGCTCGGATCCCGGCGACACCCCAGTTGTCGCGCGGCCCCCCTGTTGGACTGAACCCAACCCAAAATCAGACCGCAATTTTTCATAGAGGCCCGGTGGGGATGTTCCGGAGGGAGGGCCTGTCCCCGCCATCCCAGCGGCATAGCCCCCCCCGATATCGCCAACCGAGGCACTTGGCATCTGACGCGACGGGACCCTATAGCCATAGGCAGGGTCCCAAGGATCAGCCGCCCTCGAGTTCGGTGTCGTCAGGGTAAAGAGGACAAGGGGGAGGGCCTTCATGTGCCGGCACCACCTCGGCACTCTCATTTTGACTCCTGCCCCTTCTCGCTCACCAGAGGAAGACAAGAATCAATCGTGTCCAGGCCCATCATCCGAATCATTCTTGAGTCGAATACCGCGACGCGGGGACTTCTTCTGGATCAGGTTAGCTGATGACGTCCCGGCTTTTTTGGCCGGCGCCATGGCCTTACGGGCTTGGGCCGGAGTCTTTTTGCGCGCGGCCGCCTCTGTCTTTGGGGTGGGCATGACCGCCGGTGATGGGCTGGCCTCCTGAGCAGCAGGGCTTGCCGCCGCCGCTACCGGAGAGGGGGCCGGTACTGGAGCGGGCATGGGAGGAGCGGAAGCCGGAACCATAACAGGAGCAGGCGTGGGAGGAGCAGCAGCCGGAACCGCAGCAGGAGCAGGCGTGGGAGGAGCGGCAGCCGGAACCGCAGCAGGAGCAGTCACGGGAAGAGCGGCAGCCGGAATCGCAGCAGGGGCAGGCACGGGAGGAGCGGCAGCCGGAATCGCAGCAGGAGCCACAGCCGGTGCCTCCGGGGATAAGCTTGCCAGGGGCTCGGCGAGCGCATCGGCTTGGGTCGCCGTCAGGACTGGCGGGGAAGCACCACCTCTCACGGGCGCGGGCGGAGCCATCGGGGGCGGTGAACCGCCACCGGCATCAATAGCTGGGGCCGGTGGGGCCGGCGGCGGCGATGACGCGACCGGCTTGGCCTTCTTGGACTTGAAGAGGCCCTTCACCAGATCGATTAACAAGAGGAGGATTCCCCGAACCAGATAGAAGGCCATGGACAGGACCTCGAACAGACCCATCCAAATGCGCATTAGCAGGCCGGCCTTGCCCGAGCGCCGCGCCTTATCCGGCGCTGGCGACGCGTTTTCGCCGCCACCATTAGTCTCGCCATTGGCGCAAGGGACCTTGAGGCCTGCATGTGCCGTCGCGACCGCTACCTCGCACAGATCCTTACTGGCCTCGACACAACCCAGGGGGATTACGATCAGGGTCAGGATAGTGGACACCAGCACACCGGAGGCGAGGGAGATAGCCATGCCCTGAAAGATCGGATCGGTGAAGATCACGCTGGAACCCGCCACCAGGGCCAGGGCCGTAATGAGAATGGGTCGGGTCCTGGTCTTGCAGGCACGAATCACCGCCTCTGCCACCGGAACACCCTTCTGCACCTCATGGATGGAAAAATCGACCAACAGGATGGAGTTACGGACAATGATACCGGCCAGAGCTATCCAGCCGATCATGGAGGTGGCCGTGAACTCACCCCCCTTACCCAGGCTGAACATGATGAAGTGGGCGGGGATGATGCCCAGCAGTGTCAGCGGAATGGGCGCCATGATGACCAGGGGGATGCGGAAGTTGCCAAACTCCCATACAACCAGAATGTAGATGAGCAACAGAGCCACCATAAAGGCTGCGCCCATATCGCGGAAGGTCTCATAGGTAACGGTCCACTCCCCGGACCACTCCCAGGCCGACTCGCGGTCATTGGACGGCGCCTGGGTCCAATAAGCCGTTGGAACCACTCCATCCGGGGCCTTGTAGCCAGTTTTGTCCAGTATGTCTTGAATCTGGAACATACCATAGATAGGCGCAGCCAGCTTGCCGCCCACATCCGCCACCACGAACTCGACGGCTCGCAGATCCTTGCGGAAGATGGTGTTCTCCTCGGGCACTCGCTTGAAGCTGCCTAACTCGCGCAAGGGGAGGGTGACGCCGGCGGTCGACTGAATGGGCAGATCCCCCAAACGCTCGATTTCCGAACGCTCCGCTATTGGCACCTGCATGACGATATTGATGGGTTCGTGGCCGGCCCTCTCCTTAACGTCGCCCATGGGCGCACCGCCCAGCGCCATAGCCAAATTACGGTTGATGGTATCCACGGAGATACCGCCGCGCACGGCCTTCTCCGTATCCACGTCGAACTGCCAATAGTCATAGGGCTCGCGCAGGTAATTGTCCACGTCCACCAGGCTTTCCGCCTGATTGAAGACGGCCGTCATGTCGCGGGTGAACTGTCGCCGCACTTCCGCCGAGGGACCATGGATCTCGGCCACCACCGACTGGAGCACCGGGGGGCCAGGTGGCATCTCGACCACCGACATCTTGGCCCCCGTGCCCTCCAGCAGCTTGAGGAGGGTCTCACGTGCTTCGATAGCCAGTTGATGGCTGGTGCGCTTACGCGCCTTCTTGTGGAGGAGTTGCACCTGCAACTCGGCCTGCCAGGGGTCCGAGCGCAAGTAGTAGTGGCGCACCATGCCATTAAAGTCGAATGGCCGCGCCGTACCGGCATAAAGCTGGACAGCCATAATCTCCGGTTGGCTGGCCCGGAGCTTTTCCGCCAGGCGATGAGCCAGATTAGCCGTCACCGGCAGGGCCGTGCCCTCCGGCATGTCGATCACCACCGTGTACTCGGGCTTGTTGTCCAAGGGCATCATCTTGACCGCGACCCACTTGAAGTAGAAGAAGGTCAGGGTGAAGACAAAGGTACCCCAAAGCACCAACCGGAAAATTCTCCGCTTGCGCTTGCTCTCGATAAGAGGAACTAGAATGCGGCGGAAGAGCTTTTCAACCTTCTCAGCCTCCTTGTGCTCACGCTTCTCGGCCTTTTCCAGATAGGCCATAGAGGGCCTCAGCCACTTGGAGATGGCCAGGTAAGGGGTGAAGACAAAGGCGGCAAAGAGGGAGATAAACATAGCTGCCGAGCCTAAGGCCGGAATCGGCTCCATGTAGGGTCCCATCATGCCAGAGACGAAGCCCATGGGCAGCAAGGCCGCGATAACGGTGAAGGTAGCAAGGATGGTGGGGTTGCCTACCTCAGCCACGGCCTCGACGGCGATGTCGTCGCCGGTGTGACCCTCTTCCAGCCAGCGACGATAAATATTTTCTATTACCACGATGGCATCATCCACCAAGATACCGATGGAGAAGATCAGGGCGAAAAGGCTGACCCGGTCGATCGTGTAATGCCAGATCCAGGCTACGAAGATAGTCATCAGAAGGACGACAGGGATTACCAGCATGACCACGAGGGCCGGACGCAGGGCGCGGAAGGCACCCCATACCAAGAGAAAAACCCAGCCCGTGGCGACGAAAAGCTTGAAGATGAGTTCGCTGACCTTGTCATCCGCCGAGGCGCCGTAATTACGGGTGACGCTGACCTCCACATTGTGGGGAATACGCTCACCCTTGAGTTCCTCCACCTTGGCGAGGATGGCATTGGCAACGCTAACGCCATTGGTCAGTTCCTTCTTGGCTACTGCGATGGTGACCGCTGGCACGCCATTGGCCTTGACGCCATCGGGAGTGGCCTGACCCGTGTAGTAAGCCACCAAGTGCCTGGCATCCTCCGGACCCTGGGAGACACGCGCCACGTCGCGGACATAGACCGGCTGACCATGATGGGTGCCAACCACCAAACGACTGATATCCTCCATGCCCTTCAGGAAGGCACCGGTGGAGACAGAGAAATGGGCGCCGCTGGTTTCGAGACCTCCGGCGAAGGTTTCGGCATTGGCGGTCTGGATGGTCTGGGCCACCTGATCCAGGCTGATACCATAACCGGCCAAACGCTCGGGTTGGACATCCACTGTGACTTGCTCGCGCCGACCACCGACGACGAAGGCATTGGCCGTATCCTGCACCTCCTTAATGGCCTGGAGCACATCCTGGGCCAACAACCGCAACTGACCGTCGTCAACGTCCGGCAGACCGTCATGGTCCGAATCCACCGACCAGAGGGTGAGGGTCACAATGGGGACATCATCAATGCCCTTGCTCTTGACCAGGGGCTGCATGACCCCAGGCGGAATCTTGTCCTGATTGGAGGCGAGCTTGTCATTGACCTTGACCAGGGAAGGGCCCATCTGCTCGCCAACATCGAATTGGACGGTAACCATACCGCCATTGCGTTGGGCGGCGGAGTAGACGTGTTTGACGCCAGGTATCTCGCTCATGATCCGCTCCAGCGGCTGCATGGCGAGGTTGCTGACCTGCTGGGCGGAGGCTCCGGGATACTGCACCATGATGTCGATCATGGGCACCGAGATCTGAGGATCTTCCTGCCGCGGGGTCATGACCAAACCGAGCAGGCCCATCATGAGCATGGCAACATAGAAAAGCGGTGACAGGGGCGAGCGGAGGAAGAACCGCGCCGTGCGCCCGGCAATGCCGAGACTCTCGTCCGTAAACCTGGGAGTTCCCTCGGGTTGGCTTAGGGTCTCGTCGTGATTCATGGCCTTGTACACCATTGAGAGCTGACCGAGAGGCGCCCAGGGAAGACTGGGCGGGATGCCCCCCGGAGGAAGGACAAACGCCGGAATGAAACCGGCGCGTAAATATCGGGTTGGGTTTTCGGCCAGTACCTCAACGAGGCGGGACCGAGGTCCCTCCCGACCAGCCGGCAGCTACCCCGGGCGGGGGATCGCCAAGAATACGTTCTCCGGGACGCAGCCCACTGAGAACGTTCACCATGCCATCGGGTTGCCTCTCGCCGAGACGGACCAGGCGCAGATTGGGCCGACCCTGCTCATCCAGGACATAGACGCCAGGCAGGCTGCCGTTGTAGCGGATGGCCGTGGCGGGGACCAGAGGATTACCCCGTTCCGGGGCGCCAAAGTCCGGAACCATTACCCGGACGTACAAACCCGGCTCGGCCACCCCTTGAGGCAGGTCCAATTTGACCTTGACCGTATGCCGTTGCGCGTCCGCCATGGGGTAAATTTGGGCCACACGCACCGGAACCCGCTCATGACTGGCGTCCAGTTCGGCGTTCATCATCATGCCCTCCCGCAGACCGGCGCGCAGGCGGGAGGGAACATCGATGTCAACCTGAAGGTATTCCACATCCGCAAATGTCAGCAGGGGTTGGCCCGGCTGGGTGGTATCGCCCACCTCGATGGATTTCTTGATGATGACACCATCAAAAGGCGCAATGCTCCGGGCGTCACGCAACTTGGAGTCCAAGGCCTGCAAATCGGCTTGCAAGGACATGAGGGCGCTGCGCGCTTGCTCGACCTGGGTCCCGGAGGCATGAAGATCCGCAGAGAGTTCGGCTCCCGTGGAGCGCTCGCCCATGAATCCCTCCATGGGGCGGGTAAACATCTGGTCAAAAAGGTTAGGGACCGCCATGCCGCCCGGCGGAGTCTTGGAGCGTGGGGAGTAAATCTCGCGGTTGAACTGGATGCCCGCATTGCGCCACTGCGCATCAGCAGAGGCCATCTGGGCCTGGATGGCCCGGCGCTTAGCCAGGAGTTCCGAATCGTCAATGGCGACCAGCAGATCGCCCTTCTTGAATTTATCGCCTTCGATACCCGCCAGGTAACTGACCCGGCCCGGCATCTGGGCGGCGAGGGTGACCTCCTTATAGGGGATGACGGAGCCACCAATCGACAAGGTGGGCGTACCTTCCGATTGGCGAACCACGAACTCCCCGGCTCCCTGCTGCGGAGGGTAGCCCATGGGGGGAGAGGCCGCCACAATAGACGCCATCGCCGTCCAGGTCGCTACGACCAGGCCCCGCATCGTTGGATTAACCATAAGCTTAGCCATGCAATATTTACCCTTAACCGCTGGTCCAGCACGCAACGGCTCGCGCCGTTGCGCATGCCTGCAAATCTTTTCGAACGAACTCACCTGTCAGGATGCCACCTGGACTTACCACGCGCCCATGAGAAGATACTACTTTATGCTTATGAGTAGCGAGTACCAAGGAGCATTATGCCGGAAACTTTAGCCAGCTTCAATACGCTGAAACCATTATTAGAGTTAAATCAGATGCCTAAACAGGGTGCCTGATGACCGAAGCTATTTGACCTTTGCCGATTAGCCTCCCAACCCCCGTTGGGTTTAACATCCATACAAATTTCAACCCAAGAGGAATTAACCCTATGCCCCCCTCCACGGATGCCGTCGAGCAGCAACTTATAAACCTCGAAGCCCATCTCGCCCAGGAGAACCCCGTCCTCCTGAGTACGGTCCAGAGTTTCCGCGCCCTGGACAAGGTGGCCCATGCTATGGGACTGCTAAACCCGGACCAGTCCTACGCCACTCAAATTCCGTGGTGGCCCCTGATTTCGGTGTTAGGTACCTTCTCGGCCGGCAAGTCAACCTTCATCAATCACTTTCTCGGCACCAAGATCCAGCGCAGCGGCAACCAGGCCGTCGATGACCGCTTCACCGTCATCTGCTATAGCCGTGAGGCCACCGCCCACGCCCTGCCGGGCATAGCCCTGGATTCGGACCCCCGCTTCCCGCTCTATCAGATCTCCAAGGACATTGATTTAGTAGCAAGCGGCGAGGGTAAACGTATCGATACCTACCTTCAACTCAAGACCTGCCCAAGCGAGGCCCTGCGGGGCAAGATCCTTATCGACTCCCCTGGCTTTGATGCCGACGCCCAGCGCACCGCGACCTTGCGCATCACCGATCACATCATTGACCTCTCCGACCTGGTACTGGTGTTCTTCGATGCCCGCCACCCTGAACCGGGAGCCATGCGCGACACCCTGAAGCACCTGGTCGCCGATACCATCGGCCGGTCGGACTCGAGCAAGTTCCTTTACATCCTAAACCAGATGGACAGCACGGCCCGGGAGGACAATCCAGAGGATGTCGTAGCCGCCTGGCAGCGCGCCCTCGGCGAGGAGGGCCTGACCGCTGGGCGTTTCTACACTATTTATAATCCCGACGCTGCCACGCCCATCGAGGACGAGGGGAAACGCAAGCGCTTCGAAACCAAGCGTGACCTGGACCTGAGCGAAATTCACGGTCGCATGCAGGAGGTCGAGATCGAGCGCGCCTATCGCATCGTCGCCGCCCTCGATAAATCGGCTAAAGACATCAGTGATAAGGCCGCACCCTTCCTGACCCGTGCCCTGAACCGCTGGCGCCGGCGCACCCTCTGGGGCGACGGCATCGCTCTCGGCACCCTGGCCATCCTCTCCTTAGCCGGCACCCTGGAAATCGGGTACTGGAGCGAGCCCGCCGCCCGACCGGGCTGGGTTGGGACCCTCATCGATTTTTCCCTGGACCTGGTATTCCTGGCCATGCTGCTCGCTATCGCCGGGCTCATCCACTTTGGTATCCGCAATCTGGCCGCCCTCAGTCTTATGGGCTCCCTGCGCAAGGAGGCCGCGACACTTGGGATACGTGGCGACCTCATGGCTGCCTTCCAGCGCAACACCCGAGCCTGGCGCACCATCCTTGCCCCCAACCCGGCAGGTTGGACCAGCTCGGCCCGGCGACGCCTCACCAAGATCCGCGAGGATGCCCACTCCTATGTCCAGACCCTGAATGACCGCTTCACCAACCCCTCAGGCCCGGGCTTGATGCCAGACCCCCAGAAGGTGCCGCCTCGGGAAGAGAACTGACCCGTCGCTCTCCAGGAACGGAGACCTCATCGGAGAACCCATGTCGTACCCACAAGCCATCGCCATCCCGGCCATCCAGGTGCCCCCCCACCCGATCTGGCCGGTCTTACCCCCGCAGGAGAAAACGAACCTCAAGGCGCGCATCAAGACCCTCTTAGCGGAGCACAATGCCGTCCTGGTCGCCCACTACTACACGGATGGTGACCTGCAGGAACTGGCGGAAGAGACGGGTGGCTTCGTCGCCGACTCCTTGGAGATGGCGCGCTTTGGCAGCGAGAGCCAGGCCAGCACCCTGGTAGTTTGCGGTGTGCGCTTCATGGGCGAGACGGCTAAGATCCTCAACCCCGAAAAGCGGGTTCTCATGCCGGACCTGGCGGCTACCTGCTCCCTGGACGAGGGCTGTCCGGCGGATCTGTTCGCCGTCTTTTGCGATCAGCACCCGGACCACGCCGTGGTGGTCTATGCCAATACCTCGGCAGCGGTCAAGGCCAGATCCGACTGGGTGGTGACCTCCAGCATCGCCCTGCCGGTGGTTGAGCACCTCAAGGCCCAGGGACAAAAAATCCTCTGGGCCCCGGACAAGCACCTTGGCCATTACATCGAACGGGTCACGGGCGCCGAAATGCTGCTCTGGCCCGGGGCCTGCGTGGTCCACGAGGAATTCAAGGGTTTCGCCCTCGACCGGGTACGGCGCCTGCACCCCGGCGCCGCCGTTCTCGTCCACCCCGAGGCCCCGGACGAGGTCGTGGATCAGGCGGATGTGGTGGGCTCCACCACCCAGTTGATCAAGGCGGTGCTGGAGATGCCTAACCAGGAGTTTATCGTTGCCACGGATGAGGGCATCTTCTGGAAGATGCACCAGCTCGCCCCGGACAAGAAGCTCATCGCCGCCCCCACCGCCGGCGTGGGCGCCACCTGCGAAAGTTGCGCCCGCTGTCCCTGGATGGCCATGAATGCCCTACAGAACCTGGAGCAGGTGCTGATAACCGGCGACCAGGAGATCGCGATCGCCCCCAACATCCGCGCCCAAGCGCGACTGCCCATCCAGCGGATGCTGGATTTCGCACGGGAGCGGGGCATGGGGGGACCGCAAACCCGTACGCCTGGACATTAAGGGGCATATGACCGCCGCGGTTATTTTCAAGGCTGCCACCCCGAATTCTTGGCAAAGCCTCCGCCATGCCTTAACATCGAAACAGATAACAACAATGAAGCCTGGCAGCCGTCCCGCCGGGCTCGTGACTCGGCATACCCGAGCCACCTGAATGCCATTGCCACCCCCAATGAGGATTTCCATGGCCAAGCCCGAAGGCGCCTCCCGCAAGAAATTAATCCTTGGTTTTGCTGTCATTTTCGTGGCGGGCATCGTATTCGCCGGACTCTTCAACGCCGGCCTGGCCCACACCAATACCACGGAATTCTGCACCTCCTGCCACAGCATGCAAAAGAATCTGGAGGAATTGCAGCAATCGACCCATTGGCAGAATGCCTCCGGAGTCCACGCGGGATGCGCCGACTGCCATGTCCCTCAGCCCTTCATACCCAAGATGATCGCCAAGGTCATGGCCGCCAAGGACGTCTATCATGAATTTATGGGCACCATCGACACCCCGGAGAAATACGAGGCCCAACGCTGGAACATGGCCAGCCGCGTCTGGGAGAAGATGAAGGCCACCGACTCCCGGGAGTGCCGTTCCTGTCATGAATACGCCCACATGGACCTGGCGGCCCAGGACCGCTCCGCCCGTAGCCGCCACAGCAACGCCCCAGACAAAGGCGATACCTGCATTGACTGCCATAAGGGCATAGTCCATGCCATGCCCGAAGAGCCCGATGAAGTCGATCCAGACGCGGGCACGGCGCAAACCCAGGCCGACATGGCAGCCAAAAGCAAAGCTAAATCCGAATGATCGCCGGATCCATCCACCGGAACCGATCGCCTCGAGGCGCCGCCGACATGACAACCCGATACCTGACCGCCCTGCCCCTCATCCTGGCGCTTTTAGCCGCGCTTCCGGCACAGGCCGCCGATAACTCTCTAGGCAAGGAGATGCGCAACGCCGCCGCCGTTGGCAAAACCGAAGAGGTCACGCGCTACCTCGATCAGGGGGTACCGGTCGATGCCGCCAATGAGTTCGGCAAGACGGCCCTGATGATGGCTGTCGAGGGCGACAACCTGGAGACCGTTGCATTGCTGTTGGCGCGAGGCGCCGATGTCAACGCCCGCGCTAACGCCAATTGCACCGCCCTAACTTTCGCCGCCGAGAACGGGCATATTGGTATCACCGCCCTCCTTATCGAGCGCGGTGCCAACCTGCATGACCGCACCCGGGGCGGCTGGGACGCCCTTATGATCGCTTCTCGTTACGGTATCGCCGATATGGTGGAGCAACTACTCTACAAGGGAGCCGATCCCAAGGCCTCGGACAAGGAACACCGCACCGCCTTGATGAGCGCGGCCGCCCGTGGCCATGCCCAAGTGGTGAAGTTACTGGTCGATGCGGGTGCCGACCTGGAGGCCAAGGATAAGGATGGTGCGACTGCCCTCCTCCTCGCCGCAGGTGAGGGCCAAACTGATGCCGTTGCCACCCTACTCGCCAAGGGGGCCAATCCCAACGCCCATGACAAGCTGGGGGGCACGGCCCTCATCTGGGCCATCGGTAATCATCGCGCCGATGTCGTCGAACTGCTGCTGGCCGCTGGCGCGGACCCTAACCAGCAGGATGTCGACGGGGTCAGCGCCCTCATCGAGGCTGTCAACACCGGTCATGGCGATTTCATCGGCCCGCTGCTGAGTTACCGCGCGGACCCATCCCTCAAGGATGCCAAGGGCCGTACGGCGATGGACATCGCCCGACAGAAGGGCAATCAGGATGCCATCGCCCTGCTGGCCAAACCTTGAATGTGTGAGTAGCCGGACTATCCTGTTTAAGGATGCTGGCGCCTCTAACCTATGCGAAGGGAAGCGTCCTACCGGCGCTTCACGCATGACGGAGACCCGGTTCTCCGTTTTACCCGAGAAATCTGTCACCGATAAGGAGGAATCATGGCCAAAAAATTAATGAAGCTGGCCTTGCTCGCGAGCGCCGTTACCCTGGGCCTCGCGACCACTGCTTTTGCTGCGAAAGAAGAAGCCAAACCCGCTCCGGCCGCGGCACCTGCCCCAGCCGCCGCACCCGTCGAACTCATCTCCGGCGCCAGCGCCCCCATGCTGAGCGAGACCTGCAACGGTTGTCATGGCACCGACGGCGCCAGCGCCGGACCCGCCTCGCCGAATATCGGCGGTCTGCATCCCGAGTACTTTGCTTCCATCATGAAGAGCTTCCAGGAAGGCACGGCCTACTCCACCGTCATGGGCCGCATCGCCAAGGGTTACTCCGAGGACGAAATCAAGCTCATGGCCGGCTATTTTGCGGCCAAGCCCTATGTGCCCGCCAAGCAGAAATTCGACGACAAGCTGGCCGCCGCCGGCAAGAAGATTCACGACAAGTGGTGCGAGAAGTGCCATGCGGATGGCGGTAAGGTGGTTGCGGACGAGGAATATCAGGTCATCGCCGGGCAGTGGACCCCCTACCTGAAGTACACCATGGAAGACTTCCAGGCCAATAAGCGTGAGATGCCCAAGAAGATGAAGGAGAAGTTCGACGGCATGGTCAAGAAGGAAGGTGACAAGGGAATCGAGGCCCTTTTCGCCTTTTACGCCAGCCAGCAATAAGGACCAGGGAGAAACACAGCATGAAAATGAATCGTCGTGACTTTGTCAAAGCCACCGGCACGGCCGCCGCCGTTGCCATGGTTGGCATGCCTCACCTCGCCCTCGGCGCCGCCAGCAAGGTGGTGGTCGTCGGCGGGGGCACCGGTGGCACCACCGCCGCCAAGTACATCAAGCGCCTCGACCCCTCCATCGATGTCACCATCGTCGAGCCCAACAAGACCTATTTCACCTGCTACTTCAGCAACGAGGTCATTGCCGGCGAGCGTGACATCAAGTCCATCGAAGTGGGCTATGAGGATGTCAAGAAGATGGGCATCAACGTCGTCTTTGACTCAGCGGAGACCATTGATGGCACCGCCAAGACCGTCAAGACCGCGGGCGGCCAATCCCTGGCCTTCGACCGTTGCGTCGTCTCCCCGGGCGTCGAGTTTGTCTATGACAAGATCGAAGGCTACTCGCCCGAAGTCGCCGAGAAGCAGATGCCCCATGCTTGGAAGGCTGGCCCCCAAACGCTGCTGCTGAAAAAGCAGCTCGAGGACATGAAGGACGGCGGCGTGGTCGCCATCGTCGCCCCGCCGAACCCCTTCCGCTGCCCCCCCGGGCCTTACGAGCGCGCCAGCCTCATTGCCCATTACCTGCAGAAACACAAGCCCAAGTCCAAGGTGGTCATCCTGGATGCCAAACAGAAGTTCTCCAAACAGGGCCTCTTCATCGAGGGCTGGAAGAAGTTCTATGGCTACGGCACCCCGCAGGCCTTGATCGAATGGCGTCCAGGCCCAGATGCCACCGTCAAGAAGGTCGATCCCGCCACCATGACCCTGACCTACGGCGAGGTCGGCGAGGAGATGAAGGCGGATGTCATCAACCTTATTCCGGCCCAACGTGCTGGCAAGATCGCCCAGACCGCCGGCCTGGCCGACGACAGCGGTTTCTGCCCGGTAGATGGACGTAGCTTCGAGTCCAAGAAGATGCCGGGGGTCCATGTCATCGGCGATGCCTGCATTGCCGGCGCCATGCCCAAATCCGCCTATGCCGCCAACAGCCAGGCCAAGGTCTGCGCCGCCGCCGTCGTGGCCCTGCTCAAGGGCGGCGAGGTCGGAGTGCCATCCTTCATCAATACCTGTTACTCCCTCATCACCCCCGACTGGGCCATTTCCGTCGCTGGCATCTATAAGCTGGGAGCAGACGGCAAGATCGCCGAGGTACCCGGCTCAGGTGGCCTGACCCCCGCGGACGCCTCCCCCGAGGCCCATGCCCGCGAGGTCCAGTACGCCTATAGCTGGTACACCAACATCGTTAACGACATCTTCAGGTAACAAGAAGAAGCACGCGCCCCTAAGGGCGCGTCGTTGCGTTACTTTGGGGGCCTGCGGGCCCCTTTTTCATGGACGCCCCTCTGCCTGCCTCAATCCACGATCTCCCCCTCCAACACCCGTTCGAAGGCCAGAGCACCATCCACGGCCTCGACCTCAATGACATCGCCGGGACCGAAACGGCCGGCGAGGATCTCCTGGGCCAAGGGGTTTTCCATTTGGGCGCGGATGGCGCGCTTGAGGGGCCGAGCGCCATAGACAGGGTCGAAGCCCGCCTCGCCCAGGTGGTCGAGGGCGGCATCGTCAACCACCAGCTTCATGTCCCGATCCGCCAGCCGCTTCTGCAAGAAGAGGATCTGGATGCGGGCGATGGCGCGAATTTGGTCGCGACGCAAGGGGTGAAACACCACGATCTCGTCGAGGCGGTTGATGAACTCGGGGCGGAAGGCGATGCGGACCACCTCCATGACCGCGGACTTCATCTCAGCATAGCGTTCCTCCCCGGCCATCTGCTGGATGACGTCCGAGCCCAGATTGGAGGTCAGCACGATAACGGCGTTGCGGAAATCAACTGTCCGGCCCTGACCGTCGGTCAGGCGCCCGTCATCCAAGACCTGGAGCAGTACATTGAAGACGTCCGGGTGGGCCTTCTCCACCTCGTCCAGCAGGATGACGCTATAGGGCCGGCGGCGCACCGCCTCGGTGAGATAGCCCCCCTCCTCGTAACCCACGTAGCCCGGCGGGGCGCCGATGAGCCGCGCCACCGAGTGTTTCTCCATGAACTCTGACATGTCGATGCGGACCATGGCCTCCTCGGTATCGAAGAGGAACTCCGCCAAGGCCTTGCACAGCTCCGTCTTGCCCACGCCAGTGGGGCCAAGAAAGAGGAAGGAACCGATGGGGCGCATCGGATCGGACAGCCCCGCCCGGGAGCGTCGAATGGCATCGCTGACGGCGGCAACGGCCTCGCCCTGACCCACCACCCGCTTACCCAGGGCGTGCTCCATGCGTAGCAGCTTGTCGCGCTCGCCCTCCAGCATCCGCGAGACAGGGATGCCCGTCCACTTGGAGACGATATCGGCGATCTCTTCCTCGGTTACCTTGTTACGTAACAATTTTTTTTCGGAATGTTCGGCGGCGGTGGCTGCCTCCAGGCGCTTCACCAGTTCCGGGATGCGGCCATACTGTAGCTCGGACATACGCGCCAGATCACCCGCGCGCCGGGCGGTCTCCATCTCCACCCGCACCCGATCCAACTCCTCCTTGATATGGGCCGTACCCTGGAGGGTCGCCTTCTCCGCCTTCCAGACCTCGTTGAGATCGGAAAATTCCCGGTCCAACCGGGTGATCTGCTCCTCAAGATCCGCAATGCGCCGCTTGGAGGCCTCGTCGGACTCCTTCTTCATGGCCTCGCGCTCGATCTTAAGCTGGATCAGCCGGCGATTGAGGCGGTCCATCTCCTCCGGCATGGATTCGTTTTCCATGCGGAGCTGGGAGGCGGCCTCATCCACCAGATCGATGGCCTTGTCCGGCAGCTGACGATCGGCGATGTAGCGGTGCGAGAGGGTCGCCGCCGCGACGATGGCGGGATCGGTGATATCCACCTTGTGATGAAGCTCGTAACGCTCCTTGAGCCCACGCAGGATGGCGATGGTGTCCTCGACATTGGGCTCCTGCACCAGCACCTTCTGGAAGCGGCGCTCTAGGGCGGCATCCTTTTCCACATACTTGCGGTATTCGTCCAGGGTGGTGGCGCCCACGCAATGCAACTCGCCCCGGGCCAGGGCCGGCTTGAGCATATTGCCCGCATCCATGGCCCCCTCGGCCTTGCCCGCGCCCACCATGGTATGCAACTCATCGATAAACAGGATGATGTTGCCCTCCTGACGTGCGACGTCATTGAGCACCGCCTTGAGACGCTCCTCGAACTCGCCGCGAAACTTGGCGCCGGCGATCAGGGCAGCCATATCGAGCGACAGGAGCCGCTTGGTCTTGAGTCCCTCTGGTACCTCGCCATTGACGATGCGCTGGGCCAGGCCCTCGACGATGGCGGTCTTACCGACACCCGGCTCGCCGATCAGCACCGGGTTGTTCTTGGTGCGGCGCTGCAGGACCTGAATCGTCCGGCGAATCTCATCGTCGCGACCAATGACCGGGTCCAGCTTGCCCTGCTCGGCACGCTCGGTCAGGTCGATGGTGTACTTCTCCAGGGCCTGGCGCTGCTCCTCGGCGTTGGGATCGCTCACCGCCTGGCCGCCGCGCATCTGCTCAATGGCCCGTTCGATTGGCCCCTTACTGGCCCCCGCCCCGCGCAGCAGCCGGCCCAGTTCACCCTTATCCTCCACCGCCGCCAGCACAAACAGCTCGGACGAGATATACTGGTCCTTGCGCTGCTGGGCCAGCTTGTCGGTCTGATTCAGCAGCCGGGTCAGGTCATTGCCGAGATGCACCTCCCCGGCGTTACCCTCCACCCGCGGCAACCGCTCTAGGGCCTCGCCCAAAGCCGAGCGCAACCGGTTCACGTTCACATCCGCCTGTGCCAGCAAGTGCCGCGAACTGCCGCCCTCCTGATCCAGCAAGGCCGCCATCAAATGGACAGGCTCGATGAACTGGCTGTCGCGCCCCACCGCCAAGCTCTGCGCATCCTGCAAGGCCATCTGGAACTTAGACGTCAATTTATCCATGCGCATAGCTAAGAATCTCCACTACTGCAATCGGTTATGGATGTTAGGTTGGGAAGGCCGGGATGATTTCAAGGCTCCTGAGCCTGGAATTCTCCACCCACGCTATCTGCCCCTAATCCTAGCAGTTCCATCGCGGCTCATAACCCCTTAGTCGGAAATGGATTGATCAAAAGGATCCCCTTCCCTGGCCACCTTTGGCTTGGAATAATTCATATTGCGCATCCCATGCAAATTGGACATTCGTACCATCGCAAACTGGATAGCTGTTCCAGGGCCACCGGATATCACCCACTAGCTCCCCAATGCCGTTCCTGAAAGACTGGACTGAGGCGCATGGGGAGGAAGGTCAGGTACCATAAGACCATGCCCCGGGAGGACGAAAATCCGAGGGCATCCCCGTTACTCAGGATGATCTGCACCATGCGTGACTCTATCCGGTTTGCGACTCATCGGGATCAGGAGTTGGTGGACATCACCGCCCGGGTGCGGTTACTGGTGGAGCGCAGCGGTATCCGCGACGGGTTGGTCCATGTCTATGCCCAGGGAGCAACGGCGGCGATCATGATTCAGGAGAATTGGGACGAGAGCGTGCAGGAGGACGTGATCACCTTTCTTGCCAAGCAGATCCCTAAGGGCATCTGGCGACATGACCGGCAGGACGGGAACGGTGATGCCCATATCAAGGCCGGCTTGGTGGGGCCCGGGGAGACCCTGCCCCTGATGGAGGGCAAGCTGGGACTTTCGACCTGGCAAAACATCTTCTTCTGCGAATTCGACGGCCCTCGCAGCCAGCGGAATGTGGTGGTTACGATCATCGCCGACCTCTAACGTTATGGCCGAGAGGGACGCCTTACTTATCCGGAGCCCTATCCCCGATTGACGGCCAGCCATGGGCGAGTCACGGCTGCGCTCCCAAATTTCCGCGCGATCAGCCTTTATTCCGAGAGGACTTCCACCCGGACGCGTGCAATGCCATCAATTCCCAACTTCCGCGCCGCTGCTCGGGAGAGATCGATAATCCTGCCGCTCTTGTAGGGTCCACGATCGTTTATCCTCACGACGACCTGTTTGTCATTGGCAAGATTCGTGACCCTGACTTGGGTTCCAAAAGGCAATCTGGGATGGGCCGCGGTTAGGGCATTCTGATTAAAGGGCTCGCCACTGGCAGTCTTCTTCCCCTGATGAGCAGGTCCGTACCAGGATGCCACGCCGTCCTGCGGTTTTTTGCTCGCCGAACTACAGCCGCCAGCGAGCGCGATTGCAAGCAGTAAAGCGATCAGGGCAAAACCGCGACTCATGGAAGAAGCAACAGGCAGCTTACAGCATCGCCCTGGGCCGTACTGAATCCAGACCTTGAGACCTCTTCGGTCATTAGCAAATTCAACAAGAGACCGGGTAATTCTTGATATCAGGGGATCGGCTAAAAGGGCTGGTCTAGCCACTCACAGGAAGGGCCGAGAGGTGTCGCTACTGGGAGGAAACAAGGCAAATACGTCAAAATCGCCTTGCTTAATAAGATAATGAAATGCTAGTAATGGCGGAGAGAGAGGGATTCGAACCCTCGATGGAGGTATAAGCCCCATACTCCCTTAGCAGGGGAGCGCCTTCAGCCTCTCGGCCATCTCTCCAGGAAACCTTGGCGGTTTTGGCAGGTGTCTTAGCAGGCGGAGCATTATAGTTCCGCCTGACGTTGGGCGCCACAGCTAATCGTTGTCGTTATCGCTATCGATGTCTCCTCCGCCGCTCAGTCCTGCCTGTTCGCGCTTGATACGCTCGTAGATCTCTTCGCGATGGACGGCGACGTCCCGGGGGGCATTGACGCCGATGCGCACCTGGTTGCCCTTGACGCCAAGGACGGTGACAGTCACCTCATCTCCGATCATGAGGGTCTCGCCGACCCTTCTAGTGAGTATCAACATGTCGCGTTCTCTCCCTATATATTCCTTTAACCAGAACGCGGACCAGGGGCGACGAAGAGCGGCATTGCCGACTCAGGCGCTGGGACCGCGAAGCAACCAAACACGAAGACCTGGATACGACTCCGTGTGGTTCAAATTTTAGCAATTGCCAAGGGCCCCAAAAAGGGCTTTTTGCTTGATTGCAACCCTTTTTGAGTCTGATGGCCAGGGCTCAGGCGGCTTTGTCCAGGTCGAAGGCGCTATGCAGGGTGCGCACGCCGAGTTCCAGATACTTCTCGTCCACAACCACGGAGATCTTGATCTCGGAGGTGGAGATCATGCGGATGTTGATCCCCTCCTTGGCAAGGGCGGCGAACATCTTACTGGCGATGCCCGCATGGGAACGCATCCCTACCCCTACAATGGAAATCTTGGCGATGCGATCGTCACCCAGGACCTGACGCGCAGACAGGGATGCAGCGGTACCCCTGAGTATCTCCATAGCCCGCTGATAATCGTTGCGGTGGACGGTAAAGGTAAAATCCGTTGTCGCCTCGTCAGCAGCAATATTCTGTATGATCATGTCCACTTCGATATTGGCGTCCGCGATGGGACCCAAAATCTTATAGGCAACACCGGGCTGGTCCGGAACCCCCAGGATAGTGAGCTTGGCCTCGTCGCGGGCGAAGGCAATACCAGAAATGACCGCTTGTTCCACGGCGTCCTCCTCAAGTGAAATCAGCGTGCCCTCGCCCTCTTCGAAGCTGGAGAGCACGCGCAAAGGTACCTTGTACTTACCCGCAAATTCCACGGAGCGGATCTGCAGGACCTTGGAGCCCAGGCTCGCCATCTCGAGCATCTCCTCGAAGGTGATGCGGTCGAGCTTGCGAGCGCGGGGCTCCACGCGCGGGTCCGTAGTATAGACACCATCCACGTCGGTGTAGATCTGGCACTCGTCGGCATGCAGGGCAGCGGCCACGGCCACGGCAGAGGTGTCCGACCCGCCGCGCCCCAGGGTGGTGATATTGCCGTCTTCATCCACGCCCTGAAAGCCCGCCACCACGACCACGCTCCCGGCGTCCAGGTCCGCGCGGATGTTGGCCCCCTCGATCTCACGGATACGCGCCTTGTTATGGGCGCTGTCCGTAAGGATTTGGACCTGGGCGCCCGTGTAGGAGCGGGCAGAGCAACCGACCTGGTCCAATGCCATGGCCAGCAGGGCGATGGTGACCTGTTCGCCAGTGGATAGCAGTACGTCCAGTTCCCGGGGGAGGGGACGCTCCTGGATAGCCTTAGCCAGGCCGATGAGACGATCCGTCTCGCCAGACATGGCGGAGACGACTACCACCACCTGATCGCCCCGATCGTGCCAGCGTTTCACGCGCTGGGCTACGTTCTGGATGCGCTCCACGCCGCCGACGGAGGTGCCGCCATATTTTTGAACAATGAGCGCCATGGCACTCTCCTTACTTCTTCCAATGTCAACGATTCCCAGCCCCCCGAGATTCGGAGCGGCCAGGGGTAGAAAGCTGAAATCTAGGGATTGACCCGGTCTCGGGCCCACTGCTTGGCAAGGGCCAGAGCCGCGGGCAGGCCAGTGGGATCCGAGCCTCCCGCCTGGGCCATGTCCGGCCGGCCGCCACCCTTGCCGCCCACCTTAGCGGCGGCCTCGCGGATCAAATCACCCGCCTGGAAGCGGTCGGTCAGGTCCTTGGTAACCCCGGCGATCAGATTCACCCTGCCCTCGCTCTCGGCTGCCAGCAGAATGATGGCTGAACCCAGCTTGTCCTTGAGCCGGTCCAAGGCGTCGCGCAGAGCCTTGGCGTCGGCGCCGTCCAGCCGTGCTGCCAGCACCTTGATGCCACCGATCTCTTCCGCCTGGGCGGCTAAATCCTGGCCCGCCGCGCTGGCGGCCTTGGCCTTGAGGTCTGCTAATTCCTTTTCCAACCGCCTGGCACGCTCCAGTAGGGCGGCAACCTTATCGTCCAGATCCTCACGGCTGCCCTTGACCAGGCTGGCCAGGCGCAGCAGACGCTCCTCATCCGCCTCGACCACTGCCAGGGCTTGGCCCCCGGTGGTAGCCTCGATGCGGCGCACACCGGAAGCGATACCACCCTCGCTCAGGATCTTGAAGAGGCCGATATCCCCCACTGCCCGGGCATGGGTGCCGCCGCACAGCTCGGTGGAGAAATCACCCATGCGCAGCACCCGCACCTGGTCAGCGTATTTCTCGCCGAAGAGGGCCATGGCGCCGGTGGCCTTGGCGTCCTCCAGGCTCATAACGCGGGTCTCGACCGGGTGATTCTCGCGAATCTCCTGGTTCACCAGGCGCTCGATCGCCAGGAGTTGTTCACGGCTGACGGGCTCGAAGTGGGAGAAGTCGAAGCGCAGCCGCTCGGGATCCACTAATGAGCCCTTCTGCTGGACATGATCGCCCAAGACGCGACGCAAGGCCGCATGCATCAGGTGGGTGGCGGAGTGGTTGAGGGCCGTGGCGCGGCGCCGTTCCGCATCCACCCTGGCTTCGAGCGTATCGCCGACACGCAGTTCGCCCTCCTCCACCCGACAGACGTGCCCAAAGACATCGCCACCCAACTTCTGGGTGTTGAGCACCGTCAGACGGACCTGATCGCCCGAGAGCCAGCCGCGGTCACCCACCTGGCCACCGGCCTCGGCGTAGAAGGGGGTGGTGTCGAGGACCAGGATGCCTTCGTCGCCCGCCATCAAGACATCAACCGCTGCCTCGCCCCGGTAGAGGCCAATCACATGGGCGCGATCATCCAAATGTTCATAGCCTGTAAAGCAGGTCTCGCCCTCCAGCCGCAAGGCGGCGCCAGAACCAGCGCCGAAGTGGCTGGCAGCGCGGGCGCGCTCCTTCTGCCGGGCCATCTCGCGGTCAAAGCCGGCGGTATCGAGGGTCAGGCCCCGCTCGCGGGCGATGTCGGCGGTTAGATCCAGAGGGAAGCCATAGGTGTCGTAGAGCTTAAATACGGTCTCACCGGGGATGACGGCACCGGCGAGGCCCACAATCGCCTGCTCCAGGATGCGCAGGCCCTGTTCCAGGGTCTCGGCGAAGCGCTCCTCCTCTAGGTTAAGGACATGGGCCACCCGCTCCTGGGCCTTGGGCAATTCAGGAAAGGCGTCCCCCATTTCCGCCGCCAGGGGCGCGACCAGCTTGAAAAAGAAGGGATCGGCCTGCCCGAGCTGATAGCCGTGGCGGATGGCGCGCCGGATGATGCGCCGCAGGACATAACCACGCCCCTCGTTACCGGGGGTAACGCCGTCAACGATAAGGAAGGCAGCAGAACGGATATGATCCGCGATGACGCGCAGGGCCTTGGATTCCCGGTTCTGAGCGCCCGTGGCCTGGGCCGCCGCATCGATAAGCTTGGCGAAAAGGTCGATCTCGTAGTTGCTGTGGACGCCCTGCATAACCGCAGCCAGGCGCTCCAGCCCCATGCCGGTATCCACCGAGGGCTTGGGCAGAGGGGTCAGCTTGCCGCTGACATCCCGGTCGAACTGCATGAAGACCAGATTCCAGATCTCGATATAGCGGTCGCCATCGGCGTCGGGGAAGCCTGGTGGGCCTCCGAGGACTTGGGGGCCATGATCGTAGAAGATCTCGGAGCAGGGGCCACAGGGCCCGGTATCGCCCATGGACCAGAAATTATCCTTCTCGCCGCAGCGGGAGAAGCGAGCGGGGTCCACGCCGATTTCGTCGAGCCAGATGGCGGCGGCCTCGTCGTCGTCCTGAAAGACGGTTACCCAGAGGCGCTCCGGGGGAATGGCGAGGACCTGGGTGAGATATTCCCAGGCATAAAGAATGGCGCTGTGCTTGAAATAATCCCCGAAGCTGAAATTGCCCAGCATTTCGAAGAAGGTGTGGTGACGGGCCGTGTAGCCGACATTCTCCAGATCGTTGTGCTTGCCGCCGGCGCGCACACAACGCTGGGTACTGGTGGCCCGGTGATAGGGACGCTTGTCGCGACCCAGGAAGACGTCCTTGAACTGGACCATACCAGCGTTGGTGAACAGCAGGGTCGGGTCATTAGCCGGGACCAAGGGACTGCTGGGCACCACCTGATGGCCGTGGGTGGCGAAGAAATCGAGGAAACTGGCTCTCAGCTCGGCGCTGCTCTTCATGACGGCAAACTCAATACGGAATAGATGGCAGTTTTGGCTTAACGGCCCAAGGGGTTGATGGCTATGTCACGCTTCAGGCCCGCCGCGCAGGTAGCGACCGACGAGTTCCGACGGAAAGCCGCGATATTCGAGGAAACGGGCGCGGCGCCCCAGTTCCTTGCGATCGGTGACCCGGCCAGAACCAAATTTCCTGGCTACCACGCTGGCCATGAGTTCCAGCCAATCGCCGGTGCTACGGTCAATGAAGCGGCCAATCAGATCCTCCTCCAAGCCCCGCTCAAGCAACTCCCGGCGCAACCGCAGGGGGCCGAAACCCTTGCGCAGTCGCTCAGCCACATAGGCCTCGGCCATGCGTTCGTCACTCAGGAGGCCCGTCTCGGTCAGGACGTCAAGCACCCCCGCCAGAAGGGCCGCCTCGTAGCCCCGCGCCCGCAACTTATGTTCGAGCTCGGCACGGCTATGCTCACGATTAGCGAGCAGGCGCAGGGCATGGTCACGCACCACATCGGCCCCCTGAGCACCCCGGGCCTCCGCCAGGAGTTCCTCCCCAAACTCATCTGGATCCTCGTCCATACGGGCAGCCGGATTAGGAACAGCCTATCACCTACTCCGCAACCGTAGCCTCGGCGGGTGCGGCATCGGCGGAAGGCAGCAGCTTGGCGCGGATCTTGGCCTCGATCTCCAGGGCCAACGCCGGGTTCTGCTTCAGATACAGACGCACGTTGTCCTTGCCCTGGCCGATGCGATTGCCCCCATAGCTGTACCAGGCGCCTGACTTATCGATGATGCCATGCTGGGCGCCGAGATCGATGATCTCGCCCTCGCGAGAGATGCCTTCGCCGTACAGGATGTCGAACTCCGCCTGCTTGAAGGGGGGCGCCACCTTGTTCTTGACCACCTTGACCTTGGTCTCGTTGCCGATGATTTCCTCGCCCTTCTTGAGGGCGCCGATGCGGCGGATATCCAGCCGCACCGAGGCGTAAAACTTGAGGGCATTGCCGCCGGTGGTGGTTTCCGGGCTACCGAACATGACGCCGATCTTCATGCGAATCTGATTGATGAAGACCACCATGCAGTTGGAGCGATTGATATTGCCGGTGAGCTTGCGCAGGGCCTGAGACATCAGGCGAGCCTGCAGGCCGACATGAGAGTCGCCCATCTCGCCCTCGATCTCCGCCTTGGGGGTCAGGGCCGCCACCGAATCGACCACCACCACGTCCACGGCGCCGGAGCGCACCAACATGTCGGTGATCTCCAGGGCCTGCTCACCCGTATCTGGCTGGGACACCAGCAATTCGTCCATATTGACGCCCAGGTGCCCGGCATAGAGCGGGTCTAGGGCGTGTTCCGCATCGACAAAGGCGCAGGTGCCGCCCAGCTTCTGGGCCTCGGCGACGATATGCAGGGTCAGGGTCGTCTTGCCGGAGGACTCGGGACCATAGATCTCTACCACGCGGCCCCTGGGCACACCCCCCACACCCAAGGCGATATCCAGGCCCAGGGAACCCGTGGAGATGACCTCCACATTGCGGATGGCGCCGGCATCGCCCATGCGCATGACCGAGCCCTTGCCGAACTGCTTCTCGATCTGGGTGAGGGCGGCGGCCAACGCCTTCTTGCGGTTTTCGTCCATCTTTGTTCCTCACAGGGGGGTTGCCGTCGCTGGGCGGTCATTTGGCCTCGCCCAAATTCAAGGGGTCAAGTATCGCATAGAGGATTGGCGCCGTCATGACGCCGAAGGCTTGATTCAGCAGGTTCCGTCCAGATTCCAGCGCCGCAGGATGCGGTAACGCGGTGGTGGACCTTCCTGACCAGAGGCGAGCACGAAGGAGTCCACCGGCCAGCGGATGGGCGTTTCCAGGGTGCGCCCCTCCAGGGCTGGCGCCTTGTGGGCCAGGGTGGCATGAGGACGGTAGGGGCGGTCGTCGGGGGCGAAGCCACAGCCCGCCAATTCCGCCCGCAGGGCCAGGACCAGATCCGCCAAAGGTGGCGATGGGGTATCGGCCCCGCACCAAAGCACCCGGGCCCTGGGGAATGAACCCAGCCGATCCAGGGTGAATTCAAAGGGGAGGCCTCGCACCCGCCCGGCGGCATCCTCGGCACATTGGCGCTGTTCCGGGCTGGCAAGGCCCAAAAAGACCAGGGTGAGATGGATGTCCTCGGGGTGAATCGGGCGCCCAACCCGCGCAGGCAGTGTGTCCTGGACTCGGGAGAGGGCCAAACGCTGGGCCGGGCCGGGCCAGATGGCCAGGAATAGGCGTTTAGACATCCGCGTCGAGTAATTCGATCAGGCGCTCCAGGGCCAAGCAAACCGTCTGGCGCCGGATTTCCTCGCGATCTCCCGTGAACAGCCGGCGCTGGATCATGGGTGCCAGGTCCCGCCGGGCCCAGGCCAGATAGACGGTGCCGACGGGCTTATCCTCGCTGCCGCCATCCGGCCCCGCGATCCCGCTCACCGCCACGGCGAACCGGGCCTGGCTGTGGCAGAGGGCGCCCTCCGCCATCTCCGCTACCACAGGTCCACTGACGGCGCCATGAGCCGCCAGGGTTTCCGGTGTGACACCCAGCATCTCCTGCTTGGCCAGATTGCTGTAGGTGACGAAGCCCCGGTCGAACCAGGCGCTGGCACCCGGCACGGAGGTCACCACCTGGGCAATCCAGCCGCCGGTGCAGGATTCGGCGGTGGTGAGCAGGGCCTGGCGCTCCAGAAGGCGATGACCAACCGCCTCGGCCAGCTTTTCAAGGTATGCTGCCATAATCAGAGTTTCCGACATGTGAGCCAAAGCCGCAACAGCGTGGCTTGGCGGATTCTGGCTTGAAAAGCCATCACCGCCATCCCCATTCCAAGGGGGCCTACCCGACCGGTGCCACCCGCGCCGCCCCTCAACCTGGAGTTCAAGCCATGAGCGATTCCGACCTCGACCAGGAAATCCACTGCGAGCACAAACCCTCACCCGCCAAGCTGGATGTACTGGGTATCGATCACTGGCCACTCTGGCGCAAGGAGGTCTCGACCTTCCCTTGGCGTTACGCCAAGACGGAGACCTGCTATATCCTGCGGGGGCGCTTTCGGGTCACCCCAGAGGGCGGCGAGCCCCGCGAGTTCAAACGCGGCGACCTTATCACCTTCCCCGCCGGTCTGGCCTGCGCCTGGGAGGTGTTGGAGCCCGTCGAGAAGCATTACCGGTTGGCCCCCTGAGAGGGCCCTGGGATAGGGTGCCTTAGCTGGGAAGCGGGTCTCAGAGACGAGGTAAGCCCACTCGACATGAGGCCTATCACCGATTGGCAGCGCCGGACGAAAGGTCCAAAATGTCGCAACTCCAACGCTTTTTCCCCTAACCGATCCCGCATGGGCCCTGCCGCGCCCAAGGAGCTTGTTATGAAGCGCAAACTGACCGCCATCGCCATCCTGGCACTGATCGCCTTGCTCATGAGTCCCTTGGGATTTGCTGAGCCAGCGGCCATGCCCAAGATCGCCGATACCGTGCTCAAGATGCCTCTGGCCGATAATGTCAGCGCCGATCAGGCTGTCGAGTCCATGAAGCTACGCGCCAACGCCTTGAACTTCAAGCTGGTCGCCCATCTGCCCCTGTCTCAGCAATTGCAGAGCATGGGCATCGAGAGCCGGCGGGTGGAGATCTTTCAGTTCTGCGATGCCAGCATCGCCCACGATATGCTCGCTCACGACATCGACTTTTCCGCCTATCTGCCCTGCCGTATCACCCTCATCGAGGACCAGGACGGCCATACCTGGCTGGTGACCCTGGACCTGGATCTGGTCATCCGCACCGCTGATCTGCCGCCAGCCCTGCTGGAAAAGGCCATCAAGGTACGGGACACCCTGCGCGAGATCATGGAAGCCGGCGCCAGCGGCGATCTCTGATGTCTTGACCCCGTCCCGCCGGGGCTTGCTCAAAACAGGGTCCCCACAACCAGCCGCAGCCTGGGCACCTTAAGCCTCCAGCAACCGCATCTGGAGAATTCGCTCGATCTCGGCGTCGTGCAAGCTGATGGGATTGGTCTTCATGCTAGAGCCGCGCGAGTGGGCCAGGATGCGGGGAAAATCGCCCACCGCAATGCCCAGATGCGAGAGGGTTGGCAGCTTCAGGAGCCGGGTCCATTCCTCCAGGATTGCCAGCAAGCCGTTACGGGCGCAGTCGTCACTGGTGTGCGGGTCCGCGCCCAGCAAGCGACCGACGATGGCGTACTTGGCGAGCGCGGGATGGCCTGGTGCCCGCGCCGACAAGACCTCGCAATTGACCCGAGTCGCCGCGGCCACCAGGGTGCCGCAGACCACGCCGTGCGAAATAGGAAAGAATGATCCCAACGGCTGGGCCAGACCATGCACCGACCCCAGCCCGGCCTGGGCGAGACAGACGCCTGACAGCAAGGCGGCCAGGGCCATCTTTTCCCGCCCGGCAGCGGCACCCTCCCCGCCCTGATACCAGGCCAGCAAACCATCGCGCACCGCCTCCAGGCCCGCCAGCGCCAAGGCGTCGGTAATGGGGTTGGCGCGGATCGAGACGTAGGCCTCCAGCAATTGGGTGAAGGCATCCATACCGTTAGCGGCGATCAAGTCCGGGGGACAGGTCGCCAACAGGTCTGGATCAACGATAGCGTACTCGGCCATCAGGCTATCGTCGCGAAATGACTTCTTGAAGCCAGCCGTTCCCTGGCGGGTGAGCACGGCATTTTTCGTGGCCTCCGAGCCAGTGCCCGCCGTGGTGGGGACGGCGATGAAGGGGATGGCAGGACCCCGATAAGGCAGCTCGGGACCGACACCCTCCAGGTGATCCATCACGGAGTTGCCAGGCTTAAGTAGACCCGCGACGGCCTTGGCGGCGTCCAGCACACTGCCACCCCCGATGCCGATGACGGCGTCGAATCGCCCCCCCCGGCTGAGTCGGACGATGCTATCGATCTCTTCCGGCGCGGGTTCACCCGGGATGCGCACGATCTCCCCCCCGAAATAGCCCTCTGCCAGCGCCTTGCGCAACTCTTCCCAGGTCGGGGACGAAGTAAAGGAGTGAGCGCCGGTCAGGACCAGCAAGCGCCTGCCATAGCGGGCAGCGAGGGTGGGCAGTTGAGCGATGCGCCCGGAGCCAAACTCGATACGCGGCAGGCGGCCAATTACAAAGGGGCTAATCATCTCAGTCTCATGGGAAAAGTCCGGTCATAGGCACGCCCTGGCGAGGCACGGCCATCATGGCCGCGACCCTATCGCGCCACTGGGCGTAGTGCGCCGTCTGCTTGTGGGCGGCGGCCGCCTCAGCAGAGGCATAGGCCTCATAGAGGATGAAGTGTCCGTCATCGGCTGGATTCTGGAGCACATCGAAGCGCCGGTTGCCCGGCTCCCGCACCGATGCCTCGTGATTGGCGCGGCTGGCCGCGATGAAGGCCTCGATATCAGCAGGTTTAACGTGGACATGGACCAGGGTGACGTGCATGGGGGGATCTCCAAGAATTTCCTGCGCCTCACCGAAAAATACCGGTGAGCGTGGACTCGAGTATGGCAACACTGGCCGAACGCTCTCGCTATCTCAAAAACCGCATCGAGAGGTCGACGCTCACCAGGTCCTTGGTGAGATCACCGATAGAGATGTCATCCACACCAGTCTCGGCGATGATCCGCAGAGTCCCCAGAGTAACGCCACCGGAGGCTTCGAGGCGAGCGCGGCCGGCGACCAGGCGCACCGCCTGACCCAGGGCATCGGGGGTGAAATTGTCTAGAAGCATATGGTTGGCGCCCGCCGCCAAGGCCTGCTCGACCTCGCCGAGGTCTTCGACTTCGATTTCCACGGGCAAACCCTTGGCGAGGCCGCGGGCGGCGGCGAGGGCGGCAGCGATGGAACCCGCCGCCAGGATATGATTCTCCTTGATCAGGATGGCATCAAACAGCCCCAGGCGGTGGTTGTGGCAGCCGCCACAACGCACGGCGTATTTCTGGGCCAGGCGCAGGCCCGGGATGGTTTTGCGGGTGTCGAGGATACGCACCGGCAGATCTGCAACCACTTGGGCGTACCGGCGGGCCCGGCTGGCGGTGCCAGACAGGGTCTGCAGGAAATTCATCGCGGTGCGCTCCCCGGTAAGAAGGGCTCGGGTAGGGCCTCGCATCCGGCACAGGCGATCACCGGGGCCAACGCGCTCCCCGTCGGCAACCAACCAGTCGCTGGTCACCCGGCCGTCGATCTGGTGGAAGGTCTCGTCAAACCAGGCGCGGCCGCAGATGACCGCCTCCTGACGGGTGATGAGTTCCACCTGCGCGACCTGATCAGCCGGCAGGAGGGCGGCGGTGCGATCCCCGTCGCCAAGATCTTCGGCGAGGGCGACGCCCACCTGGTCGGTGATGAACTCAGGGCCCGGCGGCTCCAGCGACACTTGCCCCTCCAGGGGCAGGACTGATGACGCTTCTTGCTTCATAAAAATCTCAACCTCTCAAACTCATCGGCATTTACCATTAACTTCTTAGCGGTTATCACCAAGCCTTTGGCATTCACCACCACAGGCATTCACCATTGGTGTTTTATCTTGTTACAATCGGTCGCGAATTGCACCGATGATTTGCCAACCGGCCCCGATCAAGCTCGGTGAGCGCTGCCACCCTACCTCTGGAGCCTGGTGATCAAACCCTTGTGAAGGCCCTTATCCTGTCACTCTTAGCCCCGCTCGCCGAAAGCATCCGGGACCTGATCCCTATCGTCGTGGTGATCGCCTTTTTTCAATTGGTCGTGCTGGGTCAACCCATCCCCAACCTGCTGGATATGCTCTGGGGCATGACCCTGGTGCTGTTAGGCCTGACCCTCTTCGTCCAGGGGCTCAAGCTGGGGCTCTTCCCCATCGGTGAATCCTTGGCCTGGGACTTCACCGCCAAGGGCAGCCTGGTCTGGCTGTTGGTCTTTGCCTTTGCTCTCGGCTTTGGCACCACGGTAGCGGAACCAGCCCTCATCGCCGTGGCCAACGAAGCCGCCACTGTCGCCGCCATGGGTGGATGGATCGCGGACGAAACCGGGGCGCGCCAGGAATACGCCGACGGCCTGAGATTTACCGTCGCCCTGTCCGTCGGCGCCGCCATCGTCCTAGGCGTGATACGCATCCTGCGCGGCTGGCCCATCCAGAACCTCATCATCGGCGGCTACATCGGCGTGGTCATCATGACCTTCTTCGCACCACCCGAGATCATCGGCATCGCTTACGATTCCGGGGGGGTAACTACCTCGACCATCACGGTGCCCCTGGTCGCCGCCTTGGGGGTCGGGCTGGCCTCGAGTATCCAGGGTCGTAATCCCATGATCGATGGCTTCGGCCTCATCGCCTTTGCCTCGCTAACGCCCATGATCTTCGTCATGGGTTACGGAGCCTTGTTGTGACCGAGAAACTGCTCTCGCTCTGGTCCACCCTGCTGGCGACCATCTGGGACATCCTGCCCATCATTGTCATCCTGGTAGGCAGCCAGGTGCTCATCATTCGCCGCCGCATCGTCAACCTGCCGCGGGTGCTTGTCGGCTTCCTCTTCGTTCTGATCGGCTTGACCTTTTTCATAGAGGGGCTGGAACATGCCCTCTTTCCCCTCGGCAAGCTTATGGCCGAGCAACTCACCGCCCCGGCCTTCCTCGGCCTCACGGGCAACGAGACCAGCGTAGACTGGCGGGAATTCGGGTGGATCTACCTCTTTGCCTTCACCATCGGCTTCTCCACCACCATCGCCGAGCCCTCCCTCATCGCCGTGGCCATCAAGGCGAACGAAGTCTCCGGTGGCGCCATCCATCCCTGGGGGTTGCGCATCGCCGTTGCCCTGGGCGTGGCCATCGGCATCGCCATGGGGGCCTTTCGTATCATCACCGGCACCCCCCTGCCCTACTTCATCATTACCGGTTATGTCTTTGTGCTGATTCAGACCTGGTTTGCCCCCCGCATGATCATTGCCCTGGCCTATGACTCTGGCGGTGTCACCACCTCAACGGTCACTGTGCCCCTGGTAGCGGCCCTCGGGCTGGGACTCTCGAGTCACATCCCCGGGCGCAACCCCATGCTCGACGGCTTCGGCCTCATCGCCTTCGCCAGCCTCTTCCCCATGATGACGGTCATGGGCTACGCGCAACTCAGCGAGTGGCTCGGTCTGCGCGCAGCACGGGCGACCCAGGCGGATCCCCCCTGATGTCCCACATCCACCCTGAACCTTGGCCATTCCTAAAGTTTCACGAGGATTTTCATCCATGCACTTTAAGCTGATTCTGGCCTTCGTCGAGGACAGATCGACCCAGGCCGTTCTGGATGCTGCCCGCAACGCCGGCGCCACCGGCTCCACCATCATCAACCAGGCCCGTGGTGAGGGGGTCAAAAAGACCAAGACCTTCCTGGGCCTGACCCTGGAGACTCATCGCGACGTCATACTGCTGCTCGTGGAGGAACACCTCAGCCGTCACATCCTGGAGACCATTGCCAAGGCCGGTGGCTTCCGCGATAGACCGGGATCCGGCATCGCCCTGCAGATCGATGTGGAAGACGCGGTCGGCATCGACCACCAAGTCCACAAGCTGACCGAACTCGTCAAAGAGGAGCTTTGAACCATGGCCAACCGACTCCTGATTCGCGTCCGCGATGTCATGAAGCCCCATTTCGACCTGGTCGAGGGCATGGCGACGGTCGCCGCTGCCCTGGAGGCCATGCGCCATATCGACACCAAGACCCTGCTCGTTAAGCCACGCAGCGAGAACGATGAACTCGGCATCGTCGTCCTTTCCGATATCGCCCGAGAGGTGTTGGCCAAGGACCGGGCCCCGGACCGGGTCAACATCTACGAAATCATGGTCAAGCCGGCCATTACCGTGCATCCCGACATGGATATCCGCTATTGCGCTCGCCTGTTTGACCGCTTCGATCTGTCCCGGGCCCCGGTAGTGAGGGACCGGGAGGTGCTGGGGGTGGTCAGCCTCACCGATTTGGTGATGAAGGGCCTGGTACCTCACCTCTAACCCGAGCGTGGGGCCGGGCCTGGCACAAGATTTGGTCTCCGGTTGGCTGCCCCAGGCCCGCCGGCTCATCTCCCCAAACTGGGATGAGCGCCCCCCCAACACCCCCGTGGACTTGCTGGTCATCCATGGTGTCAGCTTGCCCCCCGGCGAGTTTGGCGGCCCCTGGATCGACGCCCTGTTCCAGAATCGCCTTGATCCCGAGGCCCATCCCTATTTTCGCCCCATCGCCGGGCTACGGGTCTCCAGCCACCTGCTGATCCGCCGCGATGGCGAACTCATCCAGTACGTTGATCTGCATAAACGCGCCTGGCACGCCGGAGTCTCCAGCTTCAGGGGCCGGGAGCGCTGCAACGACTTCTCCATCGGCATCGAACTGGAGGGGGCGGACGAGATACCCTACACACCCGCCCAATACCAGGTCCTGGCCACTACCAGTCGTGACATTCTGTCGCGCTTTCCCGCCATCACCCCCGAGCGCATCGCCGGCCATAGCAGCATTGCACCCGGTCGTAAGACGGACCCAGGTCCGGCCTTCGACTGGGACCGGTATCGGCGGCTGCTCGCGACCTACCAGTGCGACGCCCCAACCCCGCCCTAAGGCGCCCGCGCCTCGCCCCCGGCGGCGAGATAGCCGGTTGACTGCATCTCCACCAGCCGGCTCGTCAGGCGCTCATGAGCAAATTCATGCAACTCGCCTGCATACAGTTCCTCCAGTGGCACCGCAGCGCTGAGGATGAGCTTGACGCGGCGATCGTAGAGTTCATCCACCAGGTGCAGGAAGCGCCGGGCTGCCGCGTCCTGGCGGGCGGTAAGGCGGGGTACCCCGGACAGCATGACGGTGTGAAACTCCCGGGCGATCTCGATGTAATCGGCGGCGGCGCGGGGGCCGCCGCACAGCACCTCGAAATCGAACCAGGCCAGATCCGGCCCCAGCCGGCGCGCGGGGATGTCGCGGCCGTTGATGTGCAGCACCGCTGGCCCTTCCTGATGCCCACCCGCCAGGTGCGCGAAGGTAGCGGCGAGGTGGACCTCGGCGTCACCTGCGGCGGCATGGTGATAGACGCCGTCCTCCCGCAGGGTTCGCAGGCGGTAATCGACCCCCCCATCCAGTTCGAACACCTCGGTGTGTTGATTGAGGAGGGCAATAGCGGGGAGAAAGAGTGGGCGTTGCAAGCCGTTGAGATAGAGGCGGTCTGGCGGTGTGTTAGAGGTGGTGACCAGGGTCACGCCGCGACGGAAGAAGGCGCGCAGCAGGCCATGCAGCAGGGTTGCGTCGGCAATGTCGGTAACCACGAACTCATCCAGACACAGCACCCGCAGGTCATGGCAGCGCCGCTCCGCGACCAATTCTAGCGGGTCTGGCTGGCGCGGCAGGCCCGCCATCTCGTCATGCAGGTCACGCATCAGGTGATGAAAATGGAGCCGCTGCTTACCCGGCAGTGGCAAGGCCTCGGCGAACCAGTCCATGAGAAAGGTCTTGCCACGCCCCACGCCCCCCCAGAGGTACAGGCCCCGCACCGGCGCCGGCTCGGACGGCGGCTTGAAGCGTGACCGGATCCGACCCGCCCATCCCGGCCTCGACTGACCCCGGAGGGGTGATCGTTCCAGAGTGTCATGCAAGGCAACGAGCCGGCGCGCGGCCTCGGCCTGGACGGGGTCGTAGGCGGCGAAACCGGTTGCTGAATCAAGAAATGGGGCGAGGTTCATGGTGCGGGAAAGATAGCAGAGCCGCCGGTCTTTGGCGCGGGGCCAAAGCAGGAATTGGCGGTTTTCATGACCTGGTCACCTCGAATTCTCGGCCCTGGGCGCGGATAATGCGCGCATCGCCCCATTTCCGGGGTGACAGTCCATCACGCGGGAGTAAGAGCATGAGCGACGCACTCAACTATCTGGTCAAGGTCCGCCCCGAGGCCATGACCAGCTATTTCACCTTCCTCAAGAAGGCCGGCGACCACCTGGACACGCGGACGCGCGACCTTATCTCGGTCATCACCAAGGTCGCGGTCCAGACCGAGCCCGGCTTCAAGCAATACCTGACGCGGGCCATGCGCAACGGCGCCAGCCCCCACGAGATCATCGACGCCCTGCTCATGGCCTTCCCGGTCCTGGGCCTGGCCAAGATCGTCTGGGCCACGGACATCCTCCTGAAGATGGACCTGCCCGAATTCCGCCCGGAAAACCTGGATGCCGAGCCGGAATGGCATGACCTGGCCGCGATCGCCGGCCTGGCCGATGGCCAGGTCTCCTTCGTCGATGCCGATGGCCGTTCTCTCTATATCTATCGCACCGGCGACGACTTCCGCGTCTATGACTCCCGCTGTCCCCACCAGGAGACCAACATCCCCCACCTGGCCCTGGTGGATGGCCGCCTGACCTGCCCCAAGCACCACTGGGCCTTCGACATCACCAGCGGCGATTGCCTCGAGATTGGCAACCGGCCCCTGCGCCGCTTCGAACACAAGGTCGAGGGCGACCGGCTGATGGCCTACTGGTAAGCGCGGTCCCGTCAGCGCCCCAACAGGATGGTCAAGGGACGGGCCGTCCTGTCAGGGCCCGCTGGAACCAGGACAGCCCCGTCCAGAATAATAATCAGAGGGAAAGGACCCTGGCCAAACCGCCCCTGGGCAAGATAACGCTATCCGCCACATAGATAATTGATATGAAAATACTCATATTCTTGGTGGTTGCTGCGGCTCTGTTATATGCTTTTCTTCAGCAACCAGGCATCTCTCTACCAAGCCTTTCCCCGACGAGCCAGAGTTCAGACAGTACTCTCCAAACCGCATACAACAACAGACAAAGTAATCTTCAAGTGCAGGGACAAGGTGTTGTATCGAAGATTTTGTCGGATGACCTTGACGGATCAAGACACCAAAGATTTATTTTAGAACTCGACGCGGGTCAGAACCTGCTGATAGCTCATAACATCGATCTAGCTGTCCAGACCCGTGAGATTGTATACTTTCCTTTTGAACAGCTCCGGGCGTTTCTGCTGCCAATCTTGCAGGGCCTGAACCGGCGCGATGTGCCCTAACGCGCGCTGCGGTATTTGATGATTATACAGCCGCACATAGCGGCTCAGGGTGTCCTCCAGACTCTGGGCCGCCTCGAAACGGGTGGTCGCCAGCACCTCGCTAATCCGTCCGTTGAAACGTTCGACCATGCCGTTAGTCTGCGGATGACGGGGCTTGATCAACCGGTGGTCGATGTCGTGGCTCTCGCAAACGTGATCGAAGCGATGACGCC
>WBZT01000217.1_pt1 | contig 48574 bp, 54 predicted proteins | sample 5204241 | NCBI WGS metagenome assembly WBZT01 (sample SAMN12344358, study PRJNA552823) | activated sludge metagenome | biome: Activated sludge suspended growth; feature: Nitrification reactor; material: Wastewater; isolation source: activated sludge from nitrification reactor of wastewater... | reverse complement strand
GGGGGGAGCTTCAAAGCAAAACCAAACCTTTCGGGTTATTTTTATTTTCCTGCCAACCATTTGCAAGCGAGCTTGCATGCTTGCCTTAGAAAAATTCGCTGGTTACGGGAGTACGGTGAAGCCTGCTTCGCTTTGCTTCACCGTGATCCCTCGGGGGGGAGCTTCAAAGCAAAACCAAACCCTTCGGGTTATTTTTATTTTCCTGCCAACCATTTGCAAGCGAGCTTGCATGGTTAGCATTGAAATACACTTACTATTCACGGGAGTACGGTGAAGCTTGCTACGCTTTGCTTCACCGTACTCCCTCGGGGGGGGCTTCAAAGCAAAACCAAACCCTTCGGGTTATTTTTATTTTCCTGCCAACCATTTGCAAGCGAGCTTGCATGGTTAGCATTGAAAATAAAAAACCCCGCTGTCGCGGGGTTTGGTTTTGCTTTGGCGGAGAGAGAGGATTGTGAACCAAACTCTCCAACGTCTTTTATTTCAATTATTTAGATTCTTTCCTTCACCCTAGAAACCCCGGAAGAAACCAAGCAACCCAATTGGGGGGCTTGACTGAACCTCTTGTGTTTCATTCAGGTTTCACAAAGATAATGAACCTATTGTAAAAAACAATTCATTTTGAACTCGAATTAATTGCTCACGCTATTTTTTATTTCAACTGTTCAAATTGGATGCGGTGAGCAGATGAACATTGAACATTTGAACAGTCTAATCTATTGCTTCTCCTCTCTAGTCCGTTTATTTCATTAGTACAAGTACTAAAAGTTAGAATTTTTTTGGCAGCGAAAAGTTGCATTTTTTGAAATCATATCTAGGGTGGCAGATGGCAAGGTATATATATATATCCTTGCCATTTGCCACATGGTGATTTCACCGGATTTCGGGGAGGAAAACACCATGGTTTTTTGAGTAACAACTCGCAATTTTATCAGTTATGCTTAATATCAACTATTCAAACAATTTAAAAAATGAAAGAAAACTTAACCGTTGTCCTAGAACAACTAAAAACAGCCAGGATCCAGGTTGGCAGGAGAACCCTCCGAAAACAGGTCAATCTTTTTGAATTTGATAACTCCCACGAAATTGAATTCAACGGACATCATTCAACTACCAGTCTAGAAAATCATCTCTATGGCCTCTATGCCCCGGTAAAACAACTGACGGATGATCTTCTCCATTCCCCTTCCAATGTACCCCAAGAGCTCCAAAAAGACTTTGATATGGCCAGTTTCGAGGTCAAGGAATTTCGACAACGGTATTTTCCAAAAGACAATACCGATGTTTTACTCCATCGTGTTGAGTTTCATAAGTCCACAATTCATGAGCTCACGCAGGATGAGGCAATAAAAAAAAATCCTGAATTATTTTTCCGTACAGTATAAGATTCTTGAGATGCTGGAAGAATTGTTTAGGCATCGCATCCTGCACATCAACAAATTCTGCATACCCAAAAACAACCCCATCATTCACGATCCGGATCTACCCACCAAACAAGAGATTTCAGCCTACCTCGCCGGACAACTCTCACTCTTTCCCAAAGGCAGCGGTTTAACGCTCATTCAATGGAAGCGCGAAAAGGTTGAATTCATTGAGCTGTTTATTGCCGTATATGAAAGCAATGCTATCAAATCTACCACCAAGGATAAAATTACCAGGAAGGAATTTTTCGGCCTTTTAATGTGGTTTTTCAATATACGGATTGGGAACCTGGATTCGTCACTAACAGCAGCAAAGAACCGTAAAATCGAGCATCGTCCCTACCTCAAAGAGTTATTGGACGCATTTGAATCTTACTGTAACAGAAAGAGCTAAAAAAATCTTGTTGTAGTACAATTGTAGTACAATAATCAACCGAATTCTTCTCGCTAGTCTTGCAGCCGAAAATAAATCGGCAGCTTATGTGGAATACCAATAACGAGAATGCAATCATCAAGTCACTTGTGGAAAGACTTGAAAAGGTTGAAAAAAAGCTCAATGAAATCAGTTCAGTAGTTAAAGAGCCAAAATCGGAATTCAAGTACCTGGATGTTTCTAATGCCTCCAAATTCCTGGGTTTGTCAAGAGCAAAGCTCTACATCCTCATGCGAGATGGAGTAATCCCATACACCTATGTCGGTAACCAGCGCAGGCTGGTTATGGCCGACCTGGTGAAGTATGTCGAAAAGAATTACATCCCGGCAAAGAAATCCATTTTATAACTCTTAAACGAACAAACTACATGTCATTGAACAAAGATTCTATCCTAAACCTTACTCATGGTGGCTTAGATGTTTTTAAACACTTCCTGGGAAGCAAGTTTACCAAAATTGAAAAATCATTCAAAAGCCCTTTCTACAACGATACAAAGGCTTCCTGCTACATCTATCTGGACAAGAAATCCAGGACATACAAGTTCAAGGACTTTGGAGATGCCGAATACAGTGGTGACTGCTTTTTCTTTGTGAGCAAGGTCTTTGGATTGAGTTGTGATGACAAAGAGGATTTTATTCGGATCCTTGAAATCATTGACCAGGAGCTGCATCTGAACCTAGAGGACAAAGACCAAAAGCTCGACAGGATTTTACGAGAAAACAAAGGTGAAGTCAAAGTAGCCTCACAAATACCTTCTATCCATGATGGCTTTGAAACAGCACAAACAAAAATGCCTTTACAGGCGAAGGAATTTACTCCCAAAGAGATTGCCTATTGGGCGCAATACGGAATCAGCAAGGAAACACTGGATAAATACAATGTGATTTCCATTCAGAGTTTTTCAGGCGTTGGCAAAGAAGGAAAAGAATACCTTCTCGAAACAACAGACACAGAGCCAATCTTCGGCTATCAGAGCCGCAGGTACACAAAGCTCTACCGACCATTTTCGAAGCTCCGATTCTTATACACCGGTGAGGTAACAGAAAACTATGTTTTTGGATTTGATCAGTTACCAATCAGAGGTGATGTGCTTTTCATTACTGGTGGTGAAAAGGATGTACTTAGTTTAGTTGCTCATGGTTTGAATGCAATCTGCTTCAACAGCGAAACTGCCAACATACCAAAGAATATGATTCGTGGTTTGAGCTACCGGTTCAAACACATAACTCTGCTATACGATGTTGATGAGACTGGTCTTGCTTCTATGCAGAGGCTCATCGGTTCCCTCAAAGAATACCAACTAAAAAGTTTGAGGCTCCCCCTTTCGGGTGATAAAAACGAAAAAGACATTTCTGATTTTTTCAAATTGGGACACTCTCAGGATGACATGATGATGCTGTTCCGTGAAATGTTGGATCAGCTTTATGAAGATACAATTGCCGTTATGCGTTCATGTGAAATTGATTTCGACAATCCTCCCAAAGCACCAGAGCCATTACTCACCATCAACGAAGTCACCATTGGAACACCGGGAAACCTAGTTTGTATTGCCGGATCTGAAGGCAGCGGAAAGACCAACTTCCTTGGAGGTATTCTTTCCGGAGCAATAAAGCCGGAAGGAATTGATATTGATACTTTGGGCACAACAATCCGAGAAAACATTGATGAGCAGGCTGTGATTCTCTATGATACTGAGCAATCTGAGTTCCAACTATACAAGAACCTCACATACATTTTGAAGCGAGCCAGTTTAAGTAAGCCACCTGCCTGGTTTAAGGCATACTGTCTGGTGGGTATCTCCAGGAATGAACGCATGAACCTGATCCTAGAATCTATGGACAGATTTTTTTACGAGAATGGTGGTATTCACATGGTGGTTATTGACGGAATTGCCGACTTACTGGGAGCAGTAAACGATGAGGAAAGCTCTGTGAAGCTTGTTGAAGAACTATTCCGAATGGCTGCAATCTATAACACGGTAATCATTTGCGTTCTGCACATGGCTCCTTCCGGAATGAAGCTCCGAGGACACCTCGGTTCAGAAGTACAACGCAAAGCAGCTGGAATACTTCTGATTGAGAAAGACGAGAACAATAATTCGAGTGTCATCAAAGCCCTGAAAGTGAGAGACGGATCTCCATTGGATGTACCTATGATGCAATTTGGCTGGAGTAAAGCAGAAGGCCGTCATGTATACCTAGGCGAAAAGAGTAAAGAGGATTCTGAAATGCGCAAAGCCAGCGAGTTGAAAGATGCAGCAGTGTCTATTTTTAAGGACAAGCACCTAATAACGAATCAAAATCTAATAAAGTCCGTCATGGAGCTCATGGATGTGAAGGAACGCACCGCCAGAGCCTACATTAAGTACATGAGAGAGCATGAAATCATTGAGCGAAGCCCGAATAATCCGCAGGAATACCAGCTTTTTGCCATGCCTTTCTAATGATATTCCCATGGTATTACCATGAGATTACCGGACTTGCCCCCCATTTCCGGTGTAAGTCCTCGGTTTTTACCGGGGACTTCTTTTTTTTTGAAAAAACGAAAATAATTGTTAATATTGCCAACATTGTCAAATCAAAAAAAACTAAGTCATGGGAATTAATCTTACAAAAGGAGGCAACGCTTCCATCGGATCACTGCAAAAATTTGTAGTAGGTATGGGTTGGGACACCAACGAAACTGATTCAGGTCAATCATTTGATCTTGATGCATCTGCCTTCATGCTAAATGCAAGTAGCAAAGTGCTTTCAGATAGCCACTTTATCTTTTACAATAATCTGAAAAGTCCTGAAGGTTGTGTTGAACATACCGGAGATAATTTAACAGGTGCTGGCGATGGAGATGATGAAAGTATTAAAGTAGACTTATCAAAATTGCCTAGCGGATGTGAAAAAATAACTTTTGTGGTTACCATTCATGAAGCTGAATCAAGAAGACAAAATTTTGGTCAAGTAAGAAATGCATTTGTACGAATTTATGACCCATCAACAAACGAAGAAATTCTTAAGTATGATCTAGGTGAAGATTTCTCAATAGAGACGGCAGTAGAATTTGGCGAATTATACAAAAAAGATGGCGCCTGGAAATTTAAAGCCATTGGAACTGGCTTTGCTGGTGGACTTCAAAAGTTCGTGGATAAATACTGTTAATTTTTAAACTAAAATTTAGAATACAATGGCAACAATTAACTTGGTCAAAGGCCAAAAAATAAATCTTAAAAAAGAAAACGGTGCTGCAATTACTAAGTTTTGTGCAGGTGCCAACTGGGGAGTAATGCCGAATGGAGATTCAGTTGACTTGGATCTTTATGTGGCATCTTTCGATTCCAATAAAAATACAGTAGAAATAATTGGATGGGGAGAACAATGGGAATCACGAGTTGGTGCTATGCAACATTCGGGAGATGATTTAGTTGGTGACGAAGGTGGAGACGACGGATTAGACAATGAAATAGTCACCGTGGACTTGTCTCGTCTTCAGAGCAATGTTGAAAAAATCGCGGTATTCCTCACAAGTTTTAGAGGCCAAGATTTTTCTACCATTCCTCACGCTGCCGTTAGAATTTATGAAGGAACCAATGAAAGAGTTACTAATGTAATTGCAAATTATGCAATTGGTAAGGAGCCTTCATTTGCTGGTCACGTTGTAATGGTACTTGGGCTTTTTTACAAACATAATGGTGAATGGAAGTTCAATGCCGTTGGAACGCCAACAAAAGACAGAACCTATAAGGATGCTATCAATACGATTAAAGCAAAATTTCTATAATTACTTAAACTTATAACTTTAAAATTAAAAATCATGGGATATTCAATAGGAAGATGCAGTTTTAATGGAACAAGACCTTCTCAAGGTACAACTAGGGGTGGTATAGAAGTTCTGCACAATGGCACAGTAAAAATTACTCAGACAAGAGGTGGAATTAATGTTTGGACTGGAACCGGTGATGTGGCGGTGATATACAGAAACAGCAGCGAAGTTGGGAAACACATTTTTGAGGTGTCAGGTACTGTGCAACAATGTAATGCCTTTTAATTTTCTTACAATATGAAAATTAGAGCGGGTGATTCCTCTTATGGGAAAACGATATTAACTATTGATTCAAATAAAATTCGATTGGGTGATTCTTCATATGGAAAGGTTATTGCCACTATCGATGGATCAAAAATAAGGGAAGGAGATTCTTCCTATGGAAAAATCCTTGCAACAGTTGATGGCTTTAAAATAAGACAAGGAGATTCTTCATACGGAAAAGTTGTTGCTACAATTGATGGTAGCAAAGTAAGAGAAGGCGACTCCTCTTACGGTAAAGTAATTGCCACAACAGATGGCGGCAGAATGTCTGGAGCTGCCGCAGCAGTGTATCTTTTACTTATGTAAATCAACCCAAATTGTAATTCAAAATTTGAAAACAAAAGTTTTTATTTAATGGGATATTACGTCAATAATAATTTAATAAGTGGTGAGCAAGTTGTGTATACGACTACTTATCATTGGAAGATTTTTTTCAACTTAAAATCATTATTGACATTATTTGTAGCACCATTGTTAGCTAGATATTCTGATGAATTTGCAATTACAAATAAAAGGATCATCATGAAAACTGGCTTAATCGCAAGAAGAACTTTAGAACTGAATTTATCTAAGGTGGAAAGTGTACTTGTAAACCAATCTGTTTTTGGAAGAATACTTGGCTTTGGAAATGTTGTTATAATTGGAACTGGTGGAACACGAGAAACTTTCATTGACATTAAAAAACCTACCGAATTCAGAAAGAAATTTCAAGAATCAATTTAACTATGAGCATAAACTTAAACAAAATTGTACTCGAAAAATCGGGTGATGCAAAAAGAATCAATTTAACAAAGGATTCTGCTGGTAATACACTTTCCAAGGAGATTACCATCAACCTAAATTGGACTCAAGAAAAACAAGAGGATAAAAGCACAGGTTTATTCGGATCTCTAAAAAAAATGTTTTCAGGATCAGATGGAATCGATCTTGATTTAGGGTGTTTTTATGAGCTTCGTAATGGGACTAAAATGGTCATAGACGGAATCCAATTTGCTCATGGGCAAGGAGGTAACAGAACGCAGGCTTCTAAACAAGGCAGATATACCGGACAACCTTGGGTTTGGCATTCTGGAGATGATAGGTCTGGTGCAGGAGACGGTGAAAATATTCTATTAAATCCTGCTGGCCTTTCTGATTTGAAAAGATTAACCGTTTACTGTTTTATTTATAAGGGTGTTGCTAATTGGTCGCAAACCAATGCTATTGCATCCATTAAGGTTCCCGGGAATCCGGATATAGTTGTTGAAATGGGGCAGCAAACAAGCACAAAAATGATGTGTGCTTTAGCAGAGATTAATTTTGAAGGAAATGAGGGCATAACAGTGAAAAAATTAGTTTCATTTCACAATGGACATGCCGACTGCGATAAAACATACGCCTGGGGCTTACAATGGACAGCCGGCAGCAAATAAATCTTAACCAATAAAAAACAAAACAATGACAAGAAGACTACCCGTCTATTTAGTTTTAGACACATCCGGCTCGATGACTGGAGAACCAATTGAAGCTGTAAAAAATGGACTTTCCACTCTTTTAACAGCACTAAGATCAGATCCTCATGCTCTAGAAACAGCATATCTCAGTGTTATAACATTTGATTCAGATGCTAGGCAAGTTGTTCCTTTAACTGATTTAGCTTCATTTCAGGAACCTTCATTGACTGCTCAAGGAACAACTTCATTAGGTGAAGCACTTTCTTTGGTTGCAAGAAGCATAGATAATGAAGTGAAAAAATCGAGCCCTGAACAAAAAGGCGATTGGAAACCACTTGTATTTTTCATGACCGATGGACAACCCACTGATGACTGGCAAAGGGGTTTAAACGATTTCAAAACCAGGAAAACTGGTATGGTCGTAGCGTGTGCAGCTGGAACCGGAGCAGATGCTACGTTCCTAAAGCAAATTACTGAAAACGTTGTTATGCTTGATACAGCAGACAAAGCGACCATTGCAGCATATTTTAAATGGGTTTCTTCTTCGATAACGACTAGTTCAAAGAAAGTTGAAAATGCTGGAGTTGAAGCAACTACAATGAGCGAATTACCTCCCCCTCCACCGGAAGTAAATGTTGTATTGTAATTGATTTCTCATTTTTTTCGTTTACAAAGGATGTAACACTTTATGTGTATTGATAACCTTTTAACGAAAAGGGATAATCTTCTTCTAAAATTATGGAATTAAAAAAAGGAAATAGAGCTGATATCAATGCTCAGAAATTTAAAGTTGGTCTTGGTTGGGATCCAAGTACTTCTGATAAAGATTTCGACTTGGATGTAAGTGCGATTATTTTGGGAGCGAATGGCAAGGTTCTATATGATGGAACACCTCAAGGAGAAAAGTATATTGTTTATTATAACAGTGAAGATCGCATGCTACCAAGTGATCTCTCCAGGAATAATTTCAGGATAGAGCCCTATGATTCTGCTAAATATCCCAACCGTGAAGAAGATTATCGAGTTAAGACAAGGCCTGTTAGTCCAAACTTTGAAGTTGTGGGATCTTTAGATGATAAATCAGGTAATGTTAGCGATGGTGATGATGATGAGGACATGTTTATTGACCTGAGCAAATTACATACAGATGCAAAGGAAATAATTATTGTCACTTCTATATATGAAGCTTCTGAGCGGCGTCAAAATTTTGGTCAAGTTAGAAATGCTTATATCAGAGTAATTGATGTCGTCACAAATCAGGAGATTCTTAAGTATGAATTAGATGAGGATTTTTCTTCTGAGACCGCAATTGAATTTGGCCGCATTTATAAACGTGGTGAAACATGGAGGTTTGAAGCTATTGGAAATGGTACTTCTCAAGGCTTTGAGGCTTATATCAAGAAATACTCATCATTTTTAAATTAAAAACTAACAAATAAAACCATCTTTATATGGCAATTTCATTATCAAAAGGACAAAAAATCGATCTCACAAAATCTTCAGGCGAAAGCTTGACTAACTTCTGTGTTGGTGTTAACTGGGGAGCAATTGTTACCGAAAAAAAATCTTTCTGGGGCGGAACGAAAAGAGAAGTTGAAGATGTTGACTTGGATCTCAGTTGTGTTCTTACTGACGCATCCGGTGAAATGGTGGATTATATATATTCACCAGACTATAATGGCTTCCTTCAAAAGAATAATTTGCCGTTAGGCAAGCTCTCAACAAGAGAAGGTGCCTTAAAACATAGTGGTGATGATAGAAAGGGAGATCTTGATGGAGATGATGGTCTTGATAATGAAATTATATCCGTTGACTTGACCAAAGTAAGTAGTAACGTTGATAAGATTTTCTTCTTCCTTAATATCTATTTGAATCAGGGGCAAAACTTTGATTTTTCGCATGTTCCATATGCCAAAATCAGAATGTATGAAGGGACTAGTAAAAAAGTAAATACAGTCTTTGCTAACTATGATATTTCAACTAATAGTAGTTTTTCAGGAAAAGGAGCATTAATACTTGGTAAACTTTATAGACGCAACAATGTATGGCGATTTGATGCGATTGGTGACCCAACTGGAGACAAGATTTTCTTACAGACATTAACTAACATTTTGAATAATTATGCCAAGTAAAAGGCAGTAAAAAATGAGAAGATTACCAGTATATATTTTAATTGAAACCGCAGGCGGAATGCGGGGAGAACGCATCGAAGCTGTTAAAAACGGCTTGGATGTTATGCTTAGTAGACTACGCCAAGATCCTTTTGCTTTAGAATCAGTATTTATCAGTTTAATAAGGTTTGATAGAATCGCAGAGGTAATTGTTCCGCTTACAGAATTAGAATTACTTCAGATTCCTGAAATTGAAATTCTCCAATCTTCTCCACCACATACAGGTGAAGCATTGGAATTTCTTTGTGAGCAAGTAGAAAAAGAGATTATTAAAAGCACTGAAGGTCAGAAAGGTGACTGGAGGCCACTTTTGTTTATCCTCACACGTGGAGTTCCAGCAGATAAAGAGAAATTTAAATCTGTTGTAAACAGGGTAAAATCGAAAAACTTTGCAACCATAGTTGCATGCACAGCTGGTTCTAGAAGTTCAGAAGATGACTTAAAAATGCTCACTAGCCATGTAGTTCACCTAGATACCGCCGATAGTTCAACATTATCATCTTTTTTCAAATGGGTTTCCTCTTCTATTGGTGTTGGAAATCTCAGTACCTCAAGTAATGAAGATATTGTATTACCCCCTCCTCCGCCCGAGGTTCAACCAGTTATTTAATAAATATGAAAAGATTTAATACTATAATTCTAATTTCTATTGCTGCAATGTTATTGCTGCTCTTGAGTGATACTAAATTAAGCTATCTCCATTTAATTAAAAACATTTGCGCGATAACAGGAATTATTTTATTCATGTTTTATGAAAAATGTATTCTTTATAAGGATAGATTGAAATCTGACTATAAAAAGGTGTTCTCTTTTATTGATAAATTGTTTTCCCCTGTTTTAAATATTATAAACAAGGTTATTCCGTCGCTGAATATCGGTACTAATATAGACTTATCCTTCGGATCCTTCGTTTTAGTCCTGTTTTTGTTAATTTGTTTAATCTTTTAATTATATCATTATGAGAAAAATAATCATGTTAACCGTCTTCACAATATTGTTAGTAATAGTGATATTCAAATATTTAATTGCTGTTGAAAAGATTGATGCGGGATATGCAGGTATACGCGTCAATTTAGTTGGCACTAAAAAGGGAGTTGTAGATATTTCAGAAGTAACTGGATGGGTTTTTTATAATCCTGCCTTAACAGCAATTTATGAATTTCCAACTTACACCCAATCGAAAGATTATGATCCATTCAAAGTGAATTCAAAAGACGGTTCTGAATTTGTGGTTGATCCAACTTTTAGCTATTACGTAAAAGCTGATTTTGTACCAAGAATATTCACTCAATATCGTAAGAGTTTAGCTGATCTGGAAAATGGGTATATTAAGAATGTAATATATGACAGTTACAGAATTGCTGCAAATAGTTTCACAAGCGATTCTTTAGTTAGTAACAGGCAAATTTTCGAGGATATGGTTCAGAAGAATTTAATTAAAACATTAAGTGAGGAGGGTTTCGTGTACCAACAATTAACTTCTAATCTTGAGCCCCCACCATCATTGAAGGAGGCGATAGATGCGAAGAACAAAACAATTCAGGAATCAATGCAGGCTGAAAATAAAGTTCGACAAGCTGAAGCAGATGCAAAGGTTCGTAAAATTAAGGCTGATGCTGAAAAATATGAGAATGACATGAAGACATCCGCTCTATCTCCACTTATAATTCAGCAAATGTTTATTGATAAATGGGATGGGAAATTGCCAGTATATGGTGAGGCACCAAAGATTTATAAAGATATAAATAAATAACTCTGACTTATGAGAAGACTGCCTGTTTACTTTCTGATAGATGTCTCAGAATCCATGGTTGGAGATCAAATTAATTCTGTGGAAGAAGGAATATCTCATGTAATTCAAGAATTAAAAAAGGATCCTTATGCTTTAGAGACTGTTTTCATAAGCATCATTGTTTTTGCAGGCAAAGCCAAAACGATTATTCCACTGACAGACATTATTACTTTTTACCCCCCAAAATTTTCAATAGGAAGCGGTACGAATTTAGGTGATGGGTTGGGTCAACTAATGCATGAAATGCGAAAGAACCATGTGCCAACTACCCCAGAAAAAAAGGGTGATTGGAGACCTATTGTTTTCTTGTTTTCGGATGGAGCCCCCACTGACAATCCTAGTTCAGCTATTAATGAGTGGCGCCTGAATTGGTCGAGTAAATGTAGTTTAATAGCTATTTCTTTAGGCGATGCTCAAAGTATTAACAAATTGAAAGAGTTAACTCAGGATGTATATCTGATAAATGATACCTCAGCCAGTACTTACAAGAATTTTTTCAAATGGGTTACTGCTTCAATTAAAGCTTCTAGTGTTAGCGTAACGGATAAAGGAAATCATCAGATGGCAAACACGTCCGGATTGAGTTTGGAAAAAGTAAATCAAAGTGCTGGTGAGATCGATTCAAATAATTTAGATCCAAATTTTGCGGTTTTTATTGCAAAATGTCAAAACACAAAACGGGAGTACTTGATCAAGTATAAAAAGCAAATTCAGGAGAATGAATTTTCTTCTAGCCTTGGATTTGGCACATTAGTATATCGCTTAGCCGGAGCTTATCAAGTAAATCAAGAATACCATGAGCTTAGTTCTGATGCCCAAATAGACCAAAAGCTTTCAACAGAAAATCTTCAAGGATTTCCTACTTGCCCATGTTGTGGAAATCAATTTGGTGTTGCTGTATGTTCTTGTAATAAAATTTTATGTTCCGGTGAGGAACAAGTAACTACCTGTCCGTGGTGCGGCACACAAGGTCAATATGGTCACGGTTCAGGTTCAATTGATTTAAATCGAAACCTTGGATAATATGGAAAAGGCAACTCAATACTTAAAAAACTTATTGCAAGCTAAAGGTATACTTATTGAAGAAAAGCATGTCCCGCTGCTAAGCAAAATTTGTGAAACAAATGAAATAAAGGAATCTATTGACTCTATCACTTTAATGCAAGACAAAATGATTAATGCCTGGAATAAAAATGTAAAAATTAATGACTTTATTAGCTCAGCGATCACCATTCCAAATGCCACAGTTGGAAAACCATATACACATGTTTTTGACATGTCAAAAGAGCCTTTTAAAGGAATAAAAATTCTTAGTGTTAATGGTCAAGATCTAAATATTACTTATGATCAAGTTTCAAACTCAATCTCAAGTACATTCAGCAACTCTGGTCAATTCAAAATTGAAATTAGTTTTAAATTGGAAGAAGAATCAGTAGACGATGTTGCTGGAATAAAAGAAGTTAAATTACTAGTGAATCCAGATCCAAAATCATTATGGAAAAATCTTGATTCTGATCGTAATGATCCATACTGGAAAGAAGATAATGCTTCATCTTCTGGTGTATTAGGATCTAAAAAGTTTATTGTTGGTTCTAAAAGAGGTCGTTCTCACGCTCATGAGGGAATTTTTCGAGACGATGATTTTGCTTATGATTTTTCATCAGTAGATGGATGGGGTATAATGGCTGTTGCTGATGGCGCAGGATCAGCAAAATACAGTAGAAAAGGTTCGATTCTTGCTTGCGATAGAGTTGTTGAATACTTTAAAAACTTACCAGTTGAAGAAACAACTAAATTATCTGAAGCTATTGCTTCAGAAATATTAGAATCAAACGAATTAAATCAAAAAACAATTAGTTCTTTTTGTATAACACACTTGGGTAAAGCTGCCTTTTCTGCGCTAAATGCAATTAAAGAAGAAGCCAATCAGAAGGGAGCGCAAATCAAAGACTATTCTACAACATTAATTTTTGCTTTCGTAAAAGAATTTGGCGATAAGTTATTTGTTTCCTCCTTTTGGGTAGGTGATGGCGGAATAGGAATTTACTCCAACGAACCAAATTCAGTAAGCTTACTTGGCTTGCCCGATAGTGGTGAATTTTCTGGACAGACAAGATTTTTGACCATGAATGAAATTTTTGTTGACAATGATTATATCAAAAGGATTAAATACAAGATTGTTGATAAAAACTGTAAATTAATTTTGATGACGGATGGTATTACCGATGCAAAATTTCAAACAGATGCAGCTCTTGAAAAAATTGACATTTGGAATACATTCATTAATGACTTGAATGGTCAAAATGAAGAGAATGTTAAAATAGATTTTAACGCTGATATAAAATTATCAGAAGAGTGTTTGATGAACTGGATGGATTTCTGGAGCCCAGGTAATCATGATGACAGAACATTAGCCATCTTCTATTAGAATTAAAAATTTTAGCATGAAAACAATTTCAGTTGTATCAAATACCGGACAAAATTATCAGTTTGTTGATAACGGTTCACCTATGCAAGGTGGAGTTAAAGACGTTTATTTCGCTCCTGATAAATCATATGTTGTTGCTTTTTTTAGAGATCATCAAGATGCTCAAGCAAAAGATCGCTTAGATAACATTGTAAAGCGATATCGCGAGAGTATCTTCAATCAACCTGGAGGCGATTACTGGAAGAATTTGTTTTGTTGGCCATATGATATAATTGAACATAATGGTAAGCTAGGAATTATTGTTCCAGTTTACAATAGTTGTTATTTTTTCCAGAAAGGATTTAACCCAGGAGCAGCAAACTTATCATCAATAAAAGGAAAGGAAAAAGAAGGAAAATGGTTTGCCTCTAGCAGATATAGAAACAAGACGTATAAACTACATTTAGATTCAAGCGAACTTGGTGATTGGGGTAAGTACATCAGGATTTGCTTGAATGTTAGTAGAGCAGTTGCGCGTATGCACGCTGCTGGACTTGCTCACTCAGACTTATCTTATAAAAATGTTTTAATTGATCCAATAACAGGTAATGCCTCAATAATTGATATTGATGGCTTAGTTGTTCCGGGAAAGTTCCCGCCTGATGTTATAGGCACTCCAGATTTTATTGCTCCTGAGGTTTTGTCTACTATGAGCCTCGATAAAAGAGATCCAAATCGCAAGTTGCCTAGTATGCAAACAGACAGGCACGCATTGGCCGTGATGATCTACATGTATCTTTTATACAGACATCCTTTAAAAGGAGGTAATTACTTTGGAACCGGTGACTCAACGCAAGAGGATAATTTAATGATGGGCTCTAAGGCTCTATTCATTGAGCATCCTACCGATAAAGCAAATAGACCAAAATCAAATCAAACTGATCCTCGAGAGTTGCCTTGGGCAGACATTAATAAGTTACCCTATTCCATTTGTGGCCCCTATCTCAAGTCATTATTTGATAGAGCATTTATTGAGGGTTTACATAATCCAAGTAGAAGACCAAGCGCAGAAGAATGGAAAGATGCATTAATAAAAACAGTTGATTTAATGCAACCCTGCCAGAATACATCCTGTGAGCAAAAATGGTTTGTTTTTGATAATAACAGTAATCCCAAATGTCCTTTTTGCAATACTCCTTACAGAGGCCAATTGCCTGTTCTTGATCTGTATTATGCCCCTACTCCCGGTAATTATCGATTGGATAATCATAGAATCATGGTGTATTCAGGACAGAATTTATACCAATGGCATGTAAATAGAAATATTACACCGAATGAGAAGTTAACAGATGAACAAAAGCGACCGGTTGGTGATTTTCATTTCCACAACAATAAATGGATACTAATAAATCGCACAATGCCTGACTTAATTGATGTTCAAACAAAGCAGAATATAGCAATTGGAGCATCTGTTGATTTGACAGAAGGTAAGCAGCTATTGCTCTCAAAAGAAGCTGGGGGAAGATTGGTAAATGTTAAGTTAATTACTAGTTAAGGTGAAATATTTAGAACCAGAAATAATTAGAGGCAGCTGGAGTGATTTGATAGGTCATTCGAAAGAACAGTGTTTCAAACATTATTCTTTTGATTTCTGGAGTACAATTGCCTTTTCAAATCCAAAATTTAAATCCGAAAGAACAAAGTATTTTTCAAAGTTATTTGAGTATAAAATTGAACAAAATTTGATTACTAAAGTCTTTGCAGAGGTTGGTAAAAATTACAATGATATCATTGAGAGTGGTGGTCAAACTTTATCAGTTGATGCACTATATGACTCTGTTTTTCAAAAACTAAATGTAAATCCTGGGTTATCAATAGAAAATATTAAATCCGATGTCTTCGAAATATTCTTGAAGTACCCCCCATTAATAGCGGCAGATTTCTTTACATTTTTAAATTCAATCAACTTAAATTCAACCTCTATTTCAATTACGAGTAATACTGCTTTTATACCTGGACAGGTAATTGAAACATTCCTCAAAGAAAATAATCTATTAAATAAGTTTTCTTTTTGTATTTTTTCAGATTTAGAATCTGTCGCAAAGCCAAATGTTGAAATATTCAATAGACTACTTTCAAAGATTACCTCTAATGGTGTTGAGCCCAAAGATGTAATGCATATTGGGGATAACTTAATTGCTGATTACTCAGGTGCTAACAAGGCTGGACTATCTGCATTTCATTTGATTTCCAATAAGCCTTTAATTCACACAAGAAATGCAATGCATACTATAAGGGATGTAGAAATGATCCCATTTTCAAGAGAGGATTATAGTAAATTCAAATTCGGCTCTTATACTTTAGCGAAAAAGTTTGGGGTGGATTTGTTTGAATATTTCAAAACTTATCACCTTGATAAACTCGTATCTAACTTTAAAAAAATAATTGTGTATAGTAGTCCCTATATGCAAATACCTACTTCGAGTTATTATTTGACGGATACTTTTTATAACGCTTTTAGGAATTACTTAGCGTCAAAAAAAATTGAAACTGTTAAGTTAGAGTTTGGTAAAATTGAACGCTGTCAAACTTATACGGAAGATTATGGGGCACTAACTGCCGAAGAACGCTATAATCTTATTAAAAACGATACATACAAACTTATCACAGCTCCTTCAAAGGATGATTTATGCATTTTTATCGATGACATTTCTATAACCGGCACTCATCAAAGGGTTGTTGAGCATTTGATCGACAGTAATGGTATTGAAACAAATAGCTTTTTCTTGTATTTCGCGAAGCTTAGTGATTCGACAGCGTGTCCTTCATTTGAGAACTACCTCAACTATTCATTTATTGATGAATTCGACAAATTAATTGATTTAATAACTTCTGATGATTATCGAATTACAACAAGAACAACCAAATACATCCTAAGCCAAAAAAATGAGGATCTCCATAGACTAATTAATTCCTTAATTAATAAGGAGAAATTTGAAGTATGGAATGAACTTGTAAATATGTCTTACGAGAATGGGTATCACAATATTGAGCTTTACCAACAAAATCTATATCACTTAGATGTAGAATTAAAAAAGCTCAATCAATTAACAATAAACAATTTTTAAAAAACAAATATGGAACATCTAATTCAACAAATCCTTGACAATCCAGCGGCATCACTTGCTATTGTTGGAAATTTAATTATCATTGAGAGTTTGCTCTCGGTTGATAATGCAGCAGTTCTTGCCACTATGGTTATGGACTTGCCAGAAAAACAACGAAACAAAGCCTTAAAATACGGCATTTGGGGTGCTTACATATTCAGAGGCCTTGCTATGGTATTTGCATCGTTCCTAATTCAAATATGGTGGCTGAAGCCTTTAGGCGGTCTTTATCTGCTCTATTTGGTTTATGATTTTTGGAAGGGAAAGCAAACTCCTGAGAAGGAAGATGATATTCTTGATAAGAACAGTAACTGGCTATATAGATCTACTGTTGGTGCATTAGGTAATTTTTGGGCAACTGTTGCCCTTGTTGAATTAATGGATATGGCATTTTCTATTGACAATGTTTTTGCAGCAGTTGCATTCACAGACAATATTATATTGGTATGTCTTGGAGTTTTCATTGGAATCTTAGCAATGCGATTTATTGCGCAGTGGTTTGTAAAACTTATGGAAACATATTCATTCCTGGAAACTGCCGCTTTTGTTGTAATCGCAATATTAGGATTGAAACTCGGATTATCAATTTTTGAACATTACCAGCCTGAATCTCCGATTAGTAAGTTTCTTGGTAGTCATGCTGCTGATATTGGAATTTCAATTTTGACAGTAGCAATTTTCTTTGTTCCAATTGTTACATGCCTATTATTCAATTTTCCAGCAAAGAACAATAAAGTTGCAGAAGAGAATTAAATAATGCATGGGTAGTCATTCCCATCGCCACAAAAAAGGAGGCGATGCCTCCTTTTTTTTATAATTATCGTGTCTAAAAGTTCTAATAAGTAAAGAGAATGAAAAAGGTAAGGAGTATTGGAGGTTATATACACAGATTGAGGATAGAGAGAGGTTTAACCTTAAAGAATGTGGCTGATCATTTAAACATTGATATATCCTCATTAAGCAAGATTGAACTTGGGGAAAGGCAGCTGCAAGGGCATATGATAAAGCCCATTGCAGAAATGTTTAACATAGACTACAAGTCAATTCAGATTTTGTTCTTACACTATAAAATTGAGAGCGAATTTGGCGATGAACCTTACTTAATAGAATCGCTTACAACATACATCAATGGCAAAGAAAAAAATAGATAAGGCCGCTAAGCCTGTAAAGGAAAAAAAGCCTGTTAAACAAAAGGCAATTGAAGAAACACTTTGGGAGTCCGCCAACAAGCTGCGCGGTACAGTTGAATCAGCTGAATACAAACATGTTGTTTTGAGTTTGATATTTCTAAAATTCTCCAGCGATAAGTTTAATGAGCGTACACAAGAATTGAAAGACGAAGGGAAAGACAAGTACCTTAAAAACAAAGTTTCTGAAGACCAGCCTTTCTATGCCATGAAGAATGTGTTCTACATTCCGGAAGAGGCTCGATGGAGTTATATCATTCAAAATTCTAAACAGAATGATATTGCTTTGAAAATTGATACGGCCCTACACACGATAGAAAAGAACAATCCTGCATTGAAAGGTGCTTTACCGGATAATTACTTTTCTAGGTTGAATATGGATGTGAGTAAACTTTCAGCTTTGCTAGATACCATAAACAACATTGACACACTCAAAGACAAGGAGCAAGACATAATTGGGCGTATATACGAATACTTCCTGAGCAAGTTTGCACTCGCTGAAGGGAAAGGTAAAGGCGAATTCTACACCCCAAAGAGTATCGTAAATCTTATTGCTGAAATGATTGAACCCTACAAGGGAATTATCTATGATCCGGCCTGTGGCTCTGGTGGTATGTTTGTTCAATCCATTAAATTCATTGAAAGCCATCACGGAAGTAAAAAGGAGGTTTCTATTTACGGACAAGAATACACTGCCACAACCTACAAGCTGGCAAAAATGAACTTGGCCATTCGGGGTATCAGTGCCAATTTAGGCGAGGTGCCGGCAGATACATTCGGAAGAGACCAACATCCGGATTTGAAAGCTGATTTCATCATGGCTAATCCACCATTTAACCAAAAAGACTGGAGAGCTGATAATGAACTATTGGACGACCCTCGTTGGCGTGGATATGATGTTCCTCCTAAAAGTAATGCGAACTATGGTTGGATTTTAAATATGGTAAGCAAGTTGAGTGAAAATGGTGTTGCCGGTTTTATCCTAGCTAATGGTGCACTTAGTGGTGGTGGTGAGGAATATAAGATTCGCCGAAAATTAGTTGAAAATAAATTAGTTGAGGCTATTTTGGTATTGCCACAAGACATGTTTTACACAACAAACATTAGTGTCACTCTTTGGATAATTAATAAAAATAAAAAAGCACAAACCAAAAAAGTTGGTGACACGGTTCGAAATTATAGAGATAGAGAAAATGAAGTACTATTTATGGATTTAAGAGAAAAAGGAATTCCATTTGAAAAGAAATTCATTCAGTTCTCTGAAGAAGATATTGCTAAAATAACCGGAACATACCACCAATGGCAAAGTACCCCAATAACTAACACGCCTGAGTTTTCGTATGCAGCAACTTTAGATGAAATTGCCAAAAAAGATTACTCACTAGTTCCAAGTAAGTACATAGAATTCGTGAATCGTGATGAAAATATTGATTTTGATGAGAAGATGTTGTCTTTGAAAAATGAGTTTGCTGAGTTCTTGAAAGAGGAACAGAAGTCCAAACTTGATTTATTAAATGTGTTTAAAGAGCTAGGATATGAAATCAAACTATAAACGGATTGGTGATCATATCAGAGAGATAAAAGCAAAAAATAGTGATTTAACAGTTACTGAGCTGCTTGGTATAAATATCGATAAGTTCTTTATGCCCTCTGTTGCAAATGTTATTGGAACGGATTTGACTAATTACAAAGTAGTTAATAAGGGACAATTTGCATGTAATAGAATGCATGTGGGACGAGATTACAGAATTCCAATAGCTGTTTCAAGAAGTAGTATGCCTTTTATTGTTAGTCCAGCATATGATGTGTTTGAAATTGAAGATTCAAGAATTTTAGATTCAGATTATTTAATGATGTGGTTCTCAAGAAAAGAATTTGATAGAAATGCTTGGTTCTTTACAGATGCAGATGTACGAGGTGGATTACCTTGGAAATCTTTTTGTGATTTAGAACTCCCCATCCCCCACATCGACAAACAGCGAGAAATCGTAAAGGAGTACAATTCCATAATAAACCGAATCAAACTCAATGAGCAACTCATTCAAAAACTGGAGGAGACTGCACAGGCGCTTTATAAGCAGTGGTTTGTGGAATTTGAGTTTCCGGATGAAAATGGGATGCCATATAAAAGTAATGGAGGGGAAATGCAATGGAATGAGGAATTACAAATTGAGATACCAAGTAAGTGGGAGTGTACGAAGATTGGCAATATCGCATTAGTCGTCGATTGTCTACATTCGAAGAAGCCAAATCAATTAACAAATGGCACTGGTAAGATATTGCTTCAAATAGAAAATATCGGCGATTATGGGCTGCTCGATTTATCTAAGAAGTTTTTTATATCAGAAAGCGATTACAATTTATGGACTTCGCGAATTGAATTATCAGAGGGTGATTGTATTCTTACTAATGTTGGCGTTGATGCCATTGCTCAAATTCCACTAGGGGTTACGGCTTCACTTGGAAGGAATATGACTGGTGTTAGATGTAAGAGTGAATTTCAATATCCATCATTTTTAATCACGACTTTGCTTTCTAATTCAATGAAAAAAGAGATCGAAAACAATAAAGACACTGGTACAATAATGCAAGCGTTAAACGTTTCTTCAATTCCAAATCTTCGTTTTGTAATAGGCACACAAAATATATTACATGAATTTGAATATAAAAGTAAAATTTTAAGAAAGCACATGGAATTATTATACAAACAGAACCTAAAACTCAAAGAGTTGACAAGTTTATTACTTTCAAAATTAGCAACAGTGGGATAAAATGAAATTCACCGAAGCACAACTAGAACAAGCTTTTATAGAGCTTCTTGAAAAAGAAGCCTATACCCATTTGTTGGGCGAGGCAATTTTGCGTGCTCCGGAAGAAGTTTTAATTAAAGCGGATTTAAAGTCATTTTTGTCGAATAAGTATACTGATGAACAGCTAACTCAAGGAGAAATTGATTTAATTATCCGTGATTTAGAACGCTACCCATCCTCGGATTTATACGAGAGTAATAAAATCATCATGAAAATGATTAGCGATGGTTTTTTACTTAAACGAGAAGATCGCACAAAAAAGGATCTTTATATTCAGTTGTTGGATTTTTCCAATACAGATAATAATATTTACAAGGTTGTCAATCAACTTGAAATAACGGGATTTCATCCTCGCATTCCCGATGCAATAATATATGTAAATGGTTTGCCACTAGTGGTTTTGGAATTTAAAAGTGCTATCAGAGAAGAAGCCACTATTCATGACGCCTTTGTTCAGCTCACCACACGCTACACCCGAGATATACCTGAGCTTTTCAAGTACAATGCATTTTGTGTAATAAGCGATGGAGTTAATAATAAAGCAGGTTCACTATTTGCTCCTTATGAATATTTCTATGCCTGGCGCAGAGTGGAAGGTTTGGCAAAAGATGTAGATGGTATTGAATCACTCTATACCATGGTGCAGGGCATGTTTAATAAATTTAGGCTTACCGACATCATTCAGAATTTCATTTATTTACCGGACAGCTCTAAAAAAAACGAAAAAATCGTTTGTCGATATCCGCAGTATTATGCCGCAAGGAAGTTATTTGAAAATATCAAGTTAAATCAACGTCCCAAAGGCGAAGGTAAAGGAGGAACTTATTTTGGTGCCACCGGTTGTGGTAAAAGCTATACCATGCTTTATCTGACACGCCTCTTAATGAAAAGCACGCATTTCTCTAGTCCTACCATCGTACTTATAACTGATAGAACTGATCTGGACGATCAATTGTCTGCACAGTTCACTAATGCCAAAAATTTTATTGGCGATGAGACGGTTATTAGTGTTGAAAGCAGAGCCGATTTAAGAGCACGCCTAAGGGGTAGAAATAGCGGAGGCGTATTTCTCACTACAATACACAAGTTTAATGAAGATATTCAGTTGCTTACCGATCGAAGCAATGTAATTTGTATATCGGATGAAGCACACCGAAGTCAGGTTAACCTCGATCAAAAAGTGAGAGTAACTTCTGAGGGTGTAACTAAGACATATGGGTTTGCAAAGTATTTACACGATTCGCTTCCAAATGCGACTTTCGTTGGATTTACCGGAACGCCAATTGATGCTACATTGGATGTATTTGGGGATATTGTAGATGCTTATACAATGACTGAATCTGTTAAAGATGAAATAACTGTTCGCATTGTATATGAAGGAAGAGCAGCTAAAGTATTACTCAATAATTCAAAACTCCAAGAGATTGAAGAGTACTACAATCGATGCGCTGATGAGGGCAGTAACGAACATCAGATTGAGGAGAGTAAGAAAGCCATGGCGCAGATGAATGCTATCATTGGTGATCCTTCACGCTTAAAAGACCTGGCAAAAGATTTTGTTGAACATTACGAAAATCGCCTTAAAGAAGGCAGCACCATTAAGGGAAAGGCAATGTTTGTTTGCAGTTCTCGTCCTATTGCTTGGCAGTTTTATAAAAATGTACTTGAGCTAAGACCTGACTGGGCCGATATTAAAGCATGCGAGGAAGGTGCCGAGCTTACTGATAAGGAGTTGAAGGAAATTAAGCCGATGTCAAAGATGATGTTGGTGATGACTAGAGGAAAGGATGATGAAAAGGAGCTCTATAATCTACTCGGAACTTCAGAGGATAGAAAAGAATTGGATCGTCAATTCAAGAATGCAAAATCAAATTTCAAAATTGCCATTGTAGTTGATATGTGGCTTACCGGATTTGATGTTCCGTTCCTTGATACGATGTATATAGACAAGCCTGTTCAGCGCCACAATTTGATTCAAACCATTTCTCGTGTGAACAGGAAGTATGAAGGAAAAGAAAAGGGATTGGTTGTGGATTATATTGGCATTAAAAAACAAATGAATCTGGCATTGGCTCATTACAACAAGGCCGATAGTCAAAATTTCGAGGATATTCAGCAGTCAGTAGTCGTAGTTAAAGATCAGCTTGACTTACTGCATAAACTCTTCAATAAATTCGACACTTCTAAATATTTTAAAGGATCAGCACTAGAGCAGCTACACACACTAAATATGGCATCGGAATATGTACAAGCAACTCAGGAAATGGAGAAGCGTTTCATGTACATCGCCAAGCGTATGAAAGCGGCATATGATATATGTGTGGGAAGTGAGCAGATTTCGCATGAAGAAAGGAATTGGATTCATTTTTATTTAGCTGTTCGTTCTATAGTTTTCAAACTCACAAAGGGATCTGCACCTGACACAGCTCAGATGAATGCCCGGGTGAAGAAAATGATAGAAGAGGCTATTCAAAGCGAAGGAGTTGAGGAAATCTTTAAGCTTGGCGATGAGGAGATAACAGAGGTTGATCTATTTGATGAAAATTACTTGGCAAAAATTGATAAAATCAAGTTACCTAATACCAAGATTAAGCTTCTGCAAAAACTGCTTGCCAAGGCAATTGACGATGTAAAGAAAGTTAACAAAATGATGGGCATTGACTTCAGTAAGCGGATGCAATCAATTGTTCAGAAGTATAATCAAAGAGATGAGCAGGATACGTTACGAAGCGAAGTGCTGGATGAATTTACAGATGAGATTATCAATCTTTATCACGCTCTAAAGAAAGAAAAGGATTCTTTTAAGGACTTAGGAATTGATTTTGAGGAAAAGGCATTTTATGATATTTTAAAAGCATTAGCTGTTAAATATGACTTTGCTTATCCGGAAGATAAATTGATCCCATTATCTCAAAAGGTAAAAGCGGTAGTTGATGACAAAGCTAAATACACAGATTGGAGCAAAAGAACTGATATAAAAGCAGAGTTAAAGGCAGAGCTAATTATACTTCTTGCAGAAAATGATTATCCCCCAGTGGATAGAGATGAAGTGTATAAAGAAATATTTGAGCAGGCTGAGAATTTTAAAAAGTATAAAGGATAATGAAGTTCGGATTCCGTATACCAAATCTTAATAAACGAATTGCAGCAAGAACATCTGTAAAGCGTATTATTCGTCACAATTTGGGCTTCAAAGCTCCAAGGGGTTGGGGTTGGTTAACGAATCCTAAAAGAGCAGCCTATAATCGTGTATATAATAGAACATCAAAAGGCTGCTTGGTTGTGCTACCAATAGTTATTTCCGGTTTTGCATTTGTACTATTTATCATAATCAAAATTCTCGTATAAATGCCATACCACATAGAAAGAAACGGCCAGCAACATGGGCCATATGAATTAGATACTCTCAAAAAGTATGTGGAAGATGGGCTTATCTTGCTTCAAGATAAAATTTATGACCCCAAAGCGTCACCATTATCAGTTAGGGATGTATTAAAGTCGAATGGCATCAATGTAAAGGTGATGAACAATGGCAACGTTGTAAGTCAAATTAAGAGCTTTGGCACTAAATTACTAATACCTAAAGATTCACTATCTTTTAAAAATCTCAAATCTGACAAGCGATTATTAGTAATTGCACTAGTAGGTTTAGCTCCTGCATTTTTGATTTCATTTACTGGTGCAAGCGTTATTACATTCTATGCAATTGCAATTTATTTTTCAATGATTTGGGGCTTGTTTTATTACAGTGTTTTTAGTACCGCACAAGTATCTGTTAAGAAAGCAATCGGCTTGTTTTTTCTTACTCAATTAGTGATTTTCATTTTGGTTGATATTTTACGGATTCCATCGATTCATCCCCTATATGCTTTAACAAGCGAAAACAATGGCTTTTTTAGCAAATTGATAGGTTTTACATTCGGTGTGGGTGTTTTTGAAGAGTTCGTAAAACTATTACCAGTCTATTTATTGTTGCGAAAATCCAAGGAACCATTGATCCCTCAAACGGTGGTGTTTTATGGATTGATGAGTGGTATAGGCTTCGGAGTTTTTGAAGGTGTGGTTTACCAATTGACAGTGAATAATCAGCTTGATTATGGAACATCATTTTTCATGAATATTGCAAGGCTTACATGCCTTCCGTTTCTTCATTCAATATGGGCTGGCATTAGTTCTTATTTCTTAGCATTCTCATTTTTATATCCTAAAAACAGGCATTCGATGTGGCTGCTTGGAATTTTGATACCTGCAATTCTTCATGGTTTATATGACACTCTTGGTTGGTCGATTCCTGGGCTTTTAATTTCTTATCTAGGTGTTACATTACTTGTCATTTATCTAAAGAACGCAAAGGACTTTCAAAGTAAAATAATAAAGTAGCTTTCACTTTTTGTAAAGTTATCGTAAAGTAATACTTCTTATCCCAATTGTATTTTGTAATTCAGAATTAAAATTAGAAACCGCAGATCTAAGTTTTTTTGTTTCCGAAAAAATCGGAAAGAAATGATTGAAAGCCCATAATGCAATTGCTGCGATGAATAAATATTGGCCAAAACTATTCTCATTTGCGAGTGTAATACCAGTAATAAATAATAAAATAACGCTAGCCCTTATCCATAATCCTTCTTTTTTTAATTTATCCTTGTCGATTGCATTAGTTTGCATTGTGAATTTTACGGAAGGATCATTTATTCGAATATTTCTATCAATATAATTAAGTGTTTCATTGTGTCGTAATTTTTTATTGATAATATCTATATGATTTAGATTTAATAAAATATCTTGATTCTTTTTGCCCAAATGTCCTTTCCACTTTAACTTGCTAATCGTTTTTTTAAGCAGGACATCAATGGTAGCGCCATATCTAAGTAGTATTTCTAGAAAGCTTCTGATAGAATCAACGTTTTTTTCAATTCTAATGTAAGGCTTACAATCTCTCTCGATTATGCTAATAGCTTTACCCATATTCAACAAGGCCAAAGATTCTATTGAATTAGCTTTACTCCTTTGATTAGCGCTAAAAATCATTCCGCCAATTGCTGCAACTTGACCAACAGTTCTCACTGTTTTGTTTTTTGAATCGTTCGTTAAAAAGTAAGCAGCAATTGAACCTGCCGAAGCCATATTAGCATTTGAATTATGGTTATCAATTTGAATTAGTTGAGATTCAATTTCAATTACACAGGATTCTAATTGATTTATAGAAATTAATAAACTCATATACACTATTTTCAGTCAAAAATAGTAAAAACCATAAGATTTTCAATTCCATTAATTTACCTAATGAATTCAAAGAATTCTCAAAACAACAATAGTAGTTAGCTATTTAATATTTTCAATTGTCCCCCAGCATTAAACCTGCCGGTGGCTTTTGCTTCACCCTTGCCGACTTCAATAATCACATCTACTTCATGAGCGTGTGTATTCACACCCTTGAAACGACCTTCTTTGGTAGTGTGGTAGATGAAGATGAATGATACACCTGGATATTGCTTGCGCAGTTCTTCCAGGTCTGATACATCCATTCCGGCTTTGGAAACGGAATCAATGAATACGAACTGATACGGTGAAAGGTCAGCCGGAATCCGGTCAGTTATGTAAAGGTTCGGATGTGAAGCATTCAACCTTTCAATCTTTTCTTTCAGGGTATAGCCGAAGCCTTCTTCAACGGCACAATACAACACTTTACCATGATGCTCTGCTAGGTGCTTAGCAAAGTCAAGGCACAAGGTTGATTTGCCTGATTTAGGTAAGCCATAAACCATGGCAGAAAAGCCAACTGAGGGATCTCCAATAAGTTCTTTGTATTTCCCTTTCAGTCCGATGGTTTCGAAGTCCATTCCGAGCAGCTCTCCGGAAGGAACAACAATTGCACCTTCCTCATCATCTTCGTAATCGGTTCCGTTTAGACTTTTTTTTTGACCGAACAAATCATCACCCACTATCCCCATGAGGCCGTTAAGTTCAGCTCTGCTTATTTTTAGTGTATCGACATTTCCGGCAACAAAGTTTTTCAATGTTTCGAAGGCATCGTTCAATCGCTTGGCGTATTTGTCCGACTTATGAATTTTACCTTTCTGCACAGCCTTGGTCATGCGTTCAATGAGCTTCTCCGCACGCTCTTTCATTCCCTTCTTTCCGTTCAGGCTCACATAGGCTTTGAGCAATGTAATAGATAGCATGTTCTCCTGGCTTCCTGCAATTTCCAGGTAGCGTTTCAGGTTTTTAGAATCAATCTTTATCTCAGCCATATCACCCATTTTCTCGTAGGCTTTAATGAGTTGCTCCTGCATAAGATTTACTTCCTTGGCGTATGGAGAATCTTTGCGAATCCTTCGTTCCAGTATGGCTTTCTGTAAACCGGTAAGCAGGTTCAATACTTGGGCTTGTGTCTTCACCTTGCCGTGCATGGAAGCATAGCGTTTGATGAATTGCACATCGGTATCAATGCGCTCGATCGGAGTTGCTTCCTGTTCATCATCGTCCTCATACTCATCCCTTGAAGCCGGTTTTGGCTTAGGCTTTTCTGATGTCTTTTCTTTTGGTTTGGCTGCCGGTTTTGGGGCTGTTTTTACAGACTTCTCTGGAAGGACTTTATCAGCCTTTGGCTTGCCGTTTTTTTTGAGATATTCACCTAGCTTGCTAAAATAGGCATCTACCACACGCTTGATGTTCTCATTAGAGTTGTAGGCCGACCAGTTGCCTTGGGATGCGCCCACGACTAGGTTATGTCCTTTAGAGAGAGCTTCGGGCATGGTAGCCCAGTCAATGTCCTTTATTTCGGTAAAGTAATTCTTTGTTGTAAGCATGATTTTCTGTGTATTTGATTAAAAGTCAAGTAATTCCAATTCGAGTTCCAGTGCAAGGGCTTCAAGTTCCAATTCACTGCTCCTTGATTCCTCAACCGGAGCCTGTGTAGGAAGTGCCTGTTTGTATTCCAACAGGTAGTTTAACCGCCCAAATTCCTCCGCCCGGTTCTCGGCTGTTCGGCCTTCCACCTGGAGGGCTGATTTCTTTTGCTCGATTTCGCCCCTTAATTCGCTCCAGCGAGGCGAACTCTGTTCTCCATTGTATGTCTCTGCCCGAAGCTGCAAAGCGGCTTTATCGGCTTCGTATTGGGCTAAAACAGGGCTCAGGTCGCTTGTTAGGCTGTACCCCTTGGGCTTGAGGATTGTTCGCTCGGTTTTACGCACCTTGCTCACATACTCCTTGAAGTACCCTAAATAGTACCGGTTGGAGAAATATACCCCAAGTACCGGGTAGCTATTTTCGATTTTACGCCCTAGGGAAAGGATGTCCTTGTCGGCCTGTTCGGTTCCGTTGAGCAGGGCTTCAATTTCCTCTTTGAGCTCCTTTGCCTTTTTGACCTGCTTGTTTTGAATTTCACCGTCCTCGGCCACCTTCGGAATTTCTTTCAGGAAGTCACTGTTGAGTAGGGAGGTATGAAATCCACGGATGGCTTCTAGGCTCTTTGTCCGGTATTCATTGTAGTCCTTGATGTCGCTCTGTACTTCCTTGATAGCCTCGATTGCAGTTCCTAATTTTCTGTATTCACGATTGAGCTGCTCTTTCTCCTGGTCGAAAAACATCTTAACCAAGCGATCCACATCGGTAATGAGTGCGAGCTTAATTTCTTCCGGATCCAGGCTCTCAAGGTCGAGCACATTTCCACGGTCTCCACGGAACCAAATGTCATTGATACGAGAGGTCTTTTCTTCGAGCTTTTGGAATACGAATACATCCATTGAATCCTGGATCAGTGGCATCACGATTCGTACATAGCTGAATTGATTACCCTGTCTCCAAATACGCCCTTCGAGCTGACGGATATCGGTTGGATTCCATTCCGGATAGCAGTTGTAAATCACCGTTCCTCGTTTCTGCAAATCAATACCCTCACGGATAGTCGCAGTACCAATGATGATTTTCACCACACCGTCCAGGAATGCCTCTTTGATTGTTTCCTTTCTTGTATCGTTTATTTCAGAACTGATGATTTCTACTTCATCCACTTTGGTTTTATCATACATGACACCACGCTGATAACCAATTTCATTCTCCAGGTATTCTTTGATTAGCGGAAAAAACTGTTTGCCACGATTCATGTAAATCACCTGACCGGACACATTTTCGGAATGTTGTTCATGCCAGTTCTTTACAGAACGAATACACTCCATGACATATTGAATCTTTGGACTTTCTTCCACAAACTCTTTGTAATTCTCCGGAGTACCATTTAAAATGAACGGTGATAAAGCATTGTCGAGACTATATGCAAGAGCCCTGAAAAGATTGCCCATATCGAGCTTCCCCTGGGTAGATTTCTTTGCCATGGCAACAATTCCATTCTGATTCTCCCTTTGCTTGGGAGTCATGTTGATGTATGTCAATACTTGCTTGTCTTGCGCCAAGCGAATCTTAGTATTGTTGAAGTCATAAAGAAGCGGTAGGTTTATTTTCTTAGGTCGAACAACGCCAGCTTCTTCACCGGTCTTGTAGAGGATATGATTGTAGATGAGCTTCTGTAATATCCTGCGATTCGTAAAGCTCTTAATTACTTCCTTCTCGACAATTTCCTCTTTGTAGTTAGCTGTCCATTCAACAGTAGGAAGCACAAACAAATCAAAGAAGGTATCGAGGTTGGCAATGCCATTATCTCGCAGTGAATCATAAGCCACTAGCGATAGCATGGAATAAATTTCCAGCGGTGAGTTGGTGAAAGGTGTTGCTGTGAGCAGCATCGTATTTCGTCCAAACTTTCGCTGAATGAAATTCAGAATCAAAAATGCTTTCTGTCCGGTTTCAGAGGTAGCCGATTGTATGTTGTAGCGTTTATTTCCGTCATCATCAGCCTTTACCTGACTGAATACATTCTTGCATCTGTGCGCTTCATCAATTACCGCATAATCAAAGCCTAGCACATCTACATCGGCAATGGTATTCTTTAGGCCAATGCCGATCATCTCCCGGAATTTCTGATACTCGATTTCTTTGTCTCGGTGCGTTTTCTCTTTGGATTGTCCTAGCACATTCACAAGTTCAGTGAATAGTTCATCCGAAACAGAATCACCAAATCCCAAACGCTTGAATCCTTCGTAAGTCACCATGGTGATTGACTTCTCCGGTACAGCCTCGTTTAGATTGATTTTACTGACTACATCTGTTCCCAGGTTGAACCAATCATTCACAGTAATTCCGGTATGCGATAAAACGCCCGATACAAATTCACCTGTCTTTTTATCCGTGAATCCAATAATCTCATTCATCCACTTTTTATAGGTGGGCTTTGGAACAACTACCAGAGGTCGTTTGCATTTTCCTGAATAGAGATTGTGAGCGAGATTGACAATAGCTGTCATGGTTTTTCCAACGCCCACATCAAAGGCATTGATGCCGGAGCCCATGGCTTCCATGAACGCAACACCTTCACGCTGTATGTCGGTTATTTGAAGTAGCCCTGATTTGAATCGAGCTGAACACTCAAACCCAATAGGCACTTTGGAATAGTTGATGTCTGACTGTCCGTTATACAAACGATTCCAGGCATAATCCAAACGCTGCTGATCCTCAAAGGCCAATACTTCATGCAGAAATTTAGAAAAGAGTTTTTCTCCCTCAATTCGTGCATTGGCTTTCAGTTCTGCCTTTTCTTCCTTGCTCATCTTATCGTCACGCAGCGCACGATTGGCGATATAGTAATCTGCAATATCAACCGGTGAGCTTTTCTCAAAATCCGTGTCCTGGTTGAGTGTAAATAACCATTTGATATACACATGTTGCAAGGTGTATTTGGCTTCACCGTCAAAGCGGATATTGATTTTTTCACGGTCACGCTTTCGCTCAATTTTTCCATTAACCTTTTTCAGTTCCTCGGCATTTTCCAACTCCATAAATTCCTCACGAACCTGTGTGATGAAAAACAGATTGCCGTCCTGGGCAAAGTCGGAAATAGCTGTAATGATTGGTCGTTCTTTCTCGTCCGGATTGGTTACAGAAAGCATCTCCGGCTTAGCATCTTTGATTGCTTTCAAATGCTTTTCATAGACATCCTCGTCCCAGTGTTTTAGAATATCCTCTTTATCCTTTTCCAACTGCAACTCACGGTCGTACATATTTCCGTAGGTATAGATCGGAAAGGGAAGGAGTTCTCCGGAGGTGTAGAACAAAGCTCCGGCTCTAACCAGGTCAAATAGTTTTTCCTCCAGAGCTTTGCCGGTCATTTTGAGGTAGTATTTCTCCCAACCTTTCATCGGTACTCCGAGCTTTCGCTTGTACCAAATCCAGGCGATGATTTCTTCTTCAGAAATGCCTTTGTTGTAACGACTAACCACATCATCAAAAGACAATACTTTGCCCTCTGTATCTCCAAGCCCTGAAAGCTCATTGGCCCCCTTTAGCACACGGTCAAGAATATGCCTATTTCCTTTTATCTGATTGGATAGATATGGATTGATTGCGCCTAATGCGCTGCTATGGTGTATGCCTGATAAATAACTCATAATTCGGTCATTTGTAATTCTAATTCAAGAGCCAGTGCTTCCAGCTCCAATGTTTTTGAAGATTCTTTACCACGGTGTGCCTTCATGAAATTCATCAGGTGAAGGTTCGCATCCCTGATGTCTCTGAAATTCACATTATCCTCGATATAGTCTCCCTTGTGTATTTGAAGATTATAGTCCACTCCACCCTGATAAATCCTAGCGTTGTATTCCCCATTTGTGTACTCCACATCAAAGTCAGGATCGGTTGCATCAAAGTATTTGATTGACCATTCAAAGGGAACTGGCAGAATCAATCTGTCCTCGCCAATGCTATGTCCAATCGTGTTTTCAATCCAAGTGCGGTCTCCTTTTATAGATATTGGAAACTCCCTGGAAGTAGTAATAATTTCCTCTCCGCATACTTTTTCCGGATGCTGCGCAAACCAGGTATTGAAGCTGCAAACTTCCACAAGCGATAAGGGGCTGTTTGGAAATTCCTTCTCCTTCATCCGAGCCTCGCTTTGCATTTCCTCCGAGGCTTTATTTCTCATTACTCCATTACGAAGCAATGCTAAATCCGGATCATCATTTTGTGCTTGGGCAATAGCTTCCCGGAACACTTCAAGTCGTGCTCTCCAATACATCGGAAGTTCCCAGGCATAGCTCATCATTAAATCATTTCAAGTTCTTGTTCAATTAAGGGTATCACCGCAGCCGGTATCATTTGGTCGTGTAGCACTTTTCTAATCACCATTTCCTCAGCCTTTGCATAACCATCTCGACTATGCAACAGCTCGTAAAGGTTCGGTGCATTGGCTTCGGTTACTCGTTTCAGTTGCTTCAATATTTCCTCACGGAGCTTTGTCTCAACCGCTGAGTGCTTTCCCTCTACTCCTGAAAGGCTTCTATCACCTTCATCGGCAAACGAATAATATCCCTCTCTGGTAACAATTACATGGTCAAGCAGGGCAATGTCGAACAGCTTCAATGCTTCTTTCATTCTTTTAGTTAGCATACGGTCAGCTTCGCTGGGCTTTAGATTTCCGCTTGGATGATTATGCGAAATGATTACAGCCTTTGCCAATGTTTTTAGGGCAACGGCAGCCACGATTTCAATATCTACCGGTGTGGAATTGATAGTGCCGGTGGAATGATGGTAGTAACCAATTATTTTATTCGCCTGGCTTAAATACAAAGCCACAAAATGCTCCTGTACTTCGATGCCTTTGAGAATGGTGTCACGAATAAATTGAAAGGCATCATGCGAGCTGGTTACATTACCAAAGAACAATCGCTCTCCGGTAAATGTGACTTCAATCTCACGAACATTCAATTCGGCATTGAGCTCATCGAGCTGCTTTTCCAGCTCGTCATAGCTATCCTTGTCGTAAACGAACTGTGGTTGGTATTGTGGAATCTTGTATGTCATGCGTTTGCTTTTCTTCTAAATACTAAAATGTCTGTGGGTACTTGTGAGGCTTTGAATACCGGAGGTAAGCGATAAGCATCAACAAAGTCTGCTATCTCTTGTATCTCCATTTTCTCCCCCTGGTAACTAATTCCGTTTCTCATGAAATTGCTTGAGGTCAGATATACCAGTAGTCCACCTGGACGAAGCATCTTCAATCCATAGTAGATAAAGAATAGTTCTATTTGGTGCATCTTCGGCCTTGGAAAATACGAGCTGTATTTGTTCTTGTACTTGCCATAGGGCGGATTACCAATAACCAATGAAAACGGATAACCCTCCAACCAGGTGAGCTTATTTTTTAGCCTTTGAGTAAACCTTGGTGGCTCCAAAAAAGCCGTCTCAAAATAGCCTTGGTAGATGTGTGCATCCGGATAAGTGATTTCAGCAATTCGTTTAGTGATTGGATTGATTTCAAAGCCATAGCAGCGTTCTTTGAATGGTGCTGGTGCAAAGAATCTTCCTGTGGCTAGTGAGGGCTCCAGGATATTCCCCTTGGCATCAAAGCCATGGCGCATGGCGAGCTTCCACATCAAGTCAACTATGTACTGTGGGGTATAAAACTCATAAAGCAACCCTTCACCAGTTGCTCCCTTTGATCCTTGTCCACCATCACCCTCATACTGCTGGATAAATTCAATATCCTCGGCAGAATAATGATCCCCTTTGCTATCCTTCGTTTTGATGAAGGCCTCTATTTTTCTATTGAGTTCAAACTGATTCATTTTGATTTTCGTCTTTGAATTTGAATGAACTCGGAGTAGGTAATTCGAGCATTGGGATTTTTAAGTGTTGCCCTTTGCTGTAATTTTCGAGGTGAGAATATCCATAGCCAGGGCTTTTCTCTTGGGCCCAAGTAAACGACTTGAACAAGGGTGTCCTGGTAATTGATTTTTACTTCTTGTGTGCTATCATGTGCAATTCCCTGCACTTGATAGTAATTGTCCTTGTAGGAAAATACTTTTACTGGAATGGTGTCGTGTATGATGCTATCACGAAGCACGGTGACGATCCTCTTTTCTGTATTGATGGCTGTTGAGGAAATACTCTCGGCTCTTTTAGGATTGATTTTGAGATTGCGAATTTCATCGAGCAGCTTAGGATATAGTGTGCTCAACTCCTTCAAGCGGAGCTGCAATACTTCATTCTCTACTGCCAGCTGTCCGGATTGCGTTTGAATCTCTTTGAGCTGCTGAACGGTCTGCGCCAGTGTTTTACTAAGCCTATCATTTTCCCTGGTCTGACTTCTCACCAGGCTTGTCAGTTTGATAGCCAGCAGGAAAAACAGAATTGCGAATGCGCAAAGCGCTATCGTCCTCGATGTTCTGCTCCTCAGTATTTGAATCAGATAGTTCATATCCGGAAGGCCTTTTGGTTTGTGCCCAGATGTAGGCAGATAAAATGGTCATGATTCCAGCTATACTTGTTGTGGCGACAACCTCCATTTTCATGATGGTAGCCATGATGGTTATTCCGCCCAGGAACAAGGCTGCGATCACGGTGAGTTTCAGTCGTGTTTTGGTATTCATTTGATATGTGATTAAATAAATTCATGATTAGATAGGGTATATTTCCCAAGCTCCGCCTTTACAGACCTCTGTAACCAATCTGCGTTCAGTGCCAATTCCAATTCTGTAATTATTGTCCTGGTCGAGGTTGGTTACATCTTGAACCCAGTATATCCACATACCCTCAATACGGATAGCATAAACACCTTTCTCCAATACTGGAGGCTGAAAATTGACCGGACTGTTGAAGGTTTTTTCTCCTCCAATGGATTGCTGTGTGCTGGTATCAACAACGCCCTCTATTTGCTTAGGTTGAATTTTATCCATGTTGATTAGTAGTTATAGCAAACGACAATGGTGTCAGTAATTTCCGTGATATAGGGCACATCGAACGAGACTGAATTTGAGCCTTGTTGGGCACTTACCTTATTTAGAAAGACACCATTGAAAAACACCTGAACACTATCCGGATCATTGACAGAATATGTCAAACTCAATGAAATGGGTGTTCCTTCTCGAGATTCAAGATTCGTGAAGGTTTCACGAGCATTGTTCGTGTTGCTGAGACCGGCAATGATTTCTTTTATCTGAGCGATTTCAGCCTGCGCAGCATTCACTGCATCCATAGTTTTCGGAATCTCAGCCAGTTCTTTAGCGAGATTCTCAATCTGTTTAATTTTTACAAAGTCTCCCATGATTATATGATTTGCAGGTATTTCACTAAAATGACATCCGTGATTTCCAGGTTGAATGAGCCATGCCAATAGAGTTTCGTTCCGTCTGTATGGAAGTCTTTATCTGTTCCATACTGATACAGCACACCATTGATTGAAAAGAACAAGGCCTTGCCATCAATACTCAACGCAAAAGGAAAGCTGTTCCCAGTCTTAGAGGAGTAGGTTAACTGTACCTCATTCCATTTTGGCGTAGGCAATGTGCCATCACCGCCATCCGAACCCACATAGGAACTGATGCGATACACCTCATTGTGAACGACTATCTCATCATTGACAGGATCACCCAACATCTCCAGGACTTCCTTGGTAGAGAAAGCCTTGGTTTCGCCTGTGCGCAGATGTCGTAATGTGAACCCCATTTTATTTATTCGTCTTATTGTTTAATTGCCTCCATAGCCATCTTCCCCCGAAAAACATCAGTGCTGCGCCTACCAGTCCGATGCCTCCTTTAGCTGCTGCTTCCGGGGTTATGTCAAGGCTTTTTTTTTAACAGTATTAAGAATGGAATCGTAGAGCTTAATGATTGCACTGCGATAATTCTCACGATTATCACCATTTGATTCGCTGATATAGGGCGAATAAGCGATGCGCTGCGCATAGGTCTTGTAATCGTTTCCGGCAGCGTGTGCTGATTTATACTTGCTTGAAATAAGCCGAGCAAAATCATAAAAGCTGTCTTGCGGTGTTTTGTAAACTCGGAATTTCAGCTTGTATTTATTCTGTGCCTGGTAGATTTCTCCATCCCAGTATTCATTCTTTGAACCACCTGCGGTGATTCCAAAGTAGTTGTTGCTTTTTGTAGATAGGCCTGATGTGCCCCAACCACTTTCATGTGCGCCTTGTGCAAGAATCACTAACGGATCCATGTTATACTTTAAGCCAGCAGCTTTTGCGTACTGAAAGTTGTTCACTACATAATTTTCACTCTTGGTGCTCATGATCGTATTTCTTTAATGAACCGGGCATTTACCCAGCGTTCGGTATTATCTACTGTTTTGAATTTGTAAAACCTGTCCTTGCCGGTGTCCATGGTCATCACCAGTAGCCCGAGCAAAGTGTTTCTATCCACACTTGCAATGGGCTGCAACCGTTCATTGAGCACCTGCACAATGTGGGTAGTAATTAGTTTTGAGGCATTGGGTGGAATCCCTTTGACTGTCTTATCCTTTGCCGGTGGAGCTTCAAAGTAGTCCAATGGCTTCATCCAGGGTGTAGCGTTCACTGTGGACGGATAACGGTCAAACATGGGTTTGTAGTAGTCGAAAATCTCCACATAGTTGGAAGATGCACTCACCCAAAAGGTGAATTTCTTTTTATTAAAAGCCTTGAAAGCTGCTGGAGCTTTTTCACCTCTTACCACATAGCCCACCTCGATGAATTTCACATTGTTTACTTCATCGAAATGCTGATTGCCTGTCGCATATCCAATAAACTCACCGGCCTTTGCTGTGCGAAGTATGTTCTTTTCAGAAAACACCTCGTAAAATGCCCCATGGTTGGAAGCATCCGGAGAGCTACGAATGGTAACAGCTTTTTTAGCAACCACCAATTGCGACTTCTTTGCAAAGGTGACCGGAGGAGCAGAGCCTTTCTTGGTTGATTTGCCTGGATTAGAGCTTACTAGTGTAAGAAATTTAGAATAATCCTCAGCAGAGAGTTCTCTTTGTAAATCATCCAGTAAGTTAGACTGGTATAGATCTCGGTAATTTTTTGATACTTCATCCAGGTCGGTAATCTGACGGGCTGTATCTAAAATAAGCTGCTCGTTTGTGCCGTCTGAAGTCATCATCCAGGACACACCGCTTCGGTTCATGGCGTTGCGAAGTGTCATGGCTTGTCTTACCGAGGGCTTATCATCGGTTTGTGATTGAACAGCCGTTTTATTGATGTCACCAATGATTTTTTTGCCAAAGCGATATGCCAGGTAAACACCACCAACAATCAAAAGACCGTTGATGATTTTCCCCCGGTTATCGGAAACAACTTCTATGACCTTTTCTTTAATCGGCATGGCTTAAATCATTGAGCGTATTTTTAACAGCACTAAAGGGTTATCTATTTTTTTGGAAATGGAAACCAACTCCTGTGGCTTGAATGTCTTTACAATGGCTTCAATGGCCTGTTGCACTTGCTTGGCTTCAATATCATTGCGCACTGGCACATTCACGGTGACATTATTGTTCTGCATTGGTTTCTGTTGTTTTTTGCGTTGATACTTGGGTAATGAATTTGAGAATCCGTTGGATGTTCTCCTTGTCCTTCTCCAGCTCGATAAACAGCAGATAAAGCGTTCCAAGTTCCTGATTGCTCAGTGTTGCACTGAACTCTGTCATCAGGTTTATGATGCTTTGCCTTTGGTCATTTTGCTGCTCTTTGCTTTCTTCCTTTTCCGGGGAATTGAGCTCCTTTTTTTCCTTGTCTTTTTCTTCGGTTCCAGCTAAAAAGCTCATGGCAGTTCCTACCGGTGAATTGGTAAAGAACTTCGCCAGTCCGGGAAGTGCCATGCCAATGATGTTTGAGTAGTACTCCACTTGCTTTTTAGCATCCAGGGTGGTTTGCAAGTCTGTGACCTGGAATTGCAGCTCCTCGTTGAGTTCCTTCTGTTGCTGTAATTCTTGCTGGAGCTGCTCCAAGGTCTTTTGCCTCTCCATTTCGTTGAACTTGCGCTGAACCATATCATTGATTTCAGGTTCACCAAGCCCTTGAAAACCGCTGGTTGTTCGGTTATGTATTTCGTCCTCAATCTCGTTTACATCGAAGGTCTTTGCCCAGATGAGAATGCCTTTATCCGTGTCCTTGAATTCTACCTTTACCTTGTCAGGACTTTCGCTCTTTTCATAGCTTCTAATGAGCTGGGAAAAAGCGGAAACGTCAGCTTGTTCAATGGCATTTAGTTTCTTTCCGTTTCGATAAAAAGTGGCATTGAAAACCACAGCGCTATATCCCTGCTTCGGAAAGGTTTTGATCATTTTCCGGCAGACTTCGATAAGATGATATATTCTGCGTTTGCTCACTTTGTAACGATTTGTATAAACTCTACTGTTGTTTCAACTTCAAGAGGAAATGGAAATTCAATGGAGACGGTTCCTGAATAATCATCAATACCCTCGAGCGATTGAATGTCCATTGGAATACGCCTTGCCTTTGAATCAGAATGAATCAATGTGCCCGGTGGAATAGCTCCGGCATTGGTCAGAAACATCAGCTCATTGTATGCATAGAACTGATGATGACTTGTACCCACAGGCAACTCTATGCGATAGAATTGTTGTAGTGCCGGCTCAATTTGCCGCTGCTTCAACTGTTGCTGAATGAATACAAGATGATCGTACATGCCGCTTTTTATTTTCTATTTCACATTTTAGGTAGATAGCTACCTGGTAAGGCCGGAACCATTCCTTTGTGGTATCAAAGGGATCTGGGCTCTTTTGGGTATCCAGGTAATAACCGGTGACCAACTGCCCGGATTCAAGCGGAATGTTCAGCTCCTGATAATATGGCAACTGATCCACCTGAGTTTCATAACCTACCAGGTCATTGATGTTCAGCTGCTTTCGGGAGTTAAATTCAATAGCTACCAATCCGATTTCAGGTATATCCACATCGGAACCAATTCCTTTAACATGTCTCGCTACATATCCTGTGCAGCGTCCGTAATTGGAAGGCAGACGGTGGCGGATTTCCACGACCTGTCCGGCTTCAGTTACTTCAAGCTGAATGATATGGTAGCGAATCCTTGTCATGGGTTTTTATCCGGATGTTTTTCTCCGTGCTTTTCCGGCTGCGTTTCATTCACCAGCCACAGATACAGTTTAACATCGAATGGATATAAAGCGGGATTAGTGGCTCTTGGATCGGTATATCTTCCCTCCACAGTAGAACCACCGGCCTCAATATGCTCCTCGAATCGAAAGAACTTATTGTTGGGAGCCACCTGGTTTCCACAGGTTATCATTCTCACTTCATGCGCATCATCAAAGACATCCTGCCCATTAATCTTCAAGCCAATGGTTGCTCCAACTAGCACCTGGTCACTCGGAACAGAAGCAAACACGCCTCGTACCTTAGCATATAGCTTGTCCGTTTCGGCAGCAAATCGTACCGAGTCACCTGGTGCATTAATCCTGATCCGGATTTGTTGAAACTTATGATTCTTCATGGCTCAGAGCTTTCGCTGTTTAGGATTTGATGACTGATGTGCCACGAAGGATGGCCTTCAAATAAGACTTTTCAGGCGCATTGCTTCCCCATTCCAAATTGAATTCAATAGACTGCTGATCCTTAATAACCTTTGGGTTGTCCAGGATATACAATCCTTTGAAAATGTCCTTTCCTTCAGTGAAGAAAACTTCATTGGATGTGTTAGGCACAAGCACAGTACCGTTGGCTTTGAACTCGAACTCACCGTTGCGCACATAGTCAGGGATGACATTGAACGCCACATCGGGAGCTGTTTCTGTTCCTTCAGCAACACCTGCTAGCAACTGCATTCCGTACAACAGGAAGAAGTTTCCTTTTTCCAATTTTCCGGATGAGATGTTGGAGATACCGACAACCTTGTTGTCATCATCTTTGAACATCTTAATCACTTTGCTACCGGTGATTGATTTTACCACATACAGTGCGGTATCAACTGCTTGCAATGATTGGTTTGCAAGTCCCTTTTGAATCTCCGAAGGAAGCATGTGAATTCGTTTTTCAAATTCGGCACGGCTGCGTGAGCTGGCTGTGGCGGTTTGAATGCGAGATTGCATTTGCATCTTGCGGAAGAACTTCTTTTTTGCAGGCATAGGCGCTGCATCCAAGGCCTCCAAGAAGTCATCTTCATTGATAGCTCCTAAAAGGTTGTGTTCGCTTTGTTCGATTTCTCCGAGCGTAAACATGATTATTGATTTTTAAGGTTGAACATTGATTGAATTACATGATTTCGATGAAGGCTGGTTCGCTTTCGCTTGCCGATGCTCCGATGTTGCGCTCAGGCATGTCAATTTCTTCCTGAGTATCCATGGGGTTGGGGTACGGCATATACACCGCATTGAGGGCCGGCAAATCCGGATTGTAGCGTTCTACTGCTAATTGCACCGGTTCACGGAATACTTTGACAGGAGCGGACATATCCGAATCATCATTGCCAAGGCCACTGAAGTCAGCCAGTCCAGCTAACAAGTCTTTTTTCAGGATGACTTTTACGCCACTCAGCACACCTGCTGCACCGACACCGGTAGCAAGGAGCTTCATGTTTTTTTCTTTGAGCATCACCGCTCCGGCTGCACCGGCTGCGATTAGCACTACTGGACGAGCCATTGCTTTGGCATTGAAGCCGGTTTCTGTACCGTCCACTTTCATTACCTTGTCAATGAGTCTGCCGCCCACAGAACCCAGTACGACACCACCTCCGAGCATCGCCAGGTTTTTTACTTCTTCCATTACAGCCTGGCTGCTGATTTTGGAATTGGTTTTTCGTTGAGTTGCCATGTTTATTGATTTAATTGATTGCTTATAAAAGTTTTACTGATTTCATGGGTAATTGCTTTGAGCTTTTGTGCGACTTGCTTTTACCACTTTGTTTTTTCTTTTTGCTGCGATAGCCCGATAGGGAAGCTGGTTTCTTTGGCTTTGATACCATTTTGTAGATACCAAAAGCAAGCAAACCGCCACCAATTACAGCTGGCACTGGATTCTTTTTGATGAACTCCATGACACCACCTCCGGAGCTTGTTCCGGAATCAGTTTCGCTGGTAGTGCTGGCTGTTTTTTGTGCATCGCCACCTGATTCTGTGCCACTTTCCGATCCTGCCTTTTGCAGAGCTTCAGCAGCACTAGGATCGTTTGCCATTTCCTTTGCCAAATCATTAGGATCGACATTCTCATTTTTGTTGAGTAGTCCTGAATCCTTTAGAATCTTTATAGCTGCTACGATAATAGGGGTTGCAGCTGCCAGCGTTGCGGCTGTAACCGGTTCACCAAGCCCTTGAAAATCTTCTTCGACAATACCGTCTAGGTTACCGGCTTTTCCTTTCAGAATTGCATTACGAAGAGCATCACGCTTCCCTTGGAGCTTATCTGCAAACAGGCGTTCTACTTTGGCAAGTGCCTCTTTGCTTTTGTTCCATTGAGCTTCGCTTATTCCCTTTGCAGCAGCTTGTTCTTTAGTAGCATAGCCCCATTTGAGTTTAGCAGCCATTTTACCCAAGTTTGTTTTCATGGCTACCAGAAAGCCACCACGGGCTGCAATGGACACCGGATTGAAACGAACAACTGCTTTGCCGACTTCCTTTAGGCCTTTGCCAACTTTCTGAACTGCATTCTTGATGCCCTTGAAAAAGCCTTTCTTTCCTGGGCCGTTGAGTGCATACTCATCGTGATCGAAAACATCATCTCCCAAACCGGAAAATCCGTTTCTGAAATTGAGCTGTGCCTCGTTTTGTTCTAAAACAGCAAGTGCTTCGTCACGCTTATCGGTATAGAAATACTGAATGGCATAGTCAAGCATTTTGATAAGTGCCTGCGGATCATCAATGGAACTAACCATTTTCGGATTTTCCGCAATGCTTTTTCGGGTAGCGACCAAGTGACGGTAGATGCTGTCTAGGTCTTGTTTTGCAGTTGTAGCTCCTAAATCAGAGCCTGATAAACCTGCACCCATTACAACGGTGTCTAGGTCACTATTTAAGCCGCTGAGTACAGCGACATTGATTCCATTTAAACTCATGGTATAATCCAATTTATCTGTGAAAGGTTTCTCGTATCCATAGGGAGAGACTACCGCATCTATGTTGATATAACCACCTCTGTTATCCGGAACAATCACATACACATGCTGCCAGTGATCGGCAGAGTAGCGAGTGATGCGGAAACTGTGTGGGATTTTTAGATTGGTAAGAATACTGCTGATGAAAATGCTCATACAGTCGCAATCCACACCGGTTCTGCGTTCAGCCCAGGAACGAGCAGGTCTGCGAAGCTGCTCCAGTCCACGCTTGTCGAGCTTATACTGGATGTTGTTGTAAACGAAGTCGTAGATCGATTTGCAGGTTTCCTCCAGTGTTTTTCGTTTGAGTACAGGAGCAATGCGAGCTGTATCAGTGAGGTACTTGTGTACTACTTTCTCCATAAGCTCCACTGTATCGCTTACTTCACCATCTTTGATGATGATGCGATCTCGTTCATCCGGCTTTGGGAAGTAACGGTCATACTGTTTACCGTCACGGATCCGTCTTTGTCCGGAAGTGATTTCAAAATCGGGCGATATGGTACGAGCCAACTGCATCACAATATTTTCTGTGGCGTTGATTGATAAAAGATGCCGTTAGCGTAAGTAGAGAAAGTCATCTCGACAGGAATGCCGAGAATCTGCCCAATATCGTTTGTGCTTCCTGGTTTGAAAGCAGCAATGAGCTGAGGGATTTTCTTCAGGATACCGGTTACAAAAGTTCCAATTGTCGTCCAGCCAATCACCAGCTCAATCGTGTCAATTTGCGACACATTCAGCGGTTCAATGGTGATCGTTTTATTCTCCGAGTTAGACTGCGAAAGAAGTTTACCGTTGGTAGAGAGTGTAACAACCGGCTTAGTGATTTTTACTGAATCCTTCGTTGGGTTGTTGATGGCAACCTCAGTACGAAATGAAATACCTTGAAGGGTGACTTTGTGGATTCGGGGATTGACAAGATTGGTAGAAATGGAATCGCTCACATTCTTCATGCGCAGCAATTTGATAAGCCCGTAGGCTCCTAAACCAATTAGTCCTATACCCAAAACCTTATTCATCTGTTTTTGAATTTTGGTTTTGGTTACACTTAGCGTTGATACGCTCTGAAATCTTATCGAGTACTTTTTTTACGATGTACCCAATGCCGGCAGATGCAGCAGCATAGACCATTACATTGGCCAATGAGCCAAATGTTATCGCCATCATTACCGGCTTTACGGAAACAGCTTTTACCACGCCACCTATCATTCCTGAGACTGTGGTAAATGCGCCGGTATCGTGTGGTTGATTCATAAATCTTGCCTTTTGTGGAGACAAGATTCGGGAGAAGTTTTAAATAGGCGTTGGCGGACGTTACCCTACTTGGTTATTTGATGCCATTTTATTACATTTGAAAGCATAATAAGAATTAGCTCGTGCTGTTTTAACCTAAAAAAAACTAATATGCCAACTTGCTACGAAAAAAAAATTGATTCCGGCAAACCATGTTATGCCGCAAAAGTAAGACACAAAAAATGCGGACACATTGGTTGTGATTCAAAGGGAGACTGTCCAAGTTCTTTAATGACTAAGATGGGACGATGCAGGGGATGCGATGCTGCAATTTATATTGGAGATACAGAAAGAGTTTAGCAACTTAAGGTAACCCTATTTCTGAAATTACTATCCCGACTTGCTTAGGGGTTAGAATTTTATTGCCTGGTTTATATCCAGTAATCATTAATTGATTTTTTAGTTTTTCATTTATTTTTATCCAACGTCTTAGTTGATTACTCGCACTTTTCTTTGTGCTATTTGGAAAATATAACAAAGCGAGCTCTCCATAACCGTATGATCTGATCTTAAACTGTTCATCCATATTCTTGAAATGTCTTAAAGTGTCTAATAAAAAACCCTGGACTGGCCAGGGTTTCATTTTCAAATTGTGAGCGATAATCGATTCTCTATTTTTTGTGAGAGCAGGTGCATATCATCACCCACTTTCTTATCTACAATTCGGGCGTAATGCTGTGTACTTTGGATATTCTTATGTCCAAGCATCTTACTCACGCTCTCGATTGGAACGCCATTGGTGAGTGTTACCGTTGTTGCAAAAGTGTGGCGAGCCACATGGAAGGATAGATTCTTAGTGATGCCGCACAGGTCTGCAATTTCCTTGATGTAGGCATTCATCTTTTGATTACTGAGTAACGGCAACACCGGATCATTATCCAAGAGCATTTCCAGATCTACGTACTTGTTGATGATTTTCACCGGAACCGGTAGCAGAGGAATGTTTGCACGGCCTCCGGTTTTTTTACGCTTTGTTTTAATCCAGTAACCGGTCTCATTAATCTCGAGTTCGCTGCGCTTCAGTTTCTTTACATCGGCATAGGCCAATCCGGTAAAGCAAGAGAAAATGAAAAAGTCACGCACACGATTTAACCGGTCAAACGGTGAGCTGAACTCCATCAGCTTTTGAAGCTCTTCCTCGGTGAGATAAGGACGATCAACTTCCTTCATCTTTAAGCTGATACCGGCAAAAGGATCTTTCACAATCCAACCATGACGAAGGCAGCGGTAGGTGATCCTTTTAAGGTTTTGAAGGAACTTGTTTGCTGTGTTGTAATTGCAGCCCTTTTCCGTTTTAAGGTACAATCCAAACTCTGTGACCATGTAATTGTCAATAGCCTTGATAGGTACATCAGCAACTTTGTAACGCTGTTTCAGGAAGGTTTGGAAGTGATTCTTGGCGGCAGTGTACTTCTGACAAGTAGCATAAGTGCTTTCCTTGCCAATGAGCTTACGAAGCCCTTCAATGTGATCTTCCCAAATTTCAACGATCATCTTTGCCTTGGCGGTATTAACGCCTAGGATCGCATCTCTGAGCATTTGTGGCGTAACCGTATCGTGCATAGTAATGAGCTCGGAATACTTCTGACGAGCCCTGGTGACGACCGAATCAATGTACTGGTTAAACTCATTTGCTGCATGAGAGCGACCGCTTGCTCGGCTGCGTTGATTGTCCCATTGATCGGGAAGGATGCTTCGCTGGAGCTGCATTACTGCACGTTCTCCATTGATGTTGATTTTCATCAGAACCGGTACTTCACCGTTCTGTTTTGTCTTTGTTCTGCTGATGTAAATGACCAGCGAGAAGTTTGCTTTTTTAGAAACCATTTTGGCGCAATTTTTAAAAATTGTGCCCCCCATTTGTGATTACAAAATTACATCCCTAAGGCGAAAGAAGCTAGCGTAATTGCTTGTTTTTCAGTCTTATTATGTCTTAATCTGTCTAACTGCTTGGTTTCTTTTTTGGCCTCTAAAAAAAGAAACCCAGATAGAAACCCAAAGTATAGACAAACCGATACATTTTAAGAAAAGAACAAAAACAAAAAAGCGCCTAAACCACTGATTTAGACGCTTTTGGACTTTTTTAGACAGTTACTTGGCGGAGAGAGAGGGATTCGAACCCCCGGACCTTTAACAGTCAACGGTTTTCAAGACCGCCGCAATCGACCGCTCTGCCATCTCTCCGGGGGCGAAATTATAATAAAATGGAAAGGGAGAATGACTTTTTTGCACTTTTTAATTACATGATTCTGACAGATTTGTAATTTAACCCGTGGGAGGAAGTAGTCATTGCTGATTAAATCACATGACATTTTTCCGATTATGGAGCGTGCGTTTTCACTTAAGTAATCTGAATTTTTACTGGATGTAATGGATAGAACCAGTCAAATTCCAGACATTTTAAAAATCTTGAATGACAATCGCATGTAGCTATTTCAAATAAAATCCGCCCTTCTAATTCTTTAAAAGTCAACACAAAAACATTGATTTGGAGAGAAACGTGGGCAACAATTGACCAATAAAATTTAGAAGACGAACCCAAACGACCTATTTTCCATATTTTTTGTGATCATGCATTTACATCCAAAATAAGCAACCACTCCACATTAATGAACGAGAGACGAAATTCCACTGTAAAACCAATGCACACTTTTGTATACCAATCAATTACAAAAATCACAACATCTTTTTATCTGAAACTGACCTTAATTATTTCATCTGGCCTCTGAGCATATAAAAAAACCGAATGGGTAACAACAATTTCACAGGCTGGTAGTGGTTTGTACCTGTTTAAAACAATATCTCCAACACTCAAAGGTTTTATTACCATTGCATTATACAAAATCACAGCCACGATCTCTGGAATGAGTAATTTCTCTTTCACCTACAACGAAAAAGGAGTCCGTTAGGTCCACCCATATTATTGAGCTTTTTGCAACAGGAGCACATCAATCATCTCCGATTCCATTGCATCAGATACGGCATTTCATGATATGTTCGCACGATTGGGTACCATTTCCGATCTGACCAAGTCAGTCCATTGCTTTCCTTTTATAAATGTTAATGTGCGAATCCTCTACATTCAATCCTCATTAGTTCTGCAACCCTCAACCCTGATCAGTTAAAACGCTTTTTATGAATAGCTGAAGACATAATCTATTCAAATGAAAATGATACTCATCAGGGCAACACAATCAGATTTAACAGTTATGTAATTTTGATTTACTGAAGCAGTGTGAGTTACATATACATTCAAATCAGCTTGGGTTAAAGGCTCTTATTTCTAAAGATTCAATCTAATGAATAAAACGAACATAGACTTCTATGAAAACCACCTTTAACACTTCCCACAAACTTGCCATTACTTTAACGCTGTTTACAGGCCTCAATGCGTTAATCGCCGGTTTCCTATTTATCATTGACCCGAGTGGAGACAAGCTTGGTTTATCCGTAGCGTATCTTCAATCATCACCCTTCACCTCCTACCTCATTCCCGGACTAACGCTATTCACGGTAATCGGAATCGGCAATCTGATCACAACCATATACTTGTTGAGGAAAAAACCAATAGCATCACGTCTGCTAAAATGGAATGGCCTACTGCTTACAGGATGGATTCTGATTCAGATGATCATGGTGAGAGATATCAACTTTCTGCACATTATCATGGGAAGTATTGGCACCGTTCAATATCTCACGGGTAGGCAAATGCTGGCCAACAACTAATCTTCTTTCACTCTTACAGGTGTCAGTTGCATCAGTTCCTCTTCACTAAACAAGCGGCTGATAATTACGAATCGGTTTCCGGTTGGAATTTCGAGCGAAAAACTGGAGCCACGTCCCTTCACCACATCCAGTGTCAGGTGTGTATGTTGCCAGTAAACAAATTGATCCTTACTCATCCAGAATTCCGCCCCTTGTATTTCTCCCAGACACACATCACTATAACCTATGATAAAATCATCCTTCTCAAAACACATCGGCGCAGAGCCGTCACAACAACCACCGCTTTGATGGAACACAAGCGCACCGTACCGATGCTGTAGATCGGTGATCAATGCAAGAGCTGCAGGTGAAGCATCAATACGATTTATCATCTATTTAAAAGGGCCGGATTGCCTTTGAAAACAATCCGACCCGAATAATTTGATTAAAAGAATCCAAGTTTATTTTTATTATAGGATATCAGCATGTTTTTAGTCTGCCGGTAATGCCCCAACATCATTTTATGCGTTTCACGGCCAAACCCTGATTTTTTATAACCACCGAAGGGAGCATGAGCAGGATACGCATGATAGCAATTCACCCAAACCCGGCCAGCCTGAATGGCCCGGGGAACCTGATACAATTCATGCGCATCACGTGTCCACACACCGGCACCTAAACCATACAAAGTATCATTTGCAATAGCAATGGCCTCTTCTGTAGTCTTGAACGTAGTAACACAGGTAACAGGACCAAAAATCTCTTCCTGAAACACACGCATCGTATTCTTTCCTTTCAGGATAGTTGGCTGAATATAATAGCCGTTTTCGATCTCCCCTTCGAACTTATTCGCTCCGCCACCGCATAAAACCGTTGCGCCCTCTTCTTTTCCGATATTGATATAATTCAGAATCTTCTCATACTGATCATTCGATGCCTGAGCGCCAATCATCACTTTAGGGTCAAGCGGATTACCGGCAATGATGGCTTTTGTTCGCTCAATCACCCGCTTCATGAATACGTCGTAGATACTTTCATGCACAAGGATACGTGAAGGACAGGTACACACTTCTCCCTGATTCAATGCAAAGAGCACTGCACCTTCCACTGCTTTATCAAAAAACTCATCATCTTTTTCGGCCACAGAAGGGAAGAAAATATTGGGCGACTTACCACCGAGCTCCATCGTAACCGGAATCAGATTTTCACTCGCGTATTGCATGATCAGGCGGCCGGTTGTTGTTTCGCCGGTAAAGGCTACTTTCGAGATGCGTGATGACGTTGCCAGGGGTTTTCCGGCTTCGGGACCAAAACCGGTTACTACATTCAGTACACCAGCGGGAATGAGATCACCAATTAATTCCATCAATACGATCAGCGACGTCGGTGTTTGCTCGGCAGGTTTCACCACGGTACAACAGCCAGCAGCAAGTGCAGGAGCAATTTTCCAGGCAGCCATCAGCAGAGGGAAATTCCAGGGAATAATCTGCCCAACAACACCCAATGGCTCATGCAGGTTAACCGAAACCGTAAATTCATCGTGTTCAGAAATAGTACCCTCTTCACTGCGGATCACACCGGCAAAATACCTGAAATGATCTACTACCAGCGGAAGGTCGGCGGCCATGGTTTCTCGGATAGGCTTGCCGTTATCCATCGTTTCAACAGCTGCCAGATAATCGAGGTTGTCTTCAATAACCTGAGCCACTTTTAAAAGGATGTTGCTGCGGTAG